>Ga0210410_10004444_pt1 | contig 12303 bp, 10 predicted proteins | sample IncBWC4MmetaG_FD_161058 | JGI IMG/M metagenome (GOLD analysis project Ga0210410, IMG submission 161058) | Forest soil microbial communities from Barre Woods Harvard Forest LTER site, Petersham, Massachusetts, United States - Inc-BW-C-4-M | ecosystem: Environmental > Terrestrial > Soil >... | reverse complement strand
GGTTCTCGAAGCCATCTACAAGGCGGTTGACGTCGACCTGATCAAGACCCGCGTGATGCGCGGCCTCTCGACCCCGTCGGCGCTGATGATCGCGCCGCAGCTGTTTGTGCTGTCGAAGGAATTCACGCGGCCGAAACTCGATCCTGACGGCGCCAAGAAGCTGCTCACGGAAGCCGGCTATCCCGATGGCTTCGAGGTGACGATGGACTGCCCCAACGACCGTTACGTCAACGACTCCGCGATCTGCGAGGCGGTGGTCGGCATGCTGGCCCGCATCGGGGTCAAGGTCGACCTGATGGCGCAACCGAAGCAGCAGTATTTCGCCAAGGTGCTGAAGCCGGGCGGTTACAAGACCTCGTTCTATCTGCTGGGCTGGACCCCGGCCTCGTCGGATTCGCAGAACGTGCTGCACGACATCATGGGCTGCCGAGGCGATGAAAAGGATCCCACGCGCGGCGAAGCCAATCTCGGCGGCTACTGCAACAAGGAACTCGATGCCCTCACCGACAAGGTGCTGCTCGAACCCGATACCGCCAAGCGCGACCAGCTGATCAAGCAGGCCTTCGAGATCGGCATCAAGGATTACGGCTATATCCCGCTGCATCAGCAGGCGCTGGCCTGGGGCGTGTCGAAGAAGGTGAAAATACACCAGCGGGCCGACAATGAGGTGCTGTTCTACTGGGCGACCAAACAGGAGTAGGCGATCTTGATACGACGGTCCCGGTGGCTTTCGCGCTCCCGGGACTTTTTCATTTGGGGTTCGCAATGACGCGTGCCACGTCCTAAAAAAGAAGTGAAAGGATCACATGCTCGCTTTCACTCTGCGCCGGGCGATTCAGGCCGTCGGCGTCATGATCGCCGTCGGGATCATCTCGTTTTCGATGTTCCGCTTCGCCGGCGATCCGGTCAACCAGATGGTCGCCATCGACACCTCGGCCGCCCAGCGCGCCGAAATCCGCAAATCGCTCGGCCTCGACGATCCCGTACCGGTGCAGTTCGCGCGCTATTTCGCCGACGCCGCGCAGTTCAAGTTCGGGGTTTCCTACCAGTTCCGCCAGCCGGTCGCTAACCTCCTGAAAGAACGGATGCCGGCCACGCTGGAGCTCGCCACCTGCGCCACCATCCTGGCGATGGTATTCGGCATCCTGATGGGGGTCTATTCCGCGCTGCGGCGCGATTCGTTCCTTACGAAAATATTGCAGGCGGTGTCGCTGATCGGAATCTCGCTGCCGACCTTCCTGATCGGCATCCTGCTGATCTACCTGTTCGCCGTGGTGCTGGGCTGGCTGCCCTCGTTCGGCCGCGGCGAGGTGGTGCGGTTCGGCTGGTGGAGCACCGGGCTGCTCACGGTTTCCGGCCTCAAGGCACTGATCATGCCCTCGATCACGCTCGGCCTGTTCCAGATGACGCTGATCATGCGGCTGGTGCGGGCGGAGATGCTCGAGGTGCTGCGCACCGATTACATCCGCTTCGCGCGGGCGCGCGGATTGACCACGCGCGCCATCCATTTCGGCCATGCGCTGAAGAATACCCTGGTGCCGGTGATCACCGTCGCCGGGCTGCAGTTTGGCTCGGTTATTGCATTCGCGATCATCACCGAAACCGTATTCCAGTGGCCGGGCATGGGATTGTTGTTCGTACAGGCGGTGCAAAACGTCGATATTCCGATCATGGCGGCCTATCTGCTGATGGTCTCCCTGATCTTCGTCACCATCAATCTGGTGGTCGATATCCTCTACACCGTCGTCGATCCGCGCCTGCGCTCGACCATCCGCCGTCCGGCCTGAAGGCGAGACCCCCGATGTCCGACGCCGTTGTCCCGCATAAGATCGAACCGAGCGCACCGCCTGCGCGCTTCGAGCCCGGACGCTGGCTTGGGCGGGCGATCGAGAGCGATCTGTTCTACTCCTTCCGTCGTTCCCGCCTCACCATGGTGGCGGCCGCGGTCACCGCGCTATTTTTCCTGCTGGCGATATTCGCCTCGGTGATATCAGTACAAAATCCGTTCGATCCAGCGCAACTGCAGCTGATGAATTCACGGATCTCGCCGCTGTGGACCGCCGACGGCCAGAGCCCGTTCCTGCTCGGCACCGACGAGCAGGGCCGCGACGTGTTTTCCGCCATCCTCTACGGCCTGCGCATTTCGCTGGTGGTCGGCGTGCTCGGCGTGCTGTTCTCCGGCACCCTCGGTATCCTCCTCGGCCTGCTCGCGGGCTATTTCGGCGGCGCCGTCGACGGCCTGATCATGCGCATCGCCGATGTGCAGCTCACCTTCCCGGCGATTCTGATCGCATTGCTTGTCAACGGCGTCGCCAAGAGTGTGCTGGGCAATCGCCTCGACGCGGCAAGCACGCTGGGCGTGCTGGTGCTTGCGATCGGATTGAGTTTCTGGGTGCAGTATGCGCGCACCGTGCGCGGTTCGGTGATGGTGGAGAAGAACAAGGATTACGTGGCGGCGGCGCAATTGATCGGCCTGCCCGCGCCGGTGATCATGCTGCGCCATGTGCTGCCCAACACCATGGGGCCGATCCTGGTCATCGCCACCATTAACCTCGCGCTGGCGATCATCACAGAGGCGACGCTGTCGTTTCTGGGCGCCGGCATGCCCGACACCATGCCCTCGCTCGGCACCCTGATCCGGATCGGCAACAATTATCTGTTTTCCGGCGAGTGGTGGATCGTCGCCTTCCCCGGCTTTGCGCTGGCAGCGCTGATCCTCTCGATCAACCTGCTCGGCGACTGGCTGCGCGACGCGCTCAACCCGAAACTGCGATGAGAAGCGCCGTCATGACCATGCATCTGACCGCATGACCGACCCTGTTCTTTCAGTGCGTAACCTCAAGGTGGAGTTCGTCACCCGCCGCAGCACCCTTCACGCCATCGACGGCATCTCCTTCGACATCGCCAAGGGTGAAGTGCTCGGCGTGGTCGGCGAGTCCGGCGCCGGAAAATCCGTCACGGGTCTGGCGGTGATCGGTCTGATCGATCCGCCCGGCCGCATCGCCGGCGGCTCTATACATCTCTCGGGCCTGCGGATCGACAAACTGCCGCCCGAGGAGATGCGCCGGATCAGGGGCAAGCGGATCGGCATGATCTTCCAGGACCCGCTGACCAGCCTCAATCCGCTGTACCGGATCGGCGATCAGCTGGTCGAGACCATCAGGACCCATCTCAATCTTTCGGAAACGGGTGCGCGCAAGCGCGCCATCGACCTGCTGGCCGAGGTCGGCATTCCCGCCCCCGACAAGCGCATCGACGCCTATCCGCACGAATTCTCCGGCGGCATGCGCCAGCGCGTCGTGATCGCGCTGGCGATCTGCGCCGAGCCGGAGCTGATCATCGCCGACGAGCCGACCACCGCACTCGACGTCTCGGTGCAGGCCCAGATCATCTCATTGATCAAACGGCTCGGGCGCGATCACGGCACCGCCGTGATGCTGGTGACCCACGATATGGGCGTGATCGCCGAGACCTCCGACCGCGTCGCGGTGATGTATTCCGGCCGCATCGCCGAAATCGGTCCCGTGCAGGATGTCGTGCAGAACCCGCTGCACCCCTACGCCAAGGGCCTGATGGGTGCGATCCCGACCCTCGCCGGCGACGCCAAGCGCCTGGTCCAGATCCCGGGCTCGATGCCGCGGCTGTCCGCGATCCCGCCGGGCTGCGCCTTCAACCCGCGCTGCACCTTTGCCTTCGACCGCTGCCGGGTCGAACGGCCGGAGCCGATCCGGCATGGCGCGCAGGCAGTCGCCTGCCATCTCTATGACACCGCCGCCCAGCAAAACGCCAAGGAAACCGCGGCATGACGGCGGCGCCCTTCATCGACGTCAAAAATCTGCGCCGCGTGTTCGACGTTTCAAAACCGTGGCTGAACCGGGTACTCGAAGGCGGCCATCTGGAATTTCTCAAGGCGGTCGACGGGGTGACGTTCGACATCAGGAAGGGCGAGACGTTTGCATTGGTCGGCGAATCCGGCTCCGGCAAGACCACGGTCGCGCGGATGGTGGTTGGCTTGTTGCCCCCGACGTCGGGCGAAGTGATCATCGACGGGGTTTCGATGACTGATGTCAGGCGATCGCAGCTGCGCCAGCAACTGCGTCGCCGCATCCAGATGATCTTCCAGGACCCCTATGCGAGCCTGAACCCGCGGTTGCGGGTCGACGCCATCGTTTCCGAACCGATCCGCGCCTTCGATCTGATCCAGGGCGAGCGCGACATCCAGGCGCGGGTCGGCGAGCTGTTGACCCTGGTCGGCCTGCACGCCGACGATGGCTGGAAATTCCCGCACGAATTCTCCGGCGGGCAGCGGCAAAGAATCGCGATCGCCCGCGCGCTCGCTTCCGAAGCCGAGTTCATCGTCTGCGACGAGCCGACCTCGGCGCTCGACGTCTCGGTGCAGGCGCAAATCCTCAATTTGATGCGCGATTTGCAGGACAAGTTCGGCCTCACCTATCTCTTCATCAGCCACAATCTCGCCGTGGTCCGCCACATGGCCAACCGCATCGGCGTGATGTATCTCGGGCGCATCGTCGAGATCGCCGAGGGACGCGAGCTGTTCGAACGCCCGCGGATGCCCTACACCAAAATGCTGCTCGGTGCGGTGCCGGATCTGGCGATGTCCGGCCGTCAGCGGATTCCGGTCAAGGGCGAGATCCCCAACCCGATCGATCCGCCACCCGGTTGCGCCTTCAACCCGCGCTGCCCTTTGGCCTTCGACCTCTGCCGCCGGGAAGCGCCGCAACTGATCGACGGCGTCGCCTGTCACGCCGTCAACCTCGCGCCTGTGCCCGCATGATCACGGGGATGGGAGCGAGCTGTTCCACGCGGCCGGTTGGCAGGCCGCCCCGGCTGTGATCAAGTGCGCCCGCGTAGCCCCAATTTGATGGATTCCCATGAGCAAAATTAATCCCGATCCGTTCACGACCCGGCCTGAGATCGAAGGCACTTTCGGGGTCGTGACCTCGACCCACTGGATCGCCACCGCGGTCGGGATGGCCACCCTGGAAAAAGGCGGCAACGCCTTCGACGCCGGCGTTGCCACGGCGTTCACCTTGCAGGTGGTCGAGCCGCATTTGAACGGCCCGGGCGGCGACGTGCCGATCATCGTCCACGATATCAAGCGCGGCCGCACCGAGGTGATCTGCGGCCAGGGCCCCGCCCCGGCGGGCGCCACGATTGCGCATTACCGCAGCGAGGGCCTCGACATGGTCCCCGGGACGGGGCTGCTCGCCGCCTGCGTTCCCGGCACGTTCGAATCCTGGATGCTGCTGCTCCGCGACTACGGCACGCTGCGCCTGCGCGACGTGCTGGAGCCCGCCATCGCCTATGCCCGCGACGGCTACCCGCTGGTCGAGCGCGCCTCGGCGACGATCAGGACCGTTGAGCAACTGTTCCGCCAGCACTGGAAGACTTCGGCCGCCGTCTATCTGCCCAACAATGAAGTGCCGAAGCCCGGCACCCTCTTCACCAACAAGCAGCTCTCGGAAACCTATGCCCGCATCCTGAAGGAAGCGGAAAGCGCCGGTTCCGACCGCGTCGCGCAGATCGAAGCCGCGCGAAAGGCGTGGTCGCGCGGCTTTGTTGCGGAAGCGATCGACAAATTCTGTCGTACCCAGGAAGTCATGGACGTCAGTGGCTCGCCGCATCGCGGCGTGCTCCGCGCCGACGACATGGCGCGCTGGCAGCCATCCGTCGAAGCGCCGCTGACCTACGACTATGGTCGTTATACCGTTTGCAAGCCCGGCGTCTGGAGCCAGGGGCCTGTCATGCTGCAGCAGCTTGCGCTGTTGAAGGGATTCGAGCTCGACGGGCTCGATCCGGCGGGACCGGAGTTCATTCATTTGCAGGTCGAATGCGCCAAGCTCGCCTTTGCCGACCGCGAGAAGTTTTACGGCGATCCGAAATTTGTCGAAGTCCCGATCGCAACGCTGTTGTCGGATGCCTACAACGACGCGCGCCGCAAGCTGATTTCGGAAAAGGCGTCGCTCGATTTCCTCCCCGGCTCGGTCGAAGGCTTCGGCTCGGTCGTAAAGCTGCGCCGGGCGGAAGGCCATCGCGAGGCGGTCGGCGCCATGGGCGCCGGCGAACCCACCGTCGGCCGGTTGGGCGAGGTGCGCGGCGACACCGTGCATTTCGACATCATCGACCAGGCCGGCAACATGATCTCGGCAACACCGTCCGGCGGCTGGCTGCAATCCTCGCCGGTGATCCCGGAACTCGGCTTCTGCCTGGGCAGCCGCGCGCAGATTTTCTGGCTGGAGGAAAACCATCCCGCATCGCTGGCGCCAGGCAAGCGTCCGCGCACCACGCTCTCGCCGACCGTGGCGCTGCGCGACGGCGAACCCTACCTCGCATGGGGATCGCCCGGCGGCGACCAGCAGGATCAGTGGACCACGCAGTTCTTCCTGCGACATGTCCATGCCAAAATGAACCTGCAGGAGGCGATCGACGCGCCGGCCTGGCATTCCGAGCATTTCCCGATCTCGTTCTGGCCGCGTACTTCCCGACCCGGTGTGCTGGTGGTCGAGAACCGCGTGTCGAAGCCGACCGTCGATAATCTGGCCAAGCGCGGGCATATCGTGGAGACCGGACCGGACTGGTCGGAAGGCCGCCTCACCGCCGCCTCGAAAGTCGGCCGCCGCCGCCGCGCCGGTGCCAACCCCCGCGGTATGCAGGGCTACGCGGCCGGACGGTAGGATGACCTGGTCGATCATCGCCCGCGACAACGCGACCGGCCAGTTCGGTATCGCTGTTGCAACACGATTCTTCGCCGTCGGCGCCCGGGTGCCGCATATCGCCCCGCGCCTGGGCGGCATCGCGACCCAGGCGCTGGTCAATCCCTATTACGGCATCGACGGTATGAGGCTGCTGCGCGAGGGACTTAAGCCCGGCGACATCGTCACCACCCTGATCGCCGCCGACGCGGGCCGCGAAAGCCGGCAGCTTCACATCATGGACGCCGCCGGCAATATCGCCTCGCATACGGGGCGCGAATGCGTCGACTGGTGCGGACACGTCCGGGGCGACGGCTTTTCGATTGCGGGCAACATGCTGGCGGGCGCGCGCGTGCTCGACGACACCGCCGCGGCCTATATCGGCGGCGAAAGCCTGCCGTTCGCGCAGCGCCTGATCGCGGCGATGCGGGCGGGCGAGGCCGCCGGCGGCGACAAGCGCGGCAAGCAGTCGGCGGCACTGCTCATTTACGGCGACGACGAGTGGGCGGCACTGGATTTGCGGGTCGACGATCATACCGATCCGCTCGGCGAACTCGAACGCCTGGAGGCGGTCAGCCGCGAGCGTTGGGTGCATTTCCGTTCATTCCTGCCGACCCGCGCCAATCCGGCCGGCATCACCGACCGCAAGATCATCGATGCGTCGATCGAAGCAGCCATCGCGGAGCAGAAATGACCGCAGGCCCGTTGATCGAAATCGAGGGTTTGCGGGTCACTTTCCATGGCGACAACGGCCGCATTACGCATGCGGTCGACAGCGTCGATCTCAGCGTGGCCAATGGCGCGACGCTCGGGCTGGTCGGCGAATCCGGCTGCGGCAAGAGCGTCACTTCACTGGCCATCATGGGCCTCTTGTCGAAACAGTCGGCCGAAGTTACCGGCTCGATCCGGTTCGACGGGTTTGATCTGCTCGATGTGCCCGACCAGACCCTGCGCGACCTGCGCGGCAACCGGCTGGCGATGATCTTCCAGGAGCCGATGACCTCGCTCAATCCGAGTTTCACCATCGGCGAGCAGATCATCGAGACCATCCTGCGCCATCGCGGCGGTACGGGGCGGGCGGCGCGGGCGCGCGCGATCGAACTGTTGCGCCGCGTCCACATCCCCTCGCCGGAGAAGCGGATCGACGAATATCCGCATAAGCTCTCCGGCGGCATGCGCCAGCGCGTCATGATCGCGATGGCGCTGGCCTGCGATCCCCGGCTCTTGATCGCCGACGAGCCGACCACCGCGCTCGACGTCACCCTGCAGGCCCAGATCCTCGACCTGATGCGCGAGTTGAAGGCGCAGAGCGGCGCCGCCATCATCCTGATCACCCACGATCTCGGCGTGGTCGCTGAAGTCTGCGACGAGGTCGCGGTGATGTATGCCGGCGAGATCGTCGAGCGCGCCGCGGTCGACGAATTGTTCGCGTCCCCACAGCACCCCTACACCGTCGGCCTGCTCGGCTCGATACCGCGGCTCGACCGGCGCGCCGCGCACCTTGCCACCATCGAGGGCATGGTTCCGAACATGACCAGCCCGCCGCCCGGCTGCCGCTTCGCCGCCCGCTGTCCGTTCGTCGGCGATCCCTGCCTCGCCGCACCCCCGCCCTTCGCAGCCGTAAGCCCCGGCCACTGGTCGCGCTGCATCAAGGCGCCGCTGGAGAGGCTGGTGTCGTGACCGCACTCCTTGAGGTCGAAGGCCTGGTAAAGCATTTCGTCGCCGACCGAACGCTGTTCGGGCGGCCGACCGCGTTCATCAAGGCGGTCGATGGCGTCAGCTTCAACGTCGAGGCCGGCAAGACGCTGGCGCTGGTCGGCGAGTCCGGCTGCGGCAAATCCACCGTCAGCCGGCTGGTGTTGCGGCTGATCGAGCCGGATGCCGGCCGCATCCGCTTCGAGGGCCGCGATCTGCTGGCGCTCGATGCCAACCAACTCCGCGCCTTCCGCCGGGATGCGCAGATCATCTTTCAGGATCCCTATGCCTCGCTCAACCCGCGCATGACGGTGAGTCAGATCCTGACCGAGCCCTTGGCGCTGCACGACCTCGTGCCGCCCGCGCGCCGCCGCGAGCGGGTCGAGGAATTGCTGCGGCTGGTCGGGCTCGAGCCGCGCTTTGCCCGCCGCTACGCCCACGAATTTTCCGGCGGCCAGCGCCAGCGCATCGCGATTGCGCGCGCGCTCGCGGTCGAACCGAAACTAATCATCTGTGACGAGCCGGTCTCCGCGCTCGACGTCTCGATCCGTTCGCAGATCCTGAACCTGCTGCGCGACCTGCAGGACCGGCTCGGGCTTGCCTACATCTTCGTGTCCCACGACCTTGCCGTGGTCAAGCACATCGCCGACCGCGTCGCCGTGATGAATCTCGGCGGCATCGTCGAGACCGCGGAGACGGAAGGACTGTTCGCTTCGCCCCGGCATCCCTATAGCCGCGCGCTGTTGTCGGCGATCCCGGTGCCCAAACCTCGCGCCAAGCGCAACCGCATGCTGCTGCAGGGCGAGATGCCGAGCGCGCTCAATCCGCCGCCGGGCTGCCGCTTCCATACCCGTTGCCCCTATGCGATCGAGCGCTGCCGCCTCGAGCCGCCGCAGTTGCTCGGCGACGCGGCCGGCCATGCCACCGCCTGTCACCGCACGGCGGAACTGCCGCCGCCGGACGGCATCGTGCCCACCGATGGCGCGTTTTCGCCGGCGCTCGAACGCCTGGTGGCGGCTTTCAGCGCGCCTGCGGAAGTAGCCGGCTCCGCCGGGGTTGGTATAGTCGGGGCCGCGGCGCCGGCCGCCGGGTGAAATTCTTGAAATGGAGACCAGTCCGATGAGAATCCTGCGTTTGGCTTTGACCGCGGTGGCGCTGTCGCTGTCGCTTGGCGCGGGCGTCCAGGCCCAGACCACGCTGCGGATCGGGCTTGCCGAAGACGCCGACGTTCTCGACCCGACGCTGGCACGCACCTATGTCGGCCGCATCGTGTTCGCCGCCGTCTGCGACAAGCTGTTCGATATCGACGAGAAGCTCAACATCGTGCCGCAGCTCGCGCTGTCGCACGAGACCTCGGCCGACGGCAAGGAGGTCACGATCAAGCTGCGGCCGAACGTCAAATTCCAGGACGGCGAGCCGTTCGACGCCGAGGCCGCGAAGTTCTCGCTCGACCGCCATCTGACCATGCAGGGCTCGTTCCGCAAGCCGGAGCTGGCCGCGCTCGATCATGTCGACGTGGTCGATCCCCTCACCATCAAGCTGGTCCTGAAGACGCCCTACTCGCCGCTGATCGCCCAGCTCACCGATCGCGCCGGGATGATGGTCTCGCCGAAGGCGGCGAAGGAGGCCGGCGACAAGTTCGGACAGCATCCGGTCTGCGCCGGGCCATACAAATTCGTCGAACGGGTGCAGCAGGATCGCATGGTGTTCGAGAAATTCGCCGACTACTGGAACAAGGACAACATCTTCATCGACCGGGTGGTGTTCCTGCCGATCGTCGACGCCACGGTGCGGCTCGCCAACTTGAAATCCGGTGGGCTCGACCTGATCGAACGGATGCTTGCAACCGATATCAAGGACGTGCGCGCCGATTCCAGGCTCAAGCTGGCGACCGCGCTGGAGCTCGGCTATATGAGCCTCATCGTCAACACCGGCAACGACAAGAACAAGGGTCCGCTCAGCCAATCGGAAAAAGTACGCCAGGCGCTCGATCTCTCAATCGACCGCGAGGCGCTCAACCAGGTCGTCTTCAACGGCGAATTCACGCCCGGCAATCAGTGGGTCAGCCCGGAACATCCCTACTACCAAAAGGCATTTCCGGTCCGGCCGCGCGATATCGCCAAGGCCAAGACGCTGCTGAAGGAGTCCGGCGCCACGCTGCCCGTCAGTGTCGATTTCATGGTGCCGAAAGGCGCGGAAAACGAAGCGGTGGCCCAGGTCATTCAGTCGATGGCGGCGGAGGCAGGCTTCGATCTGAAGATTCGTCTCCTCGAGTTCGCGACATCGCTCGCCCAAGCCCAGGCCGGCGAATATCAACTGTTCCTGCTCGGCTGGAGCGGCCGGATCGATCCGGACGGCAATTCCTACGTCTTTCTGCACACCAAGGCGCCGCAGAACGAGAGCTTCTATTCCAACCCGGAGGCCGACAGGCTGCTTGAAGAGGCGCGGCTGGTTACCGATCCGGCGCAGCGCAAGACGATCTACGAAAAGCTCACCGGACTCGTGCTTCATGATGAGCCGCTCATCTATATCTATCACCGCAAGCTGCTGATCGCGCACACCACCAGGCTCGAAGGCTACAGGCAGATGCCGGACGGGCTGGTCCGCGTGACCGGGCTGAAGTTCAAGTGAGGGTGGTTTTGTCAAGTAGTTGCTCGTGTCCCGGACGCGGTGCAGCGTTCTTACGCTGCTCCGCAGCGCCGGGACCCACCGGCCGTCCAAGCTGGATCCCGGTTCTGCAGCGCACCGTGAAGCCTGTGCTCGGGCCGTGCGAAGCGCGGACCCGGGTACGCTGCGCCGCGCCCGGGAAACGAACGCCATGCTGAATTTCCTTGCCAAGCGCATCCTGCAGCTGATCCCGACGCTGTTCTTCGTGTCGATCCTGATCTTTTCCCTGCAGCATTTGTTGCCGGGCGATCCCGCGCTGGTGATGGCCGGCGAGGAACGCGATCCCGACGTGATCGCGCACATTCGCGCGCAATACCGGCTCGATCAGCCAATCCCGGTGCAGTACGTCTACTGGGTCAAAGGCGTGTTGTCGGGCGACTTCGGCGAGTCGCTGCGCATAAAAGTGCCGGTGCGCGACCTGATCGAGCAAAAGCTGCCGGTGACGATGCAGCTGGCGTCGATGGCGATCATCATTGCCTTTCTGATCGGGATTCCCGCCGGCATCGTCTCGGCGGTCAAGAAGGGCACCGCGTGGGATTACGGCGCCAACCTGTTCGCGCTGTGGGGCATCTCGACGCCGAATTTCTGGCTCGGCATCATGCTGATCTTCCTGTTCTCGATCGAACTCGGCTGGCTGCCGGCCTCGGGCTATGTGCCGCTGTCGGAAAACTGGCGCGCCAGCCTTGCCTCCACCGTCATGCCCGCTTTCGTGCTCGGCAACGCCATCGCGGCGATCCTGATGCGGCACACCAGGAGCGCCATGCTGCAGGTGCTGGAGAGCGACTATGTCCGCACCGCCCGCGCCAAGGGGCTTTCCGAGCGTTCGGTCATCCTCAAGCACGCCATGCGCAATGCGCTGACGCCGGTGATCACGCTCGGCGCGCTCGAACTCGGCACGCTATTGTCAGGCGCGGTGCTGACCGAGCAGATTTTTTCGATTCCGGGATTCGGCAAACTGATCGTCGACGCCGTGTTCAACCGCGACTATGCCGTTGTGCAGGGCGTCGTGCTGGTGACGGCGACGATCTACATCACGCTGAACCTGATCGCCGATATCGCCTATATCCTGGTCAATCCGCGGCTGAGGGCCTGACGCACATGACCGACGCCGCGCTCGGCGCGATCCCCGTTATCGCCTCTGACGAACTCGAGAGCCCGGCGCGCCGCGCGCTGCGGCGGCTATTGCGGCGCAAGGGCGCGGTGGTGGGGCTCGTCGTGATCGCGACCT
>Ga0210410_10004443_pt1 | contig 12304 bp, 7 predicted proteins | sample IncBWC4MmetaG_FD_161058 | JGI IMG/M metagenome (GOLD analysis project Ga0210410, IMG submission 161058) | Forest soil microbial communities from Barre Woods Harvard Forest LTER site, Petersham, Massachusetts, United States - Inc-BW-C-4-M | ecosystem: Environmental > Terrestrial > Soil >... | reverse complement strand
CAGCTCGACGACGCGCATTCCGAAGCAATTTCGCGCGGAGCTTCGCCGGCAGAAGCCGAAGCGCACGCCGTCGCCCAAATATCCGATTGGCCCGCGCTCGCGCGGGAAATCCGCCGCGCGGAAAGTCCCGTAACAAATCAAATTTCCTCTCGCGTTCCGCAGGAATGGCGTGCCGCCGTGCAGGAAGAAAATATTCGCCATCGCCGGGGAGGTAATGTATTCGCGGATTTGATGCAGGACTTGCGTTTTGCATTCCGCATGCTTCGCAAGAATCCCGGATTCACCGCGGTAGTTGTGCTCACACTCACGCTGGGCATCGGCGCGAACACCGCAATCTTTAGCGTCATCAACGCGGTCCTTCTGCGTCCACTTCCGTATGACGATCCGTCGCGCATTACGAAACTCAACTACGTTTATTCTAACGGCGAGGGTGGCGACGGCTTCACTGTACGGCAATTCCGTTTCCTCCGTGAAAATCCACCAGCATCATTCGAGACCGTCGCTGCCTACCGCGGCGCTGGCACGCTTGCTCTGAAGCAACAGGACAAATTGGATTGGGTTAGCGCGATGCAAGTGACCGAGGATTTCTTCTCCGTGTTCGCGGTGAGTCCTGCTCTCGGACGCGGCGTGGAACGAAGTGAGACACAGCCCGGTGCGCCACTTTCCGTAATACTTTCGGACGGTTTGTGGCGCCGGTCGTTCGCTGCCGATCCCAAAGTAATCGGCGCCGTGGTGACTCTCGACGAGATACCGTACTCCGTCATCGGGATCCTGCCGCGCGATTTCAAATTGATCGAACAGCCCTCCGATATTTTCATTCCGCTTCAATTGGGCAACACGCTTGGAGATCAGGGCACAAACACGTACATCGCGGGACGCGTGAAGCCCGGCGTAAGTCTGAAGCAGGCGCAATCGGAAATGAAACTGCTTTTCCCGCAGTTACCGGACAAAAACGGAATCGCGGCGATTGTACCGTTGTCGTATCAACAGGCGTTGGCGGGCGATCTGCGTCCGAATTTATTGATTTTATTCGGCGCAGTCGGCCTCTTATTGCTGATTGCCTGCGCAAATGTGGCCAGCCTGATTCTTACGCGTGCCAGCAGCCGCGCCCGTGAAATTTCTGTCCGCCTGGCGCTGGGCGCGGGACGCGGAAGGTTGCTGCGACAGTTCCTCACCGAAAGTTTAGTGATGGCGACAATCGGATCGGCCGTCGGACTCGTTGCCGCATTCTGGGCGCTTCGCTCGCTGGTTGCTTTGATACCCTGGGATTTGCCCAGCGGCGAGGCTTCCGTATCGATGGATGGCGCCGTTTTCGCGTTCACACTGGGCACTGCGATTTTAACCAGCATTATTTTCGGGCTGGCTTCGTTTTGGCAAATCACACGAACCAGTTTGGTGACCGCGCTCAAAGAAGGCGGAATGAAAGGCGGAGGTGCGGCGCGCAACCGCTTGCGCAGCGTGCTGGTAATCGGCGAAGTGGCGCTTTCGCTCACACTGCTCGTGGGCGCGGCGCTTCTGGCGGAAACTTTGTATAACCTGCATCGCGAAAATCTCGGCTTCGATCCCGAAAACGTGGTGACCTTCGTCACTCCGTTTCCCAACGTGAAGCCCTTGACGCCCGAGCGCATCTGGCAGTTTGAGCAGGATGTACTCGCCAGAATTCAATCCATTCCCGGCGTGATTTCCGCGGCCTCAGTGAGTGCCGCGCCTCTCACCAATCAGGCCAACGTTCCTGCACAAGTGGCCGGCATGAACGATCCCAAGCACAGCTGGGGCGGAACGGAAATTCGCGCCGTCACCGACCGCTATTTCAAAACCATGCGAATCCCGTTGTTGAAGGGCCGCGAAATTCAGGAAACGGACATCGCTACCGGCGCGCCCGTCGCCGTGATTAATGAAGCGCTCGCCAAGCGCTGGTGGCCGGATTCCAAACCTATCGGCCAGCAGATTGTAATTGGCGAATTTCGGGGACGCCAACTTTTCAATCCGCCCGATCCGCCGCGCGAAGTGGTGGGCGTTGTCGCCGACGTAAAAAATGTTTTGCTGAATCAGCCGGCCCCGCCAATGGTTTACGTTGCCACGGGAAAGAAATCCATTCAAATGGGCGGCTCCACCGCCTGGGTGATTCGCAGCACGCCTAACGCCGAACTGGGCGCGGCCATCCGCCGCACAATAACGGAAATGGATCCGCGGCAGCGAATCCTGCGACTGAAAAACATGACAGAAGTCGTCGGCAACTCCATCGCCGCGCAAAGATTTGACGCCATGTTGATGGGCCTTTTTGCATGCGTCGCGCTGGTGCTGGCCTCCGTGGGAACTTATGGCGTGCTCAGCCTTTTTGTAACGCAGCGCACGCACGAAATCGGAATTCGCATGGCGCTGGGCGCGCAGCCGGGCCAGGTGCTGCGATTGGTGGTCGGCCACGGATTAATTTTGGCCGTCGCCGGAGTTGCCATCGGTGTCGGCGCGGCGCTTGGCCTCACGCGATTTTTGAGGACCATCCTGTATCACGTGCAAGCCACCAGCATTGCGCCATATGCAGTCGCAGCGGCCGCGCTCGTGACTGTCGCGCTGCTGGCCAGTTACATTCCGGCGCGCCGCGCCACGAAAGTCGATCCGCTCGTCGCGTTGCATTACGAATAACCGGTGAGGATTCATGTCCACGCGTGACTGGAAACAATTTGTTCGCGAACATTTGCCACCGCTCGGATTGACCGGCGCGCGCGAGCAGGAAATCTTCGAAGAAATCGCCCAGCAGCTCGACGACGCGTTTTCCGAAGGGATTTCGCACGGGCTAACGCGTGAACAAGCCGAAGAGCACGCCGTCGCGCAGATTCCCGATTGGAATTCATTGGCGCGGGATATTCGGCGCGCCGAGCAGCCCGTCACAGAAAAAGTATCCGCCAGTATTCCGGAAAGTTGGCGGGAAGTAATGCACGAAGAAAATATTCGCAGTCGCAGGGGAGGGAATATGTTCGCCGATATTTTTCAGGATTTGCGCTACGCTTTTCGCGTACTCAGCAAAACTCCCGGCTTCACCGCGATTGCCGTGCTCACTCTGGCGCTCGGCATCGGCGCGAACACTGCATTATTCAGCGTAGTTAATGCGGTTTTGTTGCGCCCGCTTCCGGTTCGCGATCCGCAGCAACTCGTCGCGCTCTCCAATCCAACCGCGTCGGGCCAAATCGCTGGCTTGCAGACCGATGAGCGCACCTTCTTCACCTATCACGAGTTTGAAGGCCTGCGCGACAACAATCAGGTTCTTTCCGGAATTTTTGCTTTCAGTTCTTCGCAATCTCTCGCGCCGGTTTCCATTGCTCCATCCGAGCCGGGCAGCCTTACACAAGTCGAGATGGTCAGCGGCGGATACTTTGGCGTGCTCGGCGTAAGCGCGGAACTCGGTCACACTTTTTCGACGGAAGTGGATCAGGGCCGCAACGGATTTCCGCAAGTGGTCTTGAGTCATGCGTTCTGGCAGCGGCGGATGCAAGCCGATCCGGCTGTAATCGGCAAGAAAATTCGCATCCGCCAAACGGTATTCGACGTAATCGGCGTGATGCCACCCACCTTTACCGGCATCGTCGTCGGCAGCGCGCCGGAAATCTGGACTCCAGTTACCATGCGCCAGGCAATCTTCCCCGGCCCTGACCGCCTGACACAACCGCCAGCGCAAGTTCGCCGCTACATGTTTTTCCATATCGTCGGACGCTTGAAGCCGGGAGTCAGTCTCGCGCAAGCGAATACGTCGTTGAATGTTACCTTCCACAATCTCCTGGAACTTGACGGCAGCACCATCGCCGATTCGCAGCGGCGCACGCAATTGATGGATGCGCACATTAATTTGCGTGACGCTCGGCACGGCCTCTCCTCCGTGCGCGGTGAATACGAAAAGCCGCTTTTTATTTTGATGGGTCTCGTCGGTCTGCTTCTCCTGTTGGCTTGCGCCAACGTTGCAAATCTTTTTCTGGCGCGCGCTTCCGGCCGCGAACGCGAGCTGGCCGTGCGCGTGGCGCTGGGATCGAATCGTGGACGCCTTGTGCGCCAGTTATTGACCGAAAGCATTTTGCTTTCCGCCGTAGGTGCGGCCGCTGGTTTGCTGCTGGCACAGTGGGGCGACCGCCTTCTGTTGAAATTGGTTTCTGAAGGTCCCACTCTGATCCCGCTGGATACGCGCCTGGACGCGACGGTACTCGCCTTCACTCTTGGTATGATGTTGTTCACCGGCATTTTATTTGGACTGATACCGGCGTTGCGCGCCACGCGCTTAGATCTGAATCTCGTCCTGCGCGGCGCCGCGCGAAATATTTCCGGAGCGGACCGCGGAGCCGGGCGCCTGCCCATGGGCAAGATCCTTGTCGGAACTCAAGTCGCTATTTCTCTTTTGCTTCTGATCACCGCCGGATTATTTGTTCGCAGCTTGCAGAAATTGACGCAGGTTCCCCTCGGATATGAAGCCGAGCATTTGCTGCTCATTGGAATGAATCCGCTCTCCGATGGCTACCAGCAAGCAAGCATTCCTCCTCTCTTCGACCAACTGCTCGCGAAAATCAAAACGATTCCCGGTGTACGCAGCGCGTCGCTCTCGGAAAATGGCCTCTTTTCCGGCAATGATTCTGGAGACGATATTTCCATCGTTGGTTCAATTCCCAAGTCTGGCCAGGACATGAATATCTCGTTGGACGAAGCCGGCCCCGGATATTTTCAGACGATTGGCATCCCGGTTCTTGCCGGCCGTGATGTGGAATCGCGGGACACTGCTGGAACGCGCCATATGTGGCTGAATCAATCGATGTCCAAGTATTTCTTTGGCGCCGCAAGCCCGCTCGGACAGCACATCGCCGTGCATTATTCATTCGGTGATATCGAATACGATGTCGTGGGAGTTGTCGGCGACGCGAAATATAACGACCTTCGCGGTGAAACCGACCGGCGCGGCTATTTCTCCTACTTTGATCCTCCCATTGCATTGACCGACGCAACCATTGAAGTGCGCACCGCCGGTGATGATGCCGCCGTAATTTCCGCGGTGCGTCAAGTGATTCACGAAACCAACGCTGGCCTTGCGACACTGCAATTCCAGACTATCCCGGCGCTGATTGACTCCTATCTGGTGCGCGACAAACTCATCGCGCGGCTTTCCACCTTCTTCGGAATTGTCGCCATGGTGCTGGCCTGCATCGGTCTCTACGGAGTTCTGTCTTACAACGTTTCGCGCCGCATCGGCGAAATGGGCGTGCGCATGGCGCTCGGCGCGCAGCGTTTCGGAATCCTGCAACTCGTAATTCGTGACGCGCTGCTGGTAACAGTCATCGGAGTTGCAGTGGGTCTCGGCGCCGCGTTAGCAGCCACGCGCGTGCTCGGCAGCATGCTCTTCGGACTTTCGCCGCGCGATCCAGTCACGATGATTGTCGCCGCTGTAGTATTAATCGCCGTAGCCACACTTGCCGCATTTGTTCCCGCGTGGCGCGCTTCACGCGTCGATCCCATGACGGCACTACGTTACGAGTAACCATGCGCGATTGGAAACAATTCGTTCGCGAACATCTTCCGCCGCTCGGATTAACCGGCGCGCGCGAGCAAGAAATCGTCGAAGAAATCGCGCAGCAGCTCGACGACGCGCATTCAGAAGCGATTTCGCGCGGGCTCACCCTTCGGCAAGCCGAAGCCCACGCCATCGCGCAAATTCCCGATTGGAATTCCTTGGCGCGCGACATTCAACGCGCCGAACAGTCCATCGCAAATGAAATTGCTGATCGTTTGCCGCAGGAATGGCGCGAAGCGATGCGAGAAGAAAATCTTCGCAGGCGTCGAGGAGGAAATATGTTTGCAGATTTATTACAGGACGTCCGCTACGCATTTCGCATGCTGCGCAAGAGCCCGGGCTTCACCTCCATCGTGGTGTTGACGCTCGCGCTCGGCATTGGCGCGAACGCCACAATTTTTTCCGTCATCAACGCGGTGCTGCTGCGTCCGCTGCCTTATTCGCAACCGGAACAATTGGTGCGCGTGTACGAAAGCAATCCCGGCGAAGGCTGGCCAAAATTCTCGGTATCGCCGCCCAACTTTCTGGATTGGCGCGCGCAATCGCACACCATCGAAAAAATTGCGGCGTACCAACCGAACGGGTATTCCTACACCAGCGGTGACACGCCCGAACATTGGTCGGGACCGATGGTCACGGAGGGATTTTTTGAAGTGTTGAAAGCGCAGCCTGCGCTCGGTAGGACTTTCAGTTCAGACGAATTTCAGGCCGGCAAAGATCACGTCGCGGTAATTAGTGATTCACTTTGGCGGACCACATTCGGCGCGGACCCCTCCGTGCTCGGCAGAAATATTTCACTGGATGGTCAGACTTACACTTTAATTGGCGTAATGGGCCCGCAATTTCAGTTTCCATGGGCAACGTCTCAAGTTTGGACGCCGCTGGTTTTCGCGCCCGAAGATCTTAAAGATGCGCGCGGAGCTCACTATCTGGGTAACATCGCGCGTCTCGCCGCTGGAGTGAGTGCCCCGCAAGCGCAGTCCGAATTGGCCGGCATCGCGGAGCGCCTGCAGAAACTGTATCCGCAGACCAACGCAGGATGGACCACCGTGATTACCCCGCTGTCGCAAGCCGGTGGCGTGCAAGAAATTCGTCCTGCACTTTTCATTTTGCTCGGTGCTGTTGGATTCGTGCTGCTGATTGCCTGCGCAAATTCCGCGAACATGCTTCTCTGTCGCGCGACTGTTCGTCAACGCGAAATTGCCGTGCGATTGGCGATGGGCGCAAGCCGCGGCCGTCTGATTCGGCAATTACTTACCGAAAGTATTTTGCTTTCGTTGATTGGCGCAGGGGCGGCGCTGCTGATTGCATTCTGGAGCACCCGGGTGATCTCAACTCTGCCGCCAACTTTTCTTCCTCGCGCGGCGTTCGTCACGCTCGATACCCGTGTTTTGTTTTTCACAATTGCGGTCGCGTTTTTCACCGGACTTCTATTCGGCGCGGCGCCCGCAATCGCCATGGTGCGCGGCGAACTCTCTGAATCACTGAAGGAAGGCGGCCGAACAGGAAGCGGCGCGCGCGCCGGACTGCGCAAACTGCTGGTGGTAGCCGAAGTGACGCTTGCATTTGTACTTCTCGCCGGCGCGGGATTATTAATGCGCAGTTTTTCGCGGCTCTCCGGTGTCGATCCCGGCGTGCAGACTGCCGGACGTTATGCATTCGATGTAAACATTCCGGAAAAGCGATACGCCACTCCGCAGCAGCGTGTGCAGTTTTACGATCAAGTTCAGCAGCGCCTCGCGGCCGCGCCAGGAATTGAATCCGTAACGCTCAGCACCGTTCTGCCGCTTAGCGGAAACGACGAGACCTACGAAGTAGGCCGCGCGGCTGACCCTTCAAACGAAAGTAATCCTTCAGCGATTTCTTTCCGAGTAACGCCAGGCTATATGCACGCAATGGGAATTCCCATTATTTCCGGGCGCGAATTCACGGCAGCCGATAATGCTTCCGCGCCGAAAGTTTGTATTATCAACGATATTTTCGCGCGCACACTTTTTCCGGGACGCAATCCCATCGGCGAAAAGATACATATCGGACATGGATACGCTGTTCTCCGCGAAATTGTAGGCGTAGCAGCGAGCGTCAAGCAGGACGGCCAGTCGAACACGGACGTTTCATTGCAGGTCTACGAACCATTTGCGCAATTTCCGCGTACGGACGCAAATTTTATCGTGCGCGCAAATGGATCAAGCGCCGGCCTCGCCTCAGCGGTACGCCACGCCGTGCAACAAGTGGATTCACAGCAGCCCATCACAGGATTCCGATCGCTCGAAGAAATCCTTGGTGACTCCATCGCGCTGCCGCGTTTTCGCACCGTGCTGTTGGGATTATTCGCGGCGCTCGCGGCGTTGCTCGCCGCCATGGGACTCTACGGCGTAATGTCTTATATCGTGACGCAACAAACTCAGGAAATCGGAATCCGCATCGCGCTGGGCGCGCAGCGCGGCGATATCTTGCGCATGATCATCGGCCGCGGATTGTTGCTGGTCAGCGGAGGCGTGCTGCTCGGTATCGCCGGTGCACTGGTGTTGACGCGCCTGCTCGTGTCCTTCAATTCATTCCTGTTTGGAGTGAAGGCCTACGATCCCGTCACGCTGGTGAGTGTAACGATATTATTCGCGACAGTGGCCGCGCTCGCCTGCTGGCTACCCGCGCGACGAGCCAGCCGCGTCGATCCTCTCGTGGCCTTACGCTACGAATAGAAGCTGTGCAAAAAGATTCGTATCAGGGCACGGCTTTAACCGTGCCTGAAAGTGTCCAAGCTTCACGGGATTCAACCCCTAAAGCCTATCGCGCCACAGGTTTTCAGCTTCATGAAATGGGTCTTGGAAAAACAAAAACCCGGAGGCTTACGCCTCCGGGTTTTGATTTAGCGATTCGGAAATCCTACGACAGTTTTTTCGCTTCGGACTTCGCGGCGGCCAGCGCAGCTTTCGCTTGCGCCACCAACTGCGTGAATCCGCTGGCATCCTTCACCGCCATATCCGCCATCACTTTGCGGTCGATGGTGATGGCCGCGGCTTTCAGCCCGGCGATAAACTGACTGTAAGAAAGTCCGGCGTTTCGCGTCGCCGCTCCCACACGCTGAATCCACAAGCGGCGGAATTGTCGCTTCTTGTTGCGGCGATCGCGGAATGAAAAACGCTCCGCGCGATTTACCGCTTCCTGCGCGGATTGATACAGCTTGCTCTTTGTGAGGAAAAATCCCTTTGTGCGCTTTAAATACTTCTTGCGGCGCGCGCGGCGTTTAGTTCCTCGTTTTACTCTTGCCATGGTATTAGCTCCTGCGGGAGAAGCAGAACGGCACACGCTTGCGTGAACGTTTGCGAAAACGAGTTACGAAAATAAGTCTACGCAAAACAGTTTACGAAAATCGAATGCAGAAATTGCGTCTCCACGGCGTGTTTAGAAGGCGCTGCGTCCCATCCTGCGGACTACTCGCGCTTGAGGCCGCTCCACATTTGCATCAAGAAACGATGCTAACGGTGCAGCCTCGCTGGCCGGCAGGCCCGCCGTGGGCGGATTCCGCGCTGCCTGGCACAGTTACAACAACGGCGTACAAAAACCTACAAACTCGCACGAAACAGCGCCGACTACATATACGGAATCAGGCGCTTCACGTTACGCGCGTCGGCCGGATGCACTTGCGTCATCTTCTTCAAGCGCCGCATGCGATTCGGTCCCTTGGTGCCCAAAATGTGCCGCTTGCCCGAATGTCCGCGCAAAATTTTGCCGTTCTTCGTGATCTTAAAGCGCTTTGCCGCGCCTCGATGCGTCTTTAACTTTAGCTTCTTAGCCACAGTTTCCTTCTCTCAGTTGTTTTTCTTAAGATGTCGTTTTTTTTACGACGACTTGCCCGGCGCTCTTGCTTCTACGACGTCGCCGGAGTTCCCGGCGTCGGTGTAGCGCCTTTTTTCGCCGCCAGCAGCGCCATCAAAATATTTGCTTCCATGCGCGGCCCGAGTTCCACTTGCGCATATTCGCCGACTTCTTTCAGCAGGCGATCCATCTTTTTGCGGCTCACTTCCTGATGCGCCATTTCGCGGCCGCGATGGAAAATCATGGCCTTAACTTTATGACCTTCGCCCAGGAACCGGATGATCTGATTCTTGCGCACCTGAAAATCGTGTTCGGCGGTGGAAGGCCGGAACTTCACTTCCTTCAGTTGCGTGGCCTTCTGATGCTTGCGCTGCTCGTGCTTCTTCTTGCTTTCCTGATACAGGAATTTCCCGTAGTCCGTAATCTTGCAGACCGGAGGATCGGCCGTCGGAGAAATCTCCACGAGGTCCAGACCCCGTTCGCGCGCGAGTTTAATCGCCTCGAACGGCTGCATCACTCCCAACTGCCCGCCTTCTTCATCAATGACGCGAATTTCCCGCGCCCGGATCTTATCGTTTACCCGGACTCGATCATTCGGCCGAAAACTTCGCTCGGCGATAAACCCTCCTCGACAACCCCGGTACTAATCCCCGCGCTTTGCACTGTTAAGCGCAAAGACATCTATGGGGCGGTAAGTATAGCACGGCAAAGGGGGGATTTAGCTAGCGGGAACGGGCTATTTAAATATGTACTCCATCAGCGGCAGCATGCGCCCGGCCAGCGCGTTCGATTCCGTCTCCCCAGTACGCACCGCGCCCAGATGCGCGTAAAAAGCCTCAGCGAAGGGATCGGAAATCAATGTGAGTTTGCGGTATCCCAGCGATCTCGCCACTGCCAGCGAGTGATCCCAAAGCATCTTCCCGTACCCATGTCCAATGTGCTGCGGCTCGATGAACAAATCCTCCAGAATCACGCTCTCGGCGCTTTCCGGACGAAGACTGTAGAAGCCGATCATTTCGTTATCCGTCTCCAGCACATAAACGTGAAATCCCGGCATGAATTTTTCCGGTCGCACTTCCAGATCGGCGCGAACGTTCGCCATGAATTCCGCGCTATAGCCCCAATGCGCTTTCGAGCGCATCGCAATTTCGGTGAGCGCGCCGCATTCTTCGTGGCGCGCTTGGCGGATTCGCGGAACCACCAGGATTTCTCCTATAGAGTCAGTTGTTCTTATTCGGCTTCGGGACGAATCGTTCCAAATCAAGCGCGAGGTCCATTCCCCATTTGAGTAATCTAAGATGCGACTTTAGATTACTCAAATCGTTCTGAGGATTTCATTCCCATAAGGATGAAAGAACGAGTCTTCTTTCAAGACACGGAAGTGCCGCTTCTGGCAAAATGGGCCGCCTTGTAAATTTCATGAGCACAACGTCAAATCAACCCGCCACCCCATTTCATCACCACGAAGCCCCCGCAGGCCGCTGGGCCGCGCTGGGAGTCCTTGCCACCGCTGCATTTCTTGAAATGAGCACCTGGTTTTCCGCCTCCGCCGTGCTTCCGCAATTGCGCGCCGCCTGGGGAATCTCCGCGTGGTCCGGCTCGTGGCTCACAATTTCCGTTCTGCTCGGATTTATTTTCGGCGCGCTATTTTCCGCCGTCGTGAATCTCGCGGATATTGTGCGTCCGCGCCGTCTGATGTTCTTCGGCGGAATCGGCGCGGCTACATTTAATTTGTGTTTGCTCGCCACGCACGGAATCGCCGGCGCGATTCCATTGCGCTTTGCAACCGGAGCCGCGCTCGCGCTCGTCTATCCGCCCAGCATGAAAGCGATGGCCACCTGGTTCAAGCGCGACCGCGGCACCGCGCTGGGCGTGATGGTTGGCGGCACAACTCTGGGAACCTCGCTCCCGCATTTGCTGAACGCGCTGGGTGGAGTCCACTGGCCGCGCGTAATTATCGCCACCTCGGTGCTCACAACTCTGGGCGCGCTCATCGCCGAATTCGCCGCGCATGACGGCCCATTTCCATTTCCCTCCGCGAAATTCGATCCGCAGCAAGCCGTGCTCGTCTTCGCAAACCGCGGCGTGCGCCTCGCCACGCTCGGATATTTCGGACACATGTGGGAGCTTTACGCCATGTGGACGTGGTGCGGCGCATTTTTCGCCGACGCTCTGCGCACGCGCGGCACAATTTTTCCCGGCGGCGACCCTGTGCGCGAAGCCGCTCTCGCCGCGTTCGCATCCATTGGAATTGGCGCGCTGGGATGTTGGGCCGCTGGAGTTCTCGCCGATCGCTGGGGACGCACGCGCACGGCCGCCGCGTCCATGATCATCAGCGGAACGTGCGCGCTCGGCATCGGCGCTCTCGCAACTTATTCCGTCCCGCTAACTCTCATCCTTGGCGTCGTCTGGGGTTTTGCCGTCGTGGCCGACTCCGCGCAATTTTCCACCATGGTCACCGAATGCGCCGACCAAAGTTACGTCGGCACCGCGCTCACTCTGCAACTCGCCATCGGATTCACGCTCTCCGTCGCCACCGTCTGGCTAGTCCCCATCCTAAAAGATTTGCACGGATGGCCCTGGGCTTTTGCGGCCTTAGCTCCCGGCCCCGCGCTAGGCGTGATCGCCATGCTCCGCCTGAAAAACTCCCCCGACGCAGCCAAAATCGCCCACGGCCGCGGATAGCGCGATCCTTCTCAGGTCTTTCTCAGCGCTCTCTGCGTCTCTGCGGCCCGCCCCGGTTGAATTCAATCGGGGTGAATCCACATCGCGCAACTTAACATAACGCCCACCCAAGCCGCGAACTCCAACCCTATCAATCACTTAACCGCCATTTCAAAAAACACGCGCACCCCCCACCCCCACCCTCGTTAGCGATGTATGTGCTAATAAAGGACTTACAGCAATCTGGCATCAATCTATATGCTAATAAAGGACTTACGG
>Ga0210410_10004442_pt1 | contig 12305 bp, 9 predicted proteins | sample IncBWC4MmetaG_FD_161058 | JGI IMG/M metagenome (GOLD analysis project Ga0210410, IMG submission 161058) | Forest soil microbial communities from Barre Woods Harvard Forest LTER site, Petersham, Massachusetts, United States - Inc-BW-C-4-M | ecosystem: Environmental > Terrestrial > Soil >... | reverse complement strand
GCGAAGAATAGATCGCAGCTCTGGCCGGTTATTGTGCCGTCGCGGGATTCCGCAGTGCACCCACCGTCCATGTGCGCCTGTGATTTTGCGTCCCAGTAGGTCAGGTTGGCGGCGTGAACGCGGATTACATCCGGCCCTTTCGGTTCGGGCGCTTGCTTCGCGGTGTTTGTGGCCGGTTTCGCCGCAGCACCTCGCGAACGCGATGGCGGTGGCGGCGCGGCTGACTTGGTTGCCGGCGAATTTCCAACTTGAATAAAGACCGCGCGAACATTTCCGCGTGCGTCGAGCTGGCGCGTATCCCGATTCAACTCGATTTCGTCGGCTTCCATTGTGGATTCGCCCTGCCAGAGGCGTGCGTGTCCGGTGTATACCGCGCGGCCAGTGTTGGAATTCCCCACCAAATGTTCCGCGGTAATGTTGGCCGGATCCGACCCGAGCGACAACGGCGTGCCGATCGTGTTGGATGAGGTGGAAGTCGCGGTCGTGCCGTTCGGAGGCTTGCGGTAACTGGTGACGACATGGCCATCAGCGCGCACATCTTTGTTCGTGTCGTTGAATATGATGGTGTCGGCGCTGGTGCGGCTGGCGGCGTCGGACGCTTCCGCTGAACCTGTAAGCGTCACGAGATCGGTCGCTCGATCCAGGTGCGAACTTGCCGCCTGACCAGATTGCTCCGCCGACTGGAAACGTACGTTTCCAGTTTGGTCGACAGTCGTCCACTGAGTCTTCGTATCAAAATCCGCGGCGAGTTCTTGCGATGTGGAACTTTGATGCGACTTGCCGGGGCGATCTCGATCCAATTGTGTGCCGTTGTGCGCCAGCAAACGGCGCATGCGATTGCTCTCGTCGAATCCGACTTCCATGGTCTGCCCTGACGCGCGAGTAATTCTTTGCTGCGTGCTGCCCGCGACAGCTTCACGCATGATCATCGTGGCCGGGGCGAGTGTGCGCGCGTGATCCGCGTGATATGAAGGCGGTGCGCCGGGCCGCGACGCTGGACCCGGCGCAAATGTAATTTCTGCGGAGGCAGTTTCCAGGCTGCGCGTGCGGCCTTCACGCGCTGAATTCATTTTCACTCCGCCATTGGCTGTAACCAGCCGCGGCTGGTTTATTTTCGGCACCATGTCAGCATCTATGCGCGCAGCGGTCAGATGATCCGTTTCGCCAGATTTCGCGCTGGTGAAGTCGCCTTGCACATTACCCTGCGCGGAAAAATGTTTTGCCGAGCCGTCCACGTCCAAGTCGGTGACAAATTTATCAGCGGTTACCGTGCCCGCACCTTTCGGACTATCCATTACCAGATTCGGCCGGGACTTCGCGTCACCTTCGGCCGTCACTTGCCTCGCGTGGAAATCGGAATCCATATTCACGGTCATCCGGCTTGCGTGCAGAATGTGCGAACCGGTGCGAGCGGCAGCCGCGCCTCGAATCGCGGCGTCTGCGGGCGGCGCTGATGTGACTTGCGTAACAACGACGGGCCCGTGCAAGACAGCGGTTTTTACTTCGCGTCGAAAAACAACGCTGGAGCCGGTCACTTCAATTGGGATGGGCGCAGGAGGCGCTTTGGTTTGATTTCTGGCGCTCTTCGGAGGCGCGGCTTTCAACGAAAGATGCACATCGCGCAACAATTCCAGCGTTCCATCGTCCGAGCCATAGTTCGCGCCGATGGCGTGGCCCTCTCCGCCACTGAATTTAAAGTTGACGGGCTGATCGGTGCTGGCGTCGGCGCTGGTACTGTCAAATGTAACGCCCTTGGTCACGATGCGCACAATGCGCGGGTCCGGATTGCTTCCTGAAGGCGCGTCGGCGACCCGCTTCGCGTCTTTCTTGCTTTGCAAATCCATCTGCACTTCGCCGGCACAAATGATGCTGCCGCGATCCGCCGATTTTGCGCCTTTCGAACCAGAACTTTTCTCAGATTCCGGGCGGAAAAAATCGCAAGCGTCGGTGTGAACCACGTCGTTGCGGTCTCCATTGCGGCCGTACACAGTAATCAGCACGTTTAAAAGCAAACTTTTTTCGGCGTCTTTGATTGGACCCCGGAACGTCGTGGCGCTCGATGCGTGCAGCACGAAAAGCACGTGGTTTCCACTACCCTGAGTGTAAGTAAATCCTTCGGACGAACGCTGCACGGATGCGGGCACTGATGGCGGCGAATTCCTTTTCGCTTCATTGGCCAATCGCGAGCGATGCACATACACGCCCACCATCGAGAGCACGAGCAACGCCGCGACGATTACCGAGGCCAGCGCGTATCGATTGGCATGAGTGGTTCGCATGATCCGGACGAGTTGCTGACTCCAGAATGCATTCTAGAACAGATTTTGGAGAAATATTGAGAAGACAGAGTGCACCGCGCTTTATTCCGATGAAGTGGCGGCAGGGGCGGGAGGAACGTAGTCCGTCAGCACGATGACATTTTCGGAGCCGGCTACATCGCGCGCCGAAGGAGTGAGGATTGTTTTCGGGCCGATAAATATTTTCTCACCGCGAGTGACGGCGCGGCGCACGTCGCCTTCCGTTACAAACGGAGAAACATTTGTCGCAGTAGCGGCGGGTTTTGGAGCCGGCGACGTGGAACTCGCGGCGCTCGCCGCCGATTTTGTTGCGCCAGACGCGGCACCGCCGCGCGCGATGCCCAGATGCGCCATTACGTGTTCAACCGCGTGCGCGATCGCGGCGCGATCCGGGACGCCGGATGCGCTCGACGCTGCTGACGGCTGTGATTGCGGATTTGTTGGTTTCACGGTCGCTCCTGTTGCGCCTGCGGAGGCCGCCGCGACTTTCGCAGCGGGCGCGTTCATGCGATTTGCCGCGGAAATCGTGCGATGCTCGACCGGGCGCGATTCCCACGCCAGGCGGCGCAGATTCATCAAATGCTGCGGGCCAATATTATCAGAGGTGATGTTCCCTCCGAGCGCGCCGCAGCCAAGAGTCATCGCGGGAAAGAGATTTGTAGAGTAGCCAACGGAGCCGTGCGTGGACGCGGTGTTCACGCAAACTCGAAACGCCGGAACGGCCACGCCGAATTCGCGCACAGCGGCGGCGTCCTGCGAATGAATGCTGGCCGTGTGGCCCATCCCGCCGTGGCGCAGCAGTTGCGTGCACAGGTCGATCCCCGCGGCAAGATTCGGCACGGAATAAAATCCGAGCACCGGGCAAAGTTTTTCGCCGGAAAGCGGAATTTCGCGGCCGACTCCATCCAATCGCGCAATCAGCACGCGCGTTTCAGTGGGAACTTTTATTCCAGCAAGTTCCGCGACGTGCGTAGCAGGCCGTCCCACCACTTTCGGGCTTGGCGCGTGCGATCCGCCGGGGAAAATCAGTTCGCCGATAGCGCGAGCTTCGTCCGCATTCAGAAAATATCCGCCCTGCTTGCGGCATTCTTCCAGCGCGGCGTCTCGCACCGCCTCTTCCGCAACGATGGCCTGCTCGGAAGAGCAAAGCGTTCCGTAATCAAAAGTTTTTCCAGCGAAAATATCGGCGACAGCTTTGTGAACATTCGCGGTGTGCTCGATAAACGCGGGGACGTTGCCCGGGCCCACGCCGTATGCAGGCTTGCCGGAACTATACGCGGCGCGTACCAGTCCTGTGCCACCCGTTGCCAAAATTAATCCAACTTCAGGCGCGTGCATCAGTTCCTGAGTGCCGGCCAGAGTGTTGCGCTCCATGCAGGTGACGATTCCTTCCGGCGCGCCCGCGCCAACCGCCGCGCGAGCCAAAATTTTCGCCGTCTGGCAAATGCAGCGCACCGCGCCAGGATGCGGGCTGAGCACAATGGCGTTGCGCGCTTTCAGAGCGATCAAAGTTTTGTAAATTGCTGTGGAAGTTGGATTGGTGACAGGAATAATTGCGCAGATAACTCCGACCGGCACGGCAACTTCCAGAATTTTCTTTTCTTTATCTTCGTTGACGACACCGACCGTGCGCATTCCGCGTATCGCGTTGGGAACCTCAATCGCGCCCACTTGATTCTTCAGAATTTTGTCCGGCACATTGCCGTAACCGGTTTCTTCCACCGCCGCGCGCGCAAGAGTCTCCACTTCGGCAGCCGCAGCTTTCGCCACAGCTTCCACAATTGCATCCACTTTTTCCTGGGAGAATCGGGCGAATTTCTGCTGGGCGACGAGAGCTTTTGCTGCCAGCTCACGGGCTTCCTGAATGGAAATGAGATCGCGGTCGCGCAGTTCCAAAGCGCTTTACCCAAAACTTCGTAGAGATTAGCCGGTGCGTCCGCGGCGCCGCGCAAAAAATTTTTCGCGCGGATTGATTTTAATTGCGACTACTTCGATCCCTGCGGTTTATTGCCGCCGGGAAGAATCTTTTCGACGTGCTCATGAGGACGCGGAATCACGTGCACGGCAACCAGTTCGCCAACGCGCCGGGCAGCGGCAGCTCCGGCATCGGTCGCAGCCTTTACCGCGCCGACATCACCGCGCACCATCACGGTGACGTATCCCGCGCCGATGTATTCCTTGCCCATCAGCACGACGTTGGCAGCCTTAACCATCGCGTCGGCGGCTTCGATGCTCGCCACCAGCCCTTTGGTCTCAATCATTCCCAACGCCTCGTAGGACATCGAACCCTCGCTCGCGGAACGTCCGCTGTTTCAGAAATTTCAGGAAAAATCGTGCTGGTGACGTGAACAGGCCACCGTGAGGCATGAGCCTAGCATGGGCCTCGGAGTGAATCAAGGAATGCGAGCGGGTGATGCGCAAGATAACTGTGGAAAACTAAAGGCTAAAATTCAATCGAATGGAAAATGAAAATCAGGAAATTACCAGCCGACCCTGCCCCGCAGCGCAAACGCCGTCTCGCGTCGTGTTCTTCACCGCGTACATCGCGTCATCGGCAAGTTGCAGCAGCTGAAGCTTGGTGCGCGAATCGGCCGGGTACGAAGCAACGCCAATGCTCGGCGTGATACGCACGTTCAGTCCGTCGCTGGTGAGCCATGTCGTATCGCGGACAATCGCGTGCAATCTGCGGGCAACGGTGCACGCGCTTTCTTTGGACGTTTGTGGCAGCAGGATCACAAATTCGTCGCCGCCGTATCGAAATGCGAAATCAATCAAGCGGCAGTTGGTCTTCAACAGTTCCCCAACTTCGGCAAGCAGCTTTGAGCCCATCAGGTGGCCGTGTGTGTCATTCACTCGCTTGAAGAAATCGAGGTCAATAAAGATCAGCGAGAATTCGTAGCCGTAGCGCTGCGAACGGTAGATTTCAGTTTCGAGAATGAAGTGCAGGTGGCGGGCGTTATATAAATTTGTGCAGTCATCGGTGATGGTCAGCTCATGAATGCGCTTTACATGGCGCGCATTTTCAATGGCGATGGCCGCGAAATCGGAAAGTGCTTCCAGGAGCGCCAGGCTTCGCTCGTCAAATCCATCCGGGCCGATGCAATTCACCAGTTCGATTACACCCAAACAGCGATCGCGAAAACGCACCGGCACTGCCACGATGGACTGCGTTTCCATATTTGTTTTCTGGTCCAATTGAGAAAAAAACCGCGTGTCCTTGCTGACGTCGGGAACGATCACCGCTTGATTATTCTGCGCCACCCACCCGGCGATTCCCTGCCCCATCTTGATGCGCACTTCTTTCAATGCCGATGCGCCTTTCCCGATGGCCAGCTCGAAATAAAGTTCCTGCGTGGCTTCGTCCACCAGCAGCATGGACCAGGTATCCGGCCGCAGGAACTCGTCAATTTTTTCCATGATGGTACGGAGGACTTGTTCAAGTTCGAGGGAGCTGGTGAGGGCCTTTCCAAGTTCGCGGAAAACGGTGACTTCGCCTGCGGGCCGACCGGCGCGCTGCGCCGCAAGATTGCGGCGGCGGTCAACGCCTTCAAAGTTGTTTGCGTCAGACATTCGAGTTCAGGCCCCTCAGCATCGACGCGTCATCGTCAAAAATACGCCAGTGCGAACACACTCGCGCAGAAAGGGCCAACGTACGTTTCTAACATCGTTATTGTGCACATGCAATCTGCTCTTGAAGGCGATGTGACTACACCGAACATACGCTCGCCACGCGCTCGTGGATTGACACCCCTGTGACCGCCGCCTATATTGACTTACGGACTTCGTGCGAAGATTTCCGCGGAATCCTGCGCCGTATAGTTCAACTAAATGAATCAATCCACGACCAAAGCTGGATTCGGCGAGCATTTGCGCCGCGAACGCGAAATGCGCGGCATTTCTCTGGACGAAATCTGCTCGGCCACGCGCATTGGGACTCGATTTCTGAACGCTCTCGAGAACGAGCAGTGGGATCAATTGCCCGGCGGCGTCTTTAATCGCGGCTTTGTTCGCGCGGTTGCCCATCATCTGGGGTTGGACGAAGAAAGTTTGCTCGCTGAATATATGCTGGCCACAGGCGACCGCGCGACAGCGTCGGCCTCCGTGGTGCGGGCCCCGGCGATTCCCGAATCGCGCGGGCAATGGATGACATGGGTTCTGGCGCTGATCGTAATTGGCGCGCTGGCCTTTGGCGGAATTTACGGCTGGCGCAAATACGCGGCGCACAAACGAAACGCGCATGCGGTTCCGGCGACCACGGGGGAAATGCGCACAGTACTTCGCTCCGCGAGTGGCGCTTAGAAGTCCAGACAATTTCCACGGAGGCGGCCATAAGTTCCCAGAACTCCGAATTCCGCGAAATGTTTCGGACCGGCAAAGCTCCGATTGAGCGCAAGCTCGCGGTATGCACCGCAACAATTTCACTCGAGCCAGCGGATCAGGCGGAGCTGCTCGTGCTCCTCAGTAAAGATTCTGACGCGCGAATCGCCGAACGTGCAGCGAGCGCTTTGCTGGCCTTGCCGATCGAAGCATTCGCTTCGGCACTGGCGCGATCGGACGCCGCGCCGCAATTATTTTCCTACTGCCGGGAACACTTCATCGAAAAACCAGAAATAGCGCGCGCTTTGATTGGAAATGTTGGTTGTCCAATCCACTTTTTGATTGACGCTGTAATTCGATTGTCCGCAGAGGAAGTGAAGGAACTCGCCGGTGACATGGGGCTTTTAAGTGTACGCCCGGAACTGGGGGCCGTGCTGCTCACTTCAACGGCGCTCTCCGTGGACGAGCGTCGACTACTCGAGGAACTGCAGCACGACGCGCCGCCCGATATGGAATTGCTCGCCGAGGCCGTGAAGGATGCGGAAGCAGATCCGGAAAAGCGGCTATCACTTTTGCAGCGCCTTTCAAGAATGAGCGTGACGCAGCGTATGCAACTCGCATTTAAGGGCGGGCGCGAGGAGCGCATGATGCTGATTCGCGATTCGGCGCGGCTGGTGCAGCGCGCGGTGATGCAATCTCCAAAGCTGACCGAGCGCGAAGTGGAAGGGTTTGCGTCCATCACAAGCCTGTCGGAAGAAGTGCTGCGGCTGATCGCCACCAGCCGGTCGTTCCGCAAGAACTACACCATCGCGAAAAATCTTTGCTTTAATCCGAAAACACCGCTGGATGTATCGATGCACTTAATACCGCGCATCCTCACTCCAGATCTTAAAACCATGACCACAAACAAAAATATTCCAGAGACGCTGCGGAGTACCGCGCTGAAGTTTTTCCGCCAGCGAACGACCGAACGTTAGAGGCGTCGAACCGGCCAGGCGAGAAGTTATTTTTGAGGCGCTGCGAGTGATCGCTTCACTTGCTCGCCAATTTCACGAGCTTTCGCAATGATTGCGGCTTCGTTCAGCGTCAGCACGTGGCCATCCCGCATCACGATTCGGCCGCCGATGATCGTGTCCTGCACATCGCTGGCCTTCAACGCATAAACAATTTGCGAATAGACGTCGTAGAGCGGGACGGCATTCGCCGCGCCGAGACCAATCACGATTAAGTCCGCTTTTTTCCCTGCTTCGAGTGATCCAATTTCATTTTCCATGTGCAGCGCGCGAGCGCCGCCAATCGTGGCCATCTCCACCGCCTGCTTCGCGCCAAGCGCTTGCGGATCCATGTGCGTAATCTTTTGAAGCTTTGCGGCCAAATCCATTTCTTCCATCATGTCCAAATCATTGTTGCTTCCGGCTGGGCCGTCCGTGCCCAACCCCAGGCGAACTCCACCGGCGAGCATCTCTCGTATCGGCGCGACGCCACTTGCCAGCATCATGTTGCTGCTGGGATTGTGCACGCATCCTGTTTGTGATTTCGCGAGCAGCGCGATGTCGCTCGCATCAATCCAAATGCAATGCGCGGCAACGACGTCAGGACCCAGAATTCCAAGTTGATCGAGCCACGCCACCGGAGAAACGCCATGAGCCGCGCGGTTATCGTCGACTTCCTTCTTTGTTTCGGAAACGTGAATCAGAATTGGCGCGTGATAGCGGCGCGCGAGCGTCGCGGCGGCGCGCAGCGTGTCCGCCGAACATGTATAGACCGAATGCGGAGCAACCGCGGCATGAATCAGCGGATCGCCCTGCCAGTGCTTTAAGAATTTTTCGGAATACGCGAGCGCTTCATCGCGGGTCTTGTTATCGGGCGCGGGAAAATCAATAAATGTTTCTCCCAGAACCCCGCGCATTCCCGCAGCCTTGGTTTCGCGCGCGACGGCGTCCTCAAAATAATACATGTCCGTGTACGTGGTGGTTCCGCCGCGCAACATTTCTAGAATTCCCAGGCGCGTGCCCCAGGTCACAAAATCCTCGGTGACGTTTTTCGCTTCGGCCGGAAAAATGTAGTGCTCCAGCCAGTCTTGCAAGGTCACATCGTCCTTGATACCGCGCAGCAACGTCATCGCGGCGTGCGTGTGCCCGTTGATTAGTCCGGGCATCACTAATCCCTGAGGGGCGGAAATCCGGTGCAAGCTGAAATATTTGTCTTCAATTTCTGCTCGCGGGCCAACGGCGATGATCTTGTCTTTATATATTGCAACTGCGCCGTCTTCCAGCACGCGCCGAGACGCGTCCATCGTCACCACGTAGCGCGCCGTCACGATGAGGTCGACCGTTAAAAAATTGTGCTCCGCCTCCGCAGGGCGTTTGGTTTGTGCGCTGACGGGAGCGACCACAACTATCGTCAATAGCATCGCGGCCACGCTCGCTGCGAGGCATCGCAACGCGCGACTCGCTGCGAAGCGTCCATTTCCGGAAATGCGCAGATTAAGTCTCATTTGATAATCGTATCCGCCGGCGAAATCGCGGCGAGTTAGAGATTTGAAATATCGAACGGCATTGGAAACAGCGCCGACATTCGATGAACTTCCATTTTTCCTTTGAGGTTGCCGAGAATCACCTCAACATCGCCGCAAAATTCCCAGATGATTTGCCGGCATGCGCCGCAAGGCGGAGTGAGTTTCTCCGCGTCGGTCACCACTGCGATTGCCTCGAAGTTGCGCGCACTCTCTCCTTCCGAAAGCGCTTTGAATATGGCCACGCGTTCGGCGCAAATGGTCAGACCATAGCTGGCGTTTTCAATGTTGCAGCCCGAATAAATCTTACCGGACTTCGCCCGTAGTGCCGCGCCGACGCGAAATTTAGAGAAGTCAGCGACCGCGTACTCGCGCGCGGCCCGCGCGGCCGCCAGAAGCGCATCATTATTTTTACCAGTCCCTGAACTCATTTCGTCGTCCCCGCATGATTTGTTTCCGCCGCGATATGTGGAATCACCGCGCGCAGCAGCGCGATGAATTGATCTTTCACGCGCGCGCCGGTAGCCAACACTTCCTCGTGATTCAGCGGCTGATCCAAAATTCCGGCGGCCATATTTGTCACGCAAGAAATCCCTAATGCTTCCATGCCCATATGCCGCGCGGAGATCACCTCCGGAACCGTGGACATTCCCACCAAATCCGCGCCAATCGTAGCCAGGTATCGAATCTCCGCCGGCGTTTCGTAACTCGGTCCGGCAAGCGCCGCGTAAACGCCTTCGTGAATTACCATGCCGAGCTTGCCGCCTTCTTCGAGCGCGTGCTTACGAAAGTTTCGATTGTACGCGCGCGTCATATCCGGAAAGCGCGGACCGAATCGCTCATCGTTCGCGCCAATCAATGGATTCGAGCCTTGCAGATTGATGTGATCGCTCAGCACCACCAGCGCGCCCTGTCCGTAGTTTCGATTAATTCCGCCTGCGGCATTCGTCAATATCACCGCGCGAATTCCCATGCGCGCGAAAACCCGCATCGGAAATATCACTTCCGAAAGTGGATAGCCTTCATAAAAATGTACGCGTCCCTGCATTGCCGCAACCGGAATATCGCCGCCGTTGGCACGCAACTTTCCAATTACAAGCTGCCCAGCGTGGCCGACCGCCGTCGACCGCGGAAAATTCGGAATGCGCGCGTACGGAATGCGTGCGGCGCCAGCTAGCTCGTCGGCGAATCCGCCAAGCCCGCTCCCCAAAACAATTCCGATTCGCGGACGCAGTTTTGTCCGCGCCAAAATAAATTTCGCCGCCGCGTTGGCCCGCGCAAATTCCTTACCCGCGCCGTTCGCCGTTGCACGCGATGGACTCACAGAAACATTCCCACAATTGCGGCCGACATTAAGTTTGCCATGGTCCCGGCAAGCATCGCGCGAATGCCCAGCTTCGCAAGCTCACCGCGCTTGTTCGGGGCCAGCGCTCCAATTCCGCCAATCTGCATGCCGATCGAACTGAAATTTGCGAATCCGCAAAGCGCGAACGTCGCGATTGTAAATGACCTTGGGTCGAGCGTACCCTTCATCGGTCCGAGAAATGAGAACGCCACCAGCTCGTTGAGCGTCATGCGCAGTCCCAGCAAATTTCCAATGGCGCGGCAATCGTGCCACGGAATTCCAATCACCCAGGCGATGGGCGCGAAGAGCCATCCAAAAATTACCTGAAGCGAAGCGGGAAACCACGCAGCGTGATTGTGAATTCCGCCCATGATTCCATTCGTAAGCGCGATGAGCGCAAGAAATGAAATCAGCATCGCAGCCACGTTCAGCGCAAGACTCAGACCGTCCGTAGTTCCGCGCGCGATCGCGCTCAGAAAATTATCGTCTTTGTGCTCCGCCGATTCCGGCATCGTGACCTTTCCCGCCGTCTTCGCAATTTCAGTTTCGGGCACGATCATTTTTGCAATCAGTAGCGTTCCCGGCGCCGTCATGATCACCGCCGCCAGCAAATGTTTTGCTTCTACGCCGAACGCGATGTACGCCGCCATAATTCCGCCGGAAACGTGCGCCATGCCGCTGGTCATCACCGTCATTAATTCGGAACGCGTCAGGTCGGGCAGAAAAGGACGAATCGTCAACGGCGCTTCCGTCTGTCCCATAAAAATGCTTGCGGCCACGTTGAGTGATTCGGCGCCGCTGGCGCCCATCACCCGCTGCATAATCCACGCCGCAATGCGGATGATCACCTGCATCACGCGAAGATAATAAAGAAGCGCGAAAAATGCGGCGATAAAAATAATCGTCGGCAAGACTTGAAACGCAAAAATAAATCCGATGGACGACGATTTCGCGCCGAGAGGTCCAAAAACAAATTCAGATCCCACAAACGCGTAGTCCAGCAACTTGGTAACCCATTTGCCAGCGACTGTAAGTATTTGTTGCCCGACGCCCAGCCGGAGCACAAAAAAAGCAAACACAAGCTGCAGACTCAGCCCCCACACAATAGTTTTCAATTTGATCGCGCGACGATTGCTGGACATTAAATACGCCAGCCCCAGCATCGTTGCGAGGCCCAGCACTCCGGTAAATCGCCCCATCGTTTGCCTCCACGCCTTTCGGCGGCGTGCTACGCGAACAACTCAAAAAATTTCAGGCGCCAATTATTTTGTGAATCAGCGGGCGCGGCGCCGGCGGTTTTTCCGCGACGGTATAACTTGATTCAACCAGCTGCCTCGCTTCGGCCAGTCGTGCCTCCGAATTGTAGTGCAGCGTTGCCAGCCGCGCGCCGCGCTCGATCTTGTCACCCAGCCGGCAATGAAATTCCAGGCCCACGGCGGGATCGATTGCATCTTCTTTTTTCTCGCGACCGCCGCCCAGCACGCTGCACGCGATGCCCAACCGCTCACATTCAATTGCCGTCACAAATCCCGCGGCGCTGCTGACCACATCAAGTTTCGCGCGCGCCTGTGGCAAACGCTTCGGTTCATCCACCACGCGCGCATCGCCGCTCTGTTGGCTGATGATCTCGCGAAATTTATCACGAGCGCGCCCGGAAGTAATCATTTCACCGGCAAGTTTCCGTCCGTCGCCAACATTCGCGGATCGCTCGCCCAGGAAAAACATCCACGCGCTCAGCTCAACGCAAAGCTCGCGCAAATCCGCCGGTCCACTGCCGCCAAGAACTTCAATGCATTCCGCAATCTCCATCGCGTTTCCCGCGGTGCGCCCC
>Ga0210410_10004441_pt1 | contig 12306 bp, 6 predicted proteins | sample IncBWC4MmetaG_FD_161058 | JGI IMG/M metagenome (GOLD analysis project Ga0210410, IMG submission 161058) | Forest soil microbial communities from Barre Woods Harvard Forest LTER site, Petersham, Massachusetts, United States - Inc-BW-C-4-M | ecosystem: Environmental > Terrestrial > Soil >... | reverse complement strand
CCAGGCGTTCGCCTTCGAGACCCGTTCAGCTATCATTCAGTCGTTCTCCCGGTTGTATTGCGGAGAACATGCGAGTTGCTTCCGTGCGGGCAGCAAGGAGGAAACTCGTGAAGCTTTTCAGGAAACCAAACTCCAGGTTCTACTGGTACGACTTCACGGTGCGAGGCCATCGCTACCGTCGGTCAACTCAAGAAACAAAGTTAGCAAGGGCGGCTAAGGCAGCAAGCGTGAAATTGGGCTCAGTGATCGAAGGCACCGATCCATTTCCAAGCAAGCCTAGTGTCCTTTCTGACTTTGCTGAGCGATTTGACACTGGGTTGAGGATGGCAGGTTGGAGGAGAAAACCAAGAAGTTCTATCGCAATGGCTGGCGCCTACCCAAAGCGACACCCGTTGCGGGTTTGCGAGTCGACCAAATCACGGGAGATTTCGCTGAGCAATTGAAATTTCCAGGCTCGGCCGGGAATGCCAATTGCGCTTTGAGGACGTTGCGACGAATGCTGCACAAAGCAGAGGAGTGGAAGGTGATCGGCCACGCTCCGAAAATCAAAATGATGAAATCGCGATTTGACTCATTGACTCGGCAGAAGGCAACTGGAGCACATGGTTGAGTTTCGTGAGCCTCCGGTAGACAATGACCGCGTGAATCCGCACAAGCACCGGTTCGCCGATTACCTGCGGCCCAAAACACTTGCGATGTTGTTGCTCGGGTTTTCTTCAGGCCTTCCCTTTCTCCTGCTCGGCAATACGTTCGGCTACTGGCTGCGCGATGAACACACCTCCCTGACGGCGATCGGTTTTCTTTCCTGGGTGGGCATTGCCTATTCGCTGAAGTTTCTGTGGGCGCCCTTAATAGATCGCGTCGATTTGCCGTTGTTTAAGCGGCTTGGGCATCGGCGCGGATGGATGATGTTCTCGCAAATTCTCGTCGGGCTGGCGCTGTTCGCGATGGGTGGAACTGTTCGCGCGGGGCTACCGCTGAGCGTCGCTCCTCAACCGCGAATATCTTAGTCAGGAATGGCGTTCCAAACTCAGACGGTTCTGACAAGCTGAAAGACATGACTATTTACCGAAGGGGGAAGATTGCCTTTAAAGAAGTTCCTTGTTGGCGATAAATCCAGGGTTCACTCATTTGACCCTAATTGGTCGGGAAGGCTCAGAATGAAGAATAAAGACTTCTTTGGGATAGCCGTTGCTGAGAAAAAGTGGGTAAACGAGGCAGGCGTTGAAGAATTTCTAAAGGATATGCCAAAACCGCTGGAGGCGTGGAGCGAAGCGTGTCGCAGCATTTTGATCAGAGTATCCAACACTTCGGCAGGCATATTTTGGTCTGATTTACCACGTTAAACCTGTGGAGGCGGGTAAGCTGTCTAATTGATAGGTGATTTGACGTTTGCTCGTTGCGGTCACACTCGCAGCATTAATCGGAGTGCAGTGCCCGGGAGATCTTGCTGAAGAGGCTTGTATGCTCCGGCGTATAGCTCGCGTATGAACCTGCTGGTCTACGCCAGTCCTGACGAGTTGCGGCGTAGCATAGCCACGCGCCGGGGCGGGGGATTGTTCGACGAGCCTAACGATGCTCGGGCACTTTTCCGCGTTCCCGCCAGCCCTCAACGATCAAATAGAGCACGGGAATGAAAAACAGATTCAGCACAGTTGCCATAATCATGCCACCGAACACGGTCGTTCCCACTGAATGGCGCCCATTCTCACCCGCTCCAGTGGCGATTACCAGCGGGACAACACCAAGGATGAAGGCGAGCGAGGTCATCAGGATTGGCCGCAAGCGGATCGTCGCCGCTTGCAACGTCGACTCCATCAGCGGCAAACCGGTCTCCCGCAGTTGTTCGGAGAACTCGACGATCAGAATCGCATTCTTGCTCGCCAGTCCGACCAACATCACCAGCCCGACCTGGCAGTAAACGTCGTCCTGCAGCCCGCGCAACCACTGCGCGCCCAAGGCCCCCAGCACTGCCATCGGCACTGCCAGCAACACGATAAAAGGCAGCACGAAGCTCTCATATTGCGCCGACAACGTCAGGTACACGACCAGCGTTCCGAGTCCGAACAAAATCAGCGAGGTTCCTCCGGCCTCCAATTCCTCCATGGATAGCCCCGTCCAACTGTACGAAAATCCGCGCGGCATTTTCGAAGCCAGTTGCTCCATGGCGGCAATCGCTTGACCCGAACTGTATCCCGGAGCCGGCGAGCCGTCGATTTCCGCCGACCGAAACAGGTTGTAGTGGCTGATCACCTGCGGTGTTGCAGTCTGGGAAATGCTGATCAGGCTATCGAGCGGCACCATGGCACCACTATCCGATCTCGCGTAAAACTGCCGCATGTCTTGTGCGGTCGAGCGGAACTCTTTGTCCGCCTGCACATAAACGCGATAAGAGCGGTTGTTGAAATCGAAGTCATTTACATACGATGAGCCCACGTATACACCCAGCGTATCGGTGATCTGGGAGAGCGCTACGTGCAGGCTCTTGGCTTTCTCGCGGTCGATCGTCACGACGTACTGCGGATCGTTGGCGGTAAACTGCGTGAACAGCTGGCTCAAATCTTTGCGCTGACTGGCCTGCTGCATAAGCCCTTGCACTGCGCTTGCTAACTCTTCCAGCCGGTGCGCGCCCTGGTCCTGCACCACAAACTGAAATCCGCCAAATTGCCCGAGCCCCTGCACCGCGGGCGGAAGGGTCGCGAAAACAACAGCGCCGGAAACTCCAAACAGCTTCATGCGCACGCGATTCACTACCGCCGTGGCACTATGCTGGTCGCCCCGGCGTTGCGAATACGGCCGGAGCGTCACGAAAATAATCCCCTGGTTCGCCGCCGCACCCGCAAAGCTGAATCCTGCTACTGAGAAAACTCCCTCGACCTCGGGTTCCCCCTGCAGGATTTGAGAAGCCTGTTTTCCAACGGCTCTGGTGTATTCCAGCGAGGCGCCAGGTGGCGCTTGAATGATAACCATGAAATACCCTTGGTCGTCGTCGGGAACGAATCCCGTCGGTACATGCGTAAACGCAAAATAGGTCAGGCCCAGCGCCGCGAGAAAGAGAACCGCCATCACCCCTTTGTAGTCCAGCACATGATGCAGCACACGGCGGTACCCGCGCGTGAGCAGTGCGATGCCGTCTTCGAACTTTCGCAGCCACCACCACTTTTGCCCATGAGGATGCGCCAGAAAGATGGCCGCCAGCGCCGGCGCCAGGGTGAGCGCGTTGAAAGCGGAAATCGTGATGGAAAATGCGATGGTGAGCGCAAATTGTCGAAACAGGATGCCCGTGGTTCCGGGAAAGAATGCTACCGGCACAAACACCGCAACCAGCACCAGCGAGGTGGCAATCACAGCGCCGGTAATCTCGGCGGTGGCAGCCGCCGACGCTTTGTGGGAGTCGTGCTCGCCCCCGGCAATATGGCGTTCGATGTTTTCAATCACCACGATCGCGTCGTCCACCACCAGCCCCGTGGCAAGCGTGATACCGAATAGCGTCAGAGTGTTGATCGAGAAGCCGAGCAACTTCACGAAAGCGAAGGTGCCGATGAGCGAAACGGGAGTGGCGATGAAGTGAATCATCGTGGTCCGCCAGTCGCCGAGAAAGATGAAGATCACCGCGATGACCAGCAGGATTGCCAAGCCCACCGTGAAAATCACGTCGTGGATCGACGCGCTCACCGCCTCCGTGGTGTCGAATGCCACCTGGTAGTGCATTCCAGGAGGGAAATTCTTCGAAAGCCGCTCCAGTTCCGCAAATGCCTGCTGGTGAACTTGCAGCGCATTCGCCGTCGAGAGCTGCGCAACTCCAAATCCGGTCGCCTCTTGCCCGTTGAAGAGCAAGTCCGAGGCGTAACTTTCGGCTCCCAGTTCCGCGCGCCCCACGTCGCGCAAGCGCACCAGAGTTCCGTCGGCGTTTGTCTTCAAAATGATGTTGTCGAACTGCGCCGCCTCGCTCAAACGTCCGACGGCCCGCACGCTGATTTGATAATCTTGCCCGGGAATGGCCGGCTGCTGTCCAATTTCTCCCGCTCCGATCTCCACGTTCTGCTCTGAAAGAGCATTCACCACGTCGGAAGCCGTGAGCCCGCGGCCTGCCATGCGCGTCGGATCCAGCCACAGCCGCATGGAATACTTTCCTTCGCCGAAGATCTGCACATCGGCGACTCCCGGAATACGTTTGAGCGCGTCTCGCACATACACGTCGAGATAGTTGCTCATGAAGAGCGGCGAATACTGGTTGTTGTCGGAGGTAACGGCGGCTCCGAAAACAAAATTCTCTGAAGTCTTCTGCGTGGTGATGCCGATGGCTTTCACCGCTGCCGGAAGCCTTCCCTGCGCCGTGTTCACACGGTTCTGGATGTCGACCGCAGCCAGGTCGGGATCGCGCGTGATGTCAAACGTAACCAGGATCTGACTGGTCCCGTCATTCCCGCTGCTCGAAGTCATGTACTTCATGCCTTCCGCGCCGTTGATCTGCTGCTCCAGCGGAATCGTGACCGCACTCTCGACCGTCTGCGCGCTCGCACCGATGTAGCTACTGGTCACCGAAACCTGCGGAGGCGCAAGGTTAGGAAACTGGGCGATTGGCAACGTAGGCAGCACGGCCACTCCCGCCAGGATGATCAGCAACGCGCAAACGCTCGCAAAAACGGGGCGCCGTATGAAGAAGTTAGAGAACATGAACTCGAGACCTTAGATTCTGACGACCAGGACCGCAGGCGACGGGACGGCTATTTTTTTCTTCGATAGATTTGAGGCCAGTGAAGGTAAGACTGCAAAAATCACCGGCGAACGATGAATCCATGGTTTGTTCTGCGTCTTGCGAATCCCCCGCGGTTTTCATTTGATAGTGGATTCCGCTAACCCGTCGGCGTCACCGGCATTCCATCTACCAAAAGCTGCGTGCCAGACACAATCACCTTATCGCCCGGCTTGACCCCTTCGAGCACTTCCAGGTTGTTGCCCACGGTTTGTCCGACTTTGATGGGCTTTTGCCGCGCAACATATCCGCCCTTCTCCGGCTCAGCGATGAACGCAAAATACTGTCCGGCCAGGCGCGAGACCGACAGGATCGGCACCTCAGGATTCTGGTGTGTTCCAAAAATCACCTGTGCTCGCACAAACTGCGCCTGCCGCAACGCATCGTTGCCATTGGCGATCCGGGCCTTCACCAGCACTGTCTGCGTGGAGTTATCGACCTGCGGCGAAATGAAGCTCACCCGAGACTCGGCCAACACCTTGCCGTCGGGGTTGACCACATTGACCGGCATGCCCATCCGGAGCTGTGCTGAATGTTCCACCGGAACATACACGTAAACTTCCAGACTTCCCGGCTGGTCGACCGTGGTCAGTTGCGTGGTGGTCGTCACGCGGTCACCCACTCGTACCGGAATATCTCCCACAATTCCACTTCGTGGAGCGACGACTCTGTAGTAATGAAGCTGCACTTCCTGCTCCCGCACTTGTGCGTCGAGCGAGTTCATCTGCGCCTGTGCGGTATCCAGAGCACTTTTTGCCTGGTCCAGGTCCTGCTTGCTGACCACGCCCGCGCTATACAATCCTCGCGTGCGCTCATACTGCTGTTTCGCCCAGATGAGATTAGCTTGTTGCGCCGCCCGCGAACTCTCCTGACTCTTGACGGTAGCCTGCTGCTTCCGCGGATCAATCTCCATTAACGGCCTACCCGAGCTCACATGATCGCCGGAGTGCACAAAAATTTGTGTGATCTGACCCTCTACCTGCGGCATCACTACCGCTGAATCCCGCGATTTCAGCATCGCTACATATTCGCCGGCGTCATTGATCGCTACCGCGTGAGCCTCAAGCACTTTGACGGGCATGGACTGTGGACCGCCAGCCTGCGGGTTTCGTGAGGAATTCGTCGAGCATCCGATGGCTATCGCCCCCGCCATTAAAGCCGCGGCGAATAAGAGTCTTAACCCAAGATCTTGGGCCTGATTCGGCTTCAATTTGTTTTCCCTCTGCACTTTAAAGTAGGGAAGGTCGCCCTCCTCATGGACGCCTGCCCAAGTCATAAGCTCGTTTTGCAAGGAAGCTCGCTGTAAAGAACCTGGTATCTCCGGTGCATCGGTCAATAAAGAACAATACGTCCAGAGTCAAATTGTGACAACATCTCGGTGAAGTTTAGGGGTGGAGTAGATCGGAACAGAGTGTCTGACTGGGAGTGCCGAACAGAAAGGACGACTTCGTTTAGGGCGCGATTGGCTGTTAGCAAACAGCGCCCCCTACGGTTGCAATATCGCCATTGCACTCATTTTCACCAAAAAAGGCGGAAAAACAGCGCAAGCTTGTGCAATCGATGCATCACAAAATGCCGTCCTCGGCGCAGATTTACCTCCCGGAGATCCTTGAGGGGCGATCTTTGGGTTGATGGCCCCGACGATGGCTCATGAGTTTCGAAATAGCTCTATGAGGATCCAAAGGAGTATCCAGAGCGCCCACCAGGAAATAGGTGCTGGAAAAGCGATCCGATTTCCAGTACTTGGACCACCAAAGACATGCCGCCATCGCAGACTCCACACAGTCCTTCGATACAAACCGACCTCGTTTTGCTCGAGGAAGCGAACTAACATCGGGATGTCAGTTAACAGGTGACGGTACTTCGGCGGAAACCACTCACCGCTATTCTCTTTGCAGTCAAAGTAACTGCGGTATCGGTCCCAGGTCTCTCGCAGCACCACCTTGTCTCCCAGCAAAGCGCAGGCTTCTGCTCGGATATGAGCCAAGCATCGGGCGCAGTGGTCGTGCGGTAGGTCACGGAGTGCATCACCACAGGATGCGATCGTCTCCTTCAAGTCGGATGGCCACACTGTCGAAAGGCAGTTGACGTAGTTTGCCACCGTCCACATGCTGACGCCACGGCGTTTGCGCCAAGATGACAGAAGTTTCCGCACTGCGTTTCTGCGATTCAAGGAAGCCAATGCGCGGCCAGTTTCTGACCAGGTTGCGACGTCGCCCTCCACTTGTCCCTGGTGCTTCCTCCAATACCGTACGACCAGCCGATAGTGGCCTACACCGTTCAGTCGTTCGAAAGCTCTCGCACGATACTGGCCGTTAACCCAAGCGGTTTGGTCGGCCATGTTTAGCAGACTCATGAGTTCCTTGACCCCGTCATCCGGAAACCATGTAATCCATAGCGGTTGCGGAATGATTTTTGGGGTCCCTGCTCGCTCGAGAGCGTGAGAGCACAGAATCAAGAATGCATGAGGAGTCGGACGCCGCTGGCTTGCTAGCGCTTGACGTGCCACCTGATAAGCTTTGGCAGTGAGCTGAGCTCTCCCAAGCGACTGCCACGCATAGTCGGACGGCCATACGGTACTCTCGCCCTCTGCAAAGAAGATGCGTTGCATGGCAGCAATCGCCTCGTCCTCCCTTTCTTCTTCTCCGTAAACCTCGACCAAGCGGGCCAGATAGTACGGATTGTTCGCGTCCAGAGGGCGAAGTGAGTGCAGGACCGCTTGTGCTTCCAGAACTCGCTTTCCCTCGCGTAGCAAATCGTACCGATGGAGGTGTAGAGGGAGTTCCTCAGGAAAATCGCGGAGCAACTCGCTCCATTCCGCATTCAGCGCTTCGACGGGAAGCCCTGCTCTTTCCAGCACAGCCAGGCGTTGATGCCGAAATTGCGGGACCGCTCGAAGTTGTTCGGGAATTGCGCCGAGCAATTCACGAGCCTGGTCCCAGGCCTGGTCTTCGGCTATCCATTCCATCAGGAGATTCCACCCCCACTGGTACCACGGAAACTTTCCGACGGTGGAAGCCATTTCCTCGCGCGCCTCACGGTGTTTCCCTTCCTGTCGACGAATCCAGGCCAGTCGCCCATGTGCGGGAGATGGGTCGCACATCCCGGGCCGAATTCCTTCTATTACCTGTACACCATCGTCGTAGCGCCGTTGCTCCACAAGAAGCATCGATAGTAGGTCGGCGGCATCGAAGAACACGGAGTTGAGAGACAAGCTGCGTCTGTAGCACGCCTCAATTTCGCCCGGTGTCGCAAACAGCCGGAGCTGGTTGAGAGTTGTGCCCAGCAAGAACCACAAGTAAGCGCCACGCGGATACACCCGCACGCCTTCCCGTGCCACTTCTACTGCTGCATCCTGATCGCCGCACTCGATCAGCAGCCGGATGGCACGCGTTCGCCAGTTGACGTCTCGTGGCGCGCGTTCCAGAGTTTCGCAAACTATATTTTTAGCCAGATCAAAGCGGCCGTGGCGTATCAAAATCTGAATCAGAGCATCGGAGACCCGATAGTTCTGCGGGTCGCATACAGCAGCTTGCTCCAGCAACTTCTGCGCCCCGTCGCTTTGGCCGCGGAGTTCGTAGACCCACGCCAGTTGTATCCGTATTTCCGCGTTATCCGGGTGACGACGAATCATCTCCTGAAGGGCTTCTTCGGCTTCCTTGTGAAGTCCTAGCTTGCGGCAAGCATGCACCAGAGAGAAGCGCAGGCCAACGTGGTAGGGGAAATGGTCGACTGCAGGACACAATGCCGCGTAGGCGCGCTCCGCGTCGGAGCGGCCGTGGCCCTGTTCGAGCAGAAGATCGGCAAACGATTTTGAAATTTCGGGGTCGTCGGGCCGTAATCTTCTCCAGCGCTGTACGGACTCCTCGGCCTCGCTGAGCCCGAAACGTTGGGCGACAAGAGGCAGAGTGTTCTGGACGATAGCCAAGTGCCCAGGAGATCGCAACAGGATCGGTTCCACCGCCCGCCAAACTTCCCGGCGCTCCTCCGGATGGAATCCTGCCGAGCATTCCCAGAGTCGTTCGTAGGCGTAAGGGCTGGCTGGTTCGACCTCGATCGAGCCAATCCAGGATGCGACGGCCTCTTTAGCGCCCACAAGCCTCATGCCATCGCGCGCGAACGCGGATTGTCCCGGGGTCTTCTGTTCCGGTGCGGTAACACTCTCGCAAGAAGGCCTCTATCCGCACTTGCAATCTTCTGCGTTTCCGATCGTGTGCGGCTTCGAAGTCTTGAATACAACAAAGGGTCAGTTCGCGCCACGCCCGGCCGTCTTCGGCATTGCGTTTGACCCGCCGAAGAAGAAGGGAATATTTCTTGTGCCTGGGTTCTCCTGAGCGATCGAATTGCCGGTAATACAGTTCCTCCAGTTCATCGTGGCCAGGCTGGTCTGCTAACCATCGCGACGTTAGTTTCAGCGCCTCCAGGGGCCCATCGCGCTTCGCGATCAGATCAGCCAGAGCGTAGCGGGCTGGCATAGCGCGTGGTACTTCGCGAACCCATCCCTCAGCTTGTTCAACGGATTGCTGCAGATCACCGCGCAGGCGATAGAATTCCACGGCAGCTTCGCGAAAGACTGGCAGATTCCCGGTCCTTTCAAGAAGACCCAAGTTTGCCTCAGCCTCCTGCCACCGGCCCATGCGAGCGAGAAAAGGAACGACGAAGCCTAGCAGTTCCGGCGAACTGCTCTGTTGAGCAAGTGCTTCGGTGCAAGCCGAGACTGCTCGGTCGGGGCAACCCCACTCTTCCAGGCAGCGGATCCAGCTAACCCAAGTGCCCGCGGCGCGCGGTGCGCTGCCGAATTTTCTGACTCGTTTCTCGAGCCAGGAAAACGCCTCCTCCTCGCGATGGACCTGTGCCAGGGCATTGGCATAGCTAATGGCGTAATGTTCGCTGTCCGAGGCAAGGCAGGAAGCAATCCGAAGGGATAACAAAGACGCCTCTGTATCGCGCTCTTGCCATGCCAGATCCCCAAGCACGTGCCAGGCGCCCGCCGCTTGCGGCTGGCGCCGGATGAGTCCATTCAGCAGGGATCGGGCACTGTCCCGCGTCGCTTCGGAAAAACGCAGCAGGTCGGCATATTCTGAAACGTACCGGGCCGGAGGAAAGAACCAGTCCTGTTGCGACTGCACTCCTGGAAGGCTGCCCTGTTCGACTACTCCTGCCAGTGTGTCCCGCATCAGCGCAGTATTGCCCTTCACTCGGCACGCCGCGATCAGGCGGGAACGCAAGGAAGGGGAATTCGGGAACTCGTTCAGTAACTGTTGGAAGTCACGTAAGGCCTCACCGATGTGGCCGTCCTCGGCCGCCTGGATTGCGTGCAGCAGGCGAGTTCCCGGATGAGCTGGAAACCTCCTCTTCACATCATCGACGATCTTTCGGGCTGCGGTCGGTCCTTGTAGAATCAGAGTTTTCTGGTGCAACTGCCCCGCCGTCATGATGGCTCCATCGTCCTCTGGCAGGAGCTGATCGAGCAGTGCTTTCTTCTCGAGGGGAACAGCTGTCATTCCCTTTATTCCGAGGGGGTCGCGGTTCTTCGCAAAACTTTCCACCAGATATTCGGTCGTTCGGTAGGCCATAGGATCATGAACGATCAAGGTTCCCGCCCCTTCGTCCATGCCTACTACAGCGACCGCATGGGCGTTGTCGTCTCCCTCGAGGAGGAGTACGAAACCTATGCCACTCTTGATCAGTCGAGTGGCTGTATCCCGGGTTACCGGAAAGAACCGGACCGTAAAGCTCTGTTTTTCCAGCCATTCGGCTGCAGCCCACTCGAATGTTCCTCCGAACGTAATCTCGGAGGCCATGCGATCCGGGTCGAGGTGTTGTCCGACCGTAGCCATAGCGGAGGCAAGACTCGTGGGAAGACATGCTTCGTGCTTCTGGATTGTGCGAGTGAAGGGCAGACGGATACGGCGGCCCGATGGATTCTGGCGAAGATTGGCCAGGACTTTACGGTAAAAGGGAACCCGCGCCTCCTCTGCCCAATGTTCCATTTCGGCGTGATCGTCTGCTTGCTCCGCGATGTCGAGCCGGAATCGCGCAAAAAAGTTGCGGGGATTACGGTCGGCCAGGGGGGCCAAGGCGGGCAGACGTTCAGCGAGTCGGAGCGCGTCTCCAAGTGCAAGACAACGACCGTCACCATCAAGGCTTTCGGCCAGAGCGCACTTATACCAGCAAGCGAGTTGCACTATTTCGTAGGACTGACAATCCTCTGACGCCGCAGCCAGGCGATCGGCCGATTCCTTCACCCGCCCAAGATTGAGAAGGCTTGCCGATAGACTGCGGGCCGCATGGGGTGTACCTGGACTGATCTCCCATGCCAATTCGGCACATTGCAGGGCTTCGCCCCAGCGGTCTTCAAGTCCAAGGACGTCAGATTCACAACTCGTTATCCATTCATCCCGGCCATGCAAGCTGAGCGCTCGCCTGAGGCATTCGTGGGCATGGGTAAAATCGCGCAGCAATGCCCAGGTCACAGCATCAGATGCGAGCCACCAGGCAGGTATCTCCGGGACCCCAGCACAAATGGCCGGATTCTTTTCAAACTCCCGCAAATCCTCCAGCAGCCCCGATCTTCGCCGGCGAACATGCCTTGTGAAGTAGCGAACTCGAGGATTGCCCGGATCGCGCGCGTATGCCTCTCGAAACAGCCAGCGCGAAAGCCTCCATCCACCCAGTCGCGATGCTAGTCTGCCGCCAAGAATCAGTTCCTCAACCGAGAGGTGCTTAATCGGGGTTGATGGCTTCCAGTATTCCGAACTTCTGTGGTAGGCATCAAGGAAGCGATTGCTATCGTAGAGCTGCTGTATGTCAGCGAATGTAATCACGCCAGGTTATTGAAACATGGCTTTCAAGCTAGCTCAACGATGGACTTGCATCGCTAGCTGACGAGACCACCCCTAAGCATTCGGCTTAGTTCGGCGTGGTCCGACTGCGCTGATTAGGGATGTTATTCGCACGGCGCCAGACAGGGCTACCCGCTAAAGGCGAAAACAAAGCGACATGAGCTAACAGACCCCGAAGTGCCGAGCGCGATAGTGTCCTCGGCGCGCTTGAACTGCCGGACTTTTATGTCCATGGTACAGGGCCCTTCTTCGACTACGAGACGCACCGCGAAGCAAGAACTTTTGTCACGGACACTCTGGAATGGATTTCTCCGCCTCAGAACTGATCGAGGCAGGATGGGAGATCGGTGCCTGGCTCAGACGCGGAAGCTTCATGTCAGTCAGTTTGCGCGTTATCACATAAATTACAATCCGGGACTCCAAGGAACTGAAGAAGCTGCTTCCGGTTGCGCGTCAGGCTGCAGCGGGCTTCGGTCGCACACCACTTCCAGTTCCGGGAGTTGCCGGCCCGCTTGTTCGAGCATCCACCTCGCCTTGTGACGGATAAAATGCTTCAGGCTGCTCTTGCCCATTCTGCGGGCTGATTTGCGTCTTTGGGTAGCCCGCCTGGCGACACTGTGGTGGGCCATCGCATTGCAAGGACTTAACGCGCTCCGAACCATGCGCGCGAAACCTCCTATGCCTACGAGATGCTAGGCCCTTCAA
>Ga0210410_10004440_pt1 | contig 12307 bp, 12 predicted proteins | sample IncBWC4MmetaG_FD_161058 | JGI IMG/M metagenome (GOLD analysis project Ga0210410, IMG submission 161058) | Forest soil microbial communities from Barre Woods Harvard Forest LTER site, Petersham, Massachusetts, United States - Inc-BW-C-4-M | ecosystem: Environmental > Terrestrial > Soil >... | reverse complement strand
AAATCCCTGGTGGCGCCGGGTACGCTGTAGTCGTAGGCCCAGCGATAGACGACAGGGAGTTCCTTGCCCCAGTTGCCATGCCCCGGCGGGGTCTGCGGTGTTTGCCATTCCAGCGACGCGGCCCCCCAGGGATTGCCGCCGGCCTCTTTTCCTTTCAACAGGCTCCAGATCAGATTGAACAGGAACACAAGCTGGGCGAAGCCGACAATCAAGGCCGCCACGCTCATGAACGCGTTGAGGTCATGGGCGGAGGCCGGGATGAAGGCCGTTTCGCCAATGTCGTGATAGCGGCGGGGCATGCCCAAAAGACCGAGATAGTGCATGGGGAAGAAGACCGCATAGGCCCCCAGGAACGAGACCCAGAAGTGGAATCGTCCAAGCGCCTCATTGAGCATTCGTCCGGTGACTTTCGGATACCAGTGATAGATTCCGCCGAACACGGCCATGATCGGCGCAATACCCATCACCATATGGAAGTGGGCGACGACGAACATCGTGTCGGACAACGGAACGTCCACAACCACGTTCCCGAGAAACAGGCCGGTCAGGCCGCCGTTCACGAACGTGATGATGAACGCGAGAGCAAACAGCATCGGGACCGTGAGATGAATGTCGCCGCGCCACAGGGTAAGCACCCAGTTATAAACCTTGATGGCGGTCGGGACGGCGATGATGAGCGTGGTGGTGGCGAAGAAGAACCCGAAATACGGGTTCATGCCGCTCACATACATGTGGTGCGCCCACACGACGAAGCTGAGGGCGCCGATTGCCACGATAGCCCAAACCATCATGCGATAGCCGAAGATGTTCTTCCGCGCGTGGACGCTGATCAGATCGGAAATGATGCCGAAGGCCGGCAACGCGACGATGTAGACTTCGGGATGGCCGAAGAACCAGAACAGGTGCTGGAACAGGATCGGGCTGCCGCCGCCATACTTCGTCAGCTGGCCCATTTCGACCAGCGTGGGCATGAAGAAGCTGGTTCCCAAAAGACGATCGAGCAGCAGCATCACCGAGGCGACGAACAGCGCCGGGAAGGCCAGCAGCGCCATGACGGTGGCCGTGAAAATGCCCCACACCGTCAGGGGCATACGCATCAACGTCATGCCGCGCGTGCGCCCCTGCAGCACCGTCACCACGTAATTGAGCCCGCCCATCGTAAAGCCGATGATGAACAGGATCAGCGAGGCCAGCATCAGAACGATGCCCCAATCCTGCCCGGGGGTGCCGGAGAGAATCGCCTGCGGCGGGTACAGCGTCCAGCCGGCGCCGGTGGGCCCGCCGGGCACGAAAAAGGTCGCGACCAGCACCGCGACCGCGAGCAGGTAGACCCAGTAGCTCAGCATGTTCACATAGGGGAATACCATGTCCCGGGCGCCAACCATCAGCGGGATAAGGTAATTGCCGAAGCCTCCCAGAAACAACGCCGTGAGCAGGTAGATCACCATGATCATGCCGTGCATGGTGATAAGCTGCAGGTATTGGTTGGCATCGATGAAGGAAAAGGTGCCGGGAAATCCCAGTTGCAGCCGCATCAGCCATGACAGCACCAGCGCTACCATTCCAATGGACATCGCCGTGATCGAATACTGGATGGCGATAACCTTGGCGTCCTGCGAAAAGACGTACCTCGTCCACCAGCTTCTCGGATGATAGAGCTCGACCTCACCCACTTCAGCGGGCGAGACGCCTGCAACTGTGTCAAACGGGACATCGACCATCGGAATACCCTCCCTGGTCCCTTTTCAGCGACGAGTTCGCCTTACGACAGGTGGAATCTCCTCGTCGGTATTTTCATTCGCTTCCTGACTTATAGGCCGCTTTCGCGACATTGCGCTGCCCCGAAAGCTCGGCGAACGTGTGCTGCTTGTCCAGCCACGCGTGATATTCCTTCGCTTCCTCTACGACGACCTTGCTTCGCATCTGCGCGTGCGCGACACCGCAGAGTTCCGCGCAGAGAACCTCGAACGTTCCGGTGCGGATGGGCGTGAACCAGTAATACGTGACCGAGCCCGGTATCATATCCATCTTCGCCCGGAACTCGGGCACATAGAAATCATGCAGGACATCAATTGAGCGGAGCAGCACCTTCACCGGTTTCCCAACCGGCAGGTGCAAATCGTCGTTTTGAATTACGATGTCGTCTTTTCCGTTTGGATCGTCGGGATTCAACCCCAGAGGATTGTCGGAACTGACATTGCGGGCATCGGAGGTCCCAAGCCGGCCGTCCTTTCCGGGAAGCCGATAGCTCCAGAGCCACTGCTGTCCCACGACCTCGACCTCGGTCGCATCGGCCGGAACTGTGACGAACTGGTGCCAGACAACCAGCCCGGGTGCCAACATGGCTGCGACGCCGATTGCAGTCCCGACGCTGAGCCACCATTCGAGCTTCTTGTTTTCGGGATTGTAGGCTGCCTGCCTTCCCTCCTTGTGACGAAAGCGGAAGACACAATAGGCCATGAACGCGACGACCGCGGAGAAAACGGCCCCGGTGATCCAGAACGTCAGGGTGATCGTGTGGTCGATGTAGCTCCAGTTTGAGGCGATCGGCGTCCACCACCACGGGCTGAAGAGGTGAAACAGCACCGAGGCGACCGCGACCAAAAGCAATATGATTGCTACAGCCATCCCTCATTCATCCCCTGCCACTAAAGGCTGCGGACAAGAATTAAAGGGCGGAGCTCACGTCTTTTGCGATGGCCGACTTCGCGTTCGCCATCGTCGTGCCTCTTGCCTCGCCCATTGAACCGGTCGCGACGTCAAAACATGACACAGAGTTGCACGTTACGACCGCTAGTCTCATCGGAGCTGGCGGCGTTTAGAGTTGCAGGATGATACGCGTCGAGCCCGGCGTCAATAGATCAATAGAGGATTGTGCGGCGCCCTCGTCTGGCGTGTGTCGCCCCCAAATGCCGCGCAAGCCGGCGAGCACCACTCGTTTGGTGACGCAACGCACCAAACGAGTGGTGCAGATGCACAAATTTATTCATCCGTGCGTGCTATTTTGCTTCGATCGCGCTATACTCATAACGCAGGTCGCGACAGGTTCCGTCCGGCGAGGTCTCTTTTCGTTGAACTTGGTTTGCCGCACTCGGCTCGATCGCGATTTTCGCACATGGGGGCGGATACGCGTGACTTAGGGGCGCCGTTTTCACCACGGTGACCACGAGCAAGGGAGACTGCGGCCATGGCTACACAGTATTCCGACAACGTCGTAAATCCCAATCCACAAGCGTTCGGCATCGCCGGCCCATTTGTCATTCGCAAAATCGGCCTGTCCGACTTGAGCGACGCCCTGCGCCTGGGCTGGGAAGATTTCAAGGCCGTACCAAGTCACGCCATTATCCTGTGCGTGATTTATCCCGTCCTCGGCCTCGTTCTCTTCAGATTGGTCCTTGGCTATTCGGTGCTGCCGCTGCTCTTTCCGCTGGCCGCCGGTTTTACCTTGATTGGTCCTTTTGCCGCGCTCGGTCTCTACGAACTCAGCCGCCGCCGCGAGCGCGGCGAGGAAGCCGCCGCGTGGGATGCGATCCAGGTGCTGCGCGCACCGTCTTTCGGCGCCATGCTCGAACTCGGCACTCTCCTGCTCGTTCTGTTCGGGACCTGGATCACCGTCGCGGACGCGATCTACGTTGCAACATTCGGCCATGCTCCGGCTGCAAGCATTCCTGATTTCGCAACGCGCATATTGACGGCGCCGGAAGGATGGTTGCTCATCATCGTCGGCTGCGGCGTCGGCTTCCTGTTCGCCGTCGTGGCCCTTTGCGTTAGTGTTGTGTCGTTTCCGTTGCTGCTCGACCGGCATGCGACCGCGATAGACGCAATCCGGACGTCGTTGCGGGCTGTGATGAAAAATCCATTTACCATGGCCGCGTGGGGGCTGATTGTTGCGGCGCTGCTGGTGATCGGTTCGCTACCGCTCTTCGTCGGTCTCGCCGTCGTTCTGCCGGTGCTCGGTCATGCGACCTGGCATCTTTATCGGAAGGTGGTGGAGCCTGACCCGAATCCTCCGCAAGAACGACCCCGCGCGCCGAAAGGTCACCGCTATGCGGCGGATTTCCCGGCTTCTCTCTTCCCCTGGAGCCGTGAGAGCAAGTGATCCGAGACCTGTAAGCGGCAGTGGAGGTCCATCATGTCCATAGCTCCCACACTCCAGCGATACCTGACTGCGGAAAACATCCAATACGATGTGATCCCGCATGACCCTACCATGTCATCCGCGCGTACCGCGGAGGCGTGTCGAATTTCGGGGGATCGAATGGCCAAGGCAATCGTGCTGCGGCGCAATGCCGGCTATATGCTCGCCGTCCTTCCAGCGTCGCATCACCTTCGCCTTTCGGATTTGAGGGACCAGCTTGGCGATAATGTTGAACTGGCCACGGAATCCGAGATCGATCCGCTGTTCCCGGATTGCGCGCACGGGGCTGTTCCGCCCGTTGGTCACTGTTACGCGCTGCCGCTCATCGTGGACCACGACATCGAGGCGCAGCCCGAGATCTATATGGAGGCGGGCGATCACGAGACGCTGCTCCATATAAGTCATGCGCAGTTTGCTCGCTTGATGGGAAACGCACGACACGGCCGCTTTAGCGAGAAGCTGCCGCACAGCATAAGCAGTTCCATTGTGTGGGGGTGAGGTGCCCTCATGCGGCCGCGTCACAATCGCCGTTCATTGCGACGCCGCGACAATGGAGATTTGACAGATTGCTGTCAAAAATCTTGCCGGGGCTTTTGTCCGAGGGAGGATCCAAATGACTACGGTGCGACAGTTGCTGGATGAGAAGGGCAGGAACATTTGGTCTATTCACCCGGATGCTACCGTTTTCGATGCCGTCGCGAAAATGGCTGAAAAGGACATTGGATCGCTGGTAGTGATGGAAGGCGAGGAACTCGTTGGCATCATTACCGAAAGGCACTATGCGCGGAATGTTATTCTCAAGGGTAAGACGTCTCCGGCAACGCCGGTGCGGGACATCATGGAACGGCACGTCGTCATTACACAGCCGGAACAATCCGTTGACCAATGCATGGCCGTCATGAGTGAGGAGCGCGTGCGCCATCTGCCGGTGCTTGAGGGAAAAAAGCCAGTTGGCATTGTTTCAATCGGCGATCTCGTCAAATGCATCATCGGTGATCAGAAGTTCACGATTATTCAGCTTGAACAATACATTCACGGTGAACGGGCCATTGTGAACGGCTGAATGCGTTCCCGAACGACCGCGGCGCCCGGAAGCACCACCGCCGCCGGTGTCGTTTGTGCCGGTGAACTGAGCGAATGAGGCGGCGCGAGTTCGCGGCCCATGTTTGGGTGCATCCGCCTTTGCGCAGGACAACAGTCGGCCTCGCGGAGGGAGGGCGCAGAAAATTACATCAATTGCAGGTGACACATCGTGAGCGCCGCGGGAGCGCACCGCCAATGCCGCAACAGCGAACGAATACTTCGATTCTCAGCGCAATCACACCGGCGTGGTGCGCTCGTCGGTCCAGGTCTCGCCGAACGCGTCCAGCCCCTCGGCGAGGTAATCGCTGACCAGGGGTTCGCCGAGCAGGTAGCTCGCGGTGCGCTTGTTGTCGCCCTCGGCGGCCTCGCGGCGGAGATCGTCCCATTCGTCGATCGAGCCGTCGCCGCGGCCGAGGCGCATCAGGGCCACCAGGTCGATCTGCTCGTCGTCGGTCATGGCGTTGATGAAGCCGGTGATCTCGCGCACCACGTGATCGCCGCCGTCATCCTCGAGTACATCGATCATATTGTCGTCAGCGCCGTTCGACCCGGAGTCCGGATCGGACACCCCCTCCTTGACGTCGAACTCGCGCATTTTCTCGATCAAAAAGCCGACCTTTTCGGCCGAAATGGCTAATTCTGGCATTCGGTGGGTTCCTTCGTTCTGTAAACCGTCAACGCGCGGGCAGGCCGGATGATCCATTGCGCCCCCCGGCGAAAACCAGCATCTTGCGCCCCAAGAAACGTGGGCCACGGAAGCCCAGGGGGAAATGCCGAATGTACTGGAAGGTGGGCAAGGTCAAAATCACGAAAATCGTCGAGCTGGAGACGGTCGGCAGCACCCGCTTCATCCTGCCGCTCGCCAGCAATGAGGAAATCCGCAAATCGCCCTGGCTGATTCCGCATTTCGCCACCGACGAGGGCCGGCTCAAGATGTCGATCCATTCGCTGGTGGTGGAGACGCCGACCCGCCGGATCGTGGTCGATACCGGGCTCGGCAACGACAAGCAGGGCCGCAACGTGCCGACCTGGAACAACCGGCAAGGTCCGTTCCTCGAAACCATGCGCGAGGCCGGCTTCGCGCCCGACAGCATCGACACCGTGCTGTGCACCCATCTGCATGTCGACCATGTCGGCTGGAACACCAGCCTCGTGGACGGGAAATGGCTGCCGACCTTTGCCAATGCGCGCTACGTGTTCGGCAGAGCCGAATACGAGCACTGGCGCGACCATCGCGAGGAGCCCGACAAGGTTGCCGTCTTCAACGACTCGGTAAAGCCCGTGGCCGATGCCGGCAGAGCGGATCTCGTCGCCAGCGACGCCAGGCTGTCAGATGAGATCACCCTGATCCCGACGCCCGGCCACAGTCCCGGCCATATGAGCGTCCACATCCGGTCCGACGGTGAGGAGGCGCTGCTCACCGGCGACGTCGCCCATCACCCCTGCCAGATGGCGCATCTCGACTGGTCGTCGACCGCGGATTCCGATCCCGTCCGGTCGGCGGCGACGCGGCGGGAATTGTTCGGCCGTTTCGCCGATACCCCGACACTGGTGATCGGCGGGCACTTCAACGCCGGCCATATCAGGCGCGACGGCGATGCCTTTAAGTTCATCGTTTAGGGCGTGATACCGGCCCCTCCCCTCATGGTAAGGAGGCGCTCTTGCGCCGTCTCGAACCATGATGCCCCGATGCCGCCCATCCTTCGAGGCGCGGCCTCGAGAGGCCGCTCCCCAGGATGAGGGGACCTGCAATGCAACGCCTAGTCAGCAGTTGAATTTCCCCCCGCCCTGTTCCAAGAAGCATCCAAGCAACCAGCACCCTAGGGAGTGATACCAAATGAAGCTTGTTCGTTACGGGGCAATCGGCCAGGAAAAACCCGGCCTGATCGACAAATCGGGCCAATTGCGCGACCTGTCGGGGCAGCTGAAGGATTTTGCGGGCGAGGCCTTTTCGCCGGCCTCGCTGGCCAGGATCGCCGCCCTCGATCCGGCCTCGCTGCCCGCCGTCAGCGGCAAGCCCCGAATCGGCTCCCCGGTGGGCGGCCTGCCCAAATTCATCGCCATCGGGCTGAATTATTCCGACCATGCCGCCGAAGTCGGGATGCAGATCCCGGCCGAACCGATCATCTTCACGAAGGCCAATAACAGCCTGTGCGGCCCCAATGACGCGGTGGAAAAGCCGCGCGGCTCGACCAAGCTGGATTGGGAATGCGAAATCGCCATCATCATCGGCACCCGCGCCAAATACGTCTCCGAGGCTGACGCGCTCAACTACGTCGCCGGCTACGCCGTCTGCAACGACGTCTCCGAGCGCAATTTCCAGATCGAGCGCCTGGGCCAGTGGACCAAGGGCAAGTCGCACGACACCTTCGGCCCGCTCGGGCCTTGGCTCGTCACCAGGGACGAGATCGCCAACGTGCAGACGCTGTCGATGTGGCTCGACGTCAACGGCAAGCGCTGCCAGACCGGTTCGACCGCGACCATGATTTTCGGATGTGCGAAGATCGTGTCCTATGTCTCCGAATTCATGACGCTGCTGCCCGGCGACATCATCACCACGGGTACCCCGCCCGGCGTCGGCTCCGGCATGAAGCCGCCGAAATTCCTCAATGTCGGCGACGTCGTCACGCTCGGCATCGAGGGCCTCGGCGAACAGCGGCAGGAAATCGTCGCGGCGTAGGGTTTGTAAATCGCGAAATTCGTCATGGCCGGGCTTGTCCCGGCCATCCACGCCCTTCTCGCGGCTCGGCTGTTAAGACGTGGATGCCCGGGACATAGGCGTGCGGAAGCGACGCCGTCCTTCAGACGGCTATGCCCGGGCATGACGGCGCAAGAGTTGTCCTTTTCCTTAAGGAAATTCCCATGAAACTCTCATTCTCTCCGGCCTCGCCCTTCGCCCGCAAGGTGCGCATCGCCGCGATCGAACTCGGCCTGATCGACAGAATCGAATTCGTCCCCGCGGCCGTAGTGCCGGGCCAGCCGAACGAGGAATATTCGCGCATCACGCCGCTGAAGAAGCTGCCGGTGCTGATCCTCGACAATGGCGAAGTGATCCTGGATTCCTACGTCATAACAGAGTATCTCGACGAACTCGCCGGCGGCGGAAAGCTGATCCCCGCCTCGGGGCCGGCGCGATGGAGGGTCAAGAGCGAGCATTCCATGCTGCAGGGCATGCTCGATTCGATGTTGCTGTGCCGCTACGAGAACATGGTGCGGCCGGAGCCGCTGCGCTGGCAGGCCTGGACGGACGATCACTGGGCCCGCGCCTGGAGTGGCATGGCCCGCTTCGAGCAACAGGCGGAGATGCTGGCGCGCCCGCTCGATATCTCGCAGATCGCGCTCGCCTGCGTGCTCGGCTATGCCGATTTCCGCTTTGCCGATTGCGGCTGGCGCAAGGCCTATCCCAAGCTCGACGCCTTTCATCAGAAGATGCTGGAGCGGCCGTCGGTGAAGATCTCGCTGCCGCCGCCGGCGTAAGCGTCAGGAAACAGCCATGAGCCTCAAGTTCACCCTCGGCGACCTCACCATCCACCGTCTCATCGAGCAGGAGACCACCTTCCTGCCGGCGCTCGACATGCTGTCCGGGCTGACGCCGGAGCTGTTAGCTGAGAACCGGGCGTGGATGCGAGAGGCCGGCGCGATCGACGACAATGACGTGCTGATCCTGTGTTTCCAGTCCTACATCGTGAAGACGCCGCACCACACCATTCTGGTCGACAGCTGCATCGGCAACGACAAGCCACGCCCGCTGCGCCCGAAATGGAACATGAAGACCGACGATATTTATATGCGCGCGCTGGCGGCGGCGGGTTTTTCGGTCGACGACATCGACTATGTGATGTGCACGCATCTGCATGTCGACCGCGTCGGATGGAACACGCGGCTGGTAAACGGCCGCTGGGTGCCGACCTTTCCGAACGCGCGCTACGTTTTTGCGAAAGGCGAATTCGACTACTGGACCGAGCAGAATGCGAAAGCGGAAGTACCGCCCTTCGCCGACAGCGTTCTGCCGGTGGTCGAGGCCAGGCGGGCCGAGATCGTGCGCGACGATTTTGCGATCGGTGACCACGCCCGCATCCTGCCGACACCCGGCCACACGCCCGGACATGTCGCCTTCGCGTTCGGCCGGGGCAAGGATGTAGCGGTCGCCAGCGGCGACCTCATGCATTCGCCGCTGCAGACGCGCTATCCGGAACTGTCGGCGAAATTCGACGTCGACCAGGCGCGGGCCGCGGCGACCCGGCGCAATTTCCTGGAGCGCTATTGCGACACCGAGACGCTTTGCTGCACCGCGCATTTCCCCTCGCCCTCCACGGGAAGGATCCGGCGCCTGGGCAACGGGTTTTCCTGCGAGGCGGTTAGCCAGGGCATGGACTCATAAGCGCAGCCGGATACGGATAGCGGCCAGTTTGGCGAAGGCCAGATAGCTGGCCGCAAGTTTGTCGTAGCGCGTGGCGATCCGCCGACACTGCTTGATCTTATTGAAGAACCGTTCAACGAGGTTGCACGCGCGATACGAGTAGAGTCTGCAGCGCTCCGTTTACGGAGGTCGTCACGACATGAACCGGCCGGCACCGAAAACGTTGCGGCGGCGCTTTTTCATGGCGCTCGGCCATGCCATTCACGTGACGTGGCCGGTGTTGTCGGTAGTTCTAGCGATTCAGCTTGCCCTGGGCTTGCTGGCTGGTTTTGTTGAGGGCTGGTCTCTCGGGGATGCGGTCTATTTCACTTTCGTTACCGGCCTCACGATTGGTTACGGTGATCTCGTCCCGAGGCAGGCGTTGACGCGCGCACTTGCGATCGGAATTGGCTTTTTCGGGCTCTTTGTTACGGCTCTTGTAGCGGCAATTGCCGTCCACGCCATGCGCTCAGCGCTCTCTGATGACGGGAGTGGCAATGAGTGATCTTACATCGACGAGGGATCGCGTTACGACTCTTACGTTGGCAGCCTCACAATATTCCTTAAACAGCATAGCGCGAACCGATCGTTGAGACAGCTTCGAAGAAACCTCGGCTCACGCAAACTGAAACTGCTTCGATCTGCCGGTCAAGATAATCACCGCATCTCAGACGGTGCGGATTTCATCGTTCGAATCCTTGGCGGTGCGGATGTCGCCGCGTTGCATCTTCGGGCCGGAGCCGCAGATTGACACTCTCGTTGGTCCTGCTGCCCGCCGCGGCGCCCTACCGCGCGAGCGGTTTAGTCCACTGACCCAACTGAGACATGGGGCCTTTCCAGCTTCTGAGGCCGGTTGTCTGGTATTTCTCACTCGCCGCCCGGCCGCAAAGTGCTAGGCTCTAAGCATTGCACAAGACGTGTTCTCGGCGGGGTCAAATGCGACGACGCGAGTTCATCACCGTTCTCGGCGGTGCGGCGGTCGCATGGCCGCTCACGGCGCGTGCGCAGCAATCAGCGATGCCGGTGATCGGGTTTCTTAGTAGCGCATCGCCTGACGGATATGCGATCCGTCCGCACGCGTTCCGCCAGGGACTGAAGGATACAGGATATGTCGAGGGCCAGAACGTGGCGATCGAATATCGCTGGGCGGACGGCCAGTATGATCGATTGCCGGCATTCGCGGCCGAACTGGTTCACCGCCAGGTGGCTGTGATTGCGGCGGGCGGCGGTACTCCTGCGGCACTGGCAGCAAAGGCGGCGACTGCGACTATTCCGATCGTCTTCGCGGTATCGGTCGACCCGGTCAAGATTGGGCTTGTCGCCAGCCTCAACCGGCCCGGCGGCAACCTGACCGGCATAACGAACTTGAACGTAGAGGTGGGGCCGAAGCGGCTGGAGCCGGTGCGCGAATTGATTCCCGCAGCGACCATCATTGCTCTGCTGGTCAATCCCACCAGTCCTAGTATTGCTGAGGGCTTTTTGCGAGCCTTGCAGCCGGCGTCGCGCGCCCTCGGACTGCAGCTCCATGTCCCGATGCCAGCACCGATCGCGATTTCGATCCAGTCTTTGCAACCATGGTCCAACTGCGAGCAGACGCGCTCGTGATCGGCCCTGATACATTCTTCAACACCCGGATCGAGCGGCTTGCCATGCTATCACTTCACCATGCGGTGCCGGCAATCTACCAGGGTCGCCCGTTTGTCGCGGCCGGCGGTGTAATCGGCTACGGAAGCGATGAAACGGAATATTATCGTATGGTCGGCATCTACGCCGGGAAAGTTCTCAAGGGCGAGAAGCCGGCCGACCTGCCGGTCGTGCAATCTACGAAGGTCGAGCTGATTATAAACCTCAAGACCGCAAAGGCGCTCGGTCTCTCCGTCCCACTCTCGCTGCTCGGCCGCGCCGACGAGGTAATCGAATGAAGCGGCGACTTCCGTTGCTGGCACAACCCGGACATGCCGCGGTGGTCCGACGACGTCTGCTGTTGGGGGTAGAACGGACATGACGTTCAAGCGGGCCGCCTTCCGAGTTTGACCCTCAACAGACGTGGCGTATGGACGCGCCGGTCGATCATTGATGGCCTTCTACTCGCAAAGTGTTAAGGTCCGGGCATCGGACTATGCGTGTCCCTAGCAGGCGCGCGCCATGCGACGCCGGGATTTTACCACCTTTGTTGCGCCTGCGGCTTCGATGTGGCCGGGCACAGCGTTTGCGCAACTATCGGCCTGCAAGGTGTGGCGTGTCGCATACTCTACCCGAGCAAGCGTTGCCCGTACAAAAAGGTCGACGCCACCTCAGGTGATCGAGTGAGGTGAGTTCCTTCGGCATCTAAGAAGCCAAGGGAGGATGAGATGAGGCTTCGAGCTCTCCGGCTAGATCGGATCGGCCGCTTGTCGGCTCCACTTGTTGCCGCTGCGCTGCTCCTCGGGACCGCGAGTTTCGCTCCAGCGCAGTCAGAGCGGCTTCCGAAAGTCGGGTATCTGGGTTTCGGCGCCGCAGTTCCGCCAACTCATTTCCAGAACCGGATGAGGGAGCTCAGATATTCCGAAGGCAAGGAGGTCACGGTGGAATACCGCTTTGCCGGAGGACGCCCGGGGGAGCTCCCGCGCCTCGCCCGCGAACTTGTCGATGCGAAAGTGGATGTCATCATGGCTGTCGGCGACGAGGCGATCGTGGCCGCCAAGAAC
>Ga0210410_10004438_pt1 | contig 12308 bp, 7 predicted proteins | sample IncBWC4MmetaG_FD_161058 | JGI IMG/M metagenome (GOLD analysis project Ga0210410, IMG submission 161058) | Forest soil microbial communities from Barre Woods Harvard Forest LTER site, Petersham, Massachusetts, United States - Inc-BW-C-4-M | ecosystem: Environmental > Terrestrial > Soil >... | reverse complement strand
CTCGTCGCGAACGGCCACGTGTACCCCGAAGTCGACTCCGCGAAGCTGGGCTCCTTCTATCGCGAACCCCGCTTCCTCTACTACAACCTGGGCAATAGCAAGTTCAAAGACATCAGCGGAACCTCCGGCCCGGCCCTCGTCGAACTACGCTCCAGCCGAGGTCTCGCCATAGCTGATTTGTTCAATGATGGCCGCATCGAGGCAGTCATCAACAATCTCAGCGACCGCCCCATGCTCCTTGTGAATCTCGCCAAAAATCAGAACCACTGGCTAGGTCTCCGCCTCATTGGAACGTCCTCTAACCGCGATGCGATCGGCGCACGCGTGACACTTCAGGGAACGACGCGCGTATGGGTCGATGAGGTGCGCAGCGGCTCCAGCTACAACTCCTCCAGCGACCTGCGCCTGCACTTCGGCCTCGGAACAGAGACACTGCTAAAAGCCATCCATGTGCGCTGGCCCAACGGCAACGTTGAGCTCTTCAACCCTCCATCGACGCTCGATCACTTCCTTGATCTTGTTGAGGGAAAGGGCCTCCCGCCAACTCCCTAGGTAGATGCAGAGCTTATCGCATAAAAAAGATGACTAAAAGTCATTTGGCCTAAGACTGTCCGGCACACCAAACGCTCTAAGTGAAATAGATGGAGCCGATGAGCGGAGTTGAACCGCTGACCTACTGATTACGAATCAGTTGCTCTACCAACTGAGCTACATCGGCTCAACACATTACAGACACTTCGAAGTGCTGATTCCAGTCCTGGTGCAACTGTTGACTCCCGCAGATTGACTGACAGTTTCAACCGCCTCGATGTCCTGCCGGACTTCAAGGTTTCACCCTGACATCTTTAGTCTACTTGCGAAGGTATGCCCATTGCAATTATTTCGCTAACTATTGCGACGACGAAGATCCGCTTGCACGGTGGTAGTGGATCACGTCACCCAAAGTTACCGTATCGACCCAACCTGGCCCATGCACCAGGATAGTGCCGTCTTCGCCGGTATGCGCTGTGATCTTTGGGGCCTCGCCTTTAGAAGGAATAAGCAGCGTAAGGAACTCGACATCGACTCCTTTGCGCCGCGCAATCGCAAACGGCACCTTCACGGCAGGATGAGGACCGGGCGCCACTCCTTGAAAGACCTCCGTAGGCATACCGCCCAGAACCCCGAGCGACATCGTGGTGCCTTCGTTATCGAAGCGCGTCCCTATGTTGCCGTCAGTTTCGCCGCGTTGCGCCTGCTCCAGGTGCATGTACCCATTCCCCTTCGGAAAATCGCTATAAGGCGCCGTCTGCAACTGCATCGTCTGTTTGCCGTAGTTGTGGTAATTGAAATCGAAGAGGTGCGGCTTGCCGTCGGTAGAATGCGCACGGTCTACCTGCAGCGCGTACTCCTCCGTGACCAGAATGCTCCGCGTGAGATCGACAAACTTATAAGCCGGCCCCGCATTGGCCGTCACGGCGACGTAGCCATCCTCGTCCTTCCATGCGATCAACTTCCCCGTAGCCTGATCCTGCCGCAGTTCGTCCGCCGTGATCGTATTGTGTGCGACCGACATCTGGTCCCACTCCTTATGTAACGCCATTCCGTACAATTGCGTGCCGGGATCGACAGCCTGAGTCCGCCCTTCGGCATAGACGATCTCGCCGAGCTTGTCATAGTGTCCGTGGCCTCCGCCGTGCGGACCGAACTTCAGGATGATGCTGAAGTCGTTGTTCTTCGCTCGTAACATCGCGTAGCCGGCGTCAGGAAAAACGGCACTCTTAAGCAATGACTTCTTCGCCTCCGGCAAAGTCGCAACGCCGAAGAGCAGAGACTCTTTGCTGGATCGAGGAGCGTTGTCGAGAACAGCGAGGAGCATGGGATCGCGCGTGTTTTCGTAAGCCAGTTCATAAATTGGCGCATTGCTGTATAGGCGAACTTCCTCTGAATCGTTGAAGGCCGGCAGCTCTCCGTCAGGCATTACAACTCCAAGCGGCGAGGAGAACATACTTGCCAGCGCGGGCTCCTGTTTCCAAAGGTCAATCCCATGGCGCTTCGCCATCTCGGCTGTGGCCGTCAGCGGACGCATCGCATAAAACTGGTACCCCCATGCACCTTCAATCCAAAAACCCTCGTGCACATAGTTCTTCATCTGATACCGAAAACCGAGAGGACCATCGATCGCCTCATCGATCAGCGACTTCTCTCCCAATTCAAACCCGACAGCAGCCTGCGCCCCATTGATCCAGCTTTGAATATTATTCGTCGGCTCTTTATGGCCTCGTACCACCGTAGCTGCACTCGGTAGAAGAAGATCCTTTTCGATGTGCATGCGATCACCTGCACTCAGCGCGCCCGACCCGCGCACGAGGTCATACGCGAACGTCATGTCGATCAGCCAGATGGATTCATTCAACGTCTGCGAGTAGACGCGCGCACCTGTATTGGACTGCTTCCCATAGTTGTCGACGATCGCGTAGTCCTTATACTTGTCCGCATAGAGCTTCAGGATCTCGGCCGCGTGCCGGGCATATATCTCCCTACCCGTCATGCGATACGCAATTCCGAGCATCATGGCATCGCGGCTCAGCATGTCGTGCATATAGTGATAGTGCACATCGCTGATCGGCCAGTCCTGGTAGTCCTTGCCTGTGTCCGGACAAATGTTGTGATTTGGCGGGTGGAACTGCAAATGGGTTCCCGTGTCGGGGCAAACATACCAATGCGCCCACTGCGCCGTCTTCGGAGCTTCAACCCCCGTCAAGCCAAATTCCTTGAGATAGTCCTGCGGATAACCGTCAGCCTCTTTGAGAACTGCGGCCAATGCGGCCTTCGCCCAGGGTTCGTGCTGCGCGATCGCTTTGCGTGCTTCAAAATCCTTGAGCGTAAGGAAAAGATGCGGATCGAGCGATGGACTGGGGTCAACTGCCGTTTGAGCGCCCGCGAGAGTGCCCAGAGACAGTTCCATCAAAAGGGCGATCTGAAGAATTCGGATAATTTTCATTTGTGGGGAGGAAGGCCGCCTAAATAATAGACACTCAAGCTCGGCGCGGCTTGAATCATTCGCTCCAGCGCCGGATTCGGGAAGCGTTGCACATACGGAGGCGCCCAGCCAATCTGGTCTCCGGTTATCGTCTTTGGCACCTCCTGCTGCACACCCGTCGCTTTCGCGAAGGGCCCCGGATCCTGGAGACCTGCTACCGAAAATTTCACCAATCGATGGATCGCGCCGTTCGCGTGAGCATAAAGATCAAGCTGATTTGCCTCCCCAAACTCTGCAAGCAGAACCAGAGGAGCCAGCGCGTAGAGATGATAGTGCAACGCCCGGCTACCCCTGGCCATCTCCAGCGGAAGCGCGCCGTCCGGTTGTATCTGGTCGACTCCATTGTCATAGGTCGCCATCGCCCAATCGAAATCTTTGCGATTGTTCGCCGCTACGCCAATCGCGGCAAGCTCGACCCCGGCCCAGTACAGATGGTTGTTCTGGCTGTCACCATGGCCAGCCCTTTTGTGCGTGTCATAGTAATTCTTCGTCTGCTCCCCAACGCTCTGCATCCAGTTGGCGATAGTTTCCGTCTGTTGCGGCGTGGCGATATTGGTCTCGCGAATCTTGAGATAAGCAATCGCAATCGCTCCCACAACCCAGCCCTGCACATAGTAGGCCTGGTTGGACGACATCTTGCCGGCAAGCGAGTGTTCCTGCGCCAGCGTCACAATCTGCGCCATCGCACATTGGGCCGCCTTGCGCGAGCCGGTAGTGCGGTAGTCGTCTGCCGCTTTGACGACACTCATCCCTACAGCTTTTACGCCGTCACTCGATCTTCTGTACGCCTCCTGCCGAACCGGATCAATGATGGAGTGAGTCGGATCGTCCAGCCGGTAGAAACCGTCGGTCACCAGATCGGGAGCGATATGCGCGATAGCCGGGCAGGCGTAGGCCGCTTCCGTTGTCGCAACAGGCTTGCCATCCCAGGGAGAACGCAGCGTTTGTCCCGGCGCAGCCGCGAAGGCCGGAACCGCGGCAGCAAGAACAGCCAGGGAAAAAGCGCTTTTGGCAACACTATCGTTGGTCCAGCCGCAGAGGTGTACCGGTTTCTTCATCCTTTGTCCTTTGTGTTATGTCTTTGGCAACGGGTGGAATGTCGTTTAAGTGAAGTTAGTATTTTCTTCAAAATCAAGGAGTGCACAACATGGTTTTTGCTATCTCAGAAAAGAAGGTCACCTGTGTGGGTGACCCTCTTCACTAGAGATAGCATGAAAGCGAACGGTTAGAAGAAGAAGCGCGCAGACACCTGCATCTGGCGATTCGGTTGCGTGCCCGAGATCTTGCCGAAGCCGTTCGACGTAGAGAATGTTGCTAGTGTAGGCGTGTGGGTATCCGCGGTCACTGTAAGCGAACCACTTGGAGCCTGGAAGTTGGTATGGTTGATGACGTTGAAGGCATCGACACGGAACTGGAAGTTCAGAGCCTCATGTATTTTGAAGTCCTTCGAGACCGAGGCATCAAAGTCTGCTTCACCGGGTGCACGGTTGGAGTCGCGCGAAACATTCCCGAAGCCGGTAGCGACAATTTGGGTTCGCACTCCATTGATCGTGTTGTAAACCGGGCCGGATGGCGTTAGCGCAAAGTTCGTATCGGTCTGCGGACTATCGAAGTATTGCAGCGTTGCCCCAATCAGAGTCGGATGCGACAGCTTAAGGAGCCGGGGATCTCCATTGGGCCGCTGCGACGATCCCGGGATCTCGTTGGTCTGCGTGACATTGACCGGCAGTCCGGTGTGGCCGACGAAGACCGGCGAAATATGCCAGTTACGCAGCCACCACGGACCTGGTGTCGTGTAGACCATAGCGATGTTCAGCACATGCTGGGAGTCGATATTGCTGACGGCGAAGTCATGGGTAAAGTTCGGACCAGCGACGGGGTATTGCGAGTTCGCCGTTCCATTCGGAGCCGAAAAGTTGTAGATGGTGCTGCCGTCATCCATGCTCTTGGAGTAGCTGTAGTTGGAGAGCACAGCAAGCTGCTTGTTGAATTGCCGGCGGACCGATACCTGCAATGCGTTGTAGTTGGAGCTTCCGACGTTGCTGTTCACGGTAAACGATTTGAGATTCGGGAATGGCTGTGCATTTTGAGTTGCGACGCTGGAGTTGGCAAGGGTGACCGCAGGCACCGACGCGAGGGGAACCTGGTTTTGCCCTATGTTCGAGGAGAGGTGGAGTGCATGGTTCCCGATGTAGTTGACCTCCAGCGTAAGCGCGAGAGGCAACTGCCGCTCAAAGCCAAGATTCCACTGCTGCACCAGCGGCATGTGGCTCTGGTCGTTGAACGAGATGGCGACGCTGTATGGATTACTAGCGGAAGAACCCACTAAGGCCGCGAAGGGATTCTTCAGGTCTGGAGGCGGCGCAAGCGGGAAGCCCTGCGAAAGAGAGAAGGGTTGAGCAACTCCCGTCCCCAGGTTGTTGGTGGTAATGGTATTGTCAAATCCCGGATAGGCGAGTTGCCCGCCGAGGTTCTGGAAGATGGTCCCGTAGAAGGTGCCGAATGCCGCGCGGACCACTGTTTTGTTGTCAACACTGTAAGCCAGGCCGATCCGTGGCGAAAAGTTGCCCTTCGGAGTGTTGATATTGAGCGAACGAGAGACGCCATTGAGGCCAGCCGCCAGCAAGGTTCCCGTGGCAGGATCAATGCGGCTGTAGATGTTGGTGGCGATGGTCAGCGGCGACTCGTACTCGTAACGAACTCCCAGGTTGAGAGTCAGCTTCGGCGTAATCTTCCAGTCATCCTGGGCAAAGATGCCGAGGTTGTAGTTGCGCCTGCCGGTTGGCGGCTGGGGTTGTTCGTACTGGGTCTGCTTGATTTTACCGAGCAGCAAATCCGCGATCTGCGTGTTTGGATTTCCGGTAGCTCCCTGATTCGTGATAGAACCGTCGAACTGAATAAGACCTTCGGGGCTCGTGGCAGGATTGTACGAGTTGAACTCGTTCTTGCGAAGCGACGCGCCAACTTTGAAAGTATGAGGACCGTACGTCTTCGTAATCGTGCCGAAGGGAGTGTAGGTGTTGGTGATGTTGACCTGATTGGTATTGGTGTCCGCACCGATGTTGCTAAACCCAAAATTATTGCTGGTGTTGTTCTGATTGTTAAGACTGGCGGAAATCTGCGGTGTCTGGTCCAAAGGCAGCGACGCAATTCCGAGCGCACTTGCCGCATTCAGGCCGGTCCCCGGGGGATTGCGAAGGACGACGTTGCGGAAGAAACCCATGTTCAAGTCCATCACCAGAGTAGGAGTCCACACGCGCGTGTAATCGATCGAAGGCAGCCATGCGTTCGAGCAGGAGCAATCCCACGTCGTGTTGAGCAATGGGCTGTTATAGGTGACAGCGTTTGGCGATGTGTTGGTGAATCGATAGACGTTGAAGCTGAGCCTGTCTTTGGCAGTTACGATCTCATCGACGCGCACGACTATCTTTTGAACATGTCCTGTCAGGTTTTGCAGCGAGGTCCAATTGCCGGTGTATCGATTGTTTACTCGATCGAAGGTGCCGAGAGTGTTAGGCAGGGGGAGCAGTGCGAGGATTTTTGCAGCCGCCGGATCGATGGGACCGACCTGGTTGCCGGCAAATGGCAGCGCCGATTTTCCCGTGGGCTGATAGATCGTCTGCGCCGGTTCTTTTGAGGTCCGCGTCGTGCCGTCGAGGAGCACGGGAGCCGAGGCATTCGAGAGGTCACCCTTGCGCTGCGCGGCAGTAGGGACAGTCTCGGTCACAAGCGTCGAATTGGGAGTGGCCGTGCGGTCGTAGTTGACGAAGAAGAAGGTCTTGTCGTGCCCGTTGTAGAGATGAGGAATCCAGACCGGGCCACCGAAGGAGCCGCCTTCCTGGAAGAATCGATCGCGGTTGCGCGGTGTGACAGCCCCAGTTGTCGAGTTGATCGTGTCCTTGTGGAAGTACTGGTTAGCATCAAACGCTTCATTACGCAGAAGGAAGTACAGATTGCCGTGATAGGTGTTGGTGCCGGAGACGGTATTCACCGAGATCACGGCCCCCGAGGTGCGACCATACTCGGCTGGCGCATTGGTAGTAAGGACGCGGAACTGATCGACGCCATCCGGCGATGGCAGCGTGGCCGGCGTTCCGGTCGAGGCAACGATCGTCGACACGCCATTAAGCAGCACCTCCGTGTTCAGGGTGCGGCTGCCGTTGATCGAGAGCTGCGAGGTCGATGGCTGATCGCCGGCGCCGCCATGCACTACACCAGGGATGAATGCCAGCAGGTTCTCCGTGGCACGCTGCTGCAACGGAATGTTCTGAACTTCCTGCGGCGCAATGAGCGTCGAGACGTCCGATGTGCTTCGATCAAGCTCTTCGCCCCTGGACTGAACCGTAACGACTTCGGTCGCCACGCCAACCTGCATATTGACATCCACCGAGGCCACCTGCGCGACGGTCGCGACAAGGTTGTCGATCACCGCATCCCTTAGACCCGAAGCGCTGACCGTTATTTTGTAAGTCCCGGGGATGACCTGGGGTGCGACAAACGCGCCGGCAGAATCGGTCTTCCCGTTGAACACTGTCACACCCGTGTTCTTGTTGACGATGACGACCTGGGCGTCCGGAACCAGAGCGCCAGTAGAGTCCAACACCTGTCCGCGAATCGTCGCGTTGGTATTTTGCGCAAACGCCATGCCCGCGCCGGGAAGGACAGAAGGCAGCGCGCACAATCCGCCAAGAGCGAGAAAAACCATCGCCGCCGGATTCCGCAGAACGCCTCTGATTTGGAATGAAACTTTGCCGATTGTTCGAGTGAAATTCATGAAAGAGCTCCGAAAAAACGCGATACATGCCTTCTGTAAAACCATGGCCGGGAGAACCCATGGCGACCTGTTAAACCCTTGTTATCTTTGATATGGACGCGTCGTAGAGGGTTCGCGCCCTCAAAAACCGTCAACCCCAATCCAGCAGAGACAAACGGTTGTCTCGAATAAGTTTGTAGATAAAACAATTGCGGGAACCATGAGAAAACATTGGGCGAACCTTTGTCAATCCCATCGGTCACAATCTCCATAGAAAGATGCGGTCAGCCCGAAAATCGATCTATCAAAAGAATAGGAACAAGTGCATAGGAATCGCAACGGACCCGATCGTGTCTTCGCCTGCGACTCGTAAAAGGCAAGGCGCCATGCCGCTATTGGCATATCCAGCAGCCGCTGAAACATGACACGGAGAACACCTGCTGAAAAAACATTTCATGCTTCACCATCATGCCGTTCACAAAAAATCAGGAGAACGGCTTTGCTTGCACGCAGCACACCGCCAGCCCGACTCGCCCAGGTGAATCCCCAGCCAATGCATTTTACAATCATGAAGCTGGCCGGAAATTCCAGCGTGACAATAGGCTGGCGCATCCCACGCCGCGCTTGTAGAACTAGTTCGGCCCGGCTGGAAACGCTGAATCGCAAAGCGCTGGAACGGGCAAGTGGTAGAAGTCCCACAAATCCCGCGGACACTGTGCGGGCGCGTGAATCATGAAAGGGCCTGTAGCTCAATGGTTAGAGCAGGGGACTCATAATTTGTCTACTTTACGGTAGACTTGGGTCTGTTGGTCTTAATTGCGCTCGATTACGGTCGCGGCGTGGTTCCCGGCAAGGGCCCATAGCTCAATGGTTAGAGCAGAGTGCTCATAACGCTTTGGTTCCAGGTTCGAGTCCTGGTGGGCCCACCAGACCTCACTACCCCGGGTCCCAGGTGCAGCGATGATACAGCGCGGGATTCGGCCAGCAGCACCTGCAACTTGGACGACCGATCGGGAGCGATCGCCAATGTCGAAGCGCGATCAATATCGCGATAGCAACCTCGACCGCTCCCAGCCCGTCCCTACGATTCCAAACCCTCCGAAGCCGTAGCAGCACGCTCTTGTCTGTTAGTGCAGAAATCCAGATTAAGCAGGGCAGACAGGAAGAGCGCTCGCCGACGATTAGCCCTTAAAAAGGTGAGATGCATGAGTCACCGCTGCGCCAGCGCGCATCGCTGCTGCAACTGTCGCAGTCTCTGCCAGCATCGCATCTGTCGCTCCGGCCTTTCGTGCAGCTCTAAGATGCAGTTCAATACAATAAGGGCACTGAGTAGTCAACGCCACAGCCACCGCCATCAATTGCTTGTGCAACTCATCTATGGCTCCTGCCTTGAACGTAGCTTTATCGAAGGCCCAAAATGCTTGCATGGCCTCCGGTGCATTTTCATCCAGCTTCTTTAGTAGGGTAAGGTTCTTCATGTCGAACATGACGTTTTCTCTCCTTTAAGTTAAGTCCATTTTGGGCCTCTGAAACAAATCGGTCCCTCCAGCCCAAGAGGAGACCTGATTCAATCCCGGTATTCGCGGCCGGCTCACCGGAGTAAGACCGGGGCCTCAAATTCTATGCTGACCGCGGCATCATCGGCTCAAGTCCCAACGGTGTTTCAGCCGCGATTACTTCGCGTCGGGCGGCAGAAACTTGTGGTCGATCAGGGACTGCACGCCTTGCCCCTGGACTGAACCGTAACGACTTCGGTCGCCACGCCAACCTGCAAATTGACGTCCACCGAGGCCACCTGCGCGACGGGTCGCGACAAGGTTGTCGATCACCGCATCCTTCAGACCCGCAGCGCTCACCGTTATCTTGTAAGTTCCGGGGATAACCTGGGGCGCAACGAAGGCTCCGGCAGAGTCGGTCTTCCCATGGAACACGGTCACCCCCGTGTTTTTGTTCTAGATGACGACCTGTGCGTTCGGCACAAGTGCGCCGGTAGGATCGAGAACCTGCCCGCGGATGGTTGCGTTGGTATTCTGCGCGTATGCCACGCCCCCGCCTGGAACAATCCATAGGGTGCACCAGGCGGCGAGACCCAGCATGATCATCGCCACTGGATTCCGCAGACCGCTAAAGTGGCAGTCGAGATCTTCCTTAAGAAGTCCGAACCTGCCCATTAGCGTAGTGACGAAATTCATTTCATTTCTCCTAGTTACGACGTTCGAAACAACATGATTCTAGGAGTTAGAAATGAGTATATGAATACCCAACAATGCCAAAATTATGCTCAAACATCTCATTTGTGAGGACACGGCGTCTACCGCGGATCAAAAGATTCGGGAATGGCGCAGATGGGATCAGGTGAGACGGTAAAGCAGTGACCACTGACAAGGGGATCCATTGCCAGTTCCTATCAGTCTGATAAGAGCAGCGATCACCTCAGATTGCGGAGAGCTGCCTGAGCGGCGTGAAAGCCCGGAATTCCGTGGACGCCACCACCTGGAGGCGTAGACGCTCCACAAGGAAGAGACCATCCACAGGAGTGCGATACAGCGATGCCGTGGGGCGTAACAGAAGTTGGCGTAGATTCATGGCGCCGGCAGAGAGATCGCCGCCGATCAGGTTTGGATTCCAACGTTCGAGCGCCATGGGAGGCGAGACGTTTCGGGCGAGAATGCAGTCCCTGAACCCCGGAGCAAAGCGTTCTATCTGTCGCTCGATCGGCTCAAGGCGATCGGCTGCACTGCCGTTAGGAACATGGCAGTAGGCCCATGCAGTGTGGTGACCGGCGGGAGCGCGAGTGGGGTCGAAGAGTGATGGCTGGACGAGCACGACGAAGGGAGTCGCGGAGGTGAAGTGTCGTTCGGACGCGACTACCTCCTCCACCACGCCGCCAAGGTGGACCGTGGCAGCGCGTGTACACTCCTTCGCGGTCCACGGAATAGGGGAGCTCAGCGCGTAGTCGACCTTGAATGTGCCCGCACCATATCGAAAGCGCTCGAGTTGTTGACGATATGCCGGCGGCAGCTCGGATCCGGCGATTCGGATAAGCTGACGCGGAGTTACGTCGGCGAGGATCAGGTCCGTGTCTGGCAGTCGCGTCGCCTCGTGGCTGGTTTCAATCTTGCCGCCGAGCGACTCGAGGTGACGCGCCAGCGTATCGGTAAGCATCTGAGCTCCCCCGCGGACGATGGGCCAACCGAACGCATGCCCGGCGGCCATCAGGACGAGACCCGTAGCGGCGGAGGCCGGCGCTTCCAGTGACAGGACCGAATGAGCGGCTATCCCTGCAAAGAGCGCACGCGCCCGGACACCTGAAAAGCGCAAATGGGCAAGCGACGCTGCCGGCAGAAGAGCCGAAAGGCCGAAGCGTGCGAGCAGAAACGGATGCCGTGGGATGTGCTGAATGGGTCCGAGAAGGTCTGCGGCGAGTTCGGCGAAATGGCCGGCTAATGGTGCGAGCAGCGAGCGATACTTGCTTCCGTCGATTGCGTCGAGATTGGCAGCGGTGTCTTCGATGGACCGCTCGAGCAGCACAGCAGTGCCATCGTCGAGTGGATGGGCGCATGGAGTGGCCGGTTCGATCCAGGGGATCTCAACGGGAAGAGAGCGGAAGAAGGGGCTCGCGACGCCGATCGGGAATACCGAAGCGCCCAGGTCATGGCTGAAGCCTGTGAGTGTGGTCTCGGCAGTAGAGCAGGCGCCGCCAATCTGCCGATTCCGTTCGACAACCGTAGTGGAAATCCCCGCAGAGGCAAGCGTGATCGCTGCCGAAAGGCCATTGGGACCGGAGCCGATGATCGTGGCCGTTGTCATAAGGAGTGAAAAGACCGAGGCCGAAGCTTCGTCGACGAGGCGCAATATCGCCAACGTGCTACTTCTGCGACATCGTCTGATTCCTCCATCGGATACTGTCTGATAGGGTCATCTGGCCCTATTCACAAATGCCTGGTCGATCGTGGTTGGACAGATGTGGTCGAGATAGTTGCTGATGGTCTTCAACGCGATGCCCAGCAAAAGCTCCATCACCTGCTCCTTCTTGTAGCCAGCTGCAATAAACGTCTGAAGAGTTTTATCTTTGGCATTACCGCGTTCGCGGACGATCTCGGTAACCAGGGCCACCAGAGCATTGAGCTTCGCATCTGGAACAGGTTGACCGTTAAGAATTGCCGCAACCACCTTAGACGATGTATGAAGAAAGCTCTGAGCGATAGTGGAATGTGCCGCGGTGCAGTAGTTGCAGTCGTTCTCGACGCTTGTGGCCAACAGGATAATCTGCTGCTCCGTTGGCGTGAATGATCCCCGCTCGAATACGCTTTCTAATGCGAGATAACCTTGAAGAACAATTGGGTTATTCGCAAAGGTAGCCATCAAATTAGGAATGAAACCGAGAGATTTCTGAATGTTTTCAAGAAGCGGCTTAGAGGCTTCGGGTGCGGTTGCGATGGTCACCGGTGTGAAGAGGGGGCTGGTCGTAATGCTCATGTTTGTAATGCTCCTTTTGCGCGGTGATAAATTACCGCACACTGTATAGATTTT
>Ga0210410_10004437_pt1 | contig 12310 bp, 9 predicted proteins | sample IncBWC4MmetaG_FD_161058 | JGI IMG/M metagenome (GOLD analysis project Ga0210410, IMG submission 161058) | Forest soil microbial communities from Barre Woods Harvard Forest LTER site, Petersham, Massachusetts, United States - Inc-BW-C-4-M | ecosystem: Environmental > Terrestrial > Soil >... | reverse complement strand
AGACATTTCAGAGGCATTACCGCCGTACCGCGAGGAAGTCGTCAGCATTGAGATGGACGCCCCGCTACGCGACGCATACAAAAGGCTGGAAGAAGACATCAAGAAGGCACTGCAGGAGCATCGGCGGAATCCGTCAGTGATGAGTGTGGCATTGAATGCTTTGCTCCTCTATCCCGACCGTCCGTTTGGGCTCGGGGACCTGTATGGATATGAGTACGACCCCGAGACTCAGAAGCGTGAGCGATTCCTCATCGCCGAGACACAGAATTTGAACGAAGCTCACGTCTACGCGAAGGAGCGCCGCTTAGTGGAAGAAGTGCAAGCAGAGCTGGCGCGTGGGCGTCGCTGCCAGATTTATGCCGTGTATACGCAGAAGCGCGACGTCACTCGCAGGCTTGAGCGGATCCTCATGAATGAGGGAATCCGGGTCGCGCTGCTCACGACGGATGTGCCGCCAGAGTCGCGGGAGGCTTGGTATGAACGGCAACTCCGGGCAGGAGCGCAAGCGGTCATCTGCCACCCGAAACTCGTCCAGACCGGGCTCGACCTGATCGACTTTCCCACGATCCTGTTCTACGAAACTGGTTACTCGATTTACGTCCTCCGCCAAGCAAGCCGGAGAAGCTGGAGGATCGGGCAGCGACTTCCGGTGAAAGTGAAGTTTCTGCACTATGCGGAGACGATGCAGGAGAGTTGCCTGCGTTTGATGGGCAAGAAGCTGCTGGTCTCTCTGGCCATGGAGGGCAAGTTCTCTTCGGAAGGGTTGCAGTCGATCAACGACGAAGATGACATCCTGATGGCCTTGGCCCGCGAACTAGTGACGGAAAAGGGTATCGGTGAAAGGGCCGATGCCGTCTGGGCCACACTTCAGAAAAAGCAAGACGACATGATTGGCACGCGAAAGCCTGAGGATCTGGAAAACCCGGCCGAGCAAACCGTCTCCGAAATTCCGTTGGTGGAACGTACCGTGACTCTAGTGGATGAGTGGTCGACACTCAAATCGGCGGTGGACTTGTCCCGACGGAAAGGTTCCCGGCGATCCACCTCGACGCCAGACCAACAGCTCGCGTTGTTCTAACTGGCATGTAATTACCGCAAGAGCTGCACCTCAGAAGTCCCATTGAAGCAGAGACGAATCACGCCAGAAAGGAGAAATGTGATGGGGATTCTCGGACTAACACACGATGAGAATGGCATCGCGCTCGAGAAACTCCCAGTGACGATGAAGGTCGCCATCGGGGAGGGCCCGGAGCCTGGGAGTGAAAACGGGCATCCGCGCAAGTTGGATCATTTCGTTTTCAAACGGAAAACCCTTCGCGGGCAAGACATAGTGTGGGTGCCAGCCCCGGAGATTGCTGAAGCGCATGGGGAGAAGCCGACCGGATTGGGAATTATCTTCCTCAACGACGATCCACGCGAAGTCTTTCGAACGGAATACGCTCTGTGGACGCCGGGAGGATGCAAATGCCGCGGCGAACTCGTGCAGCTTGCGAATGGTGGCGGGCCCCGGTTCGAAATGCAAGCGACTCGGAGAACGCCAAAGCACCCTGAGGGGGAGCCTTGGCCTGGCAACTACAAGTACGTCGATGGCCGAAATAAGGGCCAGCCGGTTCAGCCCTGCGGTGACGGCTGCCCCGATTTGGAGTGGGGAGATTGCCGGCCATCGGGAGATCTCTACTTCATCTTGGAGAAGTTTCCGATGTTCGGCGCAATCTGCCGGCTTCACACCAGTAGCTATCGGTCGGTTCGCAACATTTCCAACGGCTTGATGCAGATTCGCCGGTTGAACGGAGGCCGTTTGACGGGCATCAAAGCGATTTTGAAAGCGACCCCGGAGAGAATCTCCTACTCTGATCGGGACGGGACGAGCCATACCTCGGTGGCCTACATCCTCAGCCTTGAAATCGGAGCGACAAACCTGAGGACCTTAGTCGCAAATATGACCGAGCCTGTCAGGCTTTTAGGCGAGGGGCGCGCGGCGCTCGATCTGTCTCGCGAAGTTCAGTACGTCGTGCGTGAGACAGACGCGGAGCGCGCCGAGGAAATCGCAGGGGAATTCTATCCAAAGGGCGAAGCCGCCGCCGAGGAGTCAGTGGAGCCTGCCATGGGACAAAGTGAGAGAGACGAGCAACTCGCAAGGATCTGCGAGTTGGCGCATCGGCTTCACTTTAACGATGCCAAGACGAAGATGCTGATCGGGCAATCAGCGGGGGACCTGGCTGGGCTTGAGCGAAAGCTCTTGAATGAACTAGACGACCAACCGGGAAGGAAGTCGGCGGGAAACGGCGACAATGGCCACCGGGGGCAACCGAATAAGGAAACAAGCCAAACCAGCAAAAATGCGACCTCAAAAGCACCGGATAGAGTCCCGCCAGATGGATCAGTTCCGCCCGCCGGAGGATTCCTCTTCTGAATTTCTGATTCGCAAAGACTCTCTCTTCAGCGTCTGTTGCTCACAATCAATGAGTTCCGTTTGGATGTGGGCCGGTCGCAACGTAAGATGGGTTCGGCGTCTGTTTTGTCGTCGTGCCTTGATTCGCACTGCAATTAGCCCAAACGGATGCCAGTCTCTCTCAACCACAATCTTCCGAAGGTAGCACTCCTGGCTCACGAGGCATGAGCATCTGAACTTGATGGCTGGCAGCAGAATTTCGATCCGCCGCCCGAAACGAAGAGAACGAGGCTGCCTTGGGCGCGGACCGACCGACTCCAACAGCTCCATTCCCTATTTTGGCTCCTCTGTGTTTTCAGTAATTTGGAGAATCTGCTTTTCGCTCAAAGCCAAACCTAATGGCATCAAAACGTTTGATTCGCGCACAGCCCCTGCGCGCCTACGCGGCGGAATGATTTGGCGTCCGTAGGTTCCACCGCAGCTTCCCTTTGCTTTTCGAACGAGAGGTGACTTGTTCTCCCGTCCCAGTCGATAACAAGCACGTCGCCGAATTTCACTTGCTCCGTCGCACGCAGGCTCGCCAGTGGAAACACTATGAATTTCTCAATCGCTCTCTTCAGATGCCGCGCCCCGTACTTGATGTCCGTACCTTCCTGCAGCAGAAATTTCTTCGCCAATGGCGTCGCCCGGAACAAAAACTGCTGTCCTGCGGTAGCCAAGACTCGTTGCTGCACCATCCCTAACTCGATCTCCAAAATCTCCTCGAGCTGCTCCTGCCGCAGCGGATGAAAAACCACCACCTTATCCAGCCGGTTCATGAATTCCGGCGAAAACTTCTTCTTCGCTGCTTCTTGCGCTATCCTCTCCAATTTCGCGTCTAGCCGGTCCTGGCGTTTGTCTTTCGGCTGCACGAACCCCATCCCTCCGGTCATAAGCTCAGTGATTTCTCCTCCACCCAGGTTCGATGTAAGAAAAATTATCGTGTGCGACAGGTCCACACGCCGGTTGTCGCCGAGCGTCAGCGTAGCCTTGTCCATGATTCCCAACATCAGTTGCCAGAGCGAGTCCGACGCCTTCTCGATTTCGTCAAACAACAGAAAACTCAACTTCAGTTTGTCCGTGTGACATCTCGCCAGATCTTCCTGCGTTATCAGCGGATGCGTCTCCCGGTGGCCCAAATACCCTGGAGGTGAGCCAATCAGCTTGGCGATCTCATGCGAGTGCTGGAATTCCGCACAGTCCACCTTGATCACCGACCGCGGATCTCCAAACAAGATTTCCGCTGCCGCCTCCACAATCCGCGTCTTGCCTGAACCCGTCGGCCCAAGGAACAAATAGTTCCCAACCGGCCTTCCGGCGGCCCTCATCTCCGCGGAGAACACCTGGAGCACATCCACGAGCGTGAGGACCGCTTCCTCCTGGCCAACAACTTTATTCCTTAGTGCAAATTCAAATTCCAGCGACTCCTGGCTCCGAACACCGGGATCTAGTCGTGTTGAGTTGTTGCTCATGGCCATCTCCAACGAGAACTTCGATCGGCCGACTCAACCTGCTCCTTGCATTATCCATTTCATATTTGGATTGCGCCGAAGGCCGGGCGATTTCATTTTTTTCGCCATAGAAAGTATCGAAATTCTCTCTAGGGGGAAGGCACCTTTGAATGTCTTCCTTCTGAGCTAATTAGCTCATCGTGCTTTCCTCCCTGACGTTTCGTCTTGCGGTTTGTGATAGTGCATCTGATGTGCCAAAGTTGTTGGCTCGGAATCTCGGCGCACGGGGTTGCGACGATGGTTATTCCTACCCGGAATCCTTGATTTGTACTGTTGATGGAGCAAAACAGGTACTTGTGATCCGGGCGCACCACGTTCCGGCTATGCAGTAGAAGCAAAAATCCACCTACGCAAGCCGATTCGGCGGAGTCTCAACTTTCCGAATGACGAGCCCCACGAACTGGATCGGTCCCCGTGCGTGTCAACCGAGCGTCGAGATGACGGTGGGAAGACGCACGCGTCTCCGTGAGTTCCTTCAGGTCGGGACAGTTATAGAGGTTAACCATTGCCTGTCGAGCCTTTCCGGCACCTGCAGCGACTTCAATGACTTTGGCATGTTTGGTGCTTACCAGAACTGCGCGCGAAAGCTTAGTGGATCAGCAATGTCACGAGATCCAGGCAGGCCCCGGCTGTCGGGGACTCCGGGCAACTTTTGTGAAAGACGGAAGACCAAGACGGCGAGGAAACAATTTCTTCGATTGCTTTAATGGAGGATTTTCTTATGGAAGTCGTCCTGATCCTGTATGGCGTCTTTATGGGCGCAGTTGTTATTTGGTGTACGGTCCAGCGAGGAAGACCTTCCGTGAACTACGTCGCGATCTCTAGGGCGGTGCTGGACGATTTGATGCGCTGCCGTGATGACCTGGTTGTCGTTGAGTTGCGCAGGAGCGAAAAGGGTGTGATACCGGGCGCGCTGAACCTGCCTATCGATCAACTCCAAGGTCTCTTGCGCTGGATGCCGCCGCGAACCACGCTGGTCCTCTGCGGCACGAACGAAGTAACGCTCTGCCGCGACGAGATCGAAACGTCCTTGCTCAGATTAAGCATTGAGGTTGTGTATGTTCTGGATGACGGCAGAAGTTACTCGATAGCCTGGACTGCGCCGCGGGTGGCGACTCGTCTGCTGTAGACCTTCACATATGGTGGCAGGGATTTCCCAGCAGGTGATAGCCACCATGTAGATGTGAACGTCAGGGCCGTTCGATGTCTTGAAGTTCGTGAAGCGAAGAACGCGATTTGCGTCCCCCATACGGTAGACGGTTGCGGTACCTTCGGTAGGGTGCAAGACACTATGGAGCGTTCCGGAGGCCAGTGTCTGCGCGGACGAGGCGCCAACTGTCGACGGGAATTCTTCCTGCACGCGGTGATCGACATATAGCCCTTCTGGTCGAACGAAATACGTACCAGGCGCCGAACAATGCGACACAAAGTGCGGCAATTGCAAATTTCCATACCCTCATTTTCATATCTCCTCGAAACTAAAGATCATGGGCCCGTGCTGTTCGATATCCGTGGTGGAATACGCAGCGCTTGTTATTGGCGTGGTGCAGCTTTGCACAGTAAGGAACGGCGCCCCCTTGAGCTCGAAGAAAAATCTCCGCGGCGGCCAGCATGCCCAACGTTGGCGCAACGAAATAGATCCAAAGCGCGTGCCAGTATCCGGCGTGGATGGCCGAACCAAAGGTTCGCGCTGGGTTCATGCTCATTCCGGAGAGCGGAGTTTCGAAGGTTATGAATGCCGCGTATAGCGCGCCGACAAAATAGGGCGTGTATCGCGCCAATGATTCGCGATTCGAGACCAGCAAAATGGTGATCATCAAGCAGAAGGAAATGCCCAGCTCCGCTAGGAACGCCGCTGCGTCGCCATAGGCGCCGGGCACCGTCACCGCATAGCGTATCGCCTCATTTTTCAGCGCGCCTTTCAAAACGTAGACGGCTAGGGCCACACCGCCGGTTGCGCCGAAGAATTGTGCGGCCATGTAAAACAATGCGTCCCAGAACGCCTCATTCCCCAACCGATAGAATGTGAACGTCATGGCCGGATTGAAATGGCCTCCAGACTGTTTCCCCCAGGGAGTCATGACAATCACGATTACCGTCGCACCGATGGCCAATCCCATAAATGCCCGGCGAAAGAGGCCGCTGACAATAAAGTGCCGGACCGGCGAAGCGGGGTGTTGGAATAAAGTTGCAAATGCGCAAGAAAAGAGCATATACGAACCTATTTCTCCCGCTTCCATCAGAAACTCTGGCCAGTGGAGGCGCAAACTGACAAGCGCGCCCCCTGCGTCGCCCCTGCGCTGCGTTGTTCGCTCGGGTACGGCGCCCACAATGCCGATCGCTTCATTCTTCGCTAATTCGGCCATGACGGATTCAGTTGGTCACTGCCTGGAATGTTCTGACCGCATCGCCTGTCGCGCCTGAAGAATCGACAGCAGCGGCCTCCGCATCTGAGCCGTGCATGACGATAACCAATTGTAGAAATCAATCCGGTCGGGGAAATCAGCCTAATTGTTCGGGTTAGCATCGCCACAGTTGACCAGTTGTGGTCTTGGTTCGATTCGTGGTGTCATTATTTCAACACGGAGACGTCTGTTTGCCGGGCCCAGAATTCTATGCTGATGGAGGCCACCACCAGCTCAGGCCCCAACGGTGTTTGATTTCTTCGCGGCGGGTGGCAGGAGCTTTCGATCGATCAGGGACTGCATCGCGTTATGGAACGAGTCCTCGGTGTCAATCGTCCTTGTGAACCCAGCCTGGCGCAGCTTGATGGTGCTTACGAAGGCCCGAGGTCCTTCCGGGGCGCCGTAGGCGAACGCGAAGTCCGCGTGCTGGTCCCCTTGGCCAACCAGCCGCCGCAGGTTCCGCGAACGAAGATCGTACTTCGCGACGATCTGGTCCCAGACATCCGCGTTTTCCTTGAGGTAGGTTGCCACGCTCGTTGGCATGTCCTGCCCGAGTTCGACACCGAGAGTTTCGGCCAGGGCTGGCCACACATTGCGCCACTCGAATACATCGCCATTAGTGATGTTGAACGCCTCGTTCGCCGCTTGGGGCGACTGCGCGGCCCAGACCATCACGTCCGCGACGAGGCCTGCATCGGCGGCCTCCCAGACGAACGGCGGACCGCCAGGAAAACTGAACGGTTCACCCTTCTCGCGGCGGATTGCAGCGTAGACACCGATGGCAGGGAGTACGTTCAACGCGCCTGGGGTGGGCCCGGTGACGATCTGCGGACGCAGTGCCGTGTAGTTGAACCCGTGCCGGGCGCCCATTTTACCCACATAGTCTTGGTGGTCGAAGAAGAAGTTCACGTGGTCCTTACGGGCATCCCGTTCGCGGGCCGGAATGGGGATCGGGTGCAGGTGCACGCCGTAGATCTTCGTTCCCTGCAGGATACTGATGTGCTGGAAATTGGAAGCACTGTGCACGATCGGCTCCACGACGTTTCGGAGCATGGCGTAGTTGGTATCGACATGTTCCTTGCTCGACCAACCAGCGACCAGGTGGGGCTCCTCGTGCAGAGCCGTGTAGGCGATATGAGTGATGTCAGTCAGCGGCTTGAACGCGGCGCGGGCTGCTTCGTTGTCCCGCAGATCGACCGACAGAAACTCAATCTCCCGGCCGCTGGGCAGCTCGGGCTTGCGGCGTGAGACGCCGACCACATCCCAGCCCGCGGAAAGAAACTTCTCGATCGCGGCAACCCCCAGCAGGCCGCTTGCACCAGTGACCAGCACCTTGGCAGGGTCGGAAGTGCCTGCACGAACAGCAGTAACGTTGCTACGGATCTCAGCAGCGGTCTTGTCCATCCTTGATTGACGGCGTCCGGTTACGAATTCCTGCGCGCCTTCGGCAACAATGCGCTTGGCAGCACCCAGGCCGATACCCGCACTGCCTCCATCAACGACGGCAACTTTGTTCGTGAGTTTCTTTCCCATAAATTCCCCCTTCACCTAGGGTTTGAGTGTTCTTCGGTAGCTTGGAAACCTCGATCAGTTGTGCTGAAGCTGGGCGGCGACTACTGGAGAGGACTCTTTAGCAGACAGCGACACTCTCAGAACATCCTGCCGCAGCAGATACACGGATACAGCCAAGAGAACTAGATCTTTCAAGAGGAAAGCGACGGTCTCGGTCATCGCCGGAAACCCGCCGGCAGAGACCGCCCAGCCGTTCTGTATAAATGGAATGATGGTGATGGTTGCAACGAACGCAAAGCATGAACCGAGGGCGCCGAGGATTCCCAGCTTTTTGTTCCAGAAGCCTAAGAACAAGAGCCCACCAAACAACCATTCGGCTACGCCTAGGAAGTAAGTGGCCCCTCGAATGCCAAAAACGGGGTACATCCAGGAGAGCAAAGGACCTTTGCTGATATAGGGAATAAGCGCTTGCGCCTCATATTCGAACCATTTCTGATATCCGAAAAACAAGAAGATGATGACCATCGAAGCGCGAACCAAATGGTAATCAAGGTCATTCTTAAGGATACCAAGCTTAATTAATATCGGTGTGACAAATCCCATTGGTTTAGCCTCTCGCTGCAGAAGAAAATATCGTGCCGTAAAAAGTTCCAGCCGCGTGCCGTGTGCCCCAGGCAAGATTATCTTGGCGACCCTGACGAGGCTACGAACACATGAGCAACTGATGTTCCATCGCGATTGCAATTGGATGATTGGGTTCTGCTTCATTCTGTTGCCAAGGATTCAAGGGGATAGCCTCGTCGCGAACCTCCTGGGCTCGCAAGCCGCAGCTCGCGACGCCCCGCCGACTCGTTGTCAAAATCGCGACGCACAATGACGCAATCGCACTTCAGTGCCATCAATCTCTCTCGACTCAAGATTGCGGAAAGCCTCCGAAAACGCGACTTGCTCGAAGCACATGACGTTCGCGTGTTTGGCAATGCAAGTGCCCTACTCCCTGTCACTATGAAAAACAAACTCGTGCTTCGCAGTCTCAACCGTGCAGTCATTCACACAGCAATTCGCCGTTGCAACGACGCAATAGCTTTTCTTCAATGCTGCCGCAAGTTCTGGGCGCAACAACGAAACCTTCCTTTGTGCGTCATTCTTCTGCTGCTTTTGGGCGCGCCGGCGGAGGCACAGAACGCACTACCGTCGGATGCCAGTACCCTGTCTCCCGAATTGTCATCGCGACAGTATCTCTTCGGAGATTGGGGAGGCGAAAGAAACGCCTTGGCGGAAAAAGGTGTCACATTCGACTTTTTCTACATCACCGATATGCAGGCCAATCCCAGCGGCGGAATACAGCAGACGTATGCCGGATGGGAACGAATTCGAGGAACCGTCGACATCAATTTCGACAAGATCATCCAGTGGCAGGGACTTAGCTTTCACGCAACGGGGCTCTGGCAATCGGGAGGCAACCTCGGCGGCAAGATTGGGACTCTCGCCAACCCCAGCGATTTGGTAAGTCAACACACTACGCGCTTGGATTCCTTCTGGGTGCAGCAATACTTTCTCCATAACAAGTTGAGAATCCGAGCGGGACAGTTGGCCGGTTTGGATTTTTACGGCAATCAGGAATACGGCGGCACCTGGCTTATCGAGCCCCTCGGCTACGCGTTCGGCAATTTGTTCAGTTCCATCTACGAGTCGTTCAACCCCGCAGGCACGCCAGGAGCGGAGATTCTCGTTGCGCCAACGAAACATATCTACTTCAAGAGCGCAGTCATGGCAGGCAACCGAAATCCCTACCAGCAGGATCCTACCGGCACCAACTTCGCGATTGAAGATAGTCCGAACTTCCTGTTCGAAGCCGGCTATCTGACGGGGAAAACTTATCCGGGTGAATACAAATTCGGCGGTGTCTACAACGGCGGCAAGTTTCCCAGCCCCGCCGGCCTCGAGAGCAGCGGCAACTATCTGATCTATGGGATGGCAAGTCAGGCTTTGTACCGCCCGGACCCCGGTTCGAACCGCGGACTGGATGCAACGATTGGTTTTGACTATAGCCCGGGCGATGCAAGCCGCGAAAACGTCCAGATCACGGCAGGGGCCCGCATCAATGCTCCGTTTGAAAGCCGCCCGAAGGACCGCATTGGCATTGGTTTCGTGTACAGCAAGATCAGCGATCCTTTCCGAAATTTCGGAGCGTTGCTGGGTGGTCCGCTGCTTGGTTCTGAAAAAGCGTTCGAGCTGAACTATTCGCTGCAGGTGACCCCGTACTTTTTGCTGCAACCCACATTTCAGTACTACGTCAGTGTAGGTGCAAATCCTAATTTGCCGAATGCACCTGTCTTGGGATTCAGGACCAAGGTCACATTTTGACTCAGGGGCGCTCATGAAAAGCAGAGTCGAAGAACTGAAAAACATTTCTGGCCAGCAGTTTGATCTGTGTGTGATTGGCGGGGGAGCTACCGGTTCGGCTTGTGCACTGGATGCGCAGTTGCGCGGGATTCGGACGGTGCTCCTCGAAGCAGGCGACTTTGCCGGTGCAACTTCCAGTGCGGCCACCAAGATCATCCACGGCGGAGTCCGCTACCTGGAAGAAGCGATCAAGGGAGCGGATCTTCAGGAGTACCACGTATTGGTGCGCGCTCTGCACGAACGCGTTCGGATGTTGGAAAACGCACCCCACCTCACTCGGAAACTGGAGTTCCTGGTGCCCAGCTACCACTGGATCGACGTGGCCTACCTGGATGTCGGTCTGAAAATCTACGACTGGCTTGCGGGACCAGGACGTATCTCTCCGAGCAAATATCTTTCGCAAGAAGAAACCTTGAAGCGCATGCCCGACTTGAACCAGCAGGGGTTGCTCGGTTCCGTCGCTTATGCCGATGGCCAATTCGATGACGCCCGCTACAACATCGCGCTGGTGCAAACCTTCACCGAAGGTGGCGGAAACACGCTGAACTACGCACGCGTTACGGATTTCAAGCGAGAAGCGGGCGGGAAGATCTCCCGCGTGGTAGTGAAGGACCAGTTGACAGAAGAAACGTTCACGGTAAGCGCCAAAGTTATTGTCAATGCCACGGGCCCAGTGTCGGATTCCATTCGCCAATTGGCCACACCTACGGTGCACAAGCGCATGCGACCGAGCAAGGGCGCACACATCCTTTTGCCGCTGGATGTGTTTCCGACGGAAGACGCCCTGCTCATTCCAAAAACCGAGGATGGGCGCGTCCTGTTTGCTGTCCCTTGGGGAGGCCGGTTGCTCGTTGGAACCACGGACGAGGAAGTAACGCCGGAAACCGAACTGGTGGTGACGAAAGGGGATGTTGAGTATCTGCTGCGCCACCTCAATCAGTATTTGGCGCGCCCGGTAACTCCCGACGACATCGTGAGCGGATTTGCCGGTGCGCGGCCTCTGGTGGGTTCGGAAGATGGAGGCGATACAAAAAAGCTGGCCCGCGACGATGTTATTGAAGTGGATTCGGCCAGCGGGCTCATCAGCATCATGGGCGGTAAATGGACTACGCACCGTGCGATGGCCGAGGACACGATTCATCGCGTACAGCAGGCTCTGGGATTTCCTCACGCAGTTTCTCAGACCCGCAATTGCGTCCTCTACGGCGGCAAAGGGTTCACGGATGACTACTGGAATAAGCTCTGTCTCGAGCACCGACTTCCCGAGCTGACAGCGCGTCATTTGGCCTCTAAATTCGGGACTGAAGCAGAAAAGGTTCTTGCTCTCGCAAGCAAGAACACCGCGCTGCTGGATCCAATTCTCGAGGGACGTCCCGCAATCAAGGCGGAGGTGGTCTATGCGGTCCGCTATGAAATGGCGGCAACCATCGAGGACGTTCTTGCGCGCAGGATTGGAATGCAGCTCTATTCGTGGCGCGATTCAATTCAAGCCGCCCCGGTCGTGGGCTCACTGATGGCAGAAGAACTGTCTTGGACCAGTTCGTTCACAGGCGCGGCAATCACGCACTACATCGAAAAAATCAACCGCTTGCTGGACGCGGCAGGCTTGTCCCGGGAAAGTTCTCCAGCCTCGATGACCCGTGAATCCGCGGCAGCTCAACGCTGAAAGAAGGAGGAACAAAGTGTCAGACCATATCGGTGCGATTGATCAAGGCACAACCAGTACGCGGTTCATCGTCTTTGATCGCTCGGGACGAGCGAAAGCAGTCGCGCAGAAAGAGCATGAGCAAATTTATCCCAAGCCAGGATGGGTTGAGCACAATGCGGAAGAGATCTGGCAACACACGCGAGAGGTGATCGCGGAGGGGATGGCGAAAGGCGGGCTCGAGCCGCAGGACCTGTCCGCGATCGGAATCACCAACCAGCGCGAGACCACTGTCGTGTGGAACCGCAAGACGGGCGAACCTGTCGCGAACGCGCTCGTGTGGCAGGACACGCGTGTAGCGGACTACGTCAGCGAGATGGCAAAAGCCGGCGGGCAGGAC
>Ga0210410_10004436_pt1 | contig 12312 bp, 8 predicted proteins | sample IncBWC4MmetaG_FD_161058 | JGI IMG/M metagenome (GOLD analysis project Ga0210410, IMG submission 161058) | Forest soil microbial communities from Barre Woods Harvard Forest LTER site, Petersham, Massachusetts, United States - Inc-BW-C-4-M | ecosystem: Environmental > Terrestrial > Soil >... | reverse complement strand
AATCCGCGCGAGAAACCCGACATTTTCTTCTACCGCCAACTGCCCCACGGAAACTATACGCCGCGGGCACCGGGAAAACCAGTCTGGCCGGGCTTCAACTATTTTCGCGTTCCGTAGGCGGCTGAGACCTGTTCCCCAGGATGATTCGAGGCGTAGCCCGCGTGAGCGGCAATCTGCCTCACGTCTCCAGCGTCGGCGCGACTTCGCGCGCGACCTGAACCAGTGCGGCGATCTGCGGCGTCAGCGGCTCGCGCTGGGGAATCAGCAGGCCAACATGGTAGCTGACGATCGGATCGACGATCGGGATCGCCCTTACCACATCGGAAAAGCCCAGCGTCTCTGCGAGCTTTGCCGGCATCACGCTGGCCCAGCGCCCCGTCTTCACATGGGTGTAGAGCACAATGATCGAATTGGAGGTCAGCGTCGGCGTCGGCTCCACGCCGACGGATTTGAGCGCGCGATCGATGATGCGGCGGTTCTGCATGTCGGGTGTGAGCAGGCACAACGGCACCTGCCCCACTTCCTTCCACGTCACTTCCTTGCGATCGCCGAACATGCCCTCCGGCGAGGTCAAGAGGCGGTAGCTCTCATTATAGAGCGGAATAGTCCGAACCTTTCCGACCGGCTCGTTCTCGATGTAGCTCAGCGCGGCATCGACCTCGAGATTCTCCAGTAGCGCGAGCGCGGTGATCGAGGTCGAGGAGATGATGCGAAAGCGCACATTCGGATGGCGGGCGCGAAACGGCGTCGTCAGCGAAGCCAGCATGCCGAGCGCAGTCGGGATCGCCGCAATCGCGATCTCGCCGGAGAGGCCCTCCTTGAGCGTGTTGATCTCCTGCCGCATCGCCCGGGCATCGCCGACGATGCGGCGCGCCCAGTCGAGCGCCCGCTCGCCTTCGGGCGTGAAACCCTGGAAGCGGGAGCCACGCTGCACCAGCATGACACCGAGGAACTCCTCGAGCTGTTTGATGCTGGTCGACATGGTCGGCTGGGTGACGCCGCAGGCCTCCGCGGCCCGGCCGAAATGCCGCTCCTTGGCGAGCGCCAAAAGAAGTTCAAGTTTATCGATCATTCACCATCCTTAACACGAACGGCGGCCGCGCCAACAAGCCCTAAAACTGCGTCCGATGAGCGCTTTAGCACATCGATTGCATTCTCAAATCGCCCGATTTTGCAAGGCTATTAATCGCCTTTCCCTATCGCGTCACGGGACTGCTTTATTGATGTTTGGAGGAAATCTGATTTCTTATGACACCAGAGGAAACCATTGATCGAGAACGCGAATGACGTCCGTCTGTGAACCCTGGGATGAAGCGCGTGGCGCGGAGATCATTGCCGAGCATAGCGCGCAGGAAGGCGCGACTCTGGTGATCCTGCACGCACTGCAAGAAGCGTTCGGCTATGTGCCGGAGCCGGCGATCCCGATGGTCGCAGAAGCGCTCAATCTTTCGCGCGCCGAAGTCTACGGCGTCTTCACCTTCTACCATGATTTCCGCAAACAGCCGGCCGGCCGCCATGTCCTGAAGCTGTGCCGCGCCGAAGCCTGTCAGGCCGCCGGTGGCGATGCGCTCGCCGCGCGTGCCGAAAAGAAGCTCGGGGTTGCGATCGGCAACACCACGGCGGATGACCGCGTGACCTTCGAGCCGATCTATTGCCTCGGCCTTTGCGCGACCGCGCCCTCCGCGATGCTGGATGGACGCGTGGTCGGGCGGCTCGACGAGGCGCGCCTCGATGCGCTGGTTGCGGAGGCGCAGCGATGAAAATGCGGATATTCGTTCCCTGCGATGCCGCAGCGATTGCCGTCGGCGCCGACGATGTCGTTACCGCGCTCGAGCAGACCGCCGAAAAACGCGGCCAGCCGATCCAGATCGTCCGGACCGGATCGCGCGGCCTGTGCTGGCTGGAGCCGATGGTCGAGGTGGCAACCCTGAAAGGCCGCGTGGCCTATGGCCCGGTGACCCCGGCAGATGTTCCCTCCCTTTTCGACGCGATGGCGGGCAACGGACCACATGCGTTGCGCCTTGGTCTCGCGGATGAAATCCCCTGGCTGAAGCGACAGTCCCGCCTCACCTTCGTTCGTTGCGGCATCGTCGATCCGCGTTCGGTCGAGGACTATCGCGCCCATGGTGGCTACAAGGGTCTCGAGCGTGCGCTGTCGCTGACGCCGGCCGAAATTCTTGCCGATCTCTCCACCTCGGGCCTGCGCGGCCGTGGCGGCGCGGGTTTCCCGACCGGCATCAAATGGAAGACGGTCGCGGACGCCAGGGCCGACCGCAAATTCATCGTCTGCAACGCGGACGAAGGCGACAGCGGCACTTTCGCCGACCGCATGATCATGGAGGGCGATCCCTTCGTCGTCATCGAAGGCATGACGATCGCCGGCATCACCGTCGGCGCCACCAAAGGCTACATCTATATCCGCAGCGAATATCCGCATGCTGTGATCGCCATGAACGCGGCCATTGCGGCTGCGAAGCGCGCGGGCCTGCTCGGCGCGCGCATCGGCGGGTCCGCCCACAGCTTCGATCTCGAAGTGCGCGTCGGCGCCGGCGCCTATGTCTGCGGCGAGGAGACCTCGCTGCTCGAAAGCCTGGAAGGCCGCCGCGGCCTGGTCCGCGCCAAGCCGCCGCTGCCCGCGCATAAGGGCCTGTTCGGCAAGCCCACCGTGATCAACAACGTGCTGTCGTTTGCGGCAATCCCCTTCATCCTCGACAACGGCGCCAAGGCCTATGCCGATTTCGGCATGGGACGCTCGCGCGGCACCATGCCGATCCAGCTCGCCGGCAACATCAAATATGGCGGCCTGTTCGAGACGGCGTTTGGCGTCACGCTGGGCGAACTCGTCGACGACATCGGCGGCGGCACGTTCACCGGCCGGCCGGTGCGGGCGGTGCAGGTCGGCGGTCCCCTCGGCGCGTATTTCCCGCGCGCGCTGTTCGAAACCCAATTTGATTACGAGGCCTTCGCCGCGCGCGACGGCCTGATCGGCCATGGTGGCATCGTGGTGTTCGATGACACGGTCGATATGGCGAAGCAGGCGCGCTTCGCCATGGAATTCTGCGCGGTCGAATCCTGCGGCAAGTGCACGCCCTGCCGCATCGGTTCGACCCGCGGCGTCGAGACCATCGACAAGATCAGAAGCGGCGAACGCGTCGCGGAAAATCTCGCCGTGGTCGAGGACCTCTGCAACACCATGAAGTTCGGCTCGCTCTGCGCGCTGGGCGGCTTTACGCCCTACCCCGTCATGAGCGCGCTGAAGCATTTCAGGGAAGATTTCGGCCCGGCGCCGGCGCGCCTTCAGGCCGCGGAATAAGGAAGTCCACCATGTCGCTCATCGAAGAAACCGATTTCGGCACCCCGCGCTCCAAATCCGTTGGCGTGGTGACGCTCACCATCGACGGCAACAAGATCACAGTGCCCGAGGGCACGTCCATCATGCGCGCGGCGATGGAAGCCGGCACGCAGATCCCGAAACTCTGCGCGACCGACATGGTCGACGCCTTCGGCTCCTGCCGGCTCTGCCTCGTCGAGATCGAAGGCCGCGCCGGCACGCCGGCTTCCTGCACCACGCCTGCGACGAACGGCCTCGTGGTCCATACCCAGAGCGAGCGGCTGAAGAAGCTGCGCAAGGGCGTGATGGAGCTCTACATCTCCGACCATCCGCTCGACTGCCTCACCTGCGCCGCCAATGGCGATTGCGAGCTGCAGGACATGGCGGGCGCGGTGGGCCTGCGCGACGTGCGCTACGGCTATCAGGGCGAGAACCACGTGTTCGCCCAATCCTCAAACGAGCTGGCCCATGGCTGCGACAACGACAACTGGATGCCAAAGGACGAGTCCAACCCGTACTTCACCTACGATCCCTCGAAATGCATCGTCTGCTCGCGCTGCGTGCGCGCCTGCGAGGAGGTGCAAGGCACCTTCGCGCTGACGATCTCCGGCCGCGGCTTCGACAGCCGCGTCTCGCCCGGCATGAGCGAGAGCTTTCTGGGTTCCGAATGCGTCTCCTGCGGCGCCTGCGTGCAGGCCTGCCCGACCGCGACGCTCACGGAAAAATCCGTGATCGAGATCGGCCAGCCCGAGCATTCGCTGGTCACCACCTGCGCCTATTGCGGCGTCGGCTGCACCTTCAAGGCGGAGATGCGCGGCGAGGAAGTCGTGCGCATGGTTCCCCACAAGGACGGCAAGGCCAATCGCGGCCATTCCTGCGTCAAGGGCCGCTTCGCCTGGGGCTATACCACCCACAAGGAGCGCATCCTCAAGCCGATGATCCGCGAGCGCATCGAGGATCCCTGGCAGGAAGTGTCGTGGGACGAAGCCTTCACGTTTGCGGCGACGAAATTGCGCGGCATTCAGGCGAAGTACGGCCGCGAGGCCATCGGCGGCATCACCTCGTCACGCTGCACCAATGAAGAAACCTATCTGGTGCAGAAGCTGATCCGCGCCGGCTTCGGCACCAACAACGTCGATACCTGCGCTCGCGTCTGCCATTCGCCGACCGGCTACGGCCTGGCCACGACCTTCGGCACCTCGGCCGGCACCCAGGATTTCGACTCGGTCGAGCATACCGACGTGGTCATGGTGATCGGCGCCAACCCGGCATCCGCTCACCCCGTGTTCGCCTCGCGCCTGAAGAAGCGGCTGCGTCAGGGCGCCAAGCTGATCGTGATCGATCCGCGCCGCACCGAGATGGTGGAATCACCGCATGTGAAGGCACTGCATTTGCCCTTGATGCCCGGCACCAATGTCGCCGTGCTCACTGCGCTGGCCCACGTCATCGTCACCGAGGGCCTCGTCAACGAAGCCTTCGTGCGCGAGCGTTGCGATTGGAGCGAGTTCGAGGATTGGGCGACCTTCGTCTCGCTCGCGAAGAACAGCCCGGAAGCGACCGCCATGATGACCGGGGTCGACCCGAAGGCGCTGCGCGAGGCGGCGCGGCTGTTCGCGACCGGCGGAAATGGCGCGATCTATTACGGGCTCGGCGTCACGGAACACAGCCAGGGCTCGACCACCGTGATCGCGATCGCCAATCTTGCGATGGCAACCGGCAATATCGGCCGTCCCGGCGTCGGCGTGAACCCGCTGCGGGGCCAGAACAACGTGCAAGGCTCCTGCGACATGGGCTCGTTCCCGCACGAGCTGCCCGGCTATCGCCACATCTCGGGCGATGCCGTGCGCGACCTGTTCGAGGGAGCCTGGAAGGTCAAGCTCAACCCGGAACCGGGCCTGCGCATCCCCAACATGTTCGATGCCGCGATCGAAGGCTCGTTCAAGGGCATCTATGTGCAGGGCGAGGACATCCTCCAGTCCGACCCGAACACCAAGCATGTGGTAGCGGCGCTGTCGTCGATGGAATGCGTCATCGTTCACGACCTCTTCCTCAATGAGACCGCGAACTACGCCCATGTGTTCCTGCCCGGCTCGACCTTCCTGGAGAAGGACGGCACTTTCACCAACGCCGAGCGCCGCATCCAGCGCGTCCGCAAGGTGATGACGCCGCGCAACGGCTATGCCGACTGGGAAGTCACCATCCTGCTTGCGAAAGCGATGGGCTTCGACATGCATTACAACCACCCGTCAGAGATCATGGATGAGATCGCGGCGCTGACGCCGACTTTTGCCGGCGTCTCCTACGCCAAGCTCGAAGAGCTGGGCTCGGTGCAGTGGCCCTGCAACGAGAAGGCGCCCGAGGGCACGCCGGTGATGCATATCGACGGCTTCGTCCGCGGCAAGGGCAAGTTCGTCATCACCGAATATGTTCCGACCGACGAGCGCACCGGTCCCCGCTTCCCGCTGCTGCTCACCACCGGCCGCATCCTCAGCCAGTACAATGTCGGCGCGCAGACCCGCCGCACCGAGAACGTGGTCTGGCATGACGAGGACCGGCTCGAAATTCACCCGCATGATGCCGAGCAGCGCGGCGTGCGCGACGGCGACTGGGTGCGGCTCAAGAGCCGCGCCGGCGAAACGACACTGCGCGCGCTGATCACCGACCGCGTCGCGCCCGGCGTGGTCTACACCACCTTCCACCACCCGGACACGCAGGCCAACGTCATCACCACGGAATTCTCCGACTGGGCGACCAACTGTCCGGAATACAAGGTCACGGCGGTGCAGATTTCGCCGTCGAACGGACCGTCCGACTGGCAAAAGGAATACAACGCCCAGGCCCAGCATTCGCGCCGCATTGCGCCGGCGGAAGCGGCGGAATAGCGCGATGCGACGTCCGGTCAGCCCAGCAAAACGCAAGGCCTGGCGAGACGGTCGTCTCACTGAGGCCACGCGGCTGATTCCGGAAGAGACAGCGCTGGCGCTGACCTATAATGGCGGCACCTATGCCGTGATGATGGGCACGCCGCAGGACTTGCGCGATTTCGCCATCGGATTCAGCCTCAGCGAAGGCATCGTGCAATCGCGCGATGATATCGAGTCGCTCGATGTCGTCGAGCTCGATGACGGCATCGAGCTGCGGATGTGGTTGTCTTCCGAGAAGGCGGCACTGCTCGGCGAACGGCGGCGGCATATTGCCGGCCCCACCGGCTGCGGCATCTGCGGTATCGAGTCGATCGCCGAGGCCGTGCGACCGGCGGCGGTCGTGGCGCGGGGCCGCTCCTTCTCGCCGCGCGAGATCATGGCGGCGATGGCCTCCATCGCGCCATTGCAGAAGATCAATATCGAAACCCGCGCCGTCCACGCCGCGGCGTTCTGGACCCCTGCCCGCGGCATCGTAGCACTCCGCGAAGACGTCGGCCGCCACAACGCCCTCGACAAGCTCGCCGGCGCGCTGGCACAGCAAAAGGTCGATGCGAGCGAAGGCATGGTGCTGCTCACGAGCCGCGTCTCTGTCGAGATGGTGCAGAAGACGGCTGCGATCGGCGCACCGCTGATGGTGGCGGTCTCGGCGCCAACGGCACTTGCCGTACGCACGGCGGAAGCTGCCGGCATTACGCTTGCTGCGATCGCGCGCAGCGATGGATTTGAGATTTTCACGCATTCCGAACGGATCACGGCGGATGCCGACAGCCGGGAGACTGCCAATGCACACGTCGTCGCCTGACCGCCTGGTCTACATGGCCAACCAGATCGGAAAATTCTTCCAGAGCCAGGGCCACGATAAGGCCGTGCCGGGCGTTGCCGAGCACATCCGGAAGTTCTGGGATCCTCGGATGCGCAAACAGATTTTCGCGCATCTCGATGCGGGCGGCGCCGGCCTCGACCCCGATGTTCGAGAAGCCCTCGAGACGCTGAAGAAGGCGGCGGCCTGATCCGGCGATCCGCCGATCAGATCGCAGAGCCAGCCCGGCCCAAATCCGCGCGACAAGGCAGCCTGGAACCATCCTTGAAAGCAGCCGAAATCGCATAGCGCATCCAGGGCGCTTCGCCTAATCCCGGTCCGCAAGCCATCCAACCAATTGCCCGAAACGTGCTTCTGCATGGATCAAAAAACAAAACTGTCGGTTGATGGAGTTGGGCGAAGGCTGCAGCCCGCGCTTCGGCAGCCGCCACTAAGGATGGAGTTTCCCCATGCGCCGTCTCCTGTTCACCCCTCTGTCCGCCATATTGCTCCTAGCCACCATCGGATCCCTCTCGCCCGCCGCCGCCGCTCGCTACTGCCTCCAAGGCGGCAGCTGGGGCTTTCCGGGCAATTGCCAGTTCTCCAGTCTTCGGGAGTGCCAGGCGACCGCCTCCGGCACTAACGCCTCTTGCGGGCGCAATCCGCGCTACGCGTACGCACGCCAACGTGGTTACGCCGGGACGCAGCCCACTGTGAACAACGGCTGGAACAACAACGGTTGGAACAACAACAACGGTTGGAACAACTCGGGTTGGAACAACCCGGGTTGGAACGGCAACCCGAACAACCGTCCAGGTCTGGTTGGCGGCTCCGACGTCGGTACCTACAGGCCCTAAGAGCAAGCGCCGCGTTTCCTGCAAGGCTTTTATGCGCTCTTCGACCGAAGTGGCGCCGCGCTCTTACCGTGCGGCCTGAAAAGGAAACTGACGACTTGACGCGCCATTTCCGGTGAACCCTGACAAATGGGATCACTGGAAGTGCGCGGATGGGTTGGCGGCGGTAGTCCGAGGGGTCGGATGCGAGGTACCAACCGAACTCGAGCGAACGTAACGCTGAGCTCGCGACCACCCAGCGCAGATCGGCGTGCTGTTCTGTGCTTGCGTGGTCAATCCGCGCTACGCGTACGCACGCCAGCGACGAAGCCACCTGTGATCGAATTCTGCAGCGAATCTCGTCGATGACGCTTAAAGCGCGATGAGATCAGGTTGAAGCGTCATCGCGCTTTGGCTTTTTTGATCGAGCGTGATCATTTCGGAGAGCCGCTACACACTAGGCATCATGATCTGAGAGAGCGACGAAGCAGTCCATTCTATCCAAGCGGCGCGATGGATTGCTTCGCTCCGCTCGCAATGACGATTCAACCTCGTCTCATTCCGCTCTAGCTTTACCGCCCCTCCACGACTGACTGGAACACGCGGCGTACTTCGGCCTGCGTCTCCTTGATACGCGCGTCCAGCGCGGAAAAATCCGGCGCATCGCCGGCGCGCGCGAGCACGTGCAGGAGATCCTCGCCCGCGATCTTCGGGTCGAACTTGTCGATCACGCAGAGACGCAACACCTGCGTCAGGTCATGATAGAGCCGGCCGGCCGAGCGCAGGATTTCGGCGGAGGCCTGCGGCAGCACACCGAGCCGCGCGGCATTGTCGATGACATCAAGCGTGTCGACGTCGAGAATATCCGGCTTCTCGGCCGCATGGATGAGCTGGAGATATTGCGCGATGAAGTCGATATCGACCATGCCGCCGGCGGCATATTTCAGTTCCCAGCGGTCGTCCTCGCCCTTTTCCTGGGCGATGGCGCGGCGCATGTCGGCGACATCGGCGGCGATGCCGAGCGGCTCGCGCGGCCGCGTCAGCGCATCACGGATGACCTTCTCGATCCGCTCACGAAACACAGGTGATGCCGAGATCACCCGGGCCCTGGTGAGCGCCATGTGCTCCCAGGTCCAGGCCTCGCGCTCCTGGTATTCGGCAAAGGAGTCGATATGCGAGGCCAGGGGACCGGCGCGGCCGGAGGGCCGCAGCCGCATGTCGATCTCGTAGAGCACGCCATAATTGGTGCGCGTCGTGAACGCGCTGATCAGGCGCTGGGTGAAGCGCGCGAAATAATGCGCGCCTTGCAGCAGCCGTTCGCCGTCGGAATCCGGCGCATCGGCGTCGAAATCATAGAGCAGGATCAGGTCGAGATCGGAGGTCGCCGTCATCTCGCGGCTGCCGAGCCGGCCCATCGCGACGATCGCGGTCTCCTGCCCCTTGATGTGGCCGTGCTGGGCGGCAAAGCGGTCCGTCACAAGCCCATGCACGGTATGCACGATGCCCTCCGCCACATCGGCAAATGCCGTGCCGGCCTGCTGCGCGGAAACCGTGCCGGAGAGGATGCGCGTGCCGATCAGGAACAGGCTCTCCTGGCCGAACAGGCGCAGCCGATCGAGAAACTCTTCGTAGGAGCCAGCGTCCTGCAGCGTCGCGGCCAGGCGCGCCGAAAGCTCGCGCTGGTCGGGCATGGCACCGAAGAAGCGCGGATCGATCAGCCCGTCCATGAGCTGCGGCTGGCGCGCCAGCATGTCGCCGAGCCGGGGCGCCGCACCCAGCACCAGCGCCACCAGCGCGACCAGATCGCGGTTCTGTCCGAGCAACGTGATCAGCCGCCCGCCCCGCTGCAGCGCGGCCAGGAAGCGATCGAACGCGACCACCGCGCGATCGGGTTCTTCCGCATGCGCAAGTCCGTCGATCAGCGCCGGCACGAATTCGGTAAAGGCGGCCTTGGTCGATTCGGCCCGGAACACGCGGTATTCGCCGGCCATCCAGGTTTGTACGGTTACCGCCACCTTGACCGGCTCCTTGAAGCCGAGCGCAGTGAGATGGTTCAGAAGGCGCTGATCCTCGGCACCGGCGCTATAGTCGACATCGGGCTGTTTCGCTGTACCAGTCGGGTCGCCCTCGAACAGCTTGGCGTAATGCCCCTGCACGATGTCGAGCTGGCCGAGCAGGTCATGCGCAAACGCGGCGCGATCTGGATAGCCGAGGAAGCGCGCGAACCGTTCGACCGCTTCGACATTGTCCGGCAGCGAATGCGTCTGCTCGTCCGCGATCATCTGCAGCCGGTGCTCGACGCGGCGCAGGAAGTTGTAGGCCACGGATAGCTCGTCGCGCGCCTGAAAGGTGATCCAGTTGCTGGAGGCGAGCACTTCGAGCGCCTCCAGCGTCGGCCGCACCCTGAGCTGAGCGTGGCGGCCGCCCGCGATCAATTGCTGGGTCTGCGCGAAAAACTCGATCTCGCGGATGCCGCCGCGGCCAACCTTGATGTTGTGGCCCTCGACCGCGACCTCGCTCTGGCCGCGATAGGTCTGCATCTGCCGCTTCATGTCGTGGACATCGGCGAGCGCTGCGAAATCGAGATGCTTGCGCCAGACGAAGGGCGAGAGCTCAGCAATCATCGCTTCGCCGGCCATGAGGTCGCCGGCGCAGGGCCGCGCCTTGATCATGGCGGCGCGCTCCCAGGTCCGCCCTTCCCGCTCGTAGTAATGCAGCGCGGCGTCGATCGACATCGCGACCTGCGTCGAGGCCGGATCGGGCCGCAGCCGCAAGTCGACGCGGAACACGTAGCCGTCGCCGGTGCGCTGCTGCAGCAGCCGCGCCATCGCCTGCGTGACGCGCACGAAGAACGGCTGCGGCTCGATGTCGGGCGCCAGCGTCGGCGCCACCGGATCGAAGAACACGATGAGATCGATGTCGCTGGAATAGTTCAGTTCGCCCGCGCCCATCTTGCCCATGGCGAGCACGAACAGGCCGCTGTTCTCCTCGGGGTGCACGGCACTGGCGGGCGACAGCCGTCCGCGCGCGGCCTCCTGCCGCAGCACGTAGCGCAGCGCCATCTGCACCGAGGCCACCGCGAGATCGGTCAGCGCGGCCGTCACCTGCATCACCGGCCAGACGCCGCCGATGTCGCACAGCGCGATCATCAGCGCGGCTTCCGCCTTCATCCGGCGCAGCAAACACATCACGTCGGCCTCAGTGGCCGCGGCGAACACCTCGCGTGACATAGATTCGATCAGCGTCGGCAGATGCGTCTCGGGCTCGCATTGCAGGAGACGGATCAGCCGCGTGGCATCGCTGCGGATCAGGTCGAACAGATAAGGAGAGAACTCGGCGATGCCGAGCAGGATGGTCTTCGCCGCCGGATGATCCAGCAGCGTGCTGAGCTCGGCCGCCTGCGACGGCTCGAGCTCGGCGAGCCAGCCGCTGAGAACTATTTCAGGTCCGTTCGGCGCGGAAACATGCGGCCCGTCCACAAACCGCGCGGCCAATGCGCGTATTGTCATAGCAAGACAGTCACAAAGCTCGGAAACGGGCCGTTGCGGGGGTGATTCCGCGTTGCCCTTCGCGGATCAGCTCATGCCACCTTCTGTGGCACATCCGCACTTGGCGCCGCAAGCCTGTCGCTGCCGGCGGCGCGGGCCGGCAGCACCAGTGTCGCAATCAGGCCGGGATGGGCATCGCCCAGCCGCAATTCGCCGCCATGCAGGGTGGCGACCGCCGATGCGAGGCTGAGCCCCAGGCCGGAACCGGGCTGGCTGCGGCTGGTATCGAGCCGCACGAAGCGTTCCATGGCGTGCTTGCGCTCGCCTTCGGGAATGCCGGGTCCACGGTCGGTGACGGAAAGCAGCACCTGGTCGCCCTCGCGCCTCGCCTCGATCAGGATCTGCTTGGCATCGAGGCTGACGACCGAACCCTTCTCGGTCGGCTTGGGCTCGGTGGGCTTGCCGTATTTGATGGCGTTCTCGACCAGGTTGGCAAGCGCCTGGCTGATCAACTCGCGATTGCCGTGCAGCGGCGCGAAACTGGTCTTCAGCCGCAGCGTCATGCCGCCATCTTCGGCGAGCGGCTCGTACAGCTCGTGAATGCCCTCGGCGACAGCGGCCGCGTCGAAACTATCCATATTGCCCCGCGCCTGGCCAGATTCGGCGCGCGCGATCATCAAGAGCGCATTGAAGGTGCGGATCAGGCCGTCGGATTCCTCGATGGTGCGCTCCAGCGCTGCGCGGTAATCGGCCTCGCAGCCGGATTTCGTCAGCGCCTCCTCGGCGCGGTTGCGTAAGCGCGTCAGCGGCGTCTTGAGGTCATGGGCGATGTTGTCGGAAACTTCCTTCAGCCCCACCATCAGTGCTTCGATCCGCTCCAGCATCGCGTTGAGGTTGGAGGCAAGCCGGTCGAGCTCGTCGCCGCTGCGCCCCACGG
>Ga0210410_10004433_pt1 | contig 12314 bp, 12 predicted proteins | sample IncBWC4MmetaG_FD_161058 | JGI IMG/M metagenome (GOLD analysis project Ga0210410, IMG submission 161058) | Forest soil microbial communities from Barre Woods Harvard Forest LTER site, Petersham, Massachusetts, United States - Inc-BW-C-4-M | ecosystem: Environmental > Terrestrial > Soil >... | reverse complement strand
GACGGTTGCGCGCAAACTGCTATTGATGACGTGCACATTGCCGCTCGGGGCAAACCGATGGAGATGGCTACGGTGGCCTACACGGCTGCGCACGCCAGCGAAATCTCCAACGGCAGCCTCATTCACGCCAGCGCCACACTGGTCATGGTGCCGGTAAGTATTACCGACGACTATCAGCGGCCGGTGCTCGGGCTGGACCAGGGCAACTTTCAGCTCTTCGAAGGCAAGAAGCCACAGGCGATCAAGAACTTTTCCTCCGAAGATACTCCCATTTCCGTTGGCATCATCATCGACACCAGCGGCAGTATGGCCTACAAACTGGAGCGCGCTCGGGAGGCGGTGGCCGAGTTTTGCGATCAGTCGAATCCGGACGATGAGTTTTTTCTCATCACCTTTGCAGATACTCCTCGGCTGGAAACCGATTTCACCAACCGTTCCGCCCAAATCGAAAACGCCCTGTTGACGGTTCGTTCCAAAGGGATGACTTCGCTGCTCGATGCCATCGACATGGGAATGAAGAAGATGCGGCAGGCGCGCTACGGGCGCAAGGCGCTGCTCATTCTCTCCGACGGCGGCGACAATCACAGCCGTCACACCGAACGGGAGGTGAAGTCGGCGATCAAAGAATCGGACGTCATGATTTTCGCCGTCGGCACTTACGATCGCTACTTCGTTACCCAGGAGGAATTGCTGGGGCCAGAACTATTGCATACGGTCGCCGGGCTGACCGGCGGGCAGGCTTACACCATCAACAACGAAAATGATCTTCCGAAGGTGACGCGGCGCATCGGACTTCAGTTACGACATCAATATATGCTTGCCTACCAGCCGCAATCGGTGCAGCACGACGGAAAGTGGCGCAAAGTCAGCGTAAAGCTGCGGATGTCGAAGAAACTCCGATTCCTGCACGTGAACGCGCGGCCGGGCTACTACGACGGCGAGGAGAAAGTGGCCGATCAAATCGCATCGCGGTGAACGGTATTCATCGAGAACGCAGGCAGGCACACGGCGATGTATTCCGCTCCATCGGCGTCCGGTGTGGAATACTGCACCCATTCACCCGCGTGGGCGACGACGGCCTGGCCAGCGCGCACCTCGAGGGCGCCAGTCTTGTGCGTGACCAGCAGCATTCCTTTTAGAACAATCGTGAACTCGTCAAACTCGGGAGTCTGGCCGGGCTCGAGCCATCCCTGAGGACTGCGCATGTGGGCGACGCTGGCGGCGGATGTCTTCGAGTTGACGCGGCCAATGTATTCGTCAATCAGTTTGGGCTTGGTGCCGGCGGCTTGAATGCGTGTGGGCTGAGGGATGAGTGTAGGCATAGAGTCAGGAAGTCAGCCAATCAATTCGGCAAGATTAAAGTAGAACACGAGGCGCGACCTGCGGCGCAAGATTGATTGGCGAACTCCCAATTATTCATTCTTAAGTTCCTATTGGGTTTCAGGTGTTCTCTTATCCTGTGGGATGTCATACAAAAGAATCGTCTTACCTACACGAGCGACTGGCTGGTATGCGCTCAGCCAGTCGAAAGCGCCTGGAGGATAGGTCATATGGAACGAGTCGCCAAATCGGAGAGCGCGCAAACTGATTGCGAACCATCCCGTCACCGGGCGATTCGCCTCGGGCACATCAAACTTCGGCAAATTCATTCGACTCGGATCGGCACTGGTCCATATCGCAAGGGTGGCGTGAGAGATCTGCCGAGCCTGAAACTCGTGCGCCAGGAGAAAGAGATCCTGACCGCAATCCAGATCGCAACCGGCGACCATTACCCTGCTAGGATCACTTCCCGCGAGCTCGTTGAAATATGCGAGGAAATCTCCGCTGGCGCGCGCGCTAGAGACACATTGCCAACACAGCAGAGAAATTAAGGCCACTCGCGCGGCTGGTCGCCCACGCCCTTGCATATGCCACAGATACGAGCAGCCCTGGCCGGCGACGATTGCGAGCAGTGGAAAAACAATCAGAACATGCCGAACCCCGGCGTTGTACTTGACGGGCATCGTGACCAAAAGAACGGCAATTGCTGCTAGGACCGGAGCCAGGGCCTGCCAGCGCTGTCGAGAATCAAAGCCGCGTAGGGAAACCGCTCCCACTAGCGCCAGAATAAGGAAAGGCAGCGGGGATTTCACCGCGACGCCGATCAGAAAGAAATACCACCAGCCGCCTTCTTTAATGTGGCCCAGCAGGTATGCCGCGGGACGCGTAGTATTCAACACCAAGGCGACGGCCAATCCTTTGATAAGGGCAGGAGCAGGCACCCGCGGATTGGAACTGATGAGCCAACGCCCAGTGCGCGCCAACGGCGCGGGAAAATGCTGAAATGACGGCATGGAAGCGGGAGATAGATTGAGCGCTTCGTCAACGTGGCCCACGGCGAAGCCGTATCCGGCCCAGACGATCACGCATACCAGGACGAGAACGATCGCGATATGGCGAACGATTATTTTTGCGGCGATGTTCTCCCCCGCGAATGTGCGAGTCGAGATCCACTTCGCCAGCACGATCGCTATGGCCGCCGCGGGAAAGAAAAGCAAGGTTGTTGCCTTGGACAAAAGAGCCAGCCCTGCAGCAGCGCCCAGCCAAGCGGCCGAGCGCGTAGTGGCTTTCTGCAGCCATTGGCAGAAAGTGAAGAGCAGAAGGAGTTGGGTGCTTGCTGCCACAATATCGGTGTAGGCGATACTGGAAAGCGCCAATACATTAGGGAGCGTGGTAAACAACGCCACAGCCATCACACCGGCGAGATTGCCATATTCGCCGCGCGCCCATAGAAATACAATCGCGGTCGCCAGTAAAAAAAATGGCAAGACACCCATGCGCGCCAGCCGCAGATTGCGCAGGTAGTGGCCGGAGTCGTAGAGCACTCCGTTGCCCACATCGTTGTACGAAATTGGTTGATCGGTGACGGGCAGGTTTGGATATCTCTCTCCCGCCAGATACAGAGGCAGTCCGATAGCGATTCGGGCCAGCGGAGGGTGCACGGGATCGAGGGTATATCGATGAAGATCCAGAAATTCAATAGCGGCCGCGACGTGGCATGGTTCGTCAAAGGCTTGCGCGGTTTGAGAATAAGTGGAAACGATCCGCACCAGAGCGATGAATGCCAGTAAGACAGCCGCAGCCACACTGACAGTTCGAGAATTGAAAAGACTGCCGGAAGATGTCATCGCGGTCGTTGGGTGTAGTGATGGGAAGTGAGAATATAGCACGGCAACGATCACGAGAGCGACGCCCACCCTTGGACTAAGGTTGGACTAAGCTTGATCCAGGCCGCTAGACGCGCGGTTCGCCTGGATGCAAAGAAAAAAGCGCGGGCGAGGGCGCCCGCGGCAGATAATCTATTGCCTTCGAAATTTTACGCGCCGACGAGGGCAGGTTCGGTTTCGTAGATTCCGTGCCAACTGGTTGCGGCTTTTAGTTTGTCGTTTACGTTGTTGATGTTTTTCACGCCTTCAGTTTCCAGCCACTTGCGGAAAGCCGCCGCACCTTGCTTGGCGTAGATTGGAATGCCGTCTTTCCACGTAGCGCGGCCACACAGCACGCCGTTAAACTTCACACCGGATTCACCGGCAAGTTCCAGGGTCTCGCTGAATTCCGCATTGCTCACGCCGGCGGAGAGATAAATAAACGGCTTGCTTACTACGCTCGCAGCTTTGTGGAAATGATCGATCGCCTCGTTCTTGGTGTACGCCTTCTGGCCGCCATAGGACTTGCAGCCCTCGACGAATTTCATATTCACCGGCACTTCCACTTTGAGCACGTCCACGCCATAGCGGTCTTTGCTGAATTCGCGCATGCTCTCGGTAACAATGTGTGGCTTCTTCTTGGCGTACTCCACACCTTTTTCGTCTGCGCCCTCTTCATAGCCGACGAACTCGAGAAAATACGGGATGTCGTTGGCGCGGCATTCGTCGCCGATACGTTCGACCCATGCGTGCTTCTTGTCGTTGACGTCCTTGGGGTCGTAAGGCGTGTAGTAGAGAAGAATCTTAACGCAGTCAGCGCCGGCTTCTTTCAGACGGCGGGCCGACCAATGATCCAGCAAGTCTCCGAGACGTCCGGGGCCGGTCTTGTCGTATCCGGTTTTTTCGTAGGCAAGCAGCAGGCCGGCATTCTTGGCGCGGCGCTTAGAGGCAGGCAGTCCCCACTCAGGATCGAGCAGGATGGCGCTGGCATGAGGAGTAAGGACTTCGGTGACGAGAGATTTGAACTCTTCCATCATGGCGTCGGAAATTTCGCCGCCCTTCTCTTTGCCCAGCGATTTTTGCAGAGAGCCGCGCTGATCCATGGCGGCGGCGGCGATTACGCCGCGATCATTCGAGACATTCTTCAGGCCGGCGAGTTTGCCAGGGGTGAGCTTCATTGGAGTCCTCCGAAACGGTGCTGACAGGATGAGTGAATGGAACTTCACATTGTAAACCAAGGGGTGCGGAAAATCGGATTAGGGCGTCAGCGGATGTGTTCAATCGGACCAAAATTCTGCGTCTTCAGTTTCTAGTTTTTCTCCGTCCGGAAGCTTTTCGAGTATTGGTGCGGTGGGATGCGAATAAATGTTCGTTAGCGAACATAGCAAGGTGTAGACTCGTTCTGATCTTCAACGCCCTCCGCCGAACGACCAAGGGTGAGGTCACTCTTGTGAACGGACATTTCTGCTTGGAGGAGGCCGACGATGGCTAGCGATTCTTCCTCATCATATTTCTCGCGACCTCCGGCCTGGCGGTGCCGCTACGACGCCGTGTTGCAGGAGCAAGATCCGTTCGAGCTATTCCAGAAGATCGAAGTGGCGGAGGCAGCGATCCTGACCCGTCGCGAAGCACTGCAACAGACCAGCGCTTTCTATCCAGAGGAACCTGCAGAGATTGCGGCCGCTTTGGCAAACCTGCGCGTCCTAAAAAAGGAGCAGCGGCGGTTCCGGTAGAGCACCGCGTTCCTCGTGATTTGTGACCGCCCTTCTGACGTCTGGGAGCACCGATGGTATAGTGGTACGACCACAACGGATTGTTCACCCAAAAGAAGACGATCACGCCCAGTCCGGTCTCTGGAAGCGTGAGAACCAACCTTACGAAGGGAATCCCCAGCATGGCAATCGCGACGATTAATCCGGCCACCGGCGAGGTAATTGAAACTTTTCAGCCACTCTCAGACGAAGAGATCGAGAAGAAACTTCAGCTCGCGGTAGCCGCATTTCGTGCGGGGCGCAAGACTTCATTCCCCGAGCGGGCCAAGCGCATGTTAAAAGCGGCGGAGATTTTGGAGAGCGACAAAGAGCGATTCGCACGGCTCATGACGCTGGAGATGGGCAAGCCTTACAAAGCGGCAGTGGGCGAAGCGGCGAAGTGCGCGACGGCGTGCCGCTACTACGCGGAAAATGCAGAAAAAATTCTCGCCGACGAAATCATTGAGACCAACGCCCGGAAAAGCTTTGTCAGGTATTTGCCAATCGGTCCGATCCTGGCGGTGATGCCGTGGAATTTTCCTTTCTGGCAGGTGATTCGCTTTGCGGCTCCAGCGTTGATGGCAGGCAATGTCGGATTGCTGAAACACGCATCGAATGTTCCGCAGTGCGCCATTGAGATCGACAACTTGTTCAAGCTCGCGGGATTTCCTCCGGGATCGTTTCAGACCCTGCTGATCGGTTCGGGGCAAGTGGATGCTTTGCTGAACGATCCGCGGGTGATGGCGGCGACGCTTACCGGTAGCGAGCAGGCCGGCATTCAGGTGGGTATCGGGGCGGCCAAACGAGTCAAGAAAATGGTGCTGGAGTTGGGAGGCAGCGACCCTTTCATCGTGATGCCGAGTGCGGATCTGGACGCGGCCATCGCGACCGCCGTGGAGGCGCGCGTGATTAACAATGGGCAGTCGTGCATTGCGGCCAAGCGCTTCATAGTGGCCGAGTCGATCGCCGACGAATTTGAGAGGAAGTTTGTTGCCCGCATGGAAGCTCTGAAGATCGGCGATCCGTTTGAAGAGAGCACGGAACTGGGCCCGTTGGCGACGGCCGATGCGGTAACGTCGCTGGATGCCGATGTGCAGAAATCGATACAAGCGGGAGCGAAGCTACTGACGGGTGGACATCCTCTCAAGCGCGCGGGAAATTATTATGCGCCGACGGTACTGACCAACGTGCCCAGGGATTCTCCAGCGTATGGTGAAGAATTTTTTGGCCCGGTGGCGTCGATCTTTCGTGCGAAGGATCAGGATGAGGCGATCCGCATTGCGAATGACGTTCGCTTCGGCCTGGGTGCGAGTGCCTGGACGAACGACGATCAGGAACGCGAGCGCTTCATCAACGAACTGGAATCAGGAATGGTGTTCATCAACAAGATGGTCGCGTCGGATCCGCGCGTGCCGTTCGGTGGCGTCAAGTATTCCGGTCACGGTCGCGAGCTGGGAGCGGTCGGCATTCGTGAGTTCATGAACGCAAAGACGGTGTGGATCGCTTAGCGCAGTTGTCGGCTACTGTGGTCAGGTGCCGACTTCTTACAGTTGATCTGGTTCGACGTGATCCGGTTCGACGTGATTCTGCGAGGGGCCTGATGGTGGCGAGGTCTGCAGCAGACTCCGCCACGGGCACTCATCGGCACTTACGCGCTGAACCGCGGCGCGAAGCTTCTTATCCTTGCTTTTATCGTTGCCGAAGCGGCTCACCCACACGACCCGATAGCGGGCTTTCCTGCCCCCGAAAAGGACCCCGATCAGGTCGCCGGATCTGAGCTCGACTTCGATCGACAGCAAAGCTCCACCTAGGCTGATGTCGCAGGCTTGGGCGAATTGGTGGAAGGGCTCCCCCTGGGCGTCGATGCCCCAGACTTCAAGTTGTAGATCGGTGGAGATGCGGGACTCTCGCCGGCGTTCGATCAATCGGACTGCCCCCTTCGCCAGAACTTTCGCCGCCGCCGTCGTCGTCACAGTCGCGAGCGATGCAGGTTGTATCGGTGTCAGCGCTTGAGAGTGCGATTGATATTTGCCGCCCGAACACTTCAGCAGAGGGTTCCGGATAGCTCATTTTTCCGATGCGGCGCTGCGGAGGGCAGAGTCTTCTTTTGGAGAGCGGCGCGAAGCCCAGCTCGGTTTGAATGCCTGGACTCACAATGCCTATCGGTGAGGCCACAATAGCGCCGAAGCAAAGAGGAGTAAAGATTTCCTACAGAGTCTTAAGGAGAACTTTGAGGGCCGCGGTTTCGTTCCGGGAGGAGGCCAAACTGGGATTAGCCAGAAGCCTGAACCGCGACTCACAAGGCCGCGATCCTGTCGAATGAGAATTCCAGAAAAGCCTTGCGCCGAGGGAATGACCCTTTACTCGTTGTCCCGTCTAAGGGGCAGTTCCATTCTCAGGAGGATCGGTATGAACAGAATATTCGCGGCCGTGGTTGTCGTTGTGTTGGGATTCGGTTCGATGACGTTGAGTGCGTGGGGAAGGAATCCGGATGAGGCCGACCACACTGCACCCAGTTATGACATGAAGGCGCAATCGCTGTTCGATCTGGAAGCGGTACAGAAGAAGTTTGTTGAGTTGGCCAACGCCGTTCCCGCCAATAAGATGACGTGGCGTCCAGCGGCGGACGCGCGCTCGTTTGCGGAAGTGTTTCTGCATGTATCGGGCGAACGCTATGGCATCCTCGGCATGATGGGAGCCGAGCAGCCTACCGGATTCGATGGAAAGACCTTTGAGAAATCCACGACCGATCGTGCGCAGATTGTCGCCGAGCTAAATAAGTCGTGGGAGTTCGCGAAAAAGGCCATCGGCGGCATGACCAATGCCGACTTTGCCAGGCTGCTGCCCAAGCTGGGTCCGCAGGCGAATGCCGGAGATGTGGTGTACATCCTGGTGGGCGACGCCCACGAGCATCTTGGACAGGCCGTGGCTTATGCGCGAGAGAACGGTATCGTGCCGCCATGGACGGTCGAGGCGAAGAAGGCCGCGGAAAAGAAAGCTGAGAAGAAGTAGGGCAGTTCCCGCGGCTACTTCATGAAGGGTCTCAGCCAACGATGCGAAGAATGCATTCTGAATCTGGCGGCTCGTTCGCGGAGAATTTGGTAGTGACTAATGCCCCGTCGTTTGTGAAGGGTAGTCGTTAGGGTAACTTGCGGCCATCATCCTCAGGCCGCGTGTGCGGCCGCAAGAGACTCGTACTCGTGCTCCGAGTCGAGGGGCAGCATCACCCAGAGAGTATAGACTCCGAGGGCGGTGCCAAATGGAATGTTGGTGAATAGCGAGATGAAGGCAAGCACCAGCAGCAGCGGCCGCGCCCATGGCTCGCGATGCATCACGCCCCAGCCGGCGAGGAAGCCAAGCGCGGCTTTGCCCAGAAGAACGGTTCCCAGTACCGACAGCAGAGGGTGCAGAAACAACGGGGCGTGAGCAGGACCGCCGGGAGCGAGAACTGTGTTCGCGATGACGTAGAGAGCGACTCCGCCCAGCGCGTTGAAGGAAGACAGGCCCAGCCATAGAATGCCGAGGAGATGAACATGGCGCTGCACGCGCCCGGGTAGTGGCTGCATGGTCGCCAGAGCACCAATGATTTGCTTACCGCATCGGCTGCAAAATCCCTGGCCCGGTTGTACTTCCCCACCACATCCGTCGCAGAACATGCGTGCCTCCTGACTCCCTGTCGACTTTACTCTCACAAAACAAGTCGCACTAGTGAATACGAATGTTGAGGGAAAGAGTTCAATCTTCCTGCCGCTCCGAGTTCGCGGCATTCACATAAGCGATCATCCGACTTTCTTGCGGCCCGAAATCCTTTCATTCTCGTGAAGACCGCGTCGTTCAGAACGACTGATCATGAATACGCGTGCAAAGAGATCCGGAAACGAAAAGGCCACCCGGCAACTGGGCGGCCTTTTCTCAAGGGAGAATAGTTCTAACGGAAGGCAAAGTCCGCCAAAACTTTCTGGCCGAATCTTATGAGTCTAAAAACCGGGGTGTCAAGCTATTTTTCGGAAATAAACGCCTTTGTTTTCATCGGCTTACGCAACCAAGCAATATGGCGCAAGAGTGTATCGAATTGAGACAAGAACGCACTAAAAATGGTGTAAGCCAATCTTTCTAATGCACTTACCCGCGGCTAGACCGGGTTGTGGGGCGGTTCGGGACCTACATTTCCCGTCCCGGACCGGAGGCGATCAGGGGTTGCACCGCCGAGGTGCAAGGAGATGAATTCGACCTGTTCGGGGCGATCAAAGACACGGTCGGGATAGAGGCGCTTCATCAGCACACGCACGCCTCCGAAGGCGATGCCGGCGACGATGGCGAGCGCAGCGAGGATGGCGCAAAGGATTACGATGTTCAGCAGCAGCGAATAGAGCTCTTTCGCCTGATGATCTTCGGCCTGATTCCAAGTAACGCTGGCCTCGTAGTTCACCATGCCGAGCAGGGATTTCGCATCGCTCTCAGAAACCGCACCACTGGCGATGGCGATGATGGGCCCGGTGCGCTTATCGAAAAACGGGCCGGCGTCGCCAACGGTGGACACGCCGGATTGCGCGGGCGCGAGTTGATGCGCCGCGTCGATGCGGCGCAGATGCTCAGCGGCGAGTTGCGGCGTGGGGTAAGAGATGAGCATCAGCGTGGCCTCGCCGCTGCTGGTCGAATAGCGTGCGAGAGTGACTTCAGAGCTGGAGCCGAAATCCACCAAACTCGCGGGAACCGGCGGTGCGAGTGCCTGAAGCGCCATGGGGCCAAGCGCGTATTTCTGCGTGTTCGCAACGTATCCACGATGGGGCAGGAAGGCGATGAACGACGGCAGGTTCGCGGCATTTCCCGCGGGACGTGGAAGAAGCCCCGCGAGCTCCCGCAATTCGCTGCCCGACATGGCGGATTCTCTGCTGAAGAGAGCCTCGACCAGAATGTGTCCGCGATAGAACAGCACGCGCTGCCCGAGCGATGCTCCTTGATCGCCGATCTGCTCCTTCGTCATCTCGGGCTGTAAATAGAAAGTGTAAGCGCCGAAGGCCCCGGTGGCGTCGGCAAAGCGTGCCGCGCGCAGTTTTACGGTGCGGCCATCATCGCGGGTGTAGGTCGCGGAGGCAAGGTCGGAGAAGCCGAACTCTTTCAGAACCGCTGCGTTTGCGGCGTCGACTGCCGCGGGATCTTTGCCTACTTCCGGCGAGCCTTGCATCTCCCATCCACCGAACTGTTGGGGAAGAATAGGGGGAACCGGAGGCTGCGGAGCTTGAGCCGCCGGGGGATTAGCGCCCCAGGCCAGGCCCAGGATGAACGCGAAAAAAATCGCAACACCGGCAGAACGGGAAAATCTCATGGACAAAGCCGTGTACCGCCTTTCTTGATTAGACCACAGAGGAGGGGGAAAAGTTTCCGTCTCGGATGTCATTCCGGGCCGAAGGCGCGGTGAGGAACAGCCGGCGGACGGCGTGGGTGGTTACTTTTGTGCCGACGCCGCCACGGTCGAGCTATTCACAGTTCCGGCGTCTCGCGGCACACTAGTTCTGGAGCGAGTGATGCAACGCAGTGGCAGTAGCAACGCCAACAGTCGCCGGGGAGGCCGCACCAAAGCTGTGCTGCCCGTGCGTGTGAAGGGCACCGACGGCGAAGGCAACGTTTTCGACGAACTGGCTCATACCTTGGATGTAACGCCCGAGGGTATCCGGTTGGGATCGATTCGGCGGGAGTTCAACGTTATGGACGAAGTTACGGTTTTCTATCGCCAGCGCAAGATGCAGTTTCGCGTGGTATGGACCAAGAAGCTTAAGGACACAAAAGAATTTCAGGTTGGCCTGGAAGCGATCGCCCAGGATAACGATAAACACAAAGATTCGTGGGGTCTGGACTTCTCCGAGTTCAAGGCGCAAGCGATGGCATTCAGGGCGAGTCAGGCACCGGTCCTTGCTTAGGAATTCGTGCCAGGAACGCGAAGATCGAAATCCAATAAAAAGTTCGGGAAGCACAAATACACAATAGACGACTCGAAGCAAAAAGGGGACGAGCCATGGGTAAATTGATGCGGGGTCTGTGGTCCGACGAACGGGGTCAGGATGTCGCTGAATATTCCGTAATGCTGGCGGTGATTCTGGTCATCGTCGTGGGCACGGTGCGGCTGATCGGATCGAACGCGGGCGGCATCTTCTCGCAAGTGGGCAGCGCGATTCAGTAGCCCCGGCCCTAGCCTTCTTCTGGCTGGACTTGCCCCGGAGACGTAGGCATTGCCGTGGCAACTCCGTTGCTGACCAGCGAGTTCGATTCTTTCGTTGGTTTCTCCTCAGTTAACATCTCCGGGAGCGGAATTCGGTTTCGTACACGTCGCTCGACGATCACGGGATATTCCGTGAGGCGCCTTCGAAGCTGTTGGATGTGCTGGTGCAAGGTAGTCTGAAGGTCGACTACGATCCCTGCCTCCGTTTCGTTCTTGTCCGTGGCAAAAAGCCGTGCGCAAAGTTCACGAATCCTGTCTTCCGTGCGGCGCAAGGTCGTCCCCGTTTCTGAGGATGCCGGCCCTGGTTCCGGCTCTGAAGGTGCCTGCGATTTCGAATCCAGTACCTCCTGAACCACCGACACGAGACCAATGCTGTCGGATTTCGGTACCACCCTTCGAATACCGAACTTCCCAGCCTCCGACTCCAATTGCGGAGTGGAGTGCAGGGTATGCATGAGAATCGGAACCGTGGGCAGCATCTTTGCAATCTCTCGCGAAGCGGCCAAGCCATCCATCACCGGCATTACAAGGTCGAGGATGACCAGATCGGGCCGGAACTGCCCGGCGCGGGCAACGGCCTCTTGCCCATTCCCGGCTTCCACGATCTCCCAACCCTGCTCGGCGGCCTCCAGCACTTGACGCATGGCGACGCGGACCGACGCGTTGTCGTCGGCTATGAGTACTCGAAACTGTGATCGCACGAATTTCCCCCGGTCTGGGACGGTGGCGCGTCTGCGGGGTATCGCCATTTCCGCACTGTTCGGTCTCATACAAAGTACACAGTGGAGACTCCCGTTTGAAATACCCAGAATGCTGTACACGGTCTAAGGTCAGCGACCCCTCCCGAATTATGGGGTCAGAAGGAAGCCATGGGAGGTCGTATCGATGGTGGCTTGATAGTACCCCGTGATCGCTCCCAAGGAGTTGATAGTGAGCGGGAAGAGGTAGGTCACGCCGGGGAGTCCGAAGGTGATGAAAGTACCATCGGGCAGGCGCACAAAGCCGTGCGACATGCCGTCGGGCTCGATGTAGAAGCCTGTAATCCTTCCGGCGTTATTGATGCTGGAAACCCCTTCCCCGGTTGAGCGCTTAACGGGAACGAAGTTGGTGATGGTACCATCAGCGGCTCGGACGAAAGCGTGGGTATCGTTAAGCGGACCC
>Ga0210410_10004432_pt1 | contig 12314 bp, 13 predicted proteins | sample IncBWC4MmetaG_FD_161058 | JGI IMG/M metagenome (GOLD analysis project Ga0210410, IMG submission 161058) | Forest soil microbial communities from Barre Woods Harvard Forest LTER site, Petersham, Massachusetts, United States - Inc-BW-C-4-M | ecosystem: Environmental > Terrestrial > Soil >... | reverse complement strand
GCCACCCATCATCTGCTCGAATTGCGTTTTCATGCTACCTCCCATAGGTCTCGAAAATACTATCGGCCCGTTTCCTCAGCGTGTTGCGCTCTGCCATCGACAGGTTTTCTTTCTCACTCTTTGGAAAAACGGTGATAAGAAAAACCGGAAATCTTTCGTTGCGCCAGATATACACAACCCGAGCCCCGCCACTCTTGCCCATTCCTTTGCGTGCCACGCGGACCTTTCGAAATCCGCCGGTTCCACGGATCACGTCCCCACACTCCGGGTCAGCCGCAACCAGTATCACGATGTCCCGACGCTCCTCCTCGCTAAAGAGCTTGTTGGCAATCGCGAGGTAAGTAGGCGTTTCGACAACCGTCTGCACAATTCGCTTGTACTCCATTGGACACCATCAGTCAAGTACGATTGTATGCCGCTGGACACCAGTTGTTTTAGGAGACTTCAAATGTGCGGGAAAAAACTTTGCGGGGGCGGAAGGTTGTGCGGCAGGCGCCTCTAAAACAAATCTAAGGTTGTGCGGCAGGCGCCTCTAAAACAAATCTGAAGACCCATGCCCTAAAAGGGTCGCTCACACGTTCTCGCTGGCGGATCGGCGGCCTCGATCCTGCTCCCTCTGTTCTAAACGATCATCTGTGAGTCCCTACCTGTTTCCCCCGATGTCATCTTCCCGATCCCACGCGCTAACTTGACTTCAGACAGCAGAGACAACTGGCGGCCACGTCTCCAACGCGGGAGTGACTGCACACGGTGGCCCTAGCTGGGCCTTTGCAGTTTGACCAGCATGGAAGCCATCCTTGGCCGCCAGACATTTTCTTCCACTCCAGTTCGTTGCAACCCAGCTCCCATTAACTTCCGCGCTTCTCCATCATTCTCCCTACGCCAATTCCCTACAGCCCCGCGTATATCTTCCTTTACGTTCTAAGGCTATTTAGCAGTGGCGATGGGTAGTCCATCCGATGTTGAATTTTCGTCTCAACCCGCATTCTGTCTGTGGACATGTGATGAATCGTTCTACAGGAGCCCGGATGACATCAACGAAACTTATCAGTACAGCTTTTCTCAGTCTGACCCTGGCGGCCGGATTGGCCTGCAACACGCAGGACAAAAATCCCGACGTCACCGCCAACGTTCGGCAAGGCCTGAATCAAGCTGGCTTGAACGATGTGAGTGTCAACGAAGATCGTGACAAAGGCGTCGTAACTCTGAGCGGCAAGACCGCCAGCGACAGTCAAAAAGCGCAAGCCGAAGACATCGCCAAAAGCGCCGCAGGCAGCATGGTCGTAGCCGATGAAATCGCCGTTCGCCCCGCCGGCGACGATACGGCCAAGACGGTTGATTCCGATCTCGACAAAGGCATCGACAAAAATCTCGACGCAATGCTGGTTCAGCACCAACTCAATCACGACGTCAATTACGACGTAAAGAATGGCGTGGTCACACTGAAGGGCAACGTCCCTTCCGAGGGTCGACGCACTTCGGCTGAAAAGCTGGCCAAGCAAGTTCCCAACGTCAAGCAGGTCGTCAACGAGTTGGAAGTGAAGAACCGCAAAGCGACTTCGAATCAGTAAGGCGCGCCATACCTCGCTAACCACCCCGCCTGGGTTTCTCTCACTGGGAGAAGCAGGGCGGGGGTTTTAATTTCAGGCACAGAGTCGTGCTTGCCGACACCCGCGCGAGCGTCGTCTCAGGTTTTCTTCGCGTGCTGAGAAGAATTTCCCTAGCGTAGGCACTCTCATTGAGAAAGTGATTCCCACGACTCTATTGACTAGCCCCCGAGGAAAGCAATAGTGGCTCAGTTTGAACTCTGCATCTCACGAGGGGTCATCCCGAAGAGCTCGCGTTTTTACCAGCGGGCCGAGGGGTCTCTCGTGGCACACAGCGTCGAAGCGGCGATCCTTCGCTCCGCCTGAAGAACGGCTCCGCTCAGGATGACGCCATCGATGAGCAAAGATGCCATCCGAAATTCGAACGGAGCCACTCCCGAGATCAAGCATTACTTAGCAAGGTCCAATCCGAACGTCGGCTTGTCGTAGGTCCCGCCGATGTGCACCGGTACAACCTCGCCTTGCTTCCTTTTTTTCTTGAAGAACGGATCGATCACCTTCAGCACCATCGACTTCATCCCAGTCGTGGTATTCGAAATCTTCGAATCCACCTGCATGGTGCCGTGCAAGTCGACTTTGTAGTCGATCAGGCTGTAAGTGCCGTGCATCTTCGCCGCCGCTCCCGGAATGCCGAACGATAGGTCCGAAAATGCCGCCATGCCAGCCACAACTGTCGCCTTGCCCTTCAAATCCGAGACAACGTCTACCGCTTCATCTTTTTTATCTCCGCGCGCCCCGGCGCTTAACTGATTCACGTCCGTCTGGGTTTGAGGTTTCGTAAACGTCCCGTCATCGACCCCAAAATTTCCCTCGATCTTCACCTTCTTCAGGAACGGCTCATCGCTGGTCGGAATCTCCACTTTCGCCTGGATCGCCGCCGGCCCCGTCATCGCCGCTTTCGGAGCGTTCGCAAACAGCCCCAGCATGTCCTCAATTCTTCCGTGCTGCGTCGAAATCTGCAGCAGCGCCGTCTTGCCCTTCCGCCCCGGAATCCCCGCCACGCTGCCCGAAGCAATGACTCGTGTCTTCTTGAACCGCGCATCGACGCGTTGCAAATAAGTATCTCCGCGCACGCCGTCCACGTAGGCCGTGAAGTCCGCCTGCAGCCGCACTTCATGGTGTGCGTGCTGCACCTCGAAATCGGGAATATCGATGCTCCCGCCAATATCAATATGCTTCAATGTCCCGCCAAACTTCCCCTTCGAGCTGAGCGTCCCCGCGACCCCCTCATATACACCAAGGTCGGCCTTATCAAACGTATAGTCGCCCGAGAGCGGCGTCAGGCCAGGATTCTCCTCGCGCCACACTCCGAACTCGCCCTCTGCACGAACCTCGCCCGGAGGCAGTGGATTGTGCACCGCCACTTTGTACTTCATCGGCGCGCTCCAACTCACGTCCCGCAGCGTCGCCTGATGAATATCGAACTGCACCGGCTTCTCCTTCGGATCGTCCGGCATGAATTCCAGCACCGCCCCGTCCGCCACAATCTCTTCGTAAACATTCTTCGAAGGAATTGTTTTCAGCGGCTCATTTTCTCCAAACGGAGCCACCGTAATCCGCATCCCTTCAGCTGTGACTTTGCTCACATGGCGCCGCAGCATGCCCAGGTAGCTCCCGCGCACGGTCAGCCGGTCAATGGTAATCAGCGGAGGATTTGCCGCCTTCCCATGTCGAAACGTGACTCCATCGAGAACGCATCCCGGAAAAGGAAAGTGCACCTCGCGAAAGCTGCGAACCGTAACCTGACTGTCGCTGGCTTCCTCCAGATTCTGCAGCACCGGCCCGCGCGCAAACGGCGAATAGCGCAGCCACACCCCCACGCCCACCGCCAGCGCAACCACGACCGCCGCCAGCGCGACAATCTTCAACCAATGTTGAAAGGGTTCTTTCGGCGGCACAATCTGCGGTTCTCGCGTCGGTTCGACAACAGAGGTAGACATGTTGCTTGGAGGCGGATTCCTACTCAGGTGTTGCTACCCAACGGTGCGCCTGCCCCATTCGGTTTGAAATTCAGTGCGAGGCCCAAGCCGGAGGCGATCGAGGTAAATCTGGATGATGCTGTGTGGTCCTGCTCGATGTTAAGCGGCTGAAGTCGGTTTGTTGAAACGCTCCCACCAGACAGCAGGATCGTTCGGCCGGTTCATCATGGTCGACAATTCGCGCTTAATTTCGCGCAGACGGTTATTGCGCAACTCCAGAGCGGTCTGATCGAGTGCTGTGGCGGAGCGGCTCTTGGATACGCGAGCATTCAAATTGCGCAAATCTGTGATTTCCTGGCGGAGGCTGGAGAGGTGCTCTGAGATATAGGCCATCCTCTCGATCATACGCTCTATTCACCTGGGCGCATTTATATTTACGCACGAAAGACCGCCAAGATTGACCGGGTAAGACTGGCCTGTTAAGACTGGCCTTTCCGTTCCTGCAATCGAAGCATTACGAAAGTAAATTGCCCCCGTGCAGCTTTTGTCCCTAACATCGCAGGATAGAGTGCTGTGGCCCTTTTATTGCCTTGTGCAGACAATGGCCGTGGCCTGGAGAGTTTATGCGGGACGTGCGGTCGAAGATGTCTTCTGTGCTTGCTTTTATTGGCGTTGCGCTGTGTCTGGGACAAGCCCAACAAGCGCCGCAAAAACCTGAAATCAAAATTGGATTTTCCCTCGAGGCTACCCACGGCGAGCGCTGGCAGTTCGACGTGGACGAATTTCAGCTCCGCGCTCAGCAACTCGGAGCAAAAATCATCACCCGCTCGGCCGATGGCAACGATGACCTGCAGTTCAAGCAAGTCAAAGACTTGCTGGACGCTGGAATCAACGTTCTTGTACTCCTACCGCATGATTCCGCGAAGGCCGTTCGCATCGTCGAGGAGGCTCATGCCAGACACGTCCCAGTCATCAGCTACGACCGGCTTGTGCCCAGTCCGCATGTCGATCTTTACATCGGCTTCGATCTCTCTTCCGTGGGCATGCTTCAAGCTCAGTGTTTAACGCAGCACGCGCCCAAGGGGAACTACATTCTGATGGGCGGTTCGCCGCTGGATCCCAACTCCAAGGTCGTCCGCGCAGGTCAAATGCAAGTGCTTCAGCCCTTCATCGACCGGGGCGATATCAAAATTCTTTCTGACATTTGGGTGCCAGATTGGAGTCCGGCGGAAGCCTACGCTCTGGTCACGAAGGCGTTGCATGATTTGAAAGCGCCGCTGACCGCAATCCTGGCCTCAAACGACGGTACCGCCGGCGGAGCCATCCAGGCGCTCGATGACAACCATCTCTCCGGGAAAGTTCTGGTTACCGGCCAGGACGCGGATCTCATCGCCGTGGCGCGCTTGTTCGAGCGCACGCAGCTCATGACCGTGTACAAACCCATCGCCGGCGAAGCCCGCACAGCGGCAGAAGCCGCGTTCACGCTGGCCACCCACGGCAACGTAGAAGCAACCACCACCGTGCCGAACGGTGCACAAACAACCAAGGCGATCCTGCTCACGCCACTTCTGGTCACCCGCGAAAATGCCAAGAGCACGGTGTTCAAGGATGGCTTTCAAAAAATCGAGAGCGTAAAGCAGGCCTTGCCGAAAGACAAATGGGCCGAAGTGGATCGCTAAGTCGACTCCGGCCCGGGTTTCCCCAGGCGGGAACGTCCCGAATACGCCCAGGCAGTGCCCTCATTTAAAGCACCACCCGTCCCCATCGTGCGTTGCCAACCTTCCGCAATCGAACTACTTTCACAAACAGCCTTGTGATCGTCCGGGATTCTCGGTCCGCACATGGGCAGAAGGAGTATTGGTACGAGACCGCGATGGATCGCGATGGCGTCTTTCACGCTCTTGACCCTTGCAGGGCTGGCGTTCCTCGTCTACGACGACATCCATGTCCATGCCGCGTTGAAAGCGCGAGACAGGGATGATGCGGGTTCCGTGCAAACGATACATGTCCTCGGGAGAAGGAACGACGACTTGGTAAGAGAGGCGTCCAAATGGAAACAACAAGCCGAAGCGGCTCAGAAACGTTCGCCGAGTTTGCTTGCCCGGGAATCACGCAATGCCGTGGCAGCGGGAGCGCGAGCGCTGGCGCGTGACATGTTGGATTTCGAGAACGAAAAAACAGTCACTCGGCCTGTGACAATTTTTAGCGCTGTTCCCGGTGGAGAGCAGACGATGCGTCGAAATTCCGAAGACATCGGCCGCTACGACCAGGCGGCGGTAACAGACTTCCTGAAAGAGTTCGGTGGCCCGGTAAATGGCGTCACACGAAAAATCAGGCCCTATGCTCTGGACACTTCCCGGCTGCAACGACACACCGAAACCATCAACAGTATTCAGGCGATGCGACTGGTCGCGAACGACCTCAGCGACCTAGCCAATCAATTGGAAGCTTCGCCACCCAAGCGACCCAGACCCGCACCCGAAATCAGAATTGCAACAGAGGTCAGAAGTACTGCCGCCATGGGCCAGGGCCTAACGACTCAATAGCGAAGCTGGAGGTAGGGTTCAGGCGTCCCTACGGGACGCGGTTCGATTTGTGTGCAGCGTACCCCGCGTTGGAAACGCCGGGCTATGTTCAGACGGTCCCTTACGGGACCTGCGGCAGTGGTGACGAACGGTTAGATGAGCATTGACTTACAGCAAAACGGGAGACGCGAAGCGGCAGAGCATCGTTGAAAGATTCGGGGCTAAGCGATGCGCTGGCCCCGGAGGGACCACCGAAAATAGCCCGCCAGTTCCACTGGCGGGATCGCGCAACCAAAGCAACAACTGTGTCCCGTAGGGACAGCTGAACTGAATCGACCGCCCTCGGCAGCACCGGTTCCCACACAACGAAAACCGCGTTGTGAGCTACCCGCCAGGATCACTAGAGTTGTGCCGGAATCAGGCCAACCTTCACCAGGTCGTGGCGAAGCGCAATAGGATCGGTGAACAGGATGCCATGCATGCCGAGGGCAACCGCAGCGTCGACGTTTGGTTTCAGGTCGTCGATGTAAACAGCGTGAGCGGGATCGACAGCGTGCTTGTCAAAGAACAACTGGAAAATGCGCGGATCGGGCTTGAGCAGGCGCACTTCGCCGGAAAGCAAGATTCCTTGAAACCATTGCAAGAATTCGAATCGCCGCAGGGCTATGGGAAAAGTTTCTGCGGACCAGTTACTCAGGGCATAAAGAGAAACTCCGCGAGCACGCAATTCCCCGAGGATCTCAACGGTACCGTGGATTGGGCCAAGCAGCGTCTCTTCCTGACGCTCGATCCAGGCGTCAATCAGTGCGGCGTCGGAGGGATGGTCCAGCTTCAGGGAAGCGCAGGCCTCGGCGAAACTTCGCCCGGCATCCTGCTGCGAGTTCCATGATTGCGTGCAGACAGTGGCCAGGAAATGCTCCATGGCGGTTTCGTCTCCATGAAAAAGCTTGCGATAGAGATAACGTGGATTCCAGTCGATGAGTACGCCGCCGAGATCGAAGACGGCGATGGAGCGATATGAGCGATGGGTTGCCATGCTGGCAATTCTAGCTGGTCTGTTTGCGCTGACCGGCCCGCCCCTTGCCTAAACCCCGCAATGGATGAGCCCCTGGGTCTGTGGCCGCGTCCTGTAGGGACGATTGATATAGCCCGGCGTTTCAACGCCGGGTAAGCCAGAGAGAACAAGCCGCGCGCCGTAGGCACGCCTGAATCACCATCCCAATTTGGGACAACACTCCCCTCCAGAACGATTATTTCTCTTCACGATCTGCGGGCTGTTCTACGCTTTGACCGTGCCGCACACCTACGTTTGTAGTCTCGTCCATTGCGTCTTCTCGACGAAGAATCGCCGGAACTTGATTCCGCCTGAGGTTCAGCCTGATCTTTGGTCCTTTCTCGGCGGAATCGCCCGCAAGAACGGATTCAAAGCTCTCATTGCGGGCGGCACGGAGAATCACGCTCACATTCTGTTGTCGTTGCCCGCGACCATGGCGTTGGCGAAGGCCATGCAGTTGATTAAAGGCACGTCGTCGCGATGGATGAATGAGAAACATGCGCGGAATTTCTCGTGGCAGGAGGGATACGGGGCGTTCACGGTTGGCATTTCGCAGAAAGCCGATACGATTGCGTACATTCGGTCGCAGCCGGAGCATCATCGAAGGCGGAGTTTCGAGGAAGAGTTCGTTGCGTTTTTGAAGAAAAACAACGTTGAATACGACCCGCAATATGTGTGGGGACAGATCGTGGCGCGGTTCAGGCGTCCCTCCGGGACGCGGTTCAATCGGTGCGCAGCGTACCCGGCGTTAAAAACGCCGGGCTATTGTCAGGCGGTCCCTCCGGGACCTGCGGCGCTGGTGCCGAACGGTCAAAGGGGCGTTGATTCACACAAAAAACCGGGGCGCGAAACGACGGAAGCATCCCTTAAAATTCGGGCCGAAGCAATGCCCCGGTCCCGGAGGGACCACCGAAAATAGCCCGCCAGTTCCACTGGCGGGAACGCGCAACCCAAAAAACAACCGTGTCCCGTGGGACACCTGAACTGAACCCACCAGCCTCGGCAGCATCGATTCCCACACAACGAAAACCGTGTTGTGTGGGCCATCGGCCAAACGTCGCGATATGTGCGTGCCCCATCCTAGCGCGGCCTTTTGCGCTAGGGTGGGGATTTTGACGGTAGCGGTGCTTTTCTCACGCTAAGACCCCACTACCGATTTTGACTTCAACTTCCGGCACTCCGACTACACAGCTCGAAAACAATCACCTCATCCACTTCCTTATTCCATCACCTCCCACGCTTCCCGAAACTTTTCAAACATTGATCCCTTCTTGCTTCCATCCGGATAGAACCACAAATTCTTTCTCGGAGCAAACGCCCGCACCGGCACCACATACCACAAATTTTTCGGCACGATGTACGCCACCAACACATCAATATCCTTCGCCTTCAGCCCCACAATCTTCTTCCCCACATAAACCGACGAATGCACCGCCCACCCCCGCGGCCCCGCCAGGTACTCCGTCGACCTCACCTGCACCCGCGACAGCCGCCCGCCCACGTCCACAATAAAATCGTAGCGATCGCTGTCTCCCCACGGCTTCGACACCAGATATCCCATATTCATCGCCTTCATCAGAAACGCCAGCTCCGCCAACTCTCCCCGCCGCTTCGGAGGCAGCTTCTTCTTCCTTTTCCCCGTCCTCCCATCTCCCCAATACCCCCGCCTCTCAAACTCCGGATCCACCATCGCCATCAAATCCCCAATCGCCATCCCCATACTCTCCACCCTTCATCCTGGTTAATATCCTGTTCCAACGTTCGTCATTCCGAATCGGGAGCAACGCCCCGGTAAAGAATCTGCTTCTACCCCGGCACCCAAAATCGATGCCAGCAATAAAAAAGCCCCCATCGGATTCTCTTCCGTTGGAGGCAGTTCAGCTACACGTATAGCTGTGTTAATAATCCGCCAATTATGACCCCAAGTCAACAAAATAATGGGGGAATGATTCCGCGCCGCGAGGGTGCCCATTCCTGGCACGCCGTTTGCGCTTGGGTGGGGACTTTGACTTTCCCGTAACCAAGGAACACGCGACCCCAAAAAACAACCGTGTCCCATTAGCACTGCGGAGCGCGCGTCCGCCGATTCACACAACTTCCGCGAAGATTTTTGTTAGTGAGCTCCTGGTGTCGGTGACACGAGCGACCGCTCCAACATGGCGAAGTCGTCGTCCACCTTCTTTTTTTCTTCTGTACAACCCCCAGGCAGCCCTGGTGTGTAGAACGGATGGGACACAATCCAGTTTGAAGCACAATCTATGTAATCTGATACCGCCTTCTCCGTTTTGCCCCATCTATCTGAAAGCCCCGGAATGGCTCGGTGGTAATAGACAAACATCAACCCTTGGACGGCATGGTCTTTTCGCCATGATTCTTCGGCATCGTTGTATTGCTTTCGAATTTGAGTTCGCTGATCTTTAAGCGCCGGGTCGGCGAAAGGCTGCGTCGACAACTGCAGCACGTCCTCACTGGAAGAGATTCCCTTGTAGGTCAGCTCGAACAGACGCTTGGCAGCTTCTAGCCGCACTTGCTCGAGTCGGTCGTTCGCCGATCTTTCCCTTTCCAGTCGTGCCTGCTGCTCTGCGTGCTCTATCTCGTTATTCTTTTGCATGTATTGGAAAAGGGCGGTCACAGCGCCGCCTAGGATCCCGCCCAGCAAAACTGTAATTAACGCGGTGCCGCCCGTTGTTTCGAAGACCAGCTGCCGCCACGTCTTGGACTTAGGGCTCTCATCAGGAGACTTCCGGATAGCAAGTATCTCGCCGATGAGAGCTTCATTGAATATAAGTTGTTCTGCCTCCTCTTTAGTCATTAACTACAACTCCCGGTTCAACCTGCCCTTCAGTTTCATGTTTTTTCTTCTTCAGGGGTTTGCACGGATCAACCCCCGGTATGAGTGCCTTCGGGTCTGCTTTGCATTCCGTCTCTGAGGTTGGTGGGACACAAGGGTCTGTAACAGGAATCTGCATGTCCCGAGGCTCATCCTTGCTCTTACACGGAGGTTTGGGCGTTGGATTAGGGTCCTTAATGGGCAGCGCTGAGTCTACCCCAATCGTCAGAGATGGCTCGACGGATGAGCAAGGATGGGCATTGTCGCAGTCGCTGGTGCCCGGCGAACCTTGTTTGCCAGACGAGTTTGCACTTTTACTCTCGCCGGTCGCGCTTATTGACTGACTTGGTTGTTTCTTGCTTGATTTTGTTCTTTTTGATTCGTGACTAGGGTCTGTCTGTTGCTTGGTTGTTGTCGCATCGCTCGCTTGACTCCCTGCCAGAGCCGGGCTTAAGGATACAAATGTGGCCGCAAGCAATAGAAGACGAGGCAACGCCAAACGGAATATCTTCAATCTCGCCATATGTTCCTCCATAAAAAAGCGAACGAGAGAAGGGGAAGTCTGACAATGCTACTTCAACTCCAAGAGCAAAACAACAAAATCAAACAAGTGCCGAGGCAGCTCAAGGGACAAATCCGGGGAGAGACAAATCCGGGAGACAAATCCGGTGACAGACGGGATGTTCCCATCAAATAAAAGGGCAGCCTTGGTGGCCGCCCTGAACTCAGCCTAGTCGAACGACCAGGTTCGCACCTTACAATTACAGTCTCCCGCGCACCTTCTCTGATGTCAAGAAAGAATGCGACTCACTGCTAAAACTTAGCTGTGGCCCCGGTAAGACTCGAACTAATGACATCTAGAGTGCAGCAACGTTTCCCACAAACCAAAACCGCGTTGTATGGGCCATCCGCCCGGTACAATAGCGACGGGAGCGTTACGTTAGCGCCGTGGCAGACACAACGCCAAAACCGTTCGTATTTGTCTTAATGCCATTCGAGGCGTCTTTCAATGACGTATACGAACTCGGCATCAAACCGGCCTCTGAAAGCGCCGGTGCATATTGTGAGCGACTTGACGAGCAAATTTTTGACGAAAGCATGCTAGCCAGGATCTACAACCAAGTTGCAAAGGCCGATCTCGTAGTTGCGGATATGACTAGTAGAAATCCGAATGTGTTTTATGAGGTTGGATACGCGCATGCTCTGGGAAAAACTGTGATCCTACTTACAAAAAACGCAGACGATATACCCTTCGATCTCAAACATTATCCCCATATCGTCTATCAAGGCTCAATCGTTGATTTGAAAGAACGCCTACAGAGACGAATCACGCATCATTTGGCGAATCCCGTGAAAACATTGGAAGTTGAAATCGTCTTGCCTAGGTTTGTGATTTCGGGGAATGCCGTCGAGAGCGGTGCCTCTATCAAAGCCTTGACCGGCGATGTACGTGGTGGTCAGTGTACCTTAACTGTGGGGGTCAGCAATCCATACGATACTGTGCCCGACTGGTCTGGCCTAAGCGCAGGGTTACTCTTACCTTCTGAGTATGTGCCGGAGACGAACTACGCTGCAGTTAAGATCGAGGACGGGAGATATCTGTACGACTTGGGGTCTATTGGTCGCCTATTTCCAGGTGCTTGGTCGACAAAGGTAATATACCTGCCGCACGCGAGAATGACATTTGGGGTGCAGATCGACGCAGAGTTGAGAGTTTTTACACCCCAAAAGCCCCTATCTACTCTTTTTCATCTTACCTTTCTTGCCTGAATCGAACGGCGGGTTTAGCAAGAAAAGCCCCGCCTTTCGGCGGGGCCTTTTATCTTAACTGACGGCTAAACGCCGATAGCTGACAGCTGCCTTAGTACATGTCGCCCATGCCGCCGCCGTGTCCGCCGCCGCCCGCCGGAGCTTCCTTCTTTTCGGGAATCTCGGCGACCAGGGCTTCGGTGGTCAGCATCAGGCTGGCGATCGATCCTGCATTTTGCAGAGCCGTGCGCACAACCTTCGTGGGATCGAGCACGCCGGCCTTGACCAGGTCTTCGTACTCGTTGGAGAAGGCGTTGTAGCCGAAGTTGTTGTCCTTGGCGTCGAGCACCTTGCCCAGAACGACCGCGCCCTCTTCGCCAGCGTTTTCGGCGATCATGCGCAGCGGTTCGGTGATGGCGCGCTTAACGATGTTGATACCGATCTGCTCATCGCCATCGGCCTTCACTCTTTCGAGCGCTGCGGCGCAACGGGCCAGAGCCACTCCGCCGCCGGGGACAATGCCTTCTTCCACGGCCGCGCGGGTTGCGTGCATCGCGTCTTCGACACGAGCCTTCTTCTCTTTCATTTCGGTTTCGGTTGCGGCGCCGACTTTGATGACGGCTACGCCAC
>Ga0210410_10004431_pt1 | contig 12314 bp, 14 predicted proteins | sample IncBWC4MmetaG_FD_161058 | JGI IMG/M metagenome (GOLD analysis project Ga0210410, IMG submission 161058) | Forest soil microbial communities from Barre Woods Harvard Forest LTER site, Petersham, Massachusetts, United States - Inc-BW-C-4-M | ecosystem: Environmental > Terrestrial > Soil >... | reverse complement strand
CCAACCTCAACCTAACCTCGGTCCAGGGCACGTTCCATTCTTCGGGCAACGTATCCGCGGAGTGACGCGGAGCGTAGTCTCCAACGTAAATCGTATCTTTTACCTGCACGGAAACTTCGTAATAGGGCTCGTCCTTGGTGATGGGCGTATCGACCTGGTAATAAAGAATACGCGAAGTCGTTTTCCTTTGAACATCTACGATCTTGCCCGTCTGGTAAAGCTTCTCAGCCGCGTACACATTGGGAAGGGCGACCGCCAGAAGTAAGACTAAGAAATGTTTCATGATGCGAAGCCAGTATATGCCCCAGTATAAGCCATGGATGACTTCTGCAAAAAGAGCGCCAGTCGTTTGAGCTGGCGCCCTTGAGTACTCGTCCGCCGAGTTGCGAGCGACTACCGAACCTGTTTGATCTCGTCCTTGACCTTTTTCGCCACGCTTTCGGGCAGCGGCGCGTAGGTTAGATCGGCAGTCATCTTCTGTCCGTCATCCACCATCCAACTCAGGAAATCCGCGATGATCTTGCCTTTCGCTGCGTCCTTGGATTGCGCCGGAATCAACAACCAGGTAAAGCTCGAAATCGGATAGGAATCTTTTCCCGGAGCATTGGTAATGGAGACACGGAAGTCCGCCGGCATACTTTTGACCGAGGCGGCCGCCGCGGTGACACTATCCAAGCTGGCTTTCACATATTCCCCGGCTGCGTTTCTGACGGTTCCGTAGGTGATTTTGTTCTGGACGGCGTAAATCAGTTCGATGTAGCCAATCGAGCCCTTCATCTGCCGAATCATGCCGGCAACACCTTCGTTGCCTTTGCCACCAAGACCCACGGGCCACTTAACCGATGTTCCCTTGCCCGCCTGGCTTTGCCAGTCCGAACTCACTTTGGAAAGGTAATCGGTGAAAATAAACGTCGTGCCGCTGCCGTCCGAGCGGTGAATCACTACGATCGACTCATCCTTGGGAAAGTTGATGCCAGGATTCGCGGCGGCGATGGCTTTGTCATTCCAGTTTGCGATCTTGCCCAGAAAAATACCTGCCAGCACATCAGGAGTGAATTTGATCTCGCCGCTAACCCCGGAAACATTGTAAGCGGGGACGACCGCGCCCAACACAGTCGGCACATGCAGGATCTTGGTCTTGGCTTGAGCCAATTGCTCGTCGCTCATCGGGCCATCGCTAGCGCCAAAATCGACTGTGCCTGCCAACACCTGGCGAATCCCGCCGCCGCTTCCAATCGACTGGTAGTTGAACTGAATATCAGGGTGAGCATCGTGGTACTTGCTGAACCACTTCGAATACATGGGATAAGGAAACGTTGCGCCAGCCCCATTCAAAGTTGTCTGCGCAAATCCGGGGACTGACAGGGCGAGACACAAAAGCGCGATGCGACGAATCACGCGATGATTCCTCCTCAATAAAGTTTTAGTTGTCTTGTAGGTTCAAGGTTGATTGTTACACGAGGGTTACAGGATTGTAAATTTCCAATGAATCCCCAAGCAGAAGTTTAACTTACGGCCGGCTGCCGGGCAGAGGTTTGGTGTCCAGGCGCGCGATTTCTTGAGTAAAGAGCGGGTTCAGGGGAAACTCATTGCGCAGCGAAACCAGCAGTTCCCGCGCCCTCGTTTTGTCTTTTTCTCGCACGTAGGCGATCGCGAGCAGGATGCGCGCGAAGGGCGCAAGATAATGTCCGCGCTCGGCGGTCAACTGCAATTCGGCGATTCCCTTTTGCTTGTCACCCGAGACTCCACCCAACCGCACCAGCCAGCGTATCGGCGCCGCCATGCTGCCAATAATGTATTGGCTGACGCCGGTGGCAAGATGAGCGTCATAACATTCGGGATCCACGGCAAGCAGTTGCTCGGCCCAGGCTGTCGCCTCTTTGGTGTAGTGCAGTGACGCCAGATTGCGCTTCTCGATTAACCCAGCATAGTCGGCTTTGAGGCCCGATGACATTGTAAGTGCGAACAGAGCATCACGATCTTTTGTGTTCTTCACTAAGCGTGCCCGCGCGCGGCTGTCCGCTTGATCCAGCGCGGCGTTGAAGCGATCGCGGACAGCAGCGTCGGGGGCCAGTTGCTTGCGCGCGTCGAATGTCTTGTCGTCCGCGTAGAATTGCGACTCTAATACGCCCAGGCGATTAAATTCCGAAAAAAGAAATCCAGCCGCATCGCACGCCGGCCCCATCGGGTCGTCCGGGTGCTCCTGTTGGAAGGACATAAACACTTGATGGGCCTGAGCAAAATCAAGGTTGTAAAGCAAACCGAAACCGCGATCCAGCGAGGCGGCACTGGAAATAGTATCGACCGCCGCCGCTCTGCTCTCAAGCCAGAAAAACAAGGCGACACAAAGTAACATCGCCTGCCATCTCCGGCTTCTGAACCCAAAGGTCATGTTCCCGACGTCTCCCACAACTCAACAGTTTGATGCGTTCCAGCGTTTCGCGTGTTTGCAATTTGCAAAAAATTGTAAAAACTAAGCCGCATTTATTTATCTGCCGTAGCTCAGCATTCTCTGCGGTGACCTCTTGCGCGCTCCGCGACTTGAGATTTACGTTTCAGTCGCCCAACCCCGTTTGACGCTTTCCCAACCCTTTGTTACGTTGGAGGGTTTCCTATCCTTATACCACTGAACCGGCTTGCAGCCCGCGGCAGAAAGAGAAATCTCATGGCACTAAAGTTTCGAGGAGTAGACTTCATCGGCTTCGACGCGTTGCTCAGCGACGACGAGCGGTTAGTCCGCGACACTTCCCGCAAGTTCATCGAAGATAACATCATTCCCATCATCGAAGAGTGCAATCGCGCCAGCCGCTTCCCCCGCGAACTGGTCAAGCCCATGGCAGACCTCGGCTTCTACGGCGCCAGCCTCAAAGGCTACGGTTGCGCCGGAATGTCCAACGTCGAATACGGCCTGGTGATGCAGGAGTTGGAGCGAGGAGACTCAGGGATACGTTCGTTCGTGAGCGTGCAGTCCGCGCTAGTCATGTATCCGATTTACGCATTTGGCAGCGACGAACAAAAACAAACTTGGCTGCCCGCTTTGCAGAAAGGCGAAAAACTCGGCTGCTTCGGACTCACCGAGCCCGACTTCGGTTCGAATCCCGGCGGCATGCGCACGCGTGCCCGAAAGGTTGGAAAAGAGTACGTCCTCAACGGCGAAAAAATGTGGATCACTTCCGGCTCCATCGCCGACGTCGCCGTGATCTGGGCAAAGGTGGAGGATGAAGACAACAAAATCCGAGGTTTTCTGGTTGAGACCGACCGCCCTGGTTTCAAGGCGGAAGACATTCACGGCAAGTGGTCGCTGCGCGCCTCCGTTACCTCGGGGTTGTCCATGCAGGACGTTCGCATCCCAGAATCCAACCTCCTGCCAAAAAGTGGAGGCCTGAAATCCCCGCTGATGTGTCTCAATCAAGCCCGCTACGGAATCGCGTGGGGAGGCATCGGCGCGGCCATGTCCTGCTACGACTGCGCCCTGCAGTACGCCCAACTGCGCAAGCAGTTCCACGATAAACCCATCGCTTCGCACCAACTGGTCCAGGAAAAACTTACCTGGATGATCAACGAAATCACCAAAGGCCAACTGCTTGTCTTGCAGGTAGGACGCCTCAAGGATCAAGACAAAGCCGGATTCCAGCACGTCTCCATGGCCAAACGAAACAACGTCTGGATGGCCCTGGAGTGCGCTCGCATGGGCCGCGACATCCTAGGCGCAAACGGCGTCGCCGACGAATACCCGCTCATGCGCCACATGATGAATTTGGAATCAGTGAAGACCTACGAGGGGACGCACGACATCCACACGCTGATCATCGGTCAGAGCGTGACCGGGATTGACGCGTTCTAGCAGCCACTGTAGGCCAGGGCGTCCACGCACGTGCGAGTCCACTATTGGCCTGTAGGAATCGTTTGACATATTCGCATTTTGCGAACTATAATAACATTCGCACAATGCGAAGATTCGCCGGAGCGTAACGTGCACGTCATCAGCCGCAAGAAGCTCAAGGAAGCAGCGACTCGTCACGCAGATCTTGAAGCCCCATTGGATGTTTGGTTTCGCATCGCCAAGAGAGCGTCGTGGCAGAATTTAACGGATGTGCGGAAGACCTTCGGCAGCGCGGACGTGGTGAACCGATGGACGGTATTCAACATTAAGGGCAACTGCTACCGTCTCATCGCCGAGATCAACTACAGATTTCACCGTGTTTACATTCGGCACGTGCTGACTCACGCTGAATACGATCAAGGGGGATGGAAACAATGAGCACCGCAACCAGCCGGCCAGAATACGCGACTCTCCTCGCCAGGACGTTGCCTGGCGTCATCCATAGCGAGAAAGAGAACGAGCACTATACCGCCCTGCTCGAAGAACTCGACCACAGACCGGAAAAGCTTACCCTTGCAGAGCAGCGTTTGGCTGAACTTCTGACCCTATTGATCGAGGATTTTGAGGAAAAGCATTACGCCTTGAAGCCTGCGAATGGCATTGAAGCATTGGAAGAACTGATGGAATCGAACGGCCTGAAGCAAAAAGATCTCGTCGGGATCTTCGGCACGCCCAGCATCATCTCAGAGATTCTCAACGGTAAGCGGAAACTTACCACTGAACACATTCGCAAACTCAGCCGGAGATTCCACGTCTCGCCGGAGCTATTCTTCTAGTCACATCGAGAAACGCGCCAAATCTAAACTCCGTTCGGCCGGTTGCGGATTAGGGACAGGAACTCCGTCCGGGTGTTCTGCTCGTCGCGGAAGCAGCCCAGCATGGATGACGTAACCGCCGCCGAGTGCTGTTTCTCCACTCCGCGCATCATCATACAAAGGTGGCGTGCCTCGATCACTACGCCTACTCCTTGCGGCTCGATCGCCTTCTGAATGGTCTCCGCAATCTGAGTCGTAAGGCGTTCCTGGATTTGCAAACGGCGCGAAAAGATCTCGATCAGCCGGGGAATTTTGCTCAGACCAATCACCTTGCCATTCGGGATATACGCCACGTGCACTTTGCCAAAAAAAGGCAGGATGTGATGTTCGCACAAGCTGAACATCTCCACGTCTTTGACGATCACCATCTCGTCATAGGTCACCGTGAACAAGGCCTTCTTGAGCATAGCCTCGGCATCTTCCTTGTAACCCTTGGTCAGATGTTCATAAGCGCGGTGCACGCGATCTGGCGTGCGCACCAACCCCTCCCGTGCGGGATCCTCACCCAGGCGAACGATCATCTCGCGCACCAGGTCTTCAAAACTGGCGCTGGTCAAAGTCGATGCTTCAGCGGAAGCTTTCATGGTCTCCAGATTTCTCAGATTGGGCAATTTAGCAACTGCGAATTTTGGTAATTGTCGCCCCTTCCGATTTCACATTACTCAATTACACAATTACACAATCACCCGATTCTCTCCCCAGTATTCGAACGAATTCATCATGGTCTCTTCGAACCGCACCTTCTCCAGATGAGCATTGCGGAAGCCGCGCTGCAAAATATCGTAGACGGCCAAACACAGGTTTTCCGTGGTGGGAACGGCCCCCGCGAATTCCGGGAGCGTGTTTAGGTTCTGGTGATCGAAGCGTTCCAGAATTTCACGCTGCACAAAACCATCCAGGTCCACGAGATTGCAAACCATGCCCGTGCCCTCATCGACCGGACCGCTGACCATGACCTCAAGCGTGTAATTGTGGCCGTGCCCATAGGGATTGTTGCACTTGCCATAGGTCGCGACATTCTCCGTGTCCGACATGGCTTCGCTGTGCAGGCGATGCGAAGCTGAAAACATGTACCGCCGCGTCAGGTACGCCTTCATGCTTCCCCGTAGAAATCGACGAACAGGTCGGGCGTCTCATAGACTCGAACCCGATGAAGTTGCGCAGCCTTCAACTTCGGCGACAGCCGCTGCCAGATCGCGATAGCCAGATTCTCTGTGGTCGGAATGCGAGTGAAGAACTCCGGCACTTCTTTGTTCAAGAAACGGTGGTCAAGCGCGTCAAGCACTTCCCTGCTCATCGTCTCCTTCAACTGCTTGAGATCCACCACAAAGCCGGAACGCGGATCCACATCGCCTTTCACCGTGACTTCAAGCATGTAATTGTGCCCGTGTCCATTCGGGTTATTGCATTTGCCGAAGACGCGCTGGTTCTCCTCCGCCGTAAACTCCGGATTGTGATAGTAGTGCGAAGCTGAGAATTCAGCTTTGCGCGTCAGATAAACCATGATTGCCCCTGACCTTAAACAATCCCCGTGGCGCCGGCGTCTCGACGGCTGTTGTGAGCGCGTTCCGCCCCAACTTCGTCCGCGGCGACGGAACTGAGGTCGAGTTTCTCTTCGTACCGCCGTCCCTTCCACGAAACAGTTCCCTTCGCATAGGCGATTCTTGACCGCAGCAGCAAATACGAAAACACTGGCAGCCCGACTAGCGCCAAACAGTTTGCATCCCAGAAAAAATGTGCATTGCGAATTCGCTTGAGAAGAAAGCCCCATAAAATCACAGCTACAATTGCGGCCACCGCAGCTGGGTACCATTTGCCGCGAAGTCCCGTCGCAACAGCAATAACGGCCCCACTCACGATCAACACAAACTCGATCAGCCGCAACATTGCCAACCTCACAGGTGAGCGAAACAACAGCACCAGATTCTTCGTCCAGCCTTCCCTCAGTTGCGCGAAGCTGCGATACATCCGCGTTCGCACCTCATCCGCGCCATACCGAAAGAATATTTTTCGACCCGAACCCTTCACCGCCCGGGCCAGCGCCACGTCCTCGAGCAAACTCGTCGCAACTGAAGCATGTCCGCCGACCGCGTCGTATGCTTCTCGCGAAACCAGAATGTACTGGCCGTTCGCAGCCGCCGCTGCCGACCGTGGATCGCTTACCTGCGAAGGACGGAACGTCGAGGCCAGTTCGGCAAAGATCACTGGCATCACGGCCTTCTCCCACAGCCCGTGAACTTCCTGCTCAGGAGAATACGAAAGCAAAGCCGCTTTCTGCCGCTGCGCTTCCGCTAAACTACGTGACAACGATCCTGCGCGATGAACCGTATCCGCGTCCGTAAACAGCAACCACTCTCCCCGTGCCACTGCGGCGCCTGCCACGAGTGCATTGTTTTTTCCGCTCCAACCCGGCGGCAAGGGTCCTGCATCGATCACCCGCACGGCTGAAAAAGATTGCGCAATCTCGCGCGTACGATCAGTCGACCCATCATCGACAACGACAATCTCGAAATTCGCATCAGCTTGGGCCGCCAAGGACTCCAGGCACTCCCCGAGGCTCGCTTCTTCGTTGCGGGCCGGCACGATCACCGAAACCATCATCCGCTCCGATACTGGATCTCGCGCCATAGCTCGAATTAGGTATTATAGCTTTGTGCGACGCGCCGACGTTCTCCTCCCTATTCTTCTAGTGCTGTTGGCCGGCTGCTATCGCGGCTCCCGGCCCCCTCGCATTGGCACCGCCGCTCCCGATTTCACAGTCCAGGACGCCGACCGCAAGATCATTCTCAGCGGCCTCCGCGGAAAGGTCGTGGTCCTGAACTTCTGGGCGACTTGGTGCTCGCCGTGCGTGGAGGAGATGCCTTCTTTGGTGCAGTTGCAGCAGCGGTTCAAGGACAAGGGCGTGACTGTGCTCGGGGTTAGCATCGATGTCGATGGGGACGCTTATCACAAGTTTTTGAAGGATTACAAAATCGACTTTCTGACGGTGCGCGATCCTGACCAGAAGACCAGCGCGCTTTATGGGAGTTTCAAGTGGCCCGAGACTTATATCATCGATCGCAGCGGGATCGTCCGGCGCAAGTTCATTGGCGCGGTCGAATGGAGTCAGCCAGAGATCGTGGATTTCCTGAATAAGCTTTAGGACTGATTAGGGACGAGATTCAACCTGGCCGCGCTTTCCTTTGTGTACCTTTGTGTCCTTTGTGGTTGATGAAGTGCAAATGCTAGAACCACAAAGGACACAAACGTACACAAAGGAAAGCGAACCACAGTCACCTCGATAGGGTGTTTCGGTTAGCGCCGTTCACATTCCTAATTGATACAATGGATCAGCAGCCACCCCGATTGGCAAATCTATCTCTGGAGTCTTTTGCATTGCTTTCGTCGCCGAGAATTCTGCGTAGTGTTCTTTTGCTGATGTTGGTTTTCGCTTGTGGGTCGGTCTCTCGCACTGCTGCTGAGGCAAAACTGCAAGCCGTTTCTGACTCTGCCTACCGCCTGCATTTTTTCCACACCCATACTGGAGAGCGGCTGGATATTGTCTACCGCGATGGCGAAGGCTACGATCAGGGGTCCCTGACCCGCCTCAACCATTATTTGCGGGACCACCGCACCGGCGAAGTTCACGAGTACGATCCACGCGTATTCGATCTCCTGCACGACTTGACTGCCGCGCTCGGAAATCCCGATCTTGAAATTGACGTCATCTGCGGCTACCGCACGCCCTGGAGCAACGAATTCCTGCGCACGCATGGGCACGGCGTCGCCGTTCACAGCCTCCACATGCAGGCGATGGCGATTGACATTCGAGTGCCCGGAGTCCCCACCGCCCAACTAAGAGACGCTGCCTTAGCGCTGCATCGTGGCGGCGTGGGTTACTATGCGGCTTCGGATTTCGTGCACGTCGACGTAGGCCGCGTCCGCCGCTGGTAGCCGGGTTACGGGTATGGATAACCTTTCGCTAGAGCCGCCGCCAACTGGGCATCGTGTCCGTAGATGTCATCACTGAAGTGGACTTCCCCGTTTTCGTAGGCGAGCGCCGTCCCGTATACGATGAAGACCGGAATTTTCTTCGTTAGGCTCACGGTGGCATCGTCCTTTCCGCTCTGCATTGCTTGCTGCACTCGCTCCAGCGTCCAACCGGGATTATTGCGCAGCGCCCATGCGGCCAGTTCGGCGGGCTTTTCGACGCGAATGCAGCCATGGCTGAAATCACGCCGGGTGCGCGAGAACAACTCCTGAGACGGCGTACTGTGGAGATACACGTTGTATTCGTTCGGGAACATCAGCTTGACCAGACCCAGCGCGTTCGCAGAGCCAGGCTTTTGCCGCACCATCAGCTTTCCGGCCCGCAGTTGCGCCAACACGTCATCGGAGACTTCTCCTGACGTGACCACTTTGCCGTCGTAAGTCGCGACCTCAAAGTTCTTCCGGGCAACATAGCCGCGATCGCGTTGGATCGCGGGAATAATCTCGCTGCGGAGAATGCTGGGTGGAACGTTCCAGTACGGACGCAGGACCACGTAGGTCATGTCGCGCGTGAAGACTGGCGTTTGCGTGCGCATGGCTTTCCCGACCACGACCGGCATGTCCATCGTGACTTTGTTGTTTTCATCGAGGACGCGCAGCCGGAAATCAGGAATATTTACAATAATCGGCGGCGCGGAAAACTCAGACGGCAGCCAACGCCAACGCTCCAACGTAAGCTGTAGCTGTCGGACGCGATCTTGGAGCGGCACATTCATTTGTTTTATGGTGCCAGAGCCTAGGCGGCCATCGTCATCGAGTCCGTGGCGGCGCTGAAAGCGTTTTACCGCATCCACCAGCGCTCCGCCGTAGGTTTGAGAGTCAGATGGCAAAGCGGCATCGGCCGGAAGATCGCCCACCAGTCGCAACAAACGAGTCAGACGAGGCACGCCCGCGTAGGGCTGGCCCGGAGCGATGGGCTTGGTGACGTCAGGAAGTTTTTCGCCGTCGTCGTTGCGCGCCAGTTCGATGTAGCGCGCCAGAGCCTGCTCGGACCGACGATAGCCGCCAAGCGGAGATTCCACCTGGTCCAATGCTGCTTCAATGTTGGAAGCAGTCATAATTCGCTGACGGAGCAGCTCCGCCAGGTCGTACTTTTTCTGTTCCACGCTTAGTCCGAACTTGAAATGCTGCGGATTGATACGTCCGATGTGTAAGTCGGAGACATAGCGCATGGTGCAGACGGTGAGCGCCACGTCAAAGCGCGCGACCGTCGGGCCACTCGGCGACCCTCGCAGCGTGCGGATTCTCTCCTCCCAGCGCGAAGCATCGTAATCCTCCGGATCGAGCCCTTTCTTCCAGGCATCTTTGAAAACCTGGATCAGCGGTAAAACCTGCGATGCCGGTTGGGACCCCTGCACCCAGGCGGGAGCGTATGCTGCGGGTTCGTAGAACTTTTGCAGCCAGGTGCGATAGTCGCTAAAGTTCGGCCAGCGCATGCCGTCGAGGTTTCCGCTCGTAACCAGGCTCTGAATATCGGAAGCTTGTTGCCCGGCGCTGAAACAGGCCAAGAACACAACGAGGACAGCCGTCCTCAACGCGAAACGCACCCTGCGGCAAGAAATCTGCACGTCGTAGCTCTCTTCGTGATCGATCATTTGAATCTGGTCCTCTCCGCTAGAGGCAGATTCTAGCTCAGAATGGAGACTGGGGTTGGGGGAAGAACTCTCGAGGCAGGAAGTTAAATCACTACGCGCAACATACAGGCCTTGCCATTCGACGCGGTTATAAACGAGGCGCCCAATATTCCGGTCGCCTGCTGCCGTGAGCGACAGCCCAAATTGTAATTGCTGATTGTTGTTCGGAATAGACGATGGCAAACGGAAACCGCCAAAGCAGGAACCGTCTGGTGTTGTTTTTTCCTACCGGCCAGCGTTCCGGGGCTTCACAGATGGTGTCGGCGGCTCGTCGCAGTTCTTCGATGAGGTCCAATGCCGCTCTTGGGCTGCGCTTCTGATACCAGGCGACTGCGCTCTTCACATCTGCACTCGCGCCCTGGTGGTATTCGACACGCTTAGCGCTCATTCAGCATGGCCAGGAGCTGACGATGGAGGTCCTCCCAGGGCACCGTCATGGCCTTGCCAGCTTTGAGGCTTTCCATTCGACGCGCCACTTCCTCATCCCACGCCTCCTGCACAGACCCGTCCGCAGCCTCAAGACTGTCGAGCAGCGTGTTCGCTAATGCTGCGCGTTCATCAGCCGAGAGGGCGAGCGCTCGTTTTAGAAGGTCGGAAACTTCTGGACTCATGGCCTTATTCTACCCCGCGCTGAGTCTGCCTTAAATCTGGCTGCCCCCCAGGGATTCGAACCCCGATAACCTGCTCCAGAGGCAGGTGTCCTACCATTGAACGAGGGGGCAGTAACAAAGCGGAAGGAGCTGCCGTTTTGATTCTAAGGGGCTGCGCGCATTGTGGTCAACAACTGCCGCGGTAACTCTTACCGGGGCCATCGCGGTTGATTGTTTTCCCTCCGGCTGCGCCTTTTCTTTCCCGACCTTACGGTTTAAGATTCAGCCAGGAGAAGAACATGGTTACCGCTCTCGGCAACATTACTCCGCTGGCCAGCGACTACAGCGAAATTGCACGCGCTCCTCTTGAAGCCGACCGCTGCGCACTCCTGGTGGTCGATATCCAGGAAAAACTTCTTCCGCCCATTTTTCAAAAAACACAGCTTATTAAGAATTCGCAGTTGCTGATCCGGCTCGCTGGCATCCTGAAGGTTCCCGCTCTGGTGACCACGCAATATGCCAAGGGACTGGGCAACACCGTTCCCGAGATCGCTTCCCTGCTGCCTGAAACTCAAGCCATCGACAAGCAAATGTTCTCCTGCTTCGGCAGCGATGCGTTCTGCTCTCAACTGAAACGGCTGCCAGGGAACCGCAACACGGTTCTGCTGTGTGGAATGGAAAGTCACATCTGCGTGACTCAGACTGCTCTCGCAGCTCTGCGCGAAGGCTACATTGTCCACGTAGCTTCGGATGCTGTAAGTTCCCGCACGGAGTGGAATTGGAAGATCGGATTGGAACGCATGCGCGCAGCCGGCGCCGTGATCTCGTCGACCGAGATGATCATTTACGAACTATTGCGGTCATCGGGCGCGACAGCCTTCAAGGAGTTATTGCCGCATCTGAGGGGATAGGGCAGGTGTCGGCCGCGAGAGTGGGTCGCACCGGCGACGACGCCGCGCCTACATTAATACAGTCGTCGACCCCCTCGGTCAGTGAGTGCAATCGGGATATTACGGCAGTTGGGTCGATTCAGCCCGAGAGGTGGGTATATACTCATACTCCGCCGGACGAGAAGCCTTCGCGCGATGCTTTTCCCGTGACACTTCAGAGCCCCTTAAGATGTGAAGGAGGTCGCGATGTCAAACCAGAAATTCCCAATCGTTCTGGGCGTAGCTTTGGTGATAATTTCCGGAATGGTCTCCACACCGACCCCGGCATCGGCAGCCGACCGAGAAAAGGTATTGTTTGCTTTCAAAGGCCTGAAGGATGGGTTCTCGCCGTCCTCTGTGATCTTCGATTCTGCCGGAAACTTGTACGGTACGACGTTCAACGGCGGCGACTATCACTGTGATACCTACTCTGG
>Ga0210410_10004430_pt1 | contig 12316 bp, 10 predicted proteins | sample IncBWC4MmetaG_FD_161058 | JGI IMG/M metagenome (GOLD analysis project Ga0210410, IMG submission 161058) | Forest soil microbial communities from Barre Woods Harvard Forest LTER site, Petersham, Massachusetts, United States - Inc-BW-C-4-M | ecosystem: Environmental > Terrestrial > Soil >... | reverse complement strand
AGTGCATTGACGCGCTGCCCGACGCTTAATTTGACGCCGCGCACCCCCGCAGCTTCGCGGCCCATCGGACGAACCTCATCTTCGACGAATCGAATCGCTTTGCCGCCGGTGGTGAACAGCAGAATATCCTTGGTGCCGTCGGTAATCGCAACCCCGACCAGCTTGTCGCCGGGATCCAGCGCCACCGCGATGATGCCGCTCGCGCGCGGCCGCGAAAACAGCGCCAGCGAGGTTTTCTTGACGGTTCCAAGACTGGTGGCCATGAAGACGAATTTGCCTTCTTCGAATTCCTTGATCGAGAGCATGGCGCTGATGCGCTCGCCCTCCTGAAGCGGCAAGAGATTGACTATCGGCTTGCCGCGCGAGCCGCGGCTGGCTTGCGGCAGTTGGTAGACCTTGAGCCAGTACAATTTACCGTGATCCGAGAAACACAGCAGTGTGTCGTGCGTGTTGGCGACGAAGAGCTTGTCGACGAAGTCTTCATCCTTGACGCTGGTGGCGGCCTTGCCGCGGCCGCCGCGGCGCTGGGCCTGGTAGTCCGACACCGGTTGCGCCTTCGCATACCCGCCGTGCGACAGCGTTACCACGACATCCTCGGGTGAAATGAGATCTTCCGTCGTTAGATCTTCGTGATTGACGAGGATTTCGGTGCGGCGTTTATCGCCGAATGTGTCGCGGATGTATTCCAGTTCCTTGCGAATCACTTCGAGCAACCGCTCGGGACGCGCCAGTATGTCCGACAGGTCGCGAATTTGTACCAGCAGTTCCTGGAACTCGGCAATGATCTTGTCCTGCTCGAGCCCGGTGAGCCGGTTGAGGCGCATCTCGAGAATCGCTTGCGCCTGAGTTTCGGTCAGGTTATAGCCGCCTGCAACTATGCCGAGGGCCACGATTTCGCCGTCCGGACGCGTACTGATCGAGCCGGCGCGTTCCAGCATCTGCGGCACCGCGCCCTGGCCCCAAGGCCGCGACATCAATGCAACTTTAGCCTCTGCCGGCGACGGCGAGGCCTTGATGGCCGCAATGATGTCATCGATATTGGCGAGCGCAATTGCCAGGCCCTCCAAGATGTGGCCCCGCTCGCGCGCCTTGCGCAACTCGTACACCGTGCGCCGGGTGACGACTTCGCGGCGATGCCGCAGGAACGCATCGAGCATTTCCTTCAAGCTGAGCAGTCGCGGTTGGCCATCGACCAGCGCAACCATGTTGATGCCGAACACCTGCTCCATGGTGGTCTGCGCATAGAGATTGTTGAGCAGAATCTCGGGCACTTCGCCGCGCTTGAGTTCGATCACCACGCGCATGCCGTCTTTGTCAGACTCATCGCGCAGGCCGTCCGACGCGATCCCATCGATGAGCTTGTCGCGCACCAGATCGGCGATCCGCTCGATCAAGCGAGCCTTGTTCACCTGGTAGGGTAATTCAGTGATGATGATTGCCTGCCGATCCCCCTTGCCCACATCCTCGATGTGCGTGCGCGCACGCACGTGCAGGCGGCCACGGCCGGTTTTGTACGCTGCGACGATTTCCAGGGCGCCATTGATGAATCCCGCGGTCGGAAAATCCGGGCCGGGAACGATCTGCATCAACTGTCCGAGGGTGATTTCCGGGTTTTCAATGAGCGCTATGCATGCGGTGATGACTTCGGTCAGATTGTGCGGCGGAATATTGGTCGCCATGCCGACCGCGATACCCGAAGATCCATTGATCAACAGGTTCGGAATACGCGCCGGCAATACCGCGGGTTCGCTTTCCGACTCGTCGTAGTTTGGGTTGAAATCGACCGTTTCCTTGTCGATATCGGCGAGCAACTCGCCCGCCAGTCTCGACATGCGCACTTCGGTGTAGCGCATGGCCGCCGGCGGATCGCCGTCGACGGAACCGAAGTTTCCCTGGCCGTCGACCAGCAGGTAGCGCATGGAAAAGTCCTGCGCCATGCGCACGATCGCGTCGTAAACGGAAGCATCGCCGTGCGGGTGATACTTGCCGATCACGTCGCCCACCACGCGAGCGGATTTCTTATAGGCCTTGTTCCAATCGTTTGCCAGTTCGCGCATGGCGTACAGAACGCGCCGATGCACCGGCTTCAAGCCATCGCGCACATCCGGCAATGCGCGTCCCACGATCACGCTCATGGCGTAATCCAGGTAGGACTTGCGCATCTCGTCCTCGAGATTTACGGGCAATATTTCGCGTGCGATCTCGGCCATTTGCGAGAGTCCGGTGAGTTCTCAGGCTACAATTTAAGCGGTTTTAAAGGAGGCGAGACATGGTCTCAACATGGAGGAATTCTAGCACATATCGCCATGGGTCTTAAGCCTACCGCGCGGGTTTTGCCGATATACTGGCGTCATGCCCATTGCTTGCGCTGATTTACGCATCGAGGTCCGCTGGGTTGCGCCCATGACGGTGCAGGATGAGCTGCTCAAGGATCATTCGGTGCTGGTTCGCAACGGCCGAATTCTCGAAATATTGCCGACCCCGATCGCGATCGAGCGTTACAGCGCCGCGTTGGTGCTGCAACGAGCGACGCACCTGCTCATGCCCGGCATGATCAACGCCCATTCGGATGCCGCCATGCTGCTATTTCGCGGCCTCGATACCCAAACGGCAATGGATTCAGGCTCGCCGGAGTCGTCGCGCGAAAGCACTCTTGCGGCCATCGCCGAAATGCTCAAATCCGGGATCACGTGCTTTGCGGATCGGAATTTTTACCCCGGGGAGACGGCGCGCGCGGCCAGCGAACAAGGCATGCGCGCGATGGTGGGCATGCCGGTGGCCGAAGCGGCCACCCCGTGGGGGAAAACCGCCGCGCAATCCTTGACCCACTCGCTCAAGCTGCGCGACGAATATAGAGGCCATCCTTTGATTTCGACGGCGTTCGCCGTGCATGCCGGAAACAGCATGGGCGACGATACCTTTTCGCGCCTCGCGACATTGGCCGACGAGCTTGACGCCGGCATCATGATTGAGCTGCACCAATCCTCCGCTGAGATCCGCGATTGCATCGGCAAATATAGGACGCGGCCGATCGAACGATTGTGGAATTTGGGGCTGCTCACCCCGGCCCTCAATGCCGTCCATATGGTGCACGCCACGACAGCGGACATCGATCTTGCGCAGCGCATGGGAATTTCCATCTGCCTCTGCCCGCAAGCGAATTTGAAATCGGGCAACGGATTGCCCCCTGCCGGCGCATTTGCCGCCGCGGGCATTCGCTTGAGCTTGGGCAGCGCCGGCGCTGAAACGTTAAGTCAAGACATCTGGGGAGAAATGAAATTGACTGCGCTGATGGCGCATGCCGCGGGCAGCGGCGGCGCCAGGCTGAATCCCTGGCAGGTGCTGAACATTGCAACGCGCGGCGGCGCCGCGGCCTTGGGTTTGGACGGCGAGGTGGGCACGCTCGAAGCAGGCAAATGGGCCGACCTCTGCTGCGTCGATCTTTCCGGCCCGGGCACTCAACCGCTGCGCGAGCCGCTCGCGCAATTGGTTTTCAACGGCGGACGTGACATCGTCAGCGACGTCTGGGTAGCCGGGCGGCAGCTGCTTGCGGATGGAAATCTGACGCGCCTTGACTGGTCCGGGGTGGCCGCGCGATTGAGGGCGTAACCATGCAAACTTCGACGCGAAATGTTGATGAGGCTGAACTCGCCAAATTCTCGGCGCTGGCGCAGAGCTGGTGGGATCCTGCAGGTCCCTCCAAGCCATTGCACGATCTGAATCCGCTGCGCCTGCGCTACATCGAGCGGGCGGTGGAACTCAAGGGTGCCGGCGTACTCGATGTGGGCTGCGGCGGCGGCATCCTGAGCGAGGCGATGGCGCGCGCGGGTGCGCGGGTGCTCGGCATCGACCTGTCGCAGGCGGTGCTCGATGTGGCGGAACTGCACGCCCTCGAGGGTAAAATCGCCGTCGAGTACAAGGCGATAGCCGCGGAGCACTTGGCGCTGGAACAGGCTGCCGCGTTCGACTTGGTGACTTGCATGGAAATGCTCGAACATGTTCCCGATCCGGCAGCCATGATGGCGGCGCTGGCGGCGCTGGTCAAACCCGGCGGGGATGTCATCGTCTCCACGCTCAATCGCAAACCGCTGGCATTTGCCGTCGCCATCATCGGCGCCGAGTACATCGCACGCGTTCTGCCGCGGGGTACGCATGAATATTTGAAATTCATACGGCCCTCGGAGCTTGCCCGATGGGGCCGCGAGGCGGGCCTCGAGCTCATCGACCTCACCGGGATCACTTACAATCCGTTGACGCGATCGTTTCGACTCTCGGCGAACACCGACATCAATTACCTTGCACATTTCAGACGCTGCGCGAGCTGACATGGCTTCTGACGTGCGGGCGGTGTTGTTTGATTTGGACGGCACGCTGCTCGATACCGCGCCGGACATGGTGGGCGCACTGAATGCCCTGCGGGGCGAGAAATCCCTTGCCGCGCTGCCCTATGAGGCGGTGCGCGGCGGGGTGAGTCATGGCGCCGCGCGCGTCGTCAGAACCGGATTTCCGGACGCCGACCCGCAACACTTCGTGGTGCTGCAGCGGCGATTCTTGGAGATTTACCGCACCGCGCTGAGTCGCGAGACGCGGCTGTTTCCCGGTATGGAAGAAGTATTGAATACTCTCGCCGGATGGCACCTCAAGACCGGCATCGTCACCAACAAGGCGGCGTGGCTCACGGAGCCGTTGCTCGAGCAGTTGGGACTGCGGGCGCGCTTTGCGTGTGTGGTGAGCGGCGACAGCGTCGCGGAAAAAAAACCGCATCCCCTGCCCTTGTTGCACGCGGCCATGCTGGCCGGCGTCGCGCCGGAGAATTGCATTTACGTGGGCGACGCGCAGCGCGATGTGCAGGCCGCGCACGCGGCGGGCATGCCCGCATTGGTCGCGAACTATGGCTACTTGCTGCCCGATGAGGACTCGGCGGCCTGGGGCGGCGACGCCTATTTGAATGAACCCCTGGATCTTCTGGACTGGCTGTCGACCCGCACTGGCGGCGAGAATGTATGAGTGACGGGGTTTGGCTGGCATGGATCTTGGGCGTAGGTTTAGGCGCCATCTTCGGCGCGCTGGCGGCGCTATTGTGGCGCTTGCGGCGCGAACAAACTCTGCGCATCGATGCCGAAGTATTGCGCGGCCGGCTCAAGACCGAGGAGGCGTTGAGCGCGGAACGCGAGCAGGCATTGGCGCGGACCCGCGATCAGCTGCAGGCGGTATTCGGCGAACTTGCGCGCGACAGCTTGCAGAGCAACAGCGAGGTATTTCTGCAGCTGGCGCGAGAGAGATTGGCTCGGCAACAGCTGGACGCCTCACAGGCGCTGAAAGAACGTGAATCGGCCATCGAGGCCCTGGTAAGACCCATTCGCGACGCCCTGGCCAAAACCGAAGCGCAGATTCAATCCATCGAGCGTGATCGGATCGACTCATTTGCGACCATAAGGGCTCAAATGGAAGTGCTGGCGAGCGGCCAGAGCCTGCTGTCGCGCGAAACGCGCAACCTGGTTACCGCCCTGCGCCGCCCCGATGTGCGTGGGCAATGGGGTGAAATTACTTTGCGCCGGTTAGTCGAGTTGTCAGGCATGACTGCGCATGTCGACTTCACCGAACAACCGCATCGTAATACCGACTCGGGCGCCGTCCGGCCCGACATGATCGTGCACATGCCGGAGCAGCGCGACATCGTGGTAGACGTGAAGACGCCCCTGGACGCCTACCTCGCGGCGGTGGAGGCCCAGGATGATGAAGAGCGCGGCTCGCAATTGCGCCGCCACGCGCAGATCGTCGCAGCACGGGTGCGCGAACTGTCCTCCAAGCAGTATTGGTCGCAGTTCGAACGCAGTCCGGATTTCGTGGTGCTGTTTCTGCCGGGCGATCAATTCCTCGCAGCGGCACTGCAGGAAAATCCCGGACTGATCGACGATTCGATGCGACAAAACGTCATGCTGGCGACCCCGACCAGCCTGGTGGCGCTCTTGAAAGCAGTCTCGTACGGATGGAAGCAGACGGTTTTGGCCGAAAATGCCGCGGAGGTGCGCCGTCTGGGCGAGGAATTGTACAAACGCTTGGCGGTGTTCGGCGAGCATCTCGGCAAATTGGGCAAATCCCTCGGCAGCAGCGTCGAGTCCTACAACCGCGCGGTGGGCTCATTGGAGCAATCTGTTTTGCCGGCCGCACGCCGTTTTCCGGAGCTGGGGCTGCGCGTGAGTCGCGAGATCGACCCGATCGAGCCGGTCGCCGACCTTGCCCGTATGCCGCGTGCTGCGGCCATCGAGAACGACCCTTCCGATGAGACCGACGTTGAGGACTCTTGATGCAACCTATCGCGCGCGCGCGATACCTGCGGGCTCGGTGCGCTATTGGAGCTGGTTGTTCGCAAAACCGGAATCGCGCGCACCTTTGCTCGGCGTCTTCGCGCTGCTGGCGGAATGGGGCGCATTGATGGATCCGGCGACTGAAATCAGCGCCGCGCGCATCAAGCTGGCCTGGTGGCAGGAGGAGATGCGGCGCTGGGCCGCTGCAGCGCCGGCCCATCCCATCGGCGCATACCTTATGTCGCTGCCGCGCGCGGCAACGGTGGATTTTGCGCCTTTGCAGCTTAGCGTGGCGGCCGCTGCCGCGGAGCTGGACGGTGCGCCGCTGGAACGCGGCGCGGATCTGCCGTCTCATGCCCATGCGTTGCGCGCATATCCCCTTGCGCTGGCGTCGCGCTTGGCAGGCGATGACTTCGATGCAGCCGCCGTGGATCAATGCACCCGAGCGCTGGCTGTCGCCGAGCATTTATCGAGGTCGCTGGCCGACTATCGGCGTGCAGCGCGCTTCGGCCGCGTGCCTTTCGCGGTGGATGAACTGCTGGCCGCAGGCATCGAGAACGCCGATTTAACCGCCGATCAGCCGCCCGCGCGCTTCGAAAATTACTTGGCAATCCTGCGTGAGCGTGCACGGCATGGCTATGAACTCGCCGCGCAGGCGCTGCCGCCCGCACAGCGTTCGCAGCAGCGGCATTTGCTGGTGCTGGCGGCGCTCGGACTCCAGCATCTGCAGCAACGGACTCCGCCTCGCCAACCGTGGGGGGTGCGGGACCTGCTGCTCGCGTGGAGCACAGCGCGGCGCGCCCATCAGTGAATCCCAAGACAGCCATGCTCCCCAAGCAATTCATCGCCGATCGGGACCTGCTGACCGGCCGCGTGATTTTGATAACAGGCGCGAGCAGCGGACTCGGCCGGGCACTTGCGATTGAATGCGCGCGCGCGGGTGCCGGCGTCATCCTATCGGGACGCAATGGCGCCAAGCTGGAGCGCGTGTACGATGAAATCGCGGCGCTCGGCGCCCCGACGCCCGCAATCGCGATGCTCGATCTTGCTGCTGCGACGGCCGTGGAATATGACGCTCTGGCGCGCGTCATCGGCGCTGAGTTCGGCAAACTGGATGGCGTGGTGCACGCTGCGGCTCTGTTGGGTGATCGCACGCCGCTCGAGCAATATGATGTACCCACATGGTGTAGGGTTTTGCACGTGAATCTGACCGCCCCATTCATCTTGACGCAGGTTTTGTTGCCCAACTTGCGCAAATCCGCAGACGCCTCCGTCATTTTCGTCAGCAGCGGTGTCGTGAAGCATTCGCGGCCGTTCTGGGGCGCTTACGCCGTGGCCAAGAGCGGGTTGGAGTCGGTGCGCAGCATGTTGGCGGAGGAACTGGAAGGCGAGCCGAATATTCGCGTGAATAGCGTGAATCCGGGCCGGATGCGCACCGCAATGCGGGCGGCGGCTTATCCAGCCGAGGATCCAAACTCGGTGCCCACGCCTGAATCGGTGAGCGGAACTTTTTTGTACTTGCTGAGCGCTCACGGCCGCGGTATTGATGGGCAGTTCATTGACGCGCAATAACAACTTGAGGAACACACGGATGCTCTTACGGACACTCATCTCGGCTTGCGCAATCTCGGCTGTGTGCTGCCTAGCGGCGGGCAAGACCGGCGCCGCGCCTGCGCCCGACTCGTCACGGCCCCTGGAAGGCGATTTTGTCATCCATGATTTCCACTTCGACTCGGGCGAGACGCTGCCTGAAGTGCGCATGCACTACACGTTTTTCGGCCGGCCGCACAAAGACGCGCAAGGGCGCGTCACCAATGCGGTGCTGATCCTGCACGGTACCGGCGGTTCCGGCCACAGTCTCGTCAACGACAGATTCTCGGGCGTGCTGTTTCAGCACGGCCAACTGCTGGACGCCGGCAAATATTTCATCGTCCTCCCGGATAGTATCGGGCACGGCAAATCCAGCAAGCCCAGCGACGGACTGCGCGTCCGCTTTCCGCAATACGACTATCAGGACATGGTGGCCGCCGAATACGCGTTGGTCAGAGGTCTGGGCGCGGAGCATTTGCGGCTGGTGCTGGGAACCTCGATGGGATGCATGCACACGTTCATGTGGGCCGAAGCCTATCCGGACTTCATGGACGCGCTGATGCCTCTCGCCTGCCTGCCGGTGCAAATTGCCGGACGCAATCGGCTGTGGCGCGACCTGCTCATCGACGCGATTCGCAACGATCCGCAATGGATGAACGGCGACTACAGCAGCGAACCTGCGGGTGCTCTGCGTACCGCCGCAGGCTTGCTTTTGATTGCCGGCAGCGCGCCGATCCAAATGCAGCTTTCGCTGCCGACCCGCGCTGCCGCGGATGAGTTCGTGCAGAAATACATGGCGCGGGAAATGGATGACCTGGACGCCAATGACCTGCTGTACGCGGTCAATGCCTCACGCGATTACGATCCGTCCGCCGGACTGGAAAAAATCAAGGCGCCGCTGCTGCTGATCAACTCCGGCGACGATTTCATCAACCCTCCGGAACTCGGGATCGCAGAACGAGAAATCAAGCGCGTTCCGAACGGTCGCTTCGTGCTGCTGCCGGCCTCGGATCAAACTCACGGACATGGAACGCACACTTGGGCCGCGGTCTGGCAGAAATATCTGGCGCAATTGTTGGATCAATCGAAGGGCGCGGATGCACCGGGCGCGAGATAGCCGATGTAGCCATCGCTGGTTATGCGCCAGGCGGTACCTCGTGAGGCACCATGGCGGCGTCGATCTCATTGATCAGCGCGTTGCGTTCGGCGGCCAGCATCGCTCTGGAGTGGCCGCGCGGCAATTCACGCGCAAGATGTACCGGTCCAAAGCGCACACGCATCAACCGGCTGACGATGATGCCGCGCGCCGCCCACCAATGCCGCACTTGCGCCGAGCGCGTCGCACGCACCGTAACGGTCAGCCAATGATTGAATCCCTCTCCATATCTCGCCTCCGCCTTGAGGATGCTCATCGCCTCGCCCTCGCAGTCGGTGGCGGCGCGAAACTCCTCGACCAGCGTTTCGTTGAGCGGGCCGCGCATTCGGAGCACGTAGTCGATGGTCAGCGCATGCACTCCGCGGGACACCCGATGCGCCCAGGAACCGTCGTCGGTGAGGATTTCCAGACCCCCGTCGACAGGAGGCATGGGCTGGATTGCGAGCCACCGGCCGGATGAGCGCGGCAACTTCAGGTGCTCGGCCGCCCGCGAGGTCGCCGCCTTGAGATCGAGGCTCTCACCCGGCGACCTATGAAACAACAACACCCGCAATTCTTTGTCCGCCGGGGCATGCAATCGGACCGGCCGGCCATCCAAAGTGATGCGATCGCGGGGTGTCAGTTTGGCACCCAGTGACGGCACTTCGCCGTTGACTTGCAGCCGTCCGGAGCGGATCCAGCGCTCGACTTCGCGGCGCGAACCGATACCGGCCGCCGAAAGCAGCTTCTGCACGCGCTCACCCGCCGGCGGTTCTTTGCGTCGCGGCGCTGCCTGGCGCGGTGCCGCGGCTCTGCGCGGTGCCGCGGCTCTGCGAGGCGCCGCCGCATTGCGAGGCGCCGCCGCTTTGCCCGGCGGCGCTGCCTTGCGAGGCGGTCGCGGCCGCATCAATTCGAATCGTCTAGCGTTCCGCGTGCAACCAAACCTTCCGTCCGTGGTGCTGCGCATTCCGCAGCCGGCTCTTCATCGTCGTCCGCCGGGTGCTCGAGATCCGCGGCAACATCGAGCGAAGTCTCCGCATCCAAAACCGGCCGGTCGGCGCCCGGCAACGTCAACTGCAGTCGCAAATCCTCGAGTTCCTTGAGCTGCGCCAAGGTCGGCAGGTCATCCAGTTTCTTCAAGCTGAAATAGTCGAGAAACTCCCGCGTGGTTCCCAGCAATTCGGGTTTGCCCGGCACGTCGCGGTGACCGACCACCCGAATCCAGTTTCGCTCGTGCAAGGTTTTGATGATATGCGGGTTGACCGCTACGCCGCGAATCTGCTCGATTTCTCCGCGAGTAATCGGCTGTCGATAGGCGATGAGCGCCAAAGTTTCGAGGAACGCACGCGAATATTTAGCCGGCCGTTCCTGCCACAGTCGCGCTACGGGCTCAGCCACCGCGGCTTTGATTTGAATTCGATAGCCGCTGGCGACCTCGAGCAGCTCAAGGCCGCGCGATTCATAGTCCAGCGCAAGGGCCGCGATCGCGGTTTTGATTTCATCGGCATTCGAACCATCCCGCTCGTCGAAAACGCTGACCAGCTCGTCCATCGTCAGGGGGCGCCCGGCAGCCAGCAGCGCAGCTTCAACCACATTTTTCACGTATTGATCGTTCATTTAGGGACTCGCTAAGGGTTCGTTGGCGGCGCCGTCATCGGCAACCAGTTTGAGGTGTCGGGCCGGATTGCCCAGGCGCACGTGCAATGGTGCGTATGCCTCCGATTGCACTATTTCGATCAATCCCTCGCGCAGCAGTTCCAGGATGGCCACGAAGGTCACCGTTACGCCACGGCGACCCTCCTCGGGGGTAAACAAGCGCACGAAATCCACGAATGCATTGGTCGTCAGTGATGCCAGGATATCGGTCATCCGCTGGCGCACCGACAAGGGCTCACGCTGCACGTGATGGTGAGCGAACATGTCGCTGCGCGACAAGACATCTTGAAAGGCCACCAGCATTTCCTGCAGCGTCACTTGCGGCGCAATGCGCACCACTTTCCGGTCGGCCAGCTCCGCCGACGCGACCCAGGTATCGCGATCCAAGCGCGGCATCCGGTCGATGTTCTCGGCGGCGCGCTTGAAGCGTTCGTACTCTTGCAGACGGCGCACCAGTTCGGCCCTGGGATCCGCTTCATCCGCGGAAATCTCGGTACCGACCCTGGGCAACAGCATGCGCGATTTCACTTCCGCGAGCGTGGCGGCCATCAGCAGGTATTCGCCGGCTAATTCGAGCTGCAATACCTGCATCAACTCGATATAGCGCATGTACTGGCGGGTGATCTCCGCGATGGGAATGTCGAGGATATCCAGATTCTGCCGCCGTATCAGGTACAGCAGCATGTCGAGCGGTCCTTCGAAAGCCTCGAGAAATATCTCGAGTGCCTGCGGCGGAATGTACAAATCACGCGGCATCTCGGTAATGGGCTGCCCCTCCACGACCGCAAACGGCATCTCACCCTGCGCCGGCGCAAGACTTGGCGGCGGCGCGTGTGCGTCCGCCGGCACCGTCGCCGCAGCACTTCGAACCAGAGTCAATTCGGGTCTCATGTCAACGATAGTCCATGGCCATTGCCTGCCGCACGGCGTCCAACGTATCGCGTGCCACCGCCCGCGCCCGCTCGCACCCCTCGGCGATAATACCGCGTACCAGGTCCGGATTCTCTTCGAACTCTTGCGCGCGTTTGGCGATGCCGGACACTTCCTCCACGATTTTGTCAATCAATGGCGCCTTGCACTCCAAACAGCCGATTCCCGCAGTGCGGCAGCCTCGCTGCACCCAGTCTTGCGTCTCGGCGCTCGAATATATTTTGTGCAAATCCCAGACCGGACATTTGTCCGGATCGCCGGGATCCGTGCGCCGTTGCCGGGCTGGATCGGTTTGCATCGCCTTGAGCTTTCGCACGATGGAATCCGTGTCCTCGCGCAGACCAATCGTATTGCCGTACGACTTGGACATTTTGCGCCCATCGAGCCCCGGCACTTTGGGTGTTGCGGTGAGCAGCGCTTCCGGTTCGGGCAATATCGAAATCCCGGTGCCTTCGAGAAATCCCAACAGCCGATCGCGATCAGCGACCGTTAGACGGGCATTCGCCTCCACCAAGGCGCGCGCCTTCGCCAGCGCCTCCGAGTCGCCCTTCTCTTGGAACTCCTTGCGCAGTGCGCGGTACATTCCGGAATTGCGCGAGCCCAAGCTTTTGATGGCTTTTTCAACTTTCTGTTCGAATTCCGGCTCGCGGCCATAGATGTGATTGAAGCGGCGCGCGACTTCGCGCGTTATTTCAAC
>Ga0210410_10004424_pt1 | contig 12325 bp, 11 predicted proteins | sample IncBWC4MmetaG_FD_161058 | JGI IMG/M metagenome (GOLD analysis project Ga0210410, IMG submission 161058) | Forest soil microbial communities from Barre Woods Harvard Forest LTER site, Petersham, Massachusetts, United States - Inc-BW-C-4-M | ecosystem: Environmental > Terrestrial > Soil >... | reverse complement strand
CTTCGCGTTGCGTCGAATTGAACCACATGTTCCACCGCTTGTGCGGGCCCCCGTCAATTCCTTTGAGTTTCAGTCTTGCGACCGTACTCCCCAGGCGCAGAACTTAACGCGTTAGCTACGAGACGCACCCCCAACGGGATGCACCCCAAGTTCTGATCGTTTAGGGCTAGGACTACCAGGGTATCTAATCCTGTTTGCTCCCCTAGCTTTCGTTCCTCAGCGTCAGTTGCGGTCCAGCCAGCCGCCTTCGCCACGGGTGTTCCTGCAGATATCTACGCATTTCACCGCTACACCTGCAATTCCACTGGCCTCTCCCGCACTCTAGCACGGCAGTTTTGAAAGCAGTCTCTGGGTTAAGCCCAGAGATTTCACTCCCAACTTGCCGCACCGCCTACGAACCCTTTACGCCCAGTTATTCCGAGCAACGCTGGCCCCCTACGTATTACCGCGGCTGCTGGCACGTAGTTAGCCGGGGCTTCTTCTACCGGTACCGTCACTCCTCTTGCGAGGCATTCGTCCCGATCGAAAGGGGTTTACACTCCGAAAAGCGTCATCCCCCACGCGGCGTCGCTGCGTCAGGCTTTCGCCCATTGCGCAATATTCCCCACTGCTGCCTCCCGTAGGAGTCTGGACCGTGTCTCAGTTCCAGTGTGGCCGGCCATCCTCTCAGACCGGCTAACGATCAAAGCCTTGGTGAGCCATTACCTCGCCAACTAGCTAATCGTACGCGGGCCACTCCTCGGACGCCTTACGGCTTTGAGTCCGGAAACCAAGGTCTCCGGAATGTTATGCGGTATTAGCCCCGCTTTCGCGGGGTTATTCCCCATCCAAGGGCAGGTTACCCACGTGTTACTCACCCGTGCGCCGTGCGCCCACTCCCTGTATTGCTACAGGAAGCTGCGCACTCGACTTGCATGTGTTAAGCACGCCGCCAGCGTTCGCTCTGAGCCAGGATCAAACTCTCGTTTGAAACTGGTTGTCTTGAAAATCAAAATCCCGGCAGAAGCCGGGACCAGGACATCAAAACGAACTTTTTAAATCGCTCGATTCACTCAAATGCTGCTTTTGCTTACGCAAAAACAGTTTGAACCAAACGGGTTCTGGCACATCTTATCCAATTGTCAAAGAGCAAAACCCCCTGTCCAGCAGGAAGTCCAATAACGCAGAAGGAGATAATACAGAAGTGAGCGGTAAGAGTCAAGGTGCAAGTTGGGTGAGCGCGGGCGATTTCCACAGGATTTCCAGTGCGGCGGAATCGCAGGAAATGCAGGCTTTTATTGGGTGAAACGCGGTGCAACCTGTGATGCGAAGGAGTATTCTAATTCTATGGCGGTACATTACGGTCAGAACTCGGCACGAGGAAAGTCATGATCGGCGGGAAGATGGAACGAATGAATGTTGCAAGATTTAAATCGCGGCGGGTACGTTTGGGCATTTTGGGATTGGCGGCGAGTTTGGTTTGCGGATTCACTTTGATGGCCAGGGCGACGGCGCAGTCGGCCGGGCCGATTCGTCCGACTCAGCCTCTGCCGGCTGCGCCGAAACCGGTAAGCGCTCCCGCGCCCGCTCCAGCGCCGGCGAAACAATCGACCGGCATTACTTTGCCTCCGCCGACGATTCCGATTGAGCAGATTATCCAGAAATTCGCGGCGAAGGAATCGGCGTTCAAGGAAGCGCGCGGAAATTACACCTACACCCAGACGGTTACCGTGAAGGATTTTGAGCCGACCGGCGAGCAGGCCGGCCAATATCACATGGTGGCGGACATTGTTTTCACTCCGGAAGGCAAGCGCTTTGAAAATGTTACGTTTGCTCCGATGAATACGCTGGTACATCTGCAACTTTCGCCAGAAGACAAACAGGACCTGGAAAATATTCAGCCGTTCGTACTGACCACCGAGGAATTGTCGAAGTACGACATTAAATATGTGAAGCACGAACCGGTGGACGAGCTCACCGCGTACGCTTTCGACGTGGCGCCCAAGAAAATTGAGAAAGGGCAGCGGTATTTTCAAGGGCGCATCTGGGTCGAAGACAAGGATTTTGCAATCGTGAAGAGTCACGGCAAGGCCGTGCCGGACGCGAAAGGAAATATCGCGCCGATTTTCGATACTTATCGCGAAAATATCGCCGCGGATTTGTGGTTTCCGACCTACACGCACGCGGACGACACGCTGCATTTTCCTCCGCCGCAAAAGGGCGCACCGCCGGACGACGAGCGCATCGTGATGACCGTGAAATACGAGAACTACAAGTATTACGGCGTCAAGGTGAAGGTGGGCGGGGACAAGAAGCAGTAGTTCCATTTGCCCATAGGCGCTGCTTGCACTTATAGTTGGGCCGGGGGCCATTTGGGATGTCGGCTTCGAGACTTTTCGGTTTGCACCTGCGAACGTACGCTCGCCTTCTCGCAATCTTAGTTCTTCCAACTTTAGCGATATGCCTCGTCATGGGGGCGCAGGCGAATCCGAAAACCAAACCCAAGCCTTGGCTTACGAAAGTTTGGACGCAGTGGACTGCGGACGACTGCATTTATGTATTGAATGGCTCGCCGTGGATTCTTCAGACGATTGAAAACCTACCCGGCAACGGACCATTAAGTGACTATCGAATGTCCCTTGTACAACTTCGATCCGCGCTACCGATTCGTCAGGCACTCTTAAGACAAATTCAGCTTCAGAAGCACTACGACCAAATGGCCGCTCGAGAAAAGCAGGAATTTGATAGGAAGTACTCAGTACAGCTTCCGGTTGTAGAAAGCGGAAATGTTGTGGTGGTCATTCGGAATGGCTCGGTAGAACCTCCGCAGCCTTTGAAGCGCAACGATCCACACCCGGATATCAGGGTCGGTCCTCAAGTTGCCCGGCAGGCCGCCTTACTTTCCAATGGAACCTTCGTTCTGCCAATCGAGACAATGGAATCAAATTTTCACTTCACTCAAATAAACGAGTTTACAAATCAGTTTGAATACGTTTTTCCTCGTGCGGTGGGCGGCAAGCCCCTATTCTTGCCCAGTGACTCGTCCCTCACAATTTCTCTCGGCGCTCCACTGGTCGCGGACAAGAAAACCGCGAAGGTGGAGGTTCACGATTTTCAAGATTCAGGGATGGTCTTGTCATTCAAGATTTCGGATTTGATGTACAAGGGCAAGCTTGAGTATTGATTGCAGTGTGCTGCGCTTAGGAATTCTTCTTTGCGGCGGGAAATTTTTCGCCGGCCAAACGCTTTAGCGATTCGTTGAACGGGGCGCGCGCCACCCCGCGCTCGGTGATGATGGCAGCGATGAAACGCGCAGGCGTCACGTCAAACGCGGGATGCGCGGCATGAACCGGTGGCGCGATTCGCGTGCCGCCGATGTGAGTCACTTCTTCGGACGATCTTTCCTCAATGGGAATTTGTTCGCCGGAGGCAATTGTTAAATCAAAAGTAGAAATGGGCGCGGCCACGTAGAAGGGAATATTGTGTTCGCGCGCCAGCACGGCAATTTGATAGGTGCCGATCTTATTTGCGGTGTCGCCATTCGCGGCCACGCGATCCGCGCCGACCACGATCGCTCCCACTCCGCCCTGCTTCATAAAATGTCCAACCATATTATCGGTGATGAGCGTGAGCGGAATGCCCGCTTCGTGAAGTTCCCAGGCGGTCAGGCGCGCGCCCTGCAAATAGGGACGCGTTTCGGGAACCAGCACGCGGAGCTTGTGTCCATTTTCCACGGCGGTGCGAATCACTCCGAGCGCGGTGCCGATTCCAGCGGTGGCCAGCGCGCCGGCGTTGCACTGCGTCATCACGATGCCCTCGCGCGGCATAAATTCGGCGCCGAATCGGCCCATGGCTTCGTCCATGGCAAGTTTTTCCAGATGGACGGCGCGAGCTTCCGCAACCATCGCGCGTCTGATTGCAGCGAGATCGGTGTTCGCGGAATTTTCCGGCGCAAGTTGAGTGAATGTGCGCTTCATGCGATCGATGGCCCAGAATAAATCCACGGCCGTAGGACGCGTGCGCGCCAGCGTTTCACAAATTTGTGGAAATTCCGCGCGGAGTTCGGCGATATTTTTCGCTGGCGAATGCAGAACGCCGAGGGCCACGCCCATTGCGGCGGCAACTCCAATTGCCGGCGCGCCGCGAATCACCATGGTTTGAATTGCGGCGGCCACTTCGCGGTAGTCCGTGTAGGTGTAGCGGATTACTTCCACGGGCAGGCGTCGCTGGTCCAGCATAACCACGCCGGCGTCTGTCCATTCAATAGGCTGGGCTACGTTTTTCATGAGCGTCTATTTCCCCAGTGGGAAATCTCGAAATCCGTGCGTGCCGAGATACGTCGCCGCGAACAATGTGGAATTGTATGCGACGTGCATCAGAAATCCTGCAAGTACGCTGCCGCTGCGTGCGCGAACCCAAGTCAAAACAATTCCGACCAGAACCAATAGCGCGATTTGTCCCCACGCGCCCCACAACTGCATGGCGTGGAATCCGCCAAATAAAATGCCCGTTAACACGATGCCGGTTGCCACGCCGAACTGGCGCGCCGCCACCGGATAAAGAAATCCGCGAAACACAGTTTCTTCCACCAGCGGGGCCACCAAAATTCCGAAGGCCATCAGCATGAAAACGGTTTGCCGCGCTTTGAAAAAATCGTCGAACGGAGTAGGCCCAGCCTGCTTTATGAGCGATCCCAATAGACCGATCGCAATTGCCAGCGCGACGCCGCTAAATAAATATTTGACCACCGTCGCCGGATTTGTCTGCGTCCCATCCAGCGAACGCCAGCCGAGCGCTGGCCAGAATTTTCCAGCGTGGCGCACTCGAGCGAGCACCCAAAAATAAAATAGCGCCGCGAAGGACCCGGCCGTCTGCGCGGCGATGGAAAGGATGATGAGAAGCACGGGATGTTTCTGGAGCGAAATGAACGGGATTCCAAGAATGGCGGACGCGGCAATCATGGCGACAATCAGCAAAACGATTGTGCTGCCGAGATAAAACAACAGAAATACGCCTACGTCCGTCCAACCCCACGGCACGCGCAGATCCGGCGGAATTTTGGAGAGGCGCAACTGTTCCGCAATTTGTTCCGGCGACGGAGGAGGTTCGGAGGGAAACCAGCTTGGAGGATATGTGTCAGGGGCCGAAGCAGGAGCGTCGAGCGCGACCGGCTCGATAATTGGATCGCTCTGCGGAATATTTTCTGGATCGGTCATCGATGCTTGTGCCCGGCACTCTTCCTATTACGCAGTTCAGTGTGACGATGTTGCGCGTCCTGTGTCAATTCGCCGCTTTCTTGGGGATCAGAAAATTCCTTTCGATTGGTCGAACGTCAAAGCCATTAGCAGCACATCCGCGATCTCTTCGGAATTTGCCACTTTCGCGGTGAAATTCGCAGCGTGGCTTCGGCTTCCGCCCAACGGAAAACTGACTATCAACACCTTTGCAGCAGGAATTTTTCGTTCGGCGTTCAAACCGGAATCTGTTTTCGGGTCGAGCTTTCTGAGAGCCACATATACCTTTTCTCCGGCCACCGTTTGTTCGCGATACCACTCGTACTTATCTTTATCTTTTACGTCGACGGCTAAGCCCTCGCTCGGTCCCGCTTCAAAGTGGATGATGAGTCCGCTTTTTCCGGTAATTGTCCATGCAGACGCGTCGACGGACTTATCTTGCTTCGCCGAGTAACCGTCAAGCAATTTGATCGCGCTAAATCTCGTCTCAGCCGCCGGAAGTTGCGCTGCGACCGATGAGATAGCGATGAGAGCCAGCAAAATATTTCTCATGAGATTTTCACCCATTGGCTTTCTTCGTGTTGCCATTGCTCAACAATTTCGCCAGCACTTGTCCTGTATACGATTTTTTATTTTGCGCGATGCGTTCCGGCGGACCTTGCGCAACGATTCGTCCGCCGCCACCGCCGCCTTCCGGGCCAAGGTCAATAATCCAGTCGGCCTGCTTGATGACGTCCATGTGATGCTCGATCACCAGCACAGTATTTCCAAGTTCCGCCAGCCGATTCAGCACGACCAGCAATTTTCGCACGTCATCGAAATGCAGACCCGTGGTGGGCTCGTCCAGAATATAAAGTGTGCGTCCGGTTTGCCGCTTGGAAAGTTCGCGTGCCAACTTAATGCGCTGCGCTTCGCCGCCGCTCAAAGTTGTGGAAGATTGCCCAAGCTGCACATATCCCAATCCAACTTCCACCAGCGTCACCAGCTTCTGCTGAATCTGCGGAATATTTTCCAGAAGCGGCAGCGCCTCTTCGATGGGCATTTCCAGCACGTCGGAAATGGAATGTCCTTTGTAACGCACCGCCAAAGTTTCCGCGTTGTAGCGGCGTCCGCGGCAAACTTCGCAGGTCACGTAAACATCCGGCAGAAAATTCATTTCGATGCGGCGCAGCCCGTCACCCTGGCACGCTTCGCAACGCCCGCCCTTCACATTGAAACTGAATCGGCCAGGACGGTACCCGCGTTCGCGCGATTCCGGAAGCATCGCGTATAAATCGCGAATCGGCGAGAAAACTCCCGTATACGTTGCCGGATTCGAGCGCGGCGTGCGGCCGATGGGCGCTTGATCAATTTCAATTACTTTATCGATGTGCTCCACCCCGAGCATCTGGCGGAATTCACCGGGACGTTCCGACGAGCGATAAAGTTTTCCGGCCAACGCGCGATACAAAATATCGTTCACCAACGTGGATTTTCCCGAGCCGGATACTCCGGTGACTACGGTGAGAAGCCCGAGCGGAATGCTCACGTCAATATTTTTCAGATTGTTCGCGGTGGCGCCAAGTATGTGGAGTGACTTTCCGTTGGGCGTGCGGCGAACTTCCGGAATTTTAATTTGCGCGGCGCCGGAAAGATATTGTCCGGTCAACGACGCCGCATTCGCTTCGATTTCCGCGGGGCGTCCGCTGGCCACCAGATGTCCGCCGGCTTTTCCCGCGCCGGGGCCCAGGTCGACCACATAATCCGCGCGCCGAATGGTTTCTTCGTCGTGTTCGACGACCAGCACCGTGTTTCCCAAATCGCGCAACTGTTCCAGCGAGCGAATCAGACGGTCATTATCGCGTGCATGCAAGCCGATGCTGGGCTCGTCCAAAACATAAAGCACTCCGCGCAATCGCGAACCAATTTGCGTGGCCAGCCGAATGCGCTGCGCCTCGCCTCCGCTTAAAGTTGCCGCGGAACGATCCAAACTCAGATATCCCAGTCCGACTGCATCCAGAAAATCTAAGCGCTCGCCGATTTCTTCCAGCACGCGTCCGCCGATTTCCTGCTGACGCGACGAAAGCGTTTTCAAAATCGTGTCCACCGCAGGACGCGCGTCGGAAATCGAGAGCGCCACATATTCCGAAATACTTCGCCCCGCAATTTTCACCGCGAGCGATTCCGGCCGCAGCCGCCGTTCGTTGCACACGCTGCATGTAATCGGCGACATGTACTGCGTCATCCATTCGCGATACGTATCCGACTTCGATTCCTCGAAATTACTTTCCAGCATTTGAAAAATTCCCTGGAAATGCAGGCCGTATTTTTTCTCGCGCCTGCTCATCGGGCTGCGATTGGTCGGCTCCGGCCGCGCGTCTTCTCCCTTTGGCGGATAGCCGTGCAGAATCATGTTCTGAACTTTTTTCGGAAGCGCTTCAAACGCCACGCCTAAATTAAATCCGTGCGCATACGATGCCAGCTCAATGGTGCGCTGCACAAATGACGAACCCGCGCCCGGCCCCAGCGCGCCCTGAAATAACGGCTTCGACCAATCTACAATTACTTTTGCCGGATCCAGTTCATATTTTGAGCCCAGCCCGTTGCACGCTGGGCACGCGCCGTACGGCGAATTAAAACTGAATGAGCGTGGCTCCAGTTGCGGCACGGAAATTCCGCAATCCTGGCACGCCAATTTTTCGGAAAATGTGCGCTCCACTCCGCCCACGATCGAAATTGTCACCAATCCATTCGCAAGTTTCAGCGCGGTGGTGATGGATTGTTCCAGCCGCCGCGCGATTCCCGGCTTCACCAGCACGCGGTCCACCATAATTTCGATAGTGTGATTTTTGCGGCGGTCCATGGAGATAGGCTCATCGAGCGGACGCAGCACACCGTCCACACGCGCGCGCAAAAACCCATCGCGGAAAAATTTCTCCAGCTCTTTGCGATATTCGCCTTTGCGTCCGCGAATAATCGGCGCAAGAACCATCACGCGGTCGTCGGTGGCGCAAAATTCCTTGTCCAGCGTGGCCTGCACAATTTGCTCCACGGACTGGCGCTGAATGGGCTTGCCGCAATTCGGGCAGTGCGGGGTGCCGATGGAACTGTAAAGCACGCGCAGGTAGTCATAAATTTCCGTGATGGTGCCAACGGTGGAACGCGGTGAACGCGTGGTGGTTTTCTGCTCGATGGCGATGCTCGGCGAAAGCCCGTCGATGGAATCCACGTCGGGCCGCTCCATTTGATCCAGAAATTGGCGCGCGTATGCGGAAAGCGACTCGACGTAGCGGCGCTGGCCTTCGGCGTAAATCGTGTCAAACGCGAGCGAGGATTTGCCCGAGCCGGAAAGTCCCGTGATCACCGCGAGCGTGTTGCGCGGAATTTCCACGTTCACATTTTTCAGGTTGTGCTGGCGCGCGCCGCGCACGATGATGCTTTTCAGTGCCATGGACGAGATGAAGACCCTCTCACAGTGCCGGCCGGCGCCCTGTGGGCAAAATACGGCCAGAGTAATCTTTTAGCTTAGAGCTAGTTTGGGGTAGCGGTCAAGATTCAGTAGCGGGGCCCATTTCGACCGTCGGTTAACGCGGCATCTAAAAATCGTAGCGTCCTCAGCTCAGACGTAATTGGTACGCCACTTAACAGCCCAATTAGCTAGATATTCAACGTCGCGCGATTCAGAATAATTTTCATGAAACGCGGCCCTATCGGAGTTTGGTTCAGCGTGGCGCTGGTGATATTTGGACTGAGCGCCTGGGGCGGATTCGCAGGCGGTTCAAAGTTCGCTCGGTACCGGTTTCTTCGCCACCGGCAGCACGTGGAAATATCCTACAGTCCGGAACGCGCGCTTCTGGAATCGGAATCACTACAATTCAGCAGGCTGCAATACCTGCAATTTCTCATCAAATCAACTCAGGACGATAGGAAAGCCGAAAAGGAATACCTTCTCGCTGCCATTGCTGAATTTGAAAAGGAAGTGCAGAAATCACGGAGAGAAAGAATCAAGCCTGTAATCGAATTTAACCTTGGGCTTTTATACGTTGAAGCAGCGATAGCAGAGCGAAAAGACGGTAACAAAGATTTGGCGGAGAAGGATATGAAATCCGCGCAGCCGATCTTTCAATCTCTCGGATGGAAAGATTATTCCGAGGAGACGCTGCGCGCGTTTGCTCAAAACGAATTGGATCAATGGAAGTCTCCGGAAAGGAATCCACAGAAATGACACGAGCCGCCAAAATTACCTATTCCCTGGCGCTTCTAATAGGACTCGCGTCAGGCTCTGTTACGGGTTTTTGGTTTAGCTCGAGCACTCTTAGACTCTTTGATTTAGTCGGACCAATATTTGCTCCAGCTGAACTGGGTAAGTATTCGTATGTGCAGTACACACATGCAGACGCTGAGCACGCCAGGGCGGCTCTTCAGAGTTACGCGGATTTTCTGGATGGAATGGAAAAAATCAAACCGGATCGCGCACAGCGAGCAGATCTTTCTTTCACATACGCACGCCTCGCGCTACTTGAAGAATCCCAAAATAATCTCGATCAATCGCGCATTCTAATGACCAAGGCGCGAAGTTACATGAGCAATTCTGGTCGAGAAATTTCCGAGGCCGATTTGAGAAAAGCTTTGAAAATAATGGACGATCGCAACCTCCGCTAGATTAGGCTCGGCCAGTGCGAAGCGCCAGCACCCTTAATAAAATCCAAGCTTATGTGACGGTTTCACCAGTAAGTGCCGCTTTCGCCGAACGCCTTGGTCGAAACGAACGAGCGAAGCTCCGTCAAATCGGCGGCTCGTGGTCCCGGACCGCCCCAGAGAAAGCTGACTTTTCCATCAGCGCTCGCATCAAAAACCGCCAGATAGGATGTGTGAGCTATGCCGCCCTTCTCATAATGTATGAAGTATCTGTCCTTTGAAATACCTGCGAAAATTAACCGTCGCCACGGCAATCCCGGCTCACTTATATAATCCGTTGCCTGATAGTTTTCGCCCGGATTTGCCATTTTGAAATCGCGCTCCTTAGTCAATCTTGCAAACGCAGCCTTAAGGCTGTCCGGCAGCCGATCGACCCTTTTTTCGATGGTGAACTCCTTATCAAGAATGTGAGCTTTCTCGTCGGCGGAAAGTTTGCGTTGCGCCGGCGAATCGTTCTTTTGCGGCTGCTCGCTCGGAGGAGACGTTGGTTGAGACGGATGCGCTTCCGTAGTCGGCGCCCGTTTCAAACTCATCACATACGCAACCAGCGCCTGATTATCCGGATGATTTGCGGGAATATTGGGCATGCCTTTCATGTACGCGTCCGGACTGGGCTTTTCCAGGAATTTTGAAATTTCGTCGGCGTTAAGGCGCGTGCCGACCAGATCAGGACCTTCCCCGCCGCCTTCGCCATTCGCGCCGTGGCATTCGTCGCATTTGTAGGAGAGGTAGCGTTCTCTGCCCTGCGCGATCAGGGATTTGTCAGGCGCGGTTCCTTGCGAGCCGGGAGTGGACTGCATGCGCGCATTTCGGTCATATGCTGCGCTCAGCAGCGGGAACGCGATCGCCAGCAATACGCATAGTTTCTTCACCGAGCGAATTATCCCACAACCTTTCAATTGCGTGAAAGGCTGTGGAGAAGTCTGGCAATGGGCTACGCGCGGTTGAAATTCCCCGAGGTTACGCGCGTAGCAAAAGATAGAAGTAAGCAGCAATCGGTGATTGCATCCCACGAAAACCAGTTCCGGAGGCACCCGGGATTTCACGCAGAATCCCGTCCTATGAAAGGCCGTGACATTTGGCTTATTTTTCCGCTTTTTTGCGCGATGGTGGCGTACATTTTTTGGGATCACCGCGACGAAGCGTGGCCGGCGATGCGCATCATCGGCGCGGGCATGATGGTGTTCGGTTTCCTTACCTGGGCGCTCGCGCGAAAGCAGCTCGGCAATTCATTTTCCGTGCAGGCCAAAGCCACCGCGCTGGTGACGCACGGACTCTATTCCCGCATTCGCAATCCAATTTACGTCTTCGGCAGCATCATGATTGCGGGAGTCTGTCTCTTCTTTCTGAAACCGGAAGGGCTGCTGGTATTTCTGGCGATTATTCCCATGCAAATCATTCGCGCGCGAAAGGAATCCGCAGTTTTGGAAGCCGCGTTCGGCGATCAGTATCGCGAATACAAACGACAAACCTGGTTCTAAGCATCTATCCCGATCTTCAAACGCAGACTGCTCGTAATGAACCTGCCAGCCGCATCCGACAGGGACGTCCCCGGTCTGAGCTAGTACTCTGACAGTACTCCGCCGACCCCACCCCGGGGGTCGATAGCGATGTGTGTGCTAATAAAGGACTCACAGCGATCTGGGGTCAATGTGTGTGCTAATAAAGGACTTAGCTCGGAAACGGCGGCGAAGGATTGAATGCCACCCGTTGCAGAATTCCGAGCCGGCCGGGCATAATTTTCCGGCCCATAAACTTTTTACCCGAAGCGCGCGTCCGAAAGCCTCTTGTTTTCAATAATTTAGCTTTGGCGCGCGGCGTGCCCTATGAATAAACGATGGGGAGGACGCTCCGAGGATCCCTTTAGGGGATTGAGGGCTGGGCCGGATCGATTCTCCCCTTCAACTTCCGCCGCCTACCACGCACCACACCCAAGAGCTGCACCCGATTTACGGCGGAAGTATGTGTAAACGTTTGTCCACCGCTTGAAAAGTCCGGACTTAAGAAGTCGTAGGCGGAATCGGGCTTCGGGATCGCGGGCGGAACGCGTAGAAATACCATCGCAAATAGAGCGGCAACCAGTGCCAAAGTCGAAAGCGGGATTCCCCGGCGGTGCGGTCTCGCCAAATTGTAGGAATTTCCACGATTCGATACCCAGCAAGAAAAGCCTTCACGGTGATTTCGAGGCTCAGCTCAAATCCCCCACGGCTTTCCAGCTTTAGCGCATTCAACATTTCCGCGTCATAAAGTTTGAAGGCATTGGTGGCATCACTGGTAGGCAAACGCCTGATCCAGCGAAGTGTAAGTCCGGCGAATTTGGAAAGATTGCGTTTCAGGAATGGGCCACCCTGCAATTCTCCGCCGGGCATGTATCTGCTGGCGGCGACAAGATGAAATCCACGGTGATAAAGGTCCACCATCTCGTCCACTTTTCC
>Ga0210410_10004423_pt1 | contig 12329 bp, 7 predicted proteins | sample IncBWC4MmetaG_FD_161058 | JGI IMG/M metagenome (GOLD analysis project Ga0210410, IMG submission 161058) | Forest soil microbial communities from Barre Woods Harvard Forest LTER site, Petersham, Massachusetts, United States - Inc-BW-C-4-M | ecosystem: Environmental > Terrestrial > Soil >... | reverse complement strand
CCCAAACTTCCAGCTCCGCCGCAGACATCGGTATGCCGTAGCCCATGGCGCGACGCTGCGGCAAGGTGACGACCATGAAAATAAACTGCTCTGCGGCGAATGCCCGATTCGCAGCGCTCAGCTTCGAATCGCGCAGCTCCTGCGCGAGCAGGCCGCCGATGAGAGTGCTCGCTTCGCGCGTGCTGCCGTCGCCGTGAACGGCGCGAACCAGTTCGGGGAATCGCCCGGATTCGGCCATGACCAGCCGATGCAGCGCAATGGCTTCGGGCGCAAGAGCCGCGTGCAAGATCATGTTAGCCAAGCGACGCAGGACATCGCGCAAGGTCGCCCCCTCGATCAGCGGCACGCCTGCAGGAGGACGAATCTGCTCAATGATTTCATGGACGACGGCGGCGAACAATGCTGCCTTATCGTCGAAGCGGTGATACAACGTGCGCTTCGAGATTCCCGCGCGCGCCGCCACCGCTTCGATGGTCGTCGACCCGTAGCCCTCAGCGAGAAAGAGCTCCGTAGCGACCTCTAGTATTCGATGCCGCAGACGCAGTGCGTCGGCGCTCGAGGGCCGACCGCCTCGTCCGCCGGCTTTGTTAGCCGCCTTTCTTCGCTTCATGTCCCCGTGAAGATTCCTTTCCTAGCGACGGGGGTATGCGTAGCCACTCGCGCGATACGAAGCGTAGCCGCCGTAGTAGCCCGGGGGGCGCGGCGCGTAATAGGCACGTGGCGCATAGTAGGCGCGCGGCGCCGGGGAGTAGACCGGCGCTCGCGGGTAATACGCCCGGGGCGGCGCATAATAAGTCTGCGGCGCAGCGTAGTACGCCGGCGGCGGAGCATAGCCTCGCGAGCCATCGTAGCCGGGCGATGATTGATAGGGCGCCTCGGGTTCGGTCGCCGAGAGCGCAGCTGAGGCGATGGCGATCGGAAGAGTTGCAAGACCAACGACGGCTCCCAGCAGCCCCCTCCCCAATCCCCATGAGTGCAGGTGCCCGTAGCCATGCGCCCCAGCGGTTGCGATGGGAGCACACGCGATCGCCGCAGCCACCGCCATTCCGAGAACAGCGTGTTTGAATCCGTGCATAAGCTGCTCCTTCATGTGGTGTCAGAACTCCAGCATCAGCCACCATACGCGCTTTATTATTGAAACGCAACGGTACCGTTCCGTTATTATCGGCGTGGGCTATTAGTCACGGTGAGCGTTGCCGAAGGTGTCACCGCCAAGGGGCAAGAGCGGGGGCGACGCCGAACAGTAGCGTTGCGGAGGGGCCGACGACATCAAAACGTTGGTCACGATGCTTGTTGTTCGTCGATATCGCAATTGCTTAGAACTTGTAGGCTGCTCGAACGTAGTAATAGCCCCCATTGAACCCGAACGGCGAGAAGTAGGGGTGGGCTTCCACCGCCAGGTTGTCCTGAGCCTGGCGCGCGTAGTGCAGCAGCGTGCTGTTGGTTTCGTTCGGATAGCGGTTGAACAGATTGTTTGCCCCGATGTCGAGCTTCAGATGTTGAGTCGCCTGATAGCCGAGGTCGAGGTTCGTCAAAGCCGTGGTGCCTATGCGGTTATTGTAGTAGACGATGCTGCTGCCGTTGGTATCGGCATCATCTCCAACCCACTCATTGGACGGCCCAAGGATCTGTTCACGAAGATTGACCGTGAACTTGCCGAGCGTCCACAGCGAGCCGAGATTGAGCACAAACCTCGGAGTTGCGGTGGTAAGGTCGGAAATCGCCGTCGCGTTGAACAGAGGCTGACCATTCATTTGGGCCGTCCCCGGCGCCAAATTGGCGAGGGTGGTTTCAGCGAAGGTGGCTCCCACCGACCAGTCGACACTGCCAAAGTCATAGTCGACCGGAGCGTCGAGTGCTATGTCGACTCCGCGCGTCCGAGTATCCGCTCCGTTCAAAAAGAACTGCACCCCGGTGCTGGGCACATTCACAATCTGAGTGCCGGTGGCGGTAATCGCGTTGAGGACGTTCTGATCCACGGTCGTGCCGCCGAGCGAACCATAAATCGCACCGCTGCCGACGATGCGATTCTTGATGTCGATCTGATACACATCGACAGTGGCCATCAGCTTCGGTGTCGGTCGGAACACGAAACCGATGCTGTAATTCCTGGACGTCTCGGGCTTCAAGCCGCTCGGCAAGCCCAGACTCTGGGCCGCTGCCGAGTTGGGCGGCAGTTGGAGGAAGGCGAAACTCGGGGCTACATAGGTCGACGTGTAATACTCCTCGGCGAGCGTGGGTGCCCGGAAGCCGCTGCTGACCGTGCCACGCACGGCAAATTCCGGGACAATGTCGTAACGCGCAGTGAGTTTACCGACGGTTTTGCTGCCGAAGTCGCTGTAGTGCTCGAATCGGCCTGCCGCGTCCAGCAGCAGGGGGTCGACCGGCCTGACCGCGAGATCGACATATCCCGCATAGTTCGTGCGGTCATGCGTCCCTGCATCGGTTGGTGTGAAACCTTGATACCCTGCCCCACCGCCCAAGAGATACGAGGCGAGATCGCCTGCCTCGATCCTGTAGGTCTCGCGCCGATACTCGCCACCGAAGGCAACGTTCAATGGACCTGCTAGCCCGATATCGAAGTTTTGATTGAGGTCGAGGTTCGAAGTCCACTGGGTCGCCTTCAGCAACCCGTCGTAGAAGTCTGTCGGCCCTGTACCGGTTTCGGCATAGACCAGTTGATTCCCCGAATTGAGGGTGGAGAGTTCGACGTGGTCATCGCCGTAGGAGCTGCTGACGTCCCAGTTCCAACCCACTACCTTGCCTTTGATGCCGCCCGTCAGCCCGTAATCTATCTCGTGGCTGGCCTCTCGAGGACTGAACCCGAAAGGGTATTGGTACGTCGTCGCTCCCGCGGGGTCGGTATAGGAAATCACGCTCGGCGGCCGATAGTTCTGGTAAGACTGGACATTTTTGTCGCCGTAGGTTCCGAAAGTGTAGAACTCCACGTCGTCACCGAGCTTGGCGCCGCCGTTGAACGAGGCGATCTTGAGCTGGATCTGGGCATCTCCCGCAATCAGGTTCAGGTTCGGATAGCCGGGGACATAACTCTCGTTCGTGTTGGGGTACACATCGTGCTGGGATCCGGTCAAGCGCGGATCGACACCGCCTCGGTTGCTGAACCCGTGGTTGCGCACCTCGGCGGTAAAGTTCAGATAGGCGCCATCGTGTGGCTCGAAACCGATATTGCCTGACACATCGTCCGTAATTCCGCCGCCGTCAAAATACCCGCCGTAGGTGGCGTTCAGCGAGCCACCCGAAGAATCCTTCTTCAGAATGATATTGATCACGCCCGCGATCGCGTCCGAACCGTATTGCGCGGCCGCGCCTTGCGTGAGCACCTCGATATGGTCGATCGCAGCAACGGGGATGAAACTCAGATCCGCGCCTGCACCGCCCTGGAAAACGCCCGAATCGACGGCCAGATTGGCCGTTGTATGTCGCCGCTTGCCGTCGATGAGTATGAGCACGTGATTGGGACTCAAACCGCGCAGTTTGACTTGCAGAGTCGCGTTGGTCGTATCCCCGCCGAAAGCCTCCGCAGTCAGCGAGGGGACGATGGCCGCAAGCGTCTGCATGAGGTCCGGTTGACTGGCGAGCGTTGCCAGAGTCTCGGCGCTCAGTATCTGAATGGGCGCTGCGCTGGTTGCCGCCGTGAGCCCGGTCTGACGCGTGCCGGTGACGATGACTTCTTGCAACGATGTGTCGTTGTCGGCGCTGGTGTTGGCACCTGCCGCCTCCGTGTCGGCGGCACAGACTCTTCCCGCTGCAGCAATCGCCAGAAGGCTGCTGATGCAGATAGCTAAATATTTCATCGCTCTACCCCTTAACTTTTGCGTGTTGTGTCTGTCCCAATCAAGCCATCCCGAACTCTCGCATCCTGTTTGCATCACTCGAATCGAGCCACAGTCTGCGATGGTTTCTCAATGACACCGTGGAGGCCGGTCATCGGCCCACCAGCAAGCCGACGCCCCGCCCGCGCGGATCGGGAGCCACGAGCGGCGTGCGACCCTGTATCTCGATCGCCGCGATGTCGCCGTTGAAAATCTGCTTCTCCAACGCATAGCCGCGCATCTCCAACGCCGCCGCGAGAGCAGGAGGAAAGGGGCCGTAGGGCTCGGAGTAGAGGGTGTTCGGCGGCAGCAGTTGATGATGGTAGCGGGGGGCGTCGACTGCGGCCTTCAGCGGCAGGTGGAAGTCGTAGACGTTGACGAGAACCTGAAATATGGAAGTGAAGATGCGCGAACCGCCCGGTGTGCCGATGACCATGGCGACGCGACCATCCTTGACGAGGATCGTGGGAGTCATGGACGAGAGCGGTCGTTTGCGGGGCGCGATGGCATTGGCCTGGCCGCCGACCACGCCAAACAGATTGGCCGTGCCCGGTTTGGCGGAGAAATCGTCCATCTCGTCGTTCAGCACGAATCCGGCACCCTCGACGATCACACCGGAGCCGAACCCGTTATTCAGGGTGTACGTGTTCGAGGCTGCGTTGCCCCAGCGATCGACGACCGAAAAGTGAGTGGTCTGCGGCTTCTCCAGGCCCGGAATGACAGATGTGGTGGGAGAGGGTTTGTCCGGGTCGACCTGCCGCGCCCGGCGCGCCAGGTAGTCCGGATCCAGCAGCGCGACGACGGGCACCTTGATGAAATCGGGGTCGCCCAGATAGGCAGCGCGATCGGCGAACACTCGTTTTTCGATTTCCGCGAGCAGGTGCACGTATTGCGCGCTGTTGAGACGCTGGCCCGCAAAGAGCTGGGCGTCGTCAGCCTTCATCTCCAGCATTTGTAGCAGAGCGATTCCGCCCGAGCTGGGCGGCGGCGCGGTAATGACGGTGAAGCCCTCCCACTGGCCCTCGATGGGCTCGCGCCACACGGCTTTGTAGCCATCCAGATCCGCGCGGGTGATCAGGCCTTTGACCGGACCCCGCGACATCTGGGCGACGATCAGGTCCGCCGTTTTGCCGGAATAAAACTCGGCCGCGCCATCATCGGCGATCCGTTGGAGAGTGGCGGCAAGCTGCGGCTGGCGGAAGCGCTGTCCCACCTTCATGCCCACGGCCCACCGGGCAAAATTAGTGGTCTTGCCCAGTTGCGGCAGGAAGTAGTCACGCCAGGCGATGAGCCCGGGTGGGACGATGAATCCGTCGCGGGCCAGGGCAATCGCGGGCGCCAGATCCTGCTTCCACGTCAGGCGGCCGAAGCGCCGATGCGCCTCGGCGAGCCCGCGCACCGTGCCCGGCACCCCACTGGCAAGATTGCCCATCAGGCTGAGTTCGGGCACCGGCTGTCCGCTGGCGCTCAGATACATGTCGGCCGCGGCAGCGGCGGGCGCAGTCTCCCGATAGTCCAGGAAATACGGCTTGCCGCCGACGTAGAGAGTGAGGAATCCGCCGCCGCCCAAGTTGCCGGCCTCGGGATACGTGACGGCCAGCGCAAACCCCGTCGCCACCGCCGCATCGACGGCATTGCCGCCTTCCTGCAGCACCGTTCGCGCCGCCCGCGCGCCGTAGATGTCGGGCGCGGCTACCGCCCCGGCGTTCAGACCTAATGTTGGGTCTGCTTGAGGCTGGGTCTGGACAGCGCCGGCTTCGACGGCTCCGGCCCCCAGTGCAAGCATGAGGCAGACGATGCCCGCCAGCACCTGGATCGGGCGGTTCCCAATTGCTTTTGTGCTAGGGCCCATAAGCTGTACGACGTTTCATTTGACTATCGGTCGCGCGCTCCCCTGCACCCGTCGCGCGCTCCCCGGCACCCATTGGTTCGAGCAGTAATGTCCTTGGGGACCTGGCGATCTCGGACATGCAAATTTCGGAACTGAAACCGAGACCGAGCTGTCGGGCGATTTACGTCACAGCTGAACGCTCCTATGACGGCCCCACCGCGATCTGTCAATAATGTCAGATACTAAACGAGATAGTCAAGAGAGAGAACTCGACGATTCTAAATCTGAGCGTTGCCGCCGCCTGTACCAATTTCCGCACCGGTGCTGAGCTTGCTGACATCCGTCGGGGTCGATAGCACCGCCCGAGCCACAGCGTCGCCGCCAAGAACCTGGATGGTGAAGGGGGGTGTCTGGACGCTCTGCTCGCGCCGCTCCGCGGTGACTACTATTTCGTCGAGGCCAACCGGAGGGCGGCTGCGCGGTGGCGTCCTGCTCATGCACCGAAACGGGCATGGCGAGGAACGACGGCGGCGAAGTTCAGCCGGGATCTCCCAGCGCTGTTCCGTAGTCCGAGACCGCGACTGTCAACAGTCGCTCCCGATGGCTCCTCCTGACCTCGTCCCTTTTAATTCGTTGTACCGCTTCGTAAAATCGGGGGACTCCTTTGCCAGCCTCTGAGGCGTCATTACGCCCGTGCGCAGTAGATAGTCATAGGCGAAATCGTACGGTTCCAAGCGCATTTTTGTGGCAACGCTCTCGTACCACGCAATACTGGCTTCGGCCGCCTTGTTGAGGTTGCCGCGCACGGGGCGACGATGCTGCTCGTAAAGTTTGAAGGCTGAGGGAACATCGGTTCCCACCGTCTGAAACGCGCGCCAAAGTGCGATCGAGTCCTCCATTGCGAGTCTCGTTCCCGATCCTATGGAGGGGTGCGCTGTCCGCAGCGCATCCCCTACGAGCACGATGTTCCGATGATGCCATGTACCATTCATGATCAGGCGCCATCGACGCCAAACAGAGCGGTTGCTAATGAGTTTACGGCCGCCCAGTGTGTCCGCGAACACTTCTTCCATCATGTCCTTGCGTTCGTCGTCGGACATGATCGACATTCTTGAGCTAAGCCAAGTCGAGCCATCAACCTCGGTGACAATAGTGCTCTTGACGGGCGTATACCGATAATGATGCGCACAGTATGTGTTGCCGCGCTCAGAAACGAAAGTGAGAGTATGAGCGGAATAAGGTGTCTCGACGCCATACCACGCGAAGTAGTTCTGCAGGTCCACGACGGTCGTATCAAATGCTTCTGGAAATGCATCTCGCACGACGGAATTGGCCCCGTCTGCGGCAACGAGCACCTCGCAGTCACCCAGCTCGGCGGGATCGTTAATTCGTCGAGTGAACTCGAGTTCAACGCCAGCCTTTTGACACAGGCTCTGTAGCTCACGAAGCAATGAAAGACGCTCAATGGCGCAGTAACCACTACCGTCTACAGTAACCAGTTCACCCTTGTGGACAATGTGCTGCTCCTGCCAGCGTTCCATGTTTCTTTCAAGACGGCCAATGAACTTCGCATCTCCTTGTGCTAGAAAATCTAGTGCTCGTCGGGAAAGGACAACACCGAATCCGTAAGTGGCGTCAGGCGGATTCTGTTCCACGATACGAACAGCGTAGCCGGGATACGACTTCTTCATCAAATATGCGAAATACAAGCCCGCGGGACCCGCGCCGACAATGGTGATCGCGAGAGTCATAGATCTAAACCACCCGCGGGGACGCGGCACTTGAACCACACTGTGTAAGTGACACCGGCTGGGCCACACTCCCCCCATTTCACGCGACGTCGCACGACAAACGGGGTGGTTGTCAGAATATGTTCGGTACTGATCACGCGGCGGGCGCTTCATTGCGGAGTTTTTCGGCGATAATCGCCTTGAGCGCGACTTTGTCGAGCTTGCCGATCCCTGTAACGGGGAAGACCTCGATAATCTCAACACGCTCTGGACACTTGAACTTTGCCAGGCCGCTGCTGATCAAGAACTCCGCTAATTCTGCAACTGAAGGGGCTGCTTCCCCCGATCGTGGGATGATGAAGATACATCCCTTTTCTCCGTATAAGGCGTCGGGCATCGGCACGAGCTTCGCGTCCGCTACCTTGGGATGCCGGCTTACGAACGCCTCAACCTCCTCACAGCCGATCTTTTCCCCGCCTCGATTGACGTTGTCTCGTAGTCTCCCCTGGAAGGTGTAGTACGTCTTGCCGTCAATGATCCGCGCGGTCATCATATCGCCAGACCGATAAAATCCTTCGTGAGTTAAATACTCACTCGGTGTAACTTGCGCTTTAAAGTAAGATCGCAGACTGGACGGTCCTTTGAAACAAAGTTCGCCAACCTCCCCGTCACGTACTGGCTTGTCTGAATCGGGCTGTAGTAGACGTATTTCGTCGAGCGGACAACCCGAAGCCCCATGAGTGTGATGGCGAGCCTCCACGGGCGCATCGGCGCCGCATCCTAGTGCCAGGCCCTCGGTAATTCCATAAAGATTCGAGCATGGCACGCCCAGGTGCGCTTCCAGTGCATCGGCGCGATTCATCGTTGAGAACAGTCTCAGCGAAGAAAGTGAGTGCCCAATTGGAGAGTAGAGCAACAGTTGAGGTGCTATCGGGCCAATCGAAAGCGCGTGCGTAACCTGGTGCTTGTCGATTAGGTCCAGCATTTGTCGAGCATCCGCCTTCGGCATCAGGACACTGGTAACGCCCGCGCACGCCGTCGGAACCAAAGAAAAGACCTGACCGGCGTTATGAATTAAAGGGAGGGACCAGATGATGGTGCTTGCCGCGCCGATGCCATAAAGGCGCATCCAGCTTACGGAATGGCCGATGTACTCAGCATGAAATCGCGGAATGATCTTCGGAATGCCGGTGGTTCCGCCGGAAAGTTGAAAGCTCAATACGTCTTCTGAGCCGAGAGGTATGTCCTTCAGAATCTGACGGGCCCGGTCGATCGGCATTCCCGCGATCAGCGATTCAAGTTCGGGCGAGCCATCATGCTGCGCAGACCTCGCAACAACTAGGTGTTCGATTGCGGGGTGACGTTGAATCATTTGTTTGGCAAACGCCACTAGATCGTAGTTGCCAACCTTCGCTTCGACGAAATAGGCTTTTGGATCCGTCTGATTTGCAAGATGCCCTATTTCGACTTCGCGGTATTGCGGCACGGCGCATACTGGAATGACACCTACCTTATAGCAGCCCAGAAGCGCTATAGCGGTCTCTACGGTCGTACCCATCTGGAAGATGGCTCGATCGCCTGGCCGGAGCCCTAGAACCAGTAGGGCCGCGCCCAGCCTGTCAGTTAAGTCATTTAGTTCGTGGAAGGTTACGCTTCGGTCGTCACCGATGAAGGCGGCCTTATTCGGGCAACGGCGGGCAGTTATTTCCAAGGCTTGGCCGACCGTACGATCGACCCAAGAACCAGCCGCGAAGAACGTTGCAGCCTCAGACCGGTCACAATATACGACGCCATCTAGGCGATGTTCTATACCGGACACGCGGTAATCCCTTTAATTACGGCTGAGGTAAGAGACGAACCCGATCACGATCAAATGATTCAATACGACCTTGGAGTCCGCCCGTAAAGAGCCCATACCATACGGCGGGTTTGAGTCCGAGCTCCTTGCGGGTGAACTCCAGTGGCTCATTTGCCTCAATGACGTGATATCCGGCGATTGGTGCAGTAACCTTGCAGGACGGTTGCTGGTTTGCGACGGTCACGATTGCTGCGAACTCAGGAAGGTCCGGAACGAACAACCTTAGAGTCGCGTTGTTCAGGCGCGTGTCTCCGGCGTGAACGGTAAGTAGCTGCGCTTTACGAGTCCATATAGAGTCAATCTTGGTAACACGGGACCCGGTACTTCGGGCCTCATCTTCGAGCTGAATGGCCGCGTCCAAGGTCAAAGAGGCGTCGAGAGCATCGACAGAGTTCAAGGGCCGCAGCTTTCGGGTGATCTCTAAAAAGTAGCCGTTGGGATCTCGGAAGTAGATTGATTCAATCACTTCATGCCGCGTTTCAGCGGATACCTCTACTCCTTTGTCAAGGAGTCGCTGCCTCCAAGTGTGTAACTCTTCCGCGGTATCGACTAGCCAAGCCGTATGAGTCGCATCGAACACGTGATCGTCCGGCGCCGGCCGCATTTTGGAACGTCCGCGAAGAGTCTCGGGAGCGTCGGAGTTGAGGTAGTAGAAGAATGCTATCGTGCTGCCGTGCCCGCTGTCGAAAAAAAAGTGCAAGAAGTCGGGATGCGCGCCCGTTCCCCAGCCGCGGGCAGATACGGTGTGGATCAGCGGTAGTCCAAGGGAATCACGATAGAATTCGACGGTCTCCTTGAGTTTCCATGTGGGTCGGGCCGTATGGTCGACACCCCCAAGGCGCAGGCGTACGGCATCAGCGGTTGCGTGCATAATTAGGCGCTCCTAGTATCTCTCACGCAGCCACGATTGAATGATTCGTCCGGCGACGTAACGTCCGGGCTCTTCCTCCGAGGAAAGAGGGCGACCGTGGTGGTCACCGCGAACGCGTTCACGACGCTTGTCTGAAGTGCCTATGGCTGCAAAGATGTCTTGGCAGACGCTTGGAAAACACGACTGATCTCCCGTGTACTCAATCATCAAGGTTGGCATTGTGATCGATGGAGCGGTCTTCGACAGCAGGGCGTTTGATGAAGCCCCAGACCACGTCGAGAGCCATGCCTCCGGCGAGCACAGGCGCGCGAAGCCGACGGAGCCGTAGTTCGACACAAGGGGATTGCTGCCCCACACGGACCCGTAACGCCGATCCGACGGGTCAAGCGAAAGGTCATAGCACCTCAAATCGGCGTCGGTGCGCCAAACCGTGATAATCGGCGCGTGGGAGCCTTTGCGCAGATCCCAGGGGTCGCCTGAATCCTTCGCGCGCTTTCGTGCTGCCAAGCGTTCTGCGATGGCCTGCTTCGCGGCTGTGTCAATCCTCCTTACTCTATCCACTTGTGCGTGGCGATAGCGTTGTACGAACTCCGCTGTGTACGTGGAAGATTCAGGTGAGTCGGCGAATCCATTCGCCTGCGAGAAAGGATCTAACTCGGGAATAACCGACAACGGGTCCCCTTCATTGGCTACGGAAGGATCGATGCACTGCAAAAGGAGAGCACCCTGACCCGGGTGAGGTGCGAGGAATACCATGCCGTCGACGTGCGGCATCTGAAGGGTAGCCAGATTAGTCGGGCGGCCACCTGGAGTTTTAGCTATCCGGGCCTCCGGTGCGAGAAGGCATTGCTGGGAGTAAAGGCAATAGAGTCCGCCACCGCCCGAATTACCGAGGAGAACGATCTTCTCGAATCCAATGTCACGCAGAAAACATAATCCGGCCGCGACATCGAAGAGCGCGATCTCATGTTCAAGCCTTAAGTCATTTCCCACGGAGCGAGATCCTTGCGTCCAAGCGGCGAACCCAGCTTCGAGGATGTCCGGCACCAAGTAGTGGTTAGCCATGAATTCCCGGGGGTGCATGATGCAGACAACCGCGCTAGTTTTGGTGCCTGGAACGTATAGAGTCCCGGTCGTTGCAGCTTGGTCTTGCGTTCTGAGGGCAACATTGCGGGTCGTGCTGCCGGAAGGAATATCCCTCGGATTCCAATCCAATCCCAGAGAGACCGCCTTCGGCGGTTGCTCACTCGGACGCTGTCGAAGCGAAGGGGCGGCAAGATCCATGAGAGGCTCCAAGTAATAACTGCAAATTAGACTATTAGTTGACTATCATGTCAAGTAATTGACACTTACGACTAAGACAGTTGGTGGTCCCTTCAGCGGCGGCATCGAATGCGCCCACGTCGAGCTTGGGGACAAGAACCTTCCGACCCTACGTGGCGTGAGATGCCGCTTCTCCCGGCGGTATCCTGGAATTCTATGTAAATGAGTTGGCGGGCAGATTCGAAGATCTCGAGGGCGGCGATTGCATCCCGGATGGCCAGGCCATGAGCGCCCCCGAGCTCAACGAGAAATGGACGGTGCGCGGCACCTCTGCGAGATGGCCCAGGGGGCCGGATGGCGTCGTTGCGATGTGTTCGCGCTAAACCCTACGGGGCCTCATGACGAGCTCCAGGTAATCAATATCTTCGCGCAAAACCTGCCATGCGTCGCTGATCGCACTAGTCTTGGGTCGTCGGGCCTCTTCGCGCCGAACCGAATGCACGGCAAGTTCGGCAATACCATCGGCTACCTGTTGTGGGGACAGGCGGCCGCTCGGCTTGAACCACCATGCGGTCCAGTTGCACATTCCCAGAATTGCAAAAGCGCTCAGCTGTGGATCCACTGGACGAAAATGGCCGATTTGAGCCCCACGGGCGATCACAGAGGAGAAATTGTGGAGCGTCGCCCGTTTCGCAGTGTCATGGACCTTACGAACTGCCGCCGGCAAATCAGCCTCGCTGCGATCCACCACACGAAAGGCCACGGCATGATCGAGGAGCGACCTGGCGTGGGAGGCTGTCATAAGCCGCAGCGTCTCACCGGGATTGGTGTCAGTCGAGGCGGCAATGCGGGTGGATTGCTGCTGCATGAAAACCGTAACCTCCTCGACGAGTGAGGCCAGGATCTTTTCCTTGTTCGGGAAGTAGTAGTAGAGCAACGACCG
>Ga0210410_10004422_pt1 | contig 12329 bp, 10 predicted proteins | sample IncBWC4MmetaG_FD_161058 | JGI IMG/M metagenome (GOLD analysis project Ga0210410, IMG submission 161058) | Forest soil microbial communities from Barre Woods Harvard Forest LTER site, Petersham, Massachusetts, United States - Inc-BW-C-4-M | ecosystem: Environmental > Terrestrial > Soil >... | reverse complement strand
AAATACGCGTCCCACTCGACTAGTATCCGCGCCCCGGCTTCGGCTAATGGGAGACACTCAACTTGGGGGGACGCCGATCCGCGCAGCGGAGCTTGATACCGCCGAACAAAAATGGCGGAGACGCTGCGGGTAAGAGGAATAGATGAAACCTACCGACATCTCGGTTCCAAATTATTTCCACAAGGTCGTCGATTGTCAGTGGGCTTGCCCGGCGCACACGCCGGTTCCCGAATACATTCGTTTGATCGCGGCTGGCCGCTACAGCGACGCCTACATGATCAATTGGGAATCGAATGTGTTCCCCGGCATACTCGGCCGCACCTGCGATCGACCCTGCGAGCCGGCGTGCCGCCGCGGACGTGTCGAAAAGGAGCCAGTGGCGATCTGCCGGCTCAAGCGGGTTGCGGCCGACTTCAAAGACGACATCCGCGGGCTCCTGCCCAAGCCGTCCGAGCAAAAAAACGGCAAGCGCATTGCGCTCGTTGGCGGCGGGCCCGCTTCGCTCACGGTCGCGCGCGATCTCGCCCCGCTCGGCTATGAGTGCGTGGTGTTCGATCAGGACCCGCTGTCCGGCGGCATGATGCGCACACAAATCCCGAAATTCCGCCTGCCGGAAAACGTGATCGACGAGGAATGCGGCTACATCCTCGATCTCGGCGTCGTGTTCATCGGCGGCCAGCGTATCGACAGCATGAAGGCGCTGCTTGCGGAAGACTTCGACGCGATCTTCGTCGGCTGCGGCGCGCCACGCGGCCGCGATCTCGACATTCCCGGCCGCAAGGAAGCGGCCAAGAATATCCATATCGGCATTGACTGGCTGTCGAGCGTCTCGTTCGGTCACATCAACAGCATCGGCAAAAGGGTGATCGTGCTCGGCGGCGGCAACACCGCCATGGACTGCTGCCGCTCGTCGCGCCGGCTCGGCGGCGAAGACGTGAAAGTCATCGTGCGCTCCGGCTTCGAAGAGATGAAAGCGTCTCCCTGGGAAAAGGAAGACGCCATGCACGAAGACATTCCGATCTTCAATTATCTGGTGCCGAAGGAATTCACGCACGACAACGGCAAGCTCACCGGCGTTGTGTTCGAGAAGGTCAAGGCGGTGCGCGACGCCAAGGGCCGCCGCAATCTGGTGCCGACCGGCGAGCCCGATCAGCACTTTCCGTGCGACGACGTGCTGGTCGCTGTCGGCCAGGAAAACGCGTTCCCGTGGATCGAGCGCGACTGCGGCATCGACTTCGACAAATGGGACATGCCGAAGGTCGACACCAAGACCATGGCTTCGACCAATCCGAAAGTCTTCTTCGGCGGCGACGCGGCGTTTGGCCCGAAGAACATCATCTGGGCGGTGGCGCACGGCCACGAGGCCGCGATCTCGATCGACCTCTTCTGCCGCGGCGAGAACGTGGATGTGCGGCCGGCGCCGGAGATGGCTATCACCAGCCAGAAGATGGGTATCCACGAGTGGAGCTACGACAACGAGATCACGCTCGACAAGCGCTATCGGGTGCCGCACCGCGAAAAAGTGGTGGCGCTGCGCGACATCAAGGCCGAGGTCGAACTCGGCTATGACGTCGATCTCGCGCTCAAGGAGGCCGAGCGCTGCCTCAACTGCGATGTGCAGACCGTGTTCACCGGCCAGCTCTGCATCGAATGCGATGCCTGCGTCGACATCTGCCCGATGGACTGCATCACGTTCACCGAGAACAGCGACGAAGCAGATCTGCGCACGCGCCTCGAGGCGCCGGCGACGAACCTCACCCAGGATCTCTATATCGGCAACAGCCTCAAGACCGGCCGCATCATGGTCAAGGACGAGGACGTGTGCCTGCATTGCGGGCTGTGCGCCGAGCGCTGTCCCACCGGCGCCTGGGACATGCAGAAATATCTGATAAATATGACTCACGCAGACCAAGCATGCCACTCCAGAGCGTAAACGACTTCGTCATCCGGTTCGCCAACGTCAACGGCTCGGGTTCGGCCAGCGCCAACGAACTGTTTGCCCGGTCCGTGCTGCGCATGGGCATTCCCTGTGCGCCACGAAACATATTTCCGTCTAACATCCAGGGCCTGCCGACCTGGTACGAAGTGCGTATCTCCGAGGCCGGCTATCTCGGCGCGCGCGGCGGCACCGACCTGATGGTGGCGATGAACCCGCAGACCTGGGACAAGGATGTCGCCGGCATCGAGCCCGGCGGGTATCTCCTTTACGATTCCACCAAGCCGATGCCGCAGACGAAATTCCGCGACGACATCACGGTCATCGGCGTGCCGCTCACCGCCATCTGCAATCGCGAATACAAGGATCCGCGCCAGCGCCAGCTGTTCAAGAACATCATCTATGTGGGCGCGCTCTCGGCCATGCTCGACATGGATGTCGCCGAGATGGAGAAGCTGATCGGCGAGCAGTTCAAGGGCAAGGAGAAGCTGTTCGACGCCAACAAGCACGCGCTGCATCTCGGCCGCGACTGGGTGATGATGAATGTCGAGCACCCGATCGGGCTGCGATTGAAGCGCAGCAACAATGTCGGCGACCGCATCTTCATCGAGGGCAATTCGGCCGCGGCGCTCGGCGCCGTCTATGGCGGCGCCACGGTCTGCGCGTGGTATCCGATCACGCCCTCGTCGTCGCTCGCCGAGGCTTTCACGCGCCACTGCCAGCGTATGCGCGTCGAAGCGGCAACCAAGAAGAACAAATTCGCCATCGTCCAGGCCGAGGATGAGCTCGCCTCGATCGGCATCGTGATCGGCGCCGCCTGGAACGGCGCGCGCGCGTTCACCGCTACCTCCGGCCCCGGCATCTCGCTGATGCAGGAATTTTTGGGGCTCGCCTACTTTGCCGAAATCCCGGCGGTGATTTTCGATGTGCAGCGCGCGGGCCCTTCGACCGGCATGCCGACTCGCACCCAGCAGACCGACATCCTCTCCTGTGCGTACGCTTCACACGGCGATACCAAGCACGTACTCCTTTTCCCCGAAGACCCGGCCGAGGCCTTCGACTTCGGCGCGGCCGCCTTCGATCTCGCCGACCGCCTGCAAACGCCGGTCTTTGTCATGCTCGATCTCGATATCGGCATGAACCATCGCCTGAGCCGCCCGCTCGCCTGGGATGACAGCCGCAAATTCGACCGCGGCAAGGTGATGACCGCTGCCGCGCTGGAAGCCGGCAAGGAATTCGGCCGCTATCTCGACGTCGACGGCGACGGTATTCCCTACCGCACCTTTCCGGGCACGCATCCGACCAAGGGCTCGTTCTTCACCCGCGGCACCTCGCGCGACCGCTATGCGCGCTACACCGAGGAAGGGGCGGCTTATGCCGACAACATGCAGCGGCTGCTGCGCAAGTTCGAGACCGCGAAAGATCTCGTGCCGCGGCCGCTGCAGGCCAACGCCGACAAGTCGACCAAATACGGCGTGATCTATTTCGGCTCGACGTCGCCGGCGATGGACGAGGCCGTCGAGCTTTTGGAAGCGAACGGCCACGCGCTAGACCGGCTGCGCGTGCGCGCTTTCCCGTTCCATTCGAGCGTGACGAGCTTCATCGGCGAGCACGATTTCGTGTTCGTCGTCGAGCAGAACCGCGACGGGCAGCTTCGCTCGCTCGTGGTCAACGAATGCAACATCGACCCGGTGCGGCTGGTGCCGATCCTGCACTATGACGGCACGCCGATCACAGCCCGCTATATCGCGCGCACCATCGGCGACCATCTCGACGCGCTCAAAGTCACGCCGCTGCGCAAGGTGGTGTCGTGAGAAACGCTCCCGTTCTTATCCTCCCCCTGAAAGGGGAAGGTGGACCGGCGAAGCCGGGCCGGTGGGGGCCAGTCCGCGACACTAGCCCCTCCCCGACGCGCATCGCGCCAAAGCCGATGCGAAGCATCGGCGTTACTAAACATGAAATACGGTGGCCGAAGGCCGCCTATGCCTCCCCTTTCAGGGGAGGGATATTGGAAGAGCCACTCCCATGACCTACGTCACCAAGCCGAAATTCCATCACCCCGACCTGCCGAAGAACGAGCTCGGCTTTACGCACCGCGACTATGAAGGCGCGGTTTCGACGCTGTGCGCCGGCTGCGGGCATGACTCGATTTCCGGGTCGATCATCGAAGCGTGTTTCGAGCTTTCGATCGCGCCGCACCAGGTGGCCAAGCTCTCCGGAATCGGCTGCTCGTCGAAGACGCCGACCTATTTCCTCGGCAACTCACACGGCTTTAATTCGGTGCACGGCCGCATGCCGTCGGTGCTGACCGGCGCCAATCTCGCCAACCGCGATCTGATCTATCTCGGCGTATCGGGCGACGGCGATTCCGCCTCGATCGGCTTTGGCCAGTTCGCGCACGCCATCCGTCGCGGCGTCGACATGGTCTATATCGTCGAGAATAACGGCGTGTACGGCCTGACCAAGGGCCAGTTCTCCGCCACCGCCGACTTCGGCTCAAAATCGAAGCGCGGCGTGGTCAATACCGACGCCGCCATCGACTTGGTCGGTATCGCGCTGCAAATCGGCGCGACCTTCGTCGCCCGCTCGTTCTCCGGCGACAAGAAGCAGCTCACGCCGCTGATCAAGGCCGCCATCGAGCATCGCGGCGCCGCCTTCATCGACGTGATCTCGCCGTGCGTCGCCTTCAACAATCACACCGGCTCGACCAAGAGCTTCGACTACGTGCGCGAGCACAACGAGGCGGTGAACCGGCTCGACTTCATCACCGGCCGCGCGCCGATCAATGTCGACTACGAGCCCGGCAGCGTGGAGCTTGTCATGCAGCATGATGGCTCGACACTCGCGTTACGCAAGCTCGACGCCGACTACGATGTGCACGACCGGCTCGCGGCGATGAGTTTCCTGCAGCAGCACGCGGCCAAGGGCCAGATCGTCACTGGGCTGCTGTATGTGGCAGCCGAGACGCAAGACCTGCACGGCCATCTCAACACGGTGGACGGGCCGCTGAACGCGCTCGGCGAGAAAGATCTGTGCCCGGGCTCGGCGGCGCTCGACAAATTCAACGCGAGCCTGCGGTAGCATTACCGATCCACGTTCAAGTGGCCGCTCGCGTCCCGCTCGTCCCCACGAAGGCGGGGACCCATTCCTCCTTTGCAATGCTTTCTGGATTCCCGCCTTCGCGGGAACAAGCGGAGAGGAACTATTCCTCCGGCGCTTCGACGATCGGGTCGTAGCGCGCGGCGTCGAGGCCGAGCAGATTCCACGATTGCTGCATGTGCGGCGGTAATGGCGCCGTGGCATCGATGATGCCGCCACGCGGATGCGGCACCACGATGCGACGCGCGAGCAGATGCAATTTGTTCTGCATGCCGCCGGGCAATTCCCAATTCTCGCGCGAGAAATATTTCGGATCGCCGACGATCGGATGATTGATATGCGCCATGTGGGCGCGCAGCTGATGCGTGCGGCCGGTAACAGGCTTGAGCGAGAGCCAGGACAATAGCGGCCCGGACGTTTCCACCACCGCGTAATAGGTCACCGCGTGGCTCGCGCCTTTCTCGCCGTGGCGCGCAATACGCATGAGCGACTCGTCTTCGCGCTCCTCCTTGACGAGATACGTCGAGATGCGGCCCTGCTGCACCTTGGGAACGCCCGCGACCAGTGCCCAATAGATCTTGCGCGCCGAACGAGAGCGGAAAGTCTTCGCCAGCGCGGCCGCCGCAAAGCGCGTCTTGGCCACCAGCAGGCAGCCGGCGGTATCCTTGTCGAGCCGGTGCACCAGCCGCGGCCGCTGGCCGTGCGCATCGCGCAAGACCTCGAGCATGCCGTCGACATGGCGCGTGGTGCCGGAGCCGCCCTGCACCGCAAGCCCCATCGGCTTGTTGAGCACGAGCACGTCGGCATCATCGTAGAGCGTGATCGATTTGAGGAACGCGCGGGTCTTCTCGTCGGCTTCGTTGCCGGGCGCGCGCGGCTTCGGCTGATCGAGCCGCAGCGGCGGAATGCGCACCGTCTGCCCCGCCTCCAGCCGGTTCTTCGGCTGCGTGCGCTTGCCGTTGACCCGAACCTCGCCTTTGCGAATGACGCGCTGGATGTGGGAAAAGCTCAAGCCCGGAAAGCGGGCTTCGAGAAAACGGTCGACGCGCATGCCGGCTTCGTCGCCGGTGACGGCGACGTTTTGCACGGTGGTTGGCATTGTGGCGTCCGCCCGCGCGGCGGGGCGAAGCGGTGGGGACGGATCGGGCCTCTGGGGCACGCGCAACGGCCGCACGTCTCTCACCCCGGCAGGTTTTGCTCGCCGAGCCTCCCCACTCCGAGCTTCGCGCTTGGCGGGAGGGAAAGACTCGCCGCGGTCTCGATCGGGCTTTGAACGCTTGGAAAAACGATCTTTTCCGGAGCCGCGATGATGCCGCGGTCCAGCGACCTGCTTACCACCACCCGGCTGACGAGGACCGCGCGAGCCTCTCACTGCCCGCTCCGTTCACGGCGGAGCTTCGCCCAATAGTCCAGGCGCTTCCTGATCTCGCGCTCGAAGCCGCGTTCAGGCGGATTGTAGAATTGCTGGCGGCCGAGCGATTCCGGGAAATAGTCCTGCCCGGAGAACGCGTCTTCGCTGTCGTGATCGTATTCGTAGCCCGAGCCGTAGCCTTCGGTCTTCATCAGCTTGGTCGGGGCGTTGAGAATGTGTTTCGGCGGCAGCAACGAGCCCGCCTCCTTCGCGGTGTGCTTGGCCGCGCCGAAGGCCATGTAGGTCGCGTTCGATTTCGGCGCGGTCGCGACATAGAGCACTGCCTCCGCCAGCGCCAATTCGCCCTCGGGCGAGCCGAGAAAGTCGTAAGCGTCTTTCGCCGCATTGGCGACGACCAACGCCTGCGGATCGGCAAGACCGATATCCTCCACCGCCATGCGCACGATGCGGCGCGCGAGGTAAAGCGGATCCTCGCCGGCATCGAGCATGCGGGCGAGATAATAGAGCGCGGCGTCGGGATCGGAGCCGCGCACCGATTTGTGCAGCGCGCTGATCAGGTTGTAGTGGCCGTCCTGCTTCTTGTCGTAGATCGGCGCGCGGCGCTGCACCACCTCCTGCAAGGCGGCGACGTCGAAGACTTCGCCGGCGCGGGCGGCGCGCCAAACCTCTTCGGCGAGCGTAAGCGAGGCGCGGCCGTCGCCGTCGGCCATGCGGATCAGCGAAGCGCGCGCCTCGTCATCGAGCGGCAGCTTCTTGTCTTCGATGGCTTCCGCGCGCTGCAGCAGCTTTTCGATTGCGGGCGGGTCAAGCGACTTGAAAACCAGCACGCGCGAGCGCGACAGCAGCGGCGCGATCAGCTCGAAGGACGGATTTTCCGTCGTGGCGCCGACCAGAACGATGGTGCCGTCCTCGACCACCGGCAGAAACGAATCCTGCTGCGCGCGGTTGAAGCGGTGAATCTCGTCGACGAAAAGGAGCGTCCCCTGCCCGGTTTCGCGCCGCGCACGCGCGGCATCGAAGACCTTTTTCAGATCGCCGACGCCGGAAAAGATCGCCGAGATTTGCTCGAAATGCAGATCGGTCGCTTGCGCCAACAGCCGCGCCACCGTGGTCTTGCCGGTGCCCGGAGGACCCCAGAAGATGAGCGAGCCGAGCGAGCGCGACTCCAGCATGCGGGTGAGAATGCCGTCCGGACCGAGGAGATGATCCTGCCCGACCACATCGGCGAGCTTGTCGGGACGAAGCTTGTCGGCGAGCGGCCGCGGCGCGCCGCTATCCAGCCCGGCGGCGGCGAACAGGCTTGGGGTCTTGGATTTGGGCCGGGTGGTCATCGGCTTGGTTCTTCTCCCTCTCCCCAGGGGGGAGAGGGTCGGGGTGAGGGGGTGCGGAGCTCCAAACAAAGACGCCGATCCCCCTCACCCGGATTGCTTCGCAATCCGACCTCTCCCCGTTGGGGAGAGGTGCAACTGACTATGTCGCGAACAAAGTCATCCACTGAACATGACCGAGATCTGCTGGCCGCCGCGGTTGATGGTCACCCGCCACTGCCGCCCGCCGGCGCGGGTGACGCGATCGAGGTCCGCCGACCGCTCGATCTTCTGATTGTTGACCGAAATGACGATATCGCCCTTGCGGAAGCCGATCGATTGCGCGGTCGAGCCGTCGGCAATGCTCACGATCACGACGCCTTCGGCCTGCGCGTCGAGCCGCAGCTCGTCGGCAAGCGCCGGCGAGAGGTTGGCCACCTTGGCGCCGAGGAACGGCGAGCGCGCGCGGATCTCGACTTCCTCGCGCGGCGACTCCGGGGCGGTTTGCAAGCCGACGGTGACGGCGACTTCGCGCCCCTGCCGCAGCAGCGCGACTTGCGCATTGCCGCCGAGCGGCTTAGTGGCAAAGCGATAGTCGAAAGAGTTCGGATCGTCGATGACGGTGCCGTCGATGCTGACAATCAGGTCGCCGGTCTTGATCCCGGCGCGCGCGGCCGGACCTCCGGTGGCGACATTCGCCACCAAGGCGCCGCTTGGCCGCTTGAGCCCGAGACTGTCGGCTATCTCCGGCGTCACCTCTTGCAGCCGCGCGCCGAGCCAGGGCCGTTTGACCGCGGCGCTGCCGCCTCTGGCGGAAGCGACCACGACACGCACCATGTTCGCCGGGATTGCAAAGCCGATGCCCTGCGAGCCGCCCGAGCGCGAATAGATCGCGGTGTTGATGCCCACGAGCCGGCCGCTGAGATCCACCAGCGCGCCGCCGGAATTGCCGGGATTGATCGCGGCGTCGGTCTGGATGAAGAACTGATAATCGCTGATGCCGACCTGTGTGCGCGCGACGGCCGAGACGATGCCGTGCGTCACGGTCTGGCCGACGCCGAACGGATCGCCGATCGCCAGCACCAGGTCGCCGACCTGCAGATCGTCGGAATTGGCGAAGTCGAGCACGGGAAATTTTTCGTTCGCGCCCTTCAAGCGCAGCACGGTGAGGTCGCTGTGCTCGTCCTTGAGCACGATCTCGGCGTCGAACTCGCGCTTGTCGGAGAGCGCGACTTTCACTTCGCTCGCGCCTTCGATCACGTGGTAGTTGGTGACGACGAGCCCCGACGGATCGACGATGACGCCGGAGCCGAGCGACCGCAGCACCTGCTCGCGCGGCACCGCGCCGAAGAACTGGCGGAACAGCGGATCGTTCATGAACGGATTGCGGTTCTCGACCACCCGCGCCGCGTAGACGTTGACCACCGCCGGCGCCGCCCGCTTGACCACCGGCGCGTATGACAACTGCACTTGCGCCGGCGAAGTCGGGACTTGACGCTGGTCTTCAGCGCGTGCACTTGCAAGCGAGACGGCAAGAGCAAAAAGAGCGATCGAAGCGGCGAACGGCAGACGCGCAAGCGGCATAGAAAAACCCCGAATCAATGCCGCAACATATAGGCGCGCACGCGGGCCTTTAGAAGGCGGCACCTCGCCCACTCAAAGCCGCTGGAAGAGGCCGTCCAAGATCACGCGAACGTAACGCGGGTCCCGTCTTCGCGTTTCTTACGCCGCAGCCGGAGCAGCTTCCTCGGCGCGCACTTGCACCGGCCCGGAATCCTTGCCCTTGGCCTCGACATCGCGGTCGACGAACTCAATCACCGCGACAGGGGCGGAATCGCCGTAGCGGAAGCCGGCCTTCATGACGCGCGTATAACCGCCATTGCGATCCTTGTAGCGCGGGCCGATCACCTCGAAGAGCTTCTTGACCATGCCGAGATCGCGCATCTGCGCGATCGCCTGGCGGCGGGCGTGCAGGTCGCCGCGCTTGCCGAGCGTGACAAGCTTCTCCACGACCGGGCGCAAATCCTTCGCCTTCGGCAGCGTGGTGGTGATCTGCTCGTGCTTGATCAGCGAGGCAGCAAGGTTCGCCAGCATCGAACGGCGATGATCGGATCGCCGGTTGAACTTGCGGTGGGTCTTGGCGTGACGCACTTTCGTCTCCTTCGGAGACAGAAATCAGTAGCCGACAATCAGTAATCAGATGTCTTTCTGATTACCGATCTCTGATGACTGACCCCTGTTCAGTAATGGTCCTCGAAGCGCTTGGCCAGCTCTTCGATATTCTCGGGCGGCCAGCCGGGCACTTCCATGCCGAGATGCAGACCCATCTGCACCAGCACTTCCTTGATCTCGTTGAGCGACTTGCGGCCGAAATTCGGCGTGCGCAGCATTTCGGCTTCGGTCTTCTGCACGAGATCGCCGATATAGACGATGTTGTCGTTCTTCAGGCAGTTGGCCGATCGCACCGAGAGCTCGAGCTCGTCCACCTTCTTGAGGAAGGCCGGATTGAAGGCGAGATCGGGGATGGCCTCCTGCGCGGCCTCGCGCTTGGGCTCCTCGAAATTGACGAACACGTTGAGCTGGTCCTGCAGGATGCGCGCCGCATAGGCAAGCGAATCCTCCGGGCTCACCGCACCGTTGGTCTCGATGGTCAGCGTGAGCTTGTCGTAGTCGAGGATCTGGCCCTCGCGGGTGTTCTCGACCTTGTAGGAGACCTTGCGCACCGGCGAATAGAGGCTGTCGACCGGGATCAAGCCGATCGGCGCATCCTCCGGGCGGTTGCGTTCCGCCGGCACATAGCCCTTGCCGGTATTGACGGTGAATTCCATGCGGATCTCGGCGCCCTCGTCGAGCGTGCACAGCACCAGATCCGGGTTGAGCACGACGATGTCGCCGACGGTCTGAATGTCGTTGGCAGTGACCGTGCCAGGCCCCTGCTTCTTCACCACCATGCGCTTGGGCCCATCGCCTTGCATCTTGATGGCGATGTCCTTGATGTTGAGCACCATGTCGGTCACGTCCTCGCGCACGCCGGCGATCGAGGAGAACTCGTGCAGCACGCCGTCGATGTGCACCGATTGCACTGCGGCGCCTTGCAGCGAGGACAACAGAATGCGGCGCAACGCGTTGCCCAGCGTCACGCCGAAGCCGCGCTCAAGCGGCTCGGCCACCACGGTCGCCACGCGCCGCGGATCGGCGCCGGCGCTGACCTGCAGCTTGCCGGGCCTGATCAGTTCCTGCCAATTTTTTTGGATCGTCACGTTATCACCCATCGCCTTGCGCGGCGCGAACGCGTCGCGCGCCCCACTCCGCTCCGTGGGGCCAAAATCGGTGCCATGTTCGAGCGGCGGCATTTGTTCGATTTCCATCAGCCAAGCGTCCTATACGCGCCGCCGCTTGCGCGGCCGGCAACCGTTATGCGGGATGGGCGTCACGTCGCGGATCGACGTGATGGTAAAACCGGCCGCCTGCAGCGAGCGCAGCGCCGATTCACGGCCAGAGCCCGGACCCGCCACCTCGACCTCGAGCGTCCGCATCCCGTGCTCCTGCGCCTTCTTGGCGGCATCCTCGGCGGCGACCTGCGCCGCGTAGGGGGTCGACTTGCGCGAGCCCTTGAAGCCCATGGTGCCGGCCGAAGACCACGCAATGGTGTTGCCCTGAACGTCGGTGATCGTGATCATGGTGTTGTTGAACGATGCATTCACATGCGCGACGCCGGAGGCGATATTCTTACGTTCGCGGCGCCGGACGCGCGTGGCTTCCTTACCCATTCTGAGCCCTTTCGGATCGGAACCGGCCGCACCGGTTGCCGTCGGTGTCTGTACTTCGACGCTTTATTTCTTCTTGCCGGCGATCGGCTTAGCCGGCCCCTTGCGGGTGCGCGCATTGGTGTGGGTCCGCTGCCCTCGGACCGGTAGGCCGCGGCGGTGACGCAACCCTCGATAGCAGCCGAGATCCATCAGCCGCTTGATATTCATTGCGACTTCACGTCGCAGGTCGCCCTCGACGACATAGTCGCGGTCGATCACTTCGCGAAGCTGCAGCACTTCCTGGTCAGTCAATTGCGACACCCGGCGGGTATCGGGTATCGACACTTTGTCCATGATTTCCTTGGCTTTGGCCTCGCCAATGCCGTGGATATATTGCAACCCGACCACCACGCGCTTGTTGGTTGGGATATTGACGCCAGCGATACGGGCCACGTCAGTTCGCTCCTTTATGCAACCGGCGCGGGATTTCCCGCAACCGCCCGGCCGTTATTGCCGATCTCGATTGTTACCTGAGAAGGCCACAAACGTAAAAAGCCAACGCATGCCTGCCGCTGCGGCTTGGCATCGCTGCTCAATCTCCGACCGGATATTTGAAACGTATTAATGGACTCCTCGCGCTTTCGTCAACCCGGCTAGCGATTTCGTGTACAATTTGATTAGCGTCGCCGCGTTGCGGCCCTGCTCTTGGCCGCGGACTTTGACTTCCGGCGGGATTTCGCCTTGCCGGCAGGCCCCTTGGCCGCCGTGCGGGCCGGTTTACGGCGCGCGGTGGAGGGCTGCGGCTTCGACGTACGGGATTTGGACTTTTTTCCTACTCTCGCCTTCTGCGCCCCCGCCGCGGTCTT
>Ga0210410_10004421_pt1 | contig 12331 bp, 5 predicted proteins | sample IncBWC4MmetaG_FD_161058 | JGI IMG/M metagenome (GOLD analysis project Ga0210410, IMG submission 161058) | Forest soil microbial communities from Barre Woods Harvard Forest LTER site, Petersham, Massachusetts, United States - Inc-BW-C-4-M | ecosystem: Environmental > Terrestrial > Soil >... | reverse complement strand
GCGATATGGGGCCAAGGTGCAATTGAGCCCGGAAGCCAAACAGCGTCAGGCCGACAACCACGGCTTGCTCCTGGAGGCGGCCGCGGAGGGCGTCGCGGTGTATTGGTTCAATCGCGGCGCCGGCGACCAGCGCGAGACAATCATGTTTTCCGGCGACCCGATGACGCCGGAGAACAGGGCCTATCTCGAAAAAACGCAGCTGCGCGAATTCCAGCGGGGCGCGGTCGCAGGCTTCGGACCGGAGGTTCGCGAGGAGGAGATCGTGCGCGCGATGATGGTGGTCCGCGCCAACGCAATGACTCACAACGCGCCCAGCCCGCAGCTCTCGCAAATGCTGATTGATCTCCTCAACCGGCGGATCACGCCGGTGGTGCAGTCGCGCGGCACGCTGGGCGAAGGGGATCTGGCGCAGTTGAGCAATGTGGCGGCGACCATGGTGGGTGCCGGCGAAGCCTATTATCAGGGCACTCGAATGACTGCCGCCGACGCGCTCGCCAAGGCGGGTCTGAAGCCGATCAAACCCTTTGCCGCCGACACCAACGCCCTGACCAGCAGTGATGCCTACGCCACCGGCATTGCGGCGCTGGCCGTCCATGATGCAGAGCGCGCGCTGGAGTGGGCCGATCTCATCTATGCGATGGACCTGAATGGCATGAATTCCAGCATCACGCCGCTCAGCACCGTGGTGCAACGGGAACGGCCATTCAAGTGGCTGAACTGGGACGCTGCCCGCGTGCTCGACATGATCAAGGGCAGTTATCTCTTCACGGATGATGCGAAGCGGATCATCCAGGACCCGGAGAGCCTGCGGGCCTCTTCCATCCGTCAGGCCTCGGCGTGGGAGGAGTGGGGCGCGCTGCGCGACGCGGTGGTGCTGCAGATCAACTCGTCGGATCACAACCCCGCGGTCCGCACCGATCTCAAGCCTGCGGATTCATGGGAGCTGTCCACTCCCCAGATGATGAAGTTCCACGTGAAAGGTGGCGAGAACAGCCACGGAAAACAAGGCTATATCGTGTCGAACGCCAACTGGGACCCCTACCCGATGGCAAACAAGCTCGAAGCCTTCATCATTGCGCTCGCGAACATGGATATCGCCGTGTCGCTGCGAATCGACCGGTTCAACAATCCATTCTTCACGGCGACCATTCCGGCGCAGGTACTGCAGGCGCCGCCGGGCAGTGCATTCGAGCTTTTTCGAGCCGGGGGCGGCGGGTTCACTCCGGTGGATCTGGAACAAGAGATCCAGAGCCTGACGAATCCGATCGCGCCATCCGGCCAGGCGATCGTCGGAACGGTCGAGGACTTGCAGGCGCAGACCCGCATCAAGGCCTACCGTGCGCGCCAGGCCGTGGGCACGACTTTCGATTTGCTGGCACACGACCTCTTGACCGCGGCTTTCTGGCTGGATGTGCGCAAAGTCCAGGATGCGTCCAGGGAATTTGGGTCGGGCCCCACGGCGGCGTGGCTGGCGCTGCGCAAGATCGTGCCTCTGCTTCCTCCCCCGGGAGAGATTCCAACCCGTTCGCGGGCAATGATCTCCGCAGAATTCCTCAAGTCCACCCCCGTGGCCGTCTTCTATCCGAGCCACCTGCCGATGCCCGGCTCGTCGGAGAATCAGCGCTAGGAACCTGTCTCCCGACACCGCTGGGAGCCTATCTCCCGGCAGCTGCGCCAGGATAGGGCTTCACTGCCGGCCCGGTGCCGCATTTCGGGTCACCCACCTCAAGTTTTCGAGGCCATGTTTATTTGGCATAGGCCCGATGCATTTCCGGGCTTGGAATTGGACCGGAGGCGTGATAGAAATTTCTACCAGAGCCGCGATTCGCCGATACGAATGACGCGGCCAACAAGGGATGCACAATTTTCGGGTGTGCCGACATGGGATCGGTGGTTTGCCAGGGTTTGCGTGAGCGCGATTCTTCCGTTCGATTTGGCGCGTTGTACAGAAAAATGGGAGAGCACCTTGAAACCGGACCACAAACTGTCGTATGCGATTTGTTCCATTCTTGGGCTTCACGGCGCGGGAGCCGCCCTCGCGGCGGAGGCGGCCGGGGAGAACTCCGACGCGCTCGGCGAAATCATCGTCACCGCACAGCGCCGGACGGAAAACATCCAGAACGTACCGATCCAGATCCAGGCGCTGACCTCGGAGACACTCGCCCAGTTGAATGTGGTGAACTTCGATCAGTTCATCAAGTATCTGCCCAACGTGACCCAGTCAACCAACGGCCCGGCGCAGGGCGATATTTTCATGCGCGGTCTGAGCATCGGCGGGGGCGGCGGCCAGGGCGGCGGCACCACTGGCGCGTTCCCGGCGGTGGCCATTTATCTCGACGAGCAGTCGGGACAGGTGCCCGGCCGTAATCTCGACATCTATGCGGCCGACCTCGAGCGCATCGAGGTCCTCGAGGGCCCGCAGGGCACACTGTTCGGCGGCGGCGCACTCTCCGGCGTGCTGCGCTACATCACGAACAAGCCCAAGATCGATGTCACCGAGGGCAGCGTCGATGCAGGCTATGGGGCCACCGCCCACGGCGATCCCAATAGCAATGTCACCGCCATGATCAACCTCCCGCTCATTGCCGGCACGCTGGCGGTGCGCGGCGTGATTTACAATGACCGCCAGGGCGGCTACATCAACAACGTCCCGAGCACCTTCACGCGCTCGCCCACCGACTTTGGCGTCGTCGGCTATAACGGGGGCGTCGTACCGACCAACAGCTTGTCGATCAACAACAACAGCATCGTCGGCAACGCGATCAACCCGGTGACCTATACGGGTATTCGTGTGGGAGCCTTGTACAAGATCAACGACGACTGGAATGCCTTGCTGACGCAGTCGTACCAGAACATCGACTCCCAGGGTGTCTTCTACGAGATGCCCTACGGCACGATTGGCGCCTCGCTCGATGCCAAGGGCAGCCCGATCGGCGGCCAGCCGCTGCCGCCGCTGTCGGTGAATTTGTTCAACCCCTCGTACAACAAGGACAAGTTCGAAAACACGGCGTTGGTGGTCAATGGAAAAATCGGCGATCTGAAGCTGGTCTACAGCGGCTCCTACCTGGTGCGCAACGTGAGCCAGGTGCAGGACTACACCAACTACGCGCGCGGCGTATACGCCTTCTACTATCAATGCGCGGGCTACTCGAAGACGGATCCCGCGGCCGGCCGATGCTATACGCCGAGCACGACCTGGTCGGAAACCGAGAGAACCACGCATGACAGCCAGGAGCTGCGCCTGAGCACGCCGGACGACAGGCGCATACGTGGTCTCGTGGGTGTGTACTGGGAAAAATACAATATCGTCGATATGACGCACTGGAAGTACACGACGATTCCGTTCTGCTCGCCGACAGGGCTCAACACCAACTGTGAATTGCCCATCAGCCCGTGGCCGGGCTCGCCCGCGTTCACTCCGAATCCGCCCATCGGATTTTTCGACGACATCGAGCGCGGCTACAAACAGCTGGCCGAGTTCGCATCGGTCGATTTCGACGTGATCCCAAAAACGGTGACGATCACGGGTGCCGTTCGTCATTTCAAGTACGATGACAGCGAAGGTCCGGGCGGCGACGTGGGTAGCTTCGGCTGCAAAGTGGGGGGACCCTACGGCCCCCCGGGTCCGATCACCACTTTCGGACCGTGCCCCGCCCCGAACGGAACCAACGTCGGCACGCGCGCCCCGAACCGCACGACCCCGTCGGGCAACAGAGCGCGAGCGAACGTGAGCTGGCACGTCACGGATGACATCCTTCTTTATTACACCTGGTCACAGGGCTTTCGGGCGGGCCAGTTCAATCGTTCAACGTCCTGCCACCTCCCGGGCCCGGACAAAATCAACCAGTTCTGCGTTCCAGCCTTCACGGTGCCGGACAATGTGACCAACAATGAAGTGGGCTGGAAAACCGAGTGGATGGATCACCGCGTTCAATTCAACGGCGCCGTGTATCAGGAAGTCTGGGGCAACGCGCAGACCGGGTTCTTCGACCCGCAGGCCGGCCTCGGCAACCTGGCTTTCGCGACGAACGGGCCGAGCTACCGCGTCAGGGGGGTCGAGCCGTCGATCATCGCACGCGTAACGCACGGGCTGACCTTTCAAGCGTCAGCGGCCTGGAACAGCGCTTCACAGACGAACTCGCCCTATCTGGTCGATAATGGCCCAGGGAGCGTGAATTTAGGGAAACCCATCACGTCGATTCCGAATCCGTACGGAGCGCTCGGCAGCCCGACTTCCTACTCGCCGCCATTCAGCGCCAACGCACGTGTGCGCTACGAGTGGACCTTCAACGATTACAACGCCTTCGTGCAGGTTGGCGGGAGCCACCAGGCTCACATGATCACCGCAACCGGCTACGTCCCTGCATACGACATACCGTCATATTCGAGCTACGACGCTTCGGCCGGCGTGGCGAGAGATGCCTGGGCCATGCAGGTCTTCGGTCAGAACCTGTCGAATGTGAACTCCAGTCTCTCGACGAACAGCGGTCAGTTCATTCTGGCGGAGTTCCCGCAGCGGCCGCGCGTGCTCGGGATCAAGATCAGTTACAAGTTCGCGGGGAAGTAATCAACTGCGGCCGGCCCTTTCAACGAGCGGACCCAACGCCTCCTTCAAAGGACCCAGCCAGGGTTCATAGTGGCGCCACTGGTCGACGCCGTCGCGATAGATGGGCCGTCGCACCTGCTCGGAACTCGCACTGTGCACGGTGCGCTCGGTCTTGTAGAACTCGACGCAGCCCGGTTCGAACTCGAGTTCGCAGAATTCGAGGATGCGGCGCACGTTCGCTTCGAGATCGTCCACCACGTCCTCGTGCTGAATTCGCAATATCCGGCGCGGCAGCACATCGTCCCAGTGCGCCATGAGATCCACGTACATTCGGTAATAGCGGGCAATGTCATCGATGCTATAGGTGAATTGCTGACCGGAGGCGAACAGCTGCTTGTAGTTGCTGAAGCAGCAGGCGAGCGGGTCTCTGCGCGCATCGATGATCTTGGCGTTGGGCAGGATCAAATGAATGAGCCCGAGATGACGAAAGTTGTTCGGCATCTTGTCGACGAAGAAGGGCATCCCTTTGCGGTACACCCGCGTGTCACTGAGATATTTTTCTCCGAGGCGTGTGAACTCTCCCGCGGCGAGTTCGGCGAGTGTCCCGGGGTAACGCGGAATCGAGTCGATGTGTTCGCGCCCCTGCAGCTCCTGCACCAGCCGCGGAATGTCCGCGAGCTCCATCGTCCCTTCCACTTGCGAGTGCGAGGAGAGAATCTGCTCGATCAGAGTGGAGCCCGATCTCGGCAACCCTACGATGAAGATGGGCGAGCGGTCGGGACACCCGACACCCTGCCGCGCGGCGAAGAACTCCCGCGTGCACACCGACGCCTGCAATCGGGCGTTGCGCTCCAGCGGTTCGGGCCGGTAGCGGCACTCGGTTTTTTTCAACGCGTTGCCGCGCTCGTAAAACGCGAAAGACTCCGAGTACTCGCTACGGTCCTCGAGCGCCTTGCCGAGCGCGAAACATAAATGATATCGATCGACCTGTTGAATGTTGGCCGACGCCTCCGCGGTGCGCATTCGGCCGATTTCAGCGTCCGTGAATCGATAGGTCTTCAAGTTCGCGAGGCTCCAATACGCTTCGCCGTAGTGCGGCCTGACCGCCGTCGCGGCGCGATACGATTCGATGGCGTCTTGCGTCTGGCCCAGCGTTTTCAGGGCATGCGCGATCGACAAGTGCAGTTCGGGATCATTCGGCGTCTCCGCCAGGACCTCGCGATACAGCGGCAGGGCTTGGCTGTAATCGCCAAATCCCGTGCATACGGTCGCATGGGTGGTGCGGTAGACCAGGTTATTCGGATCGGTTTTGAGGAGTTTCTCCATCTCCTCCCGCGCCCGCACGTGCTTGTGGCGGCCCAGCAGCACAACCGCGTACTCGTAGCGCGCGGCATGATAGTCCGGCGCGAGCACCAGCACGTTCTCGAGGAGGAACTCGGCGTCGTCCATGACATCGAGTTTCATACCGATCTGCGCCAGCAGCCGCATAGCCTCGATGTGATTGCCGTGGGCGAGCAGGTATTCTCGAACGATGTGCTCGGCCGCGGAGATCTCGCCGTCCGCGAACAGTCCGAACGCGGTCAGGATCTCCCGGGGCAACTTCGAGAGCTTCGCGGCCTCGGCGGCGGCGTTCTCGGCATCGGCCGGCCGGCCGGTCATGCCGAACAGGACTTTGAGCGCATTCCAGCTCGCCGGAAGAGACGGGTTCAGACTCACGGCGCGGAGGAAGGCCTGGATGGCCGGCTCCGCGGAACGCATCGCCACATGGCAATGACCGCGTTCCTGGAACAAGCGACTGTAGTCCGGATAGCGCCTTTCCAATTCTTCAAGCATCGCCAGCGCCTCGGCAATGCGCTGCAGGTACCGCAGGCAGACCGCGATCATGTAGAGCACATCGCGATTCTCGGGAACCTGCTCGCGCAGCGCCTGCGCAGCCGCGAGCGCCGGCGCGAATTGTCCGCGCTCCATCAGCGCGCGGATTCGCCGGACTTCGGTTTCGATTGGCGACGGGGCAGGGCTGGTGGTCGCTGCTTGCATGATCCTTTCGCAGACTATACTACGTGACTATGGACGCAAATCGGCGACGCCAAGGGGGCCGCGGCAGACGTCTCGAGGGTACCCGAGTTCCCCAGCTGCCGTGGACCGAGGTCGGCAATCCGTACCTGCCGATGGAAGTGCTGTCCGCCGATCAGCTCGAGGCCATTCACCTCACGTCGCTGCGCATCCTCGAGGAACTGGGCATGGAGGTGATGTCGGCGCGCGCGCGCGCCGTGCTCGAGAAAGCGGGCGCCGAGGTCGACCGAGCCGGCAGAACGGTCCGTGTGGATCGCGGACTGGTCGCGCAGGCACTCGAGAACGCGCCGTCCTCCTTTGTCCTCACCGCGCGCAACACCGACCGGCGCCTGACCCTGGGCGGCAACCGCGTCAACTTCGGCCTGGTGGCGGGACCGCCCAATGTTCACGATGTCGAACGGGGCCGACGCCCGGGAAATTTTCAGGACTACTGCGACTTCATCCGCCTCGCGCAGTACTTCAACGCCATCCATTTGATCGGCAATCAAGTGTGCGCGCCCATCGAACTGCCGGCGAACTCGCGGCATCTAGATGCCTATCGGGCGAATCTTCTGTATTCGGACAAGGTCTTCCATTGCACGGCGATCGGCGCCGGACGCGCGCTCGACGGGATCCGGATGATGGCGATGTCGCGCGGCCTTGACCTCGCGCAGATCGCCGACAGCCCGGGCGTCATGACCATCATCAACGTGAACAGTCCGCGCCGTTTCGATGAAGCCATGTGCGAGGGACTGATCGCCATGGCGCAACACGGTCAGCCGGTGGTGATCACGCCCTTCACCCTGATGGGAGCCATGGCGCCGGTGTCGCTGGCGGCGGCGCTTGCTCAGCAAAACGCCGAGGCGCTCTTTGGGATCGTGCTCGCGCAAGCGGTTCGCCCCGGCACCCCGGTAATGTACGGTGCGTTCACTTCGAATGTGGATATGCGCTCGGGTGCGCCGGCCTTCGGAACGCCCGAAAACGCCAAGGCCAACATTGCCAGCGGGCAGCTCGCCCGCCGCTACCGGCTTCCCTACCGCACCTCGAATGCCAGCGCCTCCAATGCGGCCGACGCGCAGGGCGCCTATGAGACCGAGATGTCCCTGTGGGGCGCGATACTCGGCCACGGCAACCTGGTGTATCACGCGGCCGGTTGGCAGGAAGGCGGACTGACGGCATCCTTCGAGAAATTCGTGCTCGACGTCGAAATGCTGCAAATGATGATCGAGTTCCTCAAGCCCATCGTCGTCAACGAGCAGGAGCTGGGATTCGATGCCATCAAAGGGGTCCCGACCGGCGGCCACTTCTTCGGCGAACCGCACACCATGGAACGATACGAGCACGCGTTCTACCGGCCGCTCGTGTCCAACTGGCAGAATTACGAGAACTGGCAGTTGAGCGGCGGCAAGGACGCCACGCAGCGAGCCACGGAGATATGGAAGCAGGCGCTCAAGGAATATGAACAACCGGCGATGGATCCGGCCATTCGCGAGCAACTGGACGCCTATGTCGCCGAGCGCCGCGCCGAGATCGGCAGCGGCGAGCCCTGAGGGCGCCCCCACTTAGAACGGGGCGAGCCGCTCGACCGCGCGAATCGTCACAGGCCCCTCGTCTGAGCGGGTCTTTTCGTTGCCGAGCACTTCCATCGACGCCTTGGCCATGACCATGGAGATCAGGCCGTTCGGGTAGAGAATCAATTCATTGTCGCCGGAGCCGTGCATGCTCGGCAGATACAAGACGCTGCCGCCCGCGTTCACGTAGCGCAGAAAGTGAAAACCCATTTTGTAAAGCCCATCTTCGCTGGATCCCGTGAGAGGTCCCGATGGCGCTCCCAGCGACGCGTCGCCGTTCTTCACGATGGCGTCGCGTCCGGCGAGCAAATCCACGGTCATTTCCCGATTGAGGATCTGCACGCCGCCGTGGGCACCGCGTGCCTGATAGAGCAGGGCGATCTTCGCCAGATCGTCGAGCGTCGGATAGTAGCCGGCATTGGCCCAGACAAGGCCGTCGCGCCCGCCGGCTTCCCGGGTCTTGACGGCCGGCGCTTGGTGGATGCCGATGGGAGCGAGCACTTCCGTCTTGACGAATTCCCACAGGTTAGCCTCCGGCCCGCGCACCGACTTGAGGAAGCCGTCGATCGCGGCGCCCAGCAAGTAGTAGTCCTGGTCCCGATAGCGCATCACCGTCCCCGGCTCCCACGGGTACGGATGCAGGGTCGCGCCGATCAGCCGGATCTTGTCGGCGTGGGAGGGGGCTGTGTACCAGGCGTCGTAGTCGCCGCCCAGATAGCCATCGAAAATGTCGTTGGGATGGGTCTTGGTGCTGCCCATTCCGCCGAAACCGGTCGCCATGTTCGCCGCGTCGAGGAGGCGCACGCGGTGAAATTTCGGATCGAGGCCCGGCACGTAGTCGCCTATCTTGAGCGTCAGCACCCACGGACCGTACACCTGTGCGAGGCGCAGCAGCGACAGCGGCGCGAATACGCTTTTGGTCTGCGAGCGTACGCCGAAGCGCATCTCCAGCGAGTACGGATAGGGCCCGTATGGCGTGACGGGATCTTGATAATAGATCGTGCCGTCGCGCACCAGCGCCACGGCCACCTGCCACTTGGGATAGAGCGGGCCGCCGAAGCCGTCCAGCGTTCCCGGCGGCACGGTCTTGACGAGCTCACTCCAGGGCTTTGCCGGCAGCCGCTCAGCGAGTTCCGCCAGTACCTGCGTGCGGCGCGCCTCCAAAAGGCTCGAGTTCCCCGCGGCGAATTCCGCTGCCGCGAAGCCCCAGGCGACGAAATACTGCTTGATCATGTAGGGTCCCGTCTGCTGCACGAACTGAATATGCAGCCCGGTCACCTGTCCCGGCCGGTAAAGAAAAGTCGCCAGCCCCTGATGCGCGTGATTCTCGGTGTCGTTGACGAGCATGATGGGGAATGCGGCGCGGGACCAATCGCCGTCGCCTTTTTCGCGCCACACCTTGCCGAATTGCGCGATGACGCGCCAGTAGCTCAGCGCCGATCCGGCGCCGGTCTCGCGCACCATCTCGCCGCGCTGGACCGGCACGAGCACGCCGTCCATGCTAAAAAATTCCAGCTGCACGCCGGGGAAAATTCGCGCGTCGCGCCCCTGAATGAGCGGCTGCGTCAGAACCGGCAGGGTCTGCATCCGCGTGGAGCGCAGCGTGAGCACACCGGCAAATGCGGGCGCCGGCAGCGCCCCTTCACCAGGGTAGAACGCGCTATTTGCGACGGGTGCTGCGAGCGCGCGGGCCGACTGGAAAGCCTGAACCGGGAGAAGTTCCGCGGCGCCGGCGCAAGCGACGGCGGGATTCAAGGCGGGTAAGGCCGCGGTTAGACATAAGGCACACAGTGTACGCAACCCCATATCGATACTCCCCCCACGCGCTTCGCCAAAATCAGATACCCAAGGTCGCCTTCAGCGGCCCCAGCCACGCATCGAAGTTACGCCATTGATCGATGCCTTCCTTGAAGATCGGCCGGCGCACCTGCTCGGAGCTGGCGGTTCGTATGCTTCGTTCGGTCTTGTAGAACTCCACGCACTGGGGTTCGAATTCAAGTTCACAGAAATCAAGCAGCCTGCGCACATTGGCCTCCAGATTCTCGACCACATCTTCGTGCTCGACGCGCAGCACCTTGCCCGGCAGCACCCTGTCCCAGTGCGCCATCAACTCGACGTAAGTGCGGTAATAGCGGCCGATGTCCTCGAGCCCGTAGGTGAATTCCTGACCCGCTGCAAACAACTGCTTGAAGTTGCTGAAGCAACAGGCCATCGCTTCGCGCCGCGCATCGATGATCCTGGCGTTCGGCAAGATCAGGTGGATCAGCCCCAGGTGCCGGAAGTTGTTCGGCATCTTGTCGATGAAGCGGGGTTTGGCTTCGCGGTAGGCGCGCGTGTCGCTGATGTATCTTTCGCCCATCCTCGAGAAATCCTCAGGTTTGAGTTCCTGGAGGATCCGCGGGTAGCGCGGGTTCTCGCTTTCAGCCTCCCGCCCCTGAAGTTCCAGCACCAGCCGCGGGATATCGGCCAGTTCCATGGTGCCCTCGACCTGGGAGTGCGAGGCGAGAATCTGCTCGAGCAGTGTGGAACCGGAACGGGGCAATCCAACGATGAAGATGGGCGCTGGGTCTGTATACCCGACTCCTTGACGCGCGGCAAAGAAGCCTTCAGTACAGGTCGCGATCTGCAGGCGCGTGTTGCGCTCGACGGGCTCCGGGCGGTAGCGGCTCAGCGATTTCTTCAGCGCGTTGCCGCGCTCGTAGTAGCGGAACGACTCCTCGAAATTTCCCTGGTCCTCGAACGCCTTGCCGAGCGCGAAGCACAGGTGGTAGCGGTCGACCGGATCGATCCTCTCTGCGGCCTCTTCGGCGCGCATGCGGGTGATCTCCTCATCCGCGAACCGATAGGTCTTGAGGTTGGCCAGGCTCCAGTACGCGTCGCCAAAGCTCGGTCGAACCGCCGCCGCGGCCCGATAGGCTTCGATGGCTTCCTGTTGTTTGCCAAGCGCCTTGTGCGAGTGCGCGACCGACAGATGCAGTTCGTGCGTCGGCGCCCCCGGCGGCGCGTCGGCGATGAGTTGCCGATATTGGCCGAGAGCCCGCTCGTGATCGCCGAGGCCGACGTTCGCGGTGGCGTAAGTCGTCCGGTAAATCCGGTTGCCGGGATCGAGCTGCAACAGCTTTTCGAGTTCCGCGATGGCCTGCACATGTTTGTGCCGCCGCAGCAGGGCCATGGCGTAGTCGTAGCGGGCGGCACGATAGTCCGGCGCCAGCGCCAAAACGGCCTCGAGCAGAATATCCGCGTCATCGAGCACGTCGTGCGCCAGTCCGATCCGCGCCAGCAGCCGCATGCCCTCGATGTGGTTGCCGTGTTTGAGCAAGTAGGCACGCACGATGCCTTCGGCCGGCACGAGTTCTCCATCGGAAAACAAGGCCGTGGCGGTAACGATCTCGGCGGGCAATTGCGCGAGCGCGGCCACGTGCCCGGCGGCCATGTCCGCGTTCTCGGCCTGTCCGGTCATTCGGTACAGCGACTGCAAGGTGCGCCAGCTCGCCGGCAGCGCGGGATTGATGTTCACGGCCTTCAAAAAGGCGTCGATGGCCCGGGGTGCATCGCGCATCGCGACATAGCAATGCCCCCGTTCCTGGAACACGCGGCTGAAGGCCGGATGGTGCCTTTCGAGCCGCTCCAGCGTGGCGAGCGCCTCGGAAAACTTCTTCAGATACCGAAAGCTCACGGCCATCATGTAGAGCACGTCGCGATTCTCCGGCACCGTGACGGCCAAGGCTTCGGCTGCCCGCAGCGCAGCGTCGAATTGTTGGCCCTCGAGAAGCGCGCGAATGCGCAGGACTTCCGCCTCGACGGCGGACATGGGGGGACTTGGTGCGGCTGTTTGTAGTGCTTCCATATCGGGTAGGGGGTGAGCTTACGCTCACCGCCCTCCCACACCACCGGACGTGCGGTTCCGCATCCGGCGGTTCAACTTAAACTCTGGAGTCGCTGATGGATACCCATCAGCGAGACCAGCCCCAGGCGCGTGAAGTAGGCAGTCGGCAAGGCGTAGTTCATAGCCTGGGACCCGGCATTCCACCAGGGCCCGCGGCCTAACCCGCTTCCCCACCGAGCGAACTCGGGTTCTAAGCCGAGGGCACGCAGGTGGCGCACCCGCGTTCGGGCACGCTTCCATTGCCGCCATAAAAGACATCGCAGTCGGCGGCGCACC
>Ga0210410_10004420_pt1 | contig 12332 bp, 9 predicted proteins | sample IncBWC4MmetaG_FD_161058 | JGI IMG/M metagenome (GOLD analysis project Ga0210410, IMG submission 161058) | Forest soil microbial communities from Barre Woods Harvard Forest LTER site, Petersham, Massachusetts, United States - Inc-BW-C-4-M | ecosystem: Environmental > Terrestrial > Soil >... | reverse complement strand
GCCGGCGGCTTCCCGAAACGTCGGTAGGCCCTGCCGCGACAGGCACAGCACCGACGGGCTCGTCTGTGACCGCAACGCGCAATCCCAGGACTCCGCGGTCTCGACGGCATCCGCGGGCCGAAACACCAGCAGGTTGGGAATGGCCCGCAGCGATGCCAGATGCTCGACCGGCTGATGGGTCGGACCGTCTTCGCCCAATCCGATCGAATCGTGCGTCATCACATGAACGACGCGTATTCCCATCAGCGCCGCCAGCCTGATCGCGGGACGGCTGTAGTCGGCGAAGGTGAGAAACGTGCCGCCATAGGGGATGAATCCGCCATGCAGCGCGATGCCGTTCATCGCCGCCGCCATGGCGTGCTCACGAACGCCATAGTGAATGTAGCTGCCGTCGAACTGACCGGACCGCACCGGCTGCTGGGTCTTGGCGCGCGTCAGGTTCGAGTGGGTCAGATCGGCGGAGCCGCCGAGAAAATTCGGCAGGGCTTCGGCGATGGCGTCAATCACAAGCTGGGACGCTTGCCGGCTTGCAATATTTGGCCGCTCTGTCGCGAAGCGATCGCGAATCTTCGCAATCGCCTGGGTATAGCCGCACGGCAGATTTCGATTGAGCGCATCGTGAAACGGCGAGCGTGGGCTAACGTTGAGGCGCCTGGTCCGCTCGATCCAGCTCCGCCGGGCGGCATGGCCGCGCGCGCCGATCCCGCGCCATTGCTCGAGCACGGTTTCCGGAATCTCGAACGGCCCGTGCGGCCAGTCCAGCGCGGCGCGGGTCCTGGCGATCTCCTCGGTGCCGAGCGGCGCGCCATGGGCTTTTTCGGTGCCCTGGCGGTTCGGCGCACCGAAGCCGATCACCGTGCGGCAGGCGATCAGCGACGGGCGGTCGCTGTTCCGGGCGCGTTCTATTGCGGCTGCGATCGCCTCCGGATCGTGGCCATCGATCCGGCTCGCCGACCAGCCCGAGGCCTTGAACCGTGCAAGCTGGTCGTCCGAACAGGACAGCGCGGTCGCGCCGTCGATCGAGATTTGATTGTCGTCGAACAATACGATCAGCCGGCCGAGCCCGAGATGCCCGGCGAGCGAGATCGCCTCGTGGCTGACGCCCTCCATCAGACAGCCGTCACCGGCGATCACATACGTATAGTGATCGACGAAATCGTCGCCGAAGCGTGCATTCATCAGGCGCTCGGCCAGCGCCATGCCCACCGCGGTGGCGATGCCTTGGCCCAACGGCCCGGTGGTGGTCTCGACGCCCGGCGTATGCCCGTATTCCGGATGCCCCGGGGTCTTCGAACCCCACTGCCGGAAGGCCCGCAATTGGTCCGACGTCACGCCCTCGTAACCCGTCAGGTGCAGCAGCGCATACAGCAGCATCGAGCCGTGACCAGCCGACAGCACAAACCGGTCACGGTCCGGCCACGCCGGATCGGCGGGATCGAATTTGAGGAAGCGCGAAAACAGCACGGTGGCGACGTCGGCCATGCCCATCGGCATGCCCGGATGGCCTGACTTGGCCTGTTCGACGGCGTCGATCGCCAGAAAGCGGATCGCGTTGGCCATTTCTGTGTGCGCGGCATCGGAACGGCTTTCTATGGTGGCGAGAGCTGGAGCGGTCATACCGTGCGCCTCTTTCGTTCCATCAGTTGCAGGATCAGCGGGGTGAGAATGAGCTGCATCGCCAGATCGAGCTTCGATCCGTGGATCACGATCGAGTTGGCGCGCGACATGAAGCTGTTGGGGATCATCGACAGCAGATAGGGAAAATCGATCCCGCGCGGATTTTTCAGCCGGATCACCACCATCGATTCGTCCGGCGTCGGTATCCAGCGCGCGATGAACGGGTTCGAAGTATCGACCGTCGGCACGCGCTGGAAGTTGATGTCGGTCTCGGCGAATTGCGGACAGATGTAGTTCACGTAGTCCGGCATCCGCCGCAGGATGGTGTCGGTCACCGCCTCCGCGGTGTAGCCGCGGTCGCTGCGATCGCGGTGCAGCTTCTGGATCCACTCCAGATTGATGACGGGCACGACACCGATCTTGAGATCGGCGTGCTGCGCGATATTGACCTTGTCGGTCACTACGGCGCCATGCAGCCCTTCATAAAACAACAGATCCGATTTTTCCGGCAGCGCGCCCCATTCGGTGAACGTGCCGGGCTCCGCGCCATACAGCCTGGCTTCCTCGTCGTCGTGGACGTAATGCCGCGTCATGCCGGAGCCGGACTCGCCATAGTCGCGGAAGACTTTCTCCAGCTCCTCGAACAGGTTGGTTTCCGGGCTGAAATGGCTGAAGTGCTTGTTGCCGCACTCGGCCTGCTCCGCCATCTTGGTGCGCATCTCGAAGCGGTTGTAGCGATGGAAGGCGTCACCTTCGATGTAGGCGGCAGCGACTTTCTCGCGCCGAAAAATGTTCTCAAAGGTCTTCTTCACCGACGTCGTGCCGGCGCCCGAAGAGCCCGTGATCGATATGATGGGATAGCTGCGCGACATCTGATTGATCCGGCTTCAGCGAAACAAACCGCGCCGCGCGAACAGCGGCGCGTCACTATGGTCGAACATCGGTTCAATGCCCTCGTGAATGACGGCGACGTCGCGAACGCCACGCACCGAGCCCATGATCAGCGGCACCCGCTGGTGCGGCGTTTTCGCCGCAAGCTCGAGAATTCGCCGGCGGCCGGTGCTCGCGGCGCCGCCCGCCCATTCCATCACCAGCGCCATCGGATGCGCTTCGTACAGCAGCCGCAATCGCCCCTCGCGATAGCCGGGACGCGCGTCCGCCGGATAAAGGAACACGCCGCCGCGAACCAGGATACGAAGCGACTCGGCCACCAGCGAACCGATCCAGCGCATGTTGAAGTCCGCGCCGCCGGCCCCGTTGCTGCCGGCAAGGCATTCGTCGATATAGGCGCGGACCGGTCCGTGCCAGTGCCGGTGGTTCGAGGCGTTGATCGCGAATTCGGGCGTATTGGGCGCAATCTTCACGCCCTGCGCGATCAGCAGGAACTCGCGGGCCAGCCGGTCGAGAATGAAGATATCGACGCTCTGGTTCATCGCCAGAACCAGGATGGTTTGAGGGCCATACACCACGAACCCCGCGGCGCACTGCGCCGTGCCGGGCTCGAAGAAGGTGGAGAGCACGTCGTTGCCGCGCGGACGGATCGAGAAAATCGTTCCGATCGAGATATTGTTTTCAAGATTGGCCGATCCGTCGAGCGGGTCGATCGCGACGCAAAGCGGCGCCTCGGCATCGAGCATTTCAGGCAGTTCCGATTCCTCGGACAGAATGGCGGCGACCGGCGCCATGCGCAGTGCCCGGCGCATCATCCCGTCGGCGGCGACGTCGATATCCTTCTGCAGATCGCCGTCGGGATTGACGCCGCTATGCCGGCCGGTGATGCCGGCCAGCGGCCCGTCGGCGATCAGGACGGCAAGGTTGATGGCAGCGGCGGCGATCGCCTCGATCACGGCGGCGACCGCAGGCGCGTTCGGCGCGTCCTGCACCGCTCGGTCGAGATGCGAACGCAAGGTTACGCGCTCGTCCATGGCCGTTCCCCTGTCACCGCCCTCTGCGGGGCCATTTGCGAAGCGCCATGCCGGTCGGCAGTGCGCCCGGTAACAACACCCCAGTTTGCAAAATTAGTGAAATTTTCTTATCTTTGGCGAAAGCAAAGTTTTTCTTATAGAGGTGATGCCGATGGCCAGCCGGTTTCTGCGGGAATTGACCATTCGGCAGCTCCGCGCGCTGGCCGCTGTCCACAGGGATCGCTCGGTGACCGCGGCAGCCAAACAGCTTCATCTCACGCAGCCGGCCGTCACTCTGCAGATTCGCAATCTGCAGGCGCTCGCGGGACTGCCACTGATCCAGCGCACCCCCGACGGCATGCTGTTGAGCGATGCCGGGCGCGAAGTGCTCGCGCTCTCCGAGCGCATAGAGGCCGCGATCGCCGATTGCGAAACCACTCTGGAGATGATGGCGGGAAAAACCGCGGGCCGCATTTCGATCGGCGCCGTCAGCACCGCGAAATATTTTGTGCCGTTCATGATCTCCGGTTTTTCGAAGCTGCATCCCAACATCGACGTTACGCTGTCGATCGGAAACCGGCAGGAGATCGGCACCGCGTTACACGGCTATGATCTCGACTTCGTCATCATGGGCCGCCCCCCGGCCGACATCGACATGGACGTTCACCTGATCGGCGATCACCCCCATGTCATCATCGCGCCGACGGCGCATCGCCTGGCGCGAAAGTCGCGCATCGCGCCGAGCGAGCTCGCCGGCGAAACCTTCCTGACGCGCGAGCCCGGATCGGGAACACGCGGCCTGATGGAGCAACTGTTCGAAACATCCGGCATCCGTCCAAAGATCGGCCTCGTGATGAGCAGCAACGAGACCATCAAGCAGGCCGTGATCGCAGGTCTTGGAATAGCGTTCATCTCGGCGCATACGGTGGCCACCGAACTCGACGAGCGGCGGCTGGTGACGCTCGACGTCGACGGCCTTCCCATCGTCCGGCAATGGTTCGCGCTTTCCCGCAAGGACAAGGTCCTGCTGCCGCCGGCCCGTGCGATGCTGGAATTTCTGAGCGCGCGCGGTGCGCAGTTTTTGCCGCGAACCCATGGCCGGATCAGGCTCACCCGCTCCACCGCACGCGGCAAGCGCCGGTGAGGTGCCGTTTGCATTCCGCGGCTGGCTGGTCTTAATCTCCGCGCGCGCCGCGATCCCTTTTCGCGGTTGCCGAATGGAGCGTCGGTGGTGGCAGTTACAATGCGGATAGGCACGCGCAAGAGTACGATGGCGCTGGCCCAGACCGAGGATATCGCGCGGCGCCTGTCGATCGCCGCACCCGAGCTGAACGTCGAAATCGTCAAGTTCGAGACCACAGGCGATACCGACCAGACCAGCAAGCTGCTGGTCCATGGCGGCAAGGGCGGCGCGTTCGTCGCTGAAATCCGCGCCGCCGTCGTATCGGGCCGGCTTCAAGCCGCCATGCATTCGCTGAAAGACATGCCCGGCAATGAGGATACGCCGGGGCTGGTGATCGGCGCGACGCTGGCGCGCGATCCGCCGACCGACGCGCTGGTGCTGCGGCCGGGCGTTACAATCGAGGATATCAGGCGCTCGCGCGGCAGGGGTTTCAAGATCGGAACCAACGCGGTGCGGCGCGCGGCCTATGCGCGGCGGCTGTTTCCGGAGATCGAGGTGATCCATTTTCGCGGCGCGGCCGACACGCGCGTCCGCAAGCTCGACGGCCAGGAAATGCAGCGCCTGCCCGGTGGCGGCGAGGTCGGACCCGCCGACGCGCTGATCATGGCCCGTGCCGGCCTGGAGCGCGTCGGTTTCGCGGACCGCATCGCCTGCGAACTATCGCCCAGGGAAATGTTGCCCGCGGTGGGACAGGGCATCGTCGCCGTGGAGTGCGCGGTGCAGGACTGGCAAACCCGGCGCTATCTTGCGCTGATCGACGATCCGGCCGCGCATCTGAGCTGCGATGCCGAACGCGAGGTGTTGTGGGTGCTCAACGGTCACTGCAATTCGCCGATTGCAGGCTATTCCACCATCGAAGGCGCGGAGATGACGCTCACCGCCTCGGTGCTGGACGAAGCCCGGGACGGCAAATTCATCGAGGTCACGCGCTCAGGTCCCGCCAACCGCCCCCGCGAACTCGGCCGTGCGGTCGGGCTCGAACTGCTGCACAAGGGTGCGGCCGATATCATCGCGCGCACGCGGCCCGAAGCGTGGGCGGCGGATCAGCCCCGATAGGCCCGCACCCGCTTCACCATCTGCTCGACATGCGCGATCGGGGTTTCCGGCTGGATGCCGTGGCCGAGGTTGAAGATCAGCCGGCCGGCGGCGTAGTTCGACAGCACGTCATCGACCGCGCGATCGAGCGCGTCGCCACCGGCGATCAGGACCAGCGGATCGAGATTGCCTTGCACCGCGACGCGGCTTTGCACCTTGTTGCGGATCAATGACGGTTCGGCGGCCCAGTCGATGCTGACCGCATCGACGCCTGTGGCCTCGACATAGGACGGCAGCAACGCGCCGGCGCCGCGCGGAAAGCCGATGATCTTCGCATCGGGCACTTTTTTGCGCACGCCCTCGACGATCCGTTTGGTCGGCTCGACCGACCAGCGCTGGAATTCGCGCGGCGGCAGCACCCCGGCCCAGGTGTCGAAGATCTGCAGCACGTCGGCGCCGGCCTTGAGCTGTCCGAGCAGATACAGGATCGAATTCTCGACGATGGCGTCGATGATTTTCGCAAACGCTTCGGGGTGGCGATAGGCCATCATCCGCGCCGGCGCCTGGTCCGGCGTGCCCTGTCCGGCCACCATGTAGGTCGCCACCGTCCACGGCGCGCCGCAAAATCCGATCAGCGCGATCTTCGGGTCGAGCTCGCGCCGCACCCGGCGCAACGCTTCGAACACCGGTTCAAGCTTGCTGAAGTCGCCCGTCGATGACAGCGCGCCGACCTTGTCGGGCGTATCCAGCGGATCGAGCCGCGGACCTTCGCCAACCTCGAACCGGACATCGCGCCCGAGCGCATAGGGAATGACGAGAATATCCGAAAAAATGATCGCGGCGTCGAAGGCGAAACGGCGGATCGGTTGCAGCGTCACCTCGACGGCGAATTCGGGCGTGAAGCACAGGTCGAGAAAGCCGCCGGCCTTGGCGCGGACTTCGCGGTATTCCGGCAGATAGCGGCCGGCCTGCCGCATCATCCACAGCGGCGGAACCGGCTGGCGGCGGCCGGAAAGCACCTCGACAAAGGGTTTTGTGGTCGGAGACTGGGTCAAGCGGCGCTTCCGGTGTTGATCGACAGGCTGTTTGTCCGTTCCGATACACTGCCGATGCCGTCTTGGCCACGGCGAGATGCGGTCCGGCTCGAAAAAGGCAGGCTGGCGATGGGCGAAACCCGGCGCGTTCGCGTCAGACCCCAGGCGCGCCGCTCAGCTCGAGGCTGAGCGCCCGCAGACGCTGGCGCGCGGTCGCATCATAGGCCTGCGGGTTGGCCTTCGCCTCGTTCATGCCGTTGAAGAACAGGCCGGTTTTGCTCGCGACGTCATCGCCGGCCACCAGGTGCAGGATCGCATCGCCGCCCTGCTCGACCGTCGACATCGGCGTGATGCCGCCCGCGCGCACCATCGTGGTGTTCATATAGGTAGCGGGATGTAGCGAATTCGCGGTCACGCCCGATCCCTTCAGTTCCTCGGCGAGATCGATGGTGAACATGATCTGCGACAGCTTGCTCTGCGCGTAGGCGCGGCTGCCGCTGTAGTTCTTGGTAATCATCACATCGTCGAAATCGATCGGGTGCTGGCCGAGCGAGGCGACATTGACGATCCGCGACGGCGCGCTGGCCTTCAACAGCGGTAGCAACAGACGCGCCAGCAGGAAGCCGGAGAGGTAATTCACCGCAAAGCGCAGTTCGTATCCATCCTTGCTGGTTTGCCGCGCCGGCCCCTCGTTCTGCGATCCGATCCCGGCATTGCTCACGAACACGTCGATCCGTTTGTGATCGGCCAGCACCGCATCCGCCAGCTTTCGCGCTTCCGCCAGCGAAGACAGATCGGCCTGATAGAAGGCCGGCTCAGAGCCCCCTGCCCGCTTGATCTCATCGGACAGGGTGCTGGCCCGCGTCTTGTCGCGGCCGTGGATCAGCACCTTCGCGCCCGCGACGGCAAGTTTCGTCGCGACATAGCGGCCGACGCCGTCGGTCGAACCCGTGATCAATACGGTTTTGCCGTCCATTTTTATGGTGAGGCGTCAGTGAATCTCGGCCGACTTCTTCAGCGCCGCTTTCAGCTTCTCGAGCGAAAAATCCTTGGCTCGTGCGATCTCCAGGATCGGCGTCTCGCGGCGGCCGCAGAGTTCGGCGGCATCGGGGATTTTCGCGGCGATATCGACCGGGATCACGATCGCGCCGTGCTGGTCGGCATGGATCAGATCGTCGGAGCGCACCGTCATCCCGGCGACGCGCACTTCACCGCCAAAATTCTCGGCATGGACCCAGGCGTGCGACGGGCCGATCGATCCGGCGAGCGCCTGAAAGCCCGGCGCCCATTGCGGGATGTCGCGAATCGAGCCGTCGGTGATGACGCCGAGGCAGCCGAGCGCCTTGTGTACGTTGCTCTGCACCTCGCCCCAGAACGCGCCGTAGCCGACATCGGCGCCGTCGATATCCTGGATCACGGTGATGCGCGGGCCGAAGCCGGTGCCGACATATTCGTAATATTCGATGCGGCGCTTGGCCTGCTCGTCGGCCGGAAGGCCGGACTTGAGCACCGAGCGGATCGTCACGGTGCGGGCATAGCCGACCATCGGCGGCAGGTCCGGAAACGGGCAGACCAGCGGCTTGGTGGTGTAGCCGATCAGGCGGCGCTCGGGTGCCACGATTTCCATCGCATTGCAGATCGTCGGCGTGTCGTAGCGCGCCAAGGCTTCGAGGACGGACGCAGGCAGCGGAGCGGAAGTGTGCTTGTTCACGGCGTTTCTCCTGATGTTGCACCGGCCATTTTGAAAGCCGTGGTTCATCAAGCCCTATAGCCGAGATTGGGGTCGAACCCAACTCGGCGATAGCTCATGGCAGATATCTCGGCGGATATTTCGGATGGAAGCCGTGCAAGCCGCTCAGTTCAGCCGGGCCGGCCGTTCCTGTTCGGCATCGGTCGCGGGCGGCGCGAAGGCGGCCGGCGCCGGGCTTGGCGGCGCGGCGGCATCCGTGGTCGGAGCCGCCTGCGCGGCCACGGCCTTGCGCTCGTGGTCGCGATAATTCTTCCATCCCAGCGGCAGGCTCATCAGATACATCACCGAGCCGAACGACAGGATGTGCCAGGGATAGCCGATCAACAGTGCGACGAAGAACACCACCGAGACGAAAACCGGCAGCACCATCTCCGGCGGAACGCGCATCTTCACCGTCTTGCCGGAAAACACCGGCAGGCGCGACACCATCAGGAAGCCGATCAAAAGCGTATAGAGCGCGGTCAGCGTGGCCGGCGGCTTCGGTGTACCCAAAAATGCCAGATAGATCGGCAGCAGCACGGTGATCGCACCCGCCGGGGCCGGTACGCCGGTGAAGAAATTCGCGGCGAACGGCGGCTTGTTCGGATCATCGATGGAGGCGTTGAAACGGGCGAGCCTCAAGCCCCCCGAGATCGCAAACACCATCGCCGCGATCCAGCCGCCATTGTTCAGTTCATGCAACTGCCAGAAATACAGGATCAGGCCAGGCGCCACGCCGAAATTGACGAAGTCGGCGAGGCTGTCGAGTTCGGCGCCGAATTTCGACTGGCCCTTGATCATGCGCGCAACACGGCCGTCCAGGCCGTCGAGCACGGCGGCGAATACGATGGCGCCCACCGCGAGCTCCATCCGCCCTTCGGTCGACAGCCGGATCGCCGTCAGCCCGGCGCAGATCGCCAGCAACGTGATGAAGTTCGGCACCAGCATCCGCACCGGGATCGGACGAAACCGGCGGCGGCGTATTTCCGGAGATTGGAGGTCTGATGGCATCATGGCTGGGTAATATATAGCAGGCGCCACGCCCCTCCGCCATCGCGGTGGGGAACCATCTGATTCCCTACGCTAAATGGTTAATCCGCCCGGTAGGTTCGCGCGGCGTCGGCGGACCTGAAATCGGCCAAAATGGTCTCGCCGGCGACCGCGCTCTGGCCCTCGGAAACCAGCGATTTGGTGCCTTCGGGCAGATAGACGTCAAGGCGCGACCCAAAACGGATCAGGCCGAACCGCTCGCCGGCACCGATCGACTGCCCCTCGCGCACGAACGAGACGATTCGCCGCGCCACCAGCCCTGCGATCTGGACCACCCCGATGCGTCCGCTCGCCGTCGAGATCACCAGCGAGTTGCGCTCATTGTCTTCGCTGGCCTTGTCGAGTTCGGCGTTGATGAAAGTACCCGGCCGGTACGCGATGCGGTCGATCCGGCCTGCCACCGGACTGCGGTTCACGTGGCAATTGAACACGCTCATGAACACCGAAATCCGCGTCAGCGGCTTGTCGCCGAGACCAAGTTCGGCCGGCGGCAACACCTGCGCGATCATCGAGACCCGTCCGTCGGCCGGCGACACCACGATGCCCTCGCGCACCGGCGTCACGCGCACCGGATCGCGGAAGAACAGCGCGCACCAGACCGTCAACAGCGTCCCGATCCAGCCCAGCGGCGTCCAGAGCAGGAACAAGACCAGACTTGCCAGCGCAAAGCCGCCGATGAAGGGATAGCCCTCGGGATGGATCGGCGGGATTTGCGCGCGGATGGAATTGGCGATGGACATGGGGGCTCGCTGTCAACTTTCCCACTCCCATGGTGGGAGATGGAGCTTCGTTTCGGTTATTCTGCGGCGGTCGCCAAGGAATCTTTGCCCGGACCGCTGACCGGATCTTTGCCTGGATCCTGAACGGGATCCTCGACCGGCGGCGGTACGCGGTTCGGCGCCTCGTGCTCGTCGTCGATCTGCGCGAGTTTTTCCCGCGCCTCCTCGGCCTCGCGCTGCCTGTTCCACATACTGGCATAAAGTCCGCCGGAAGCCAAAAGCTGCGCATGGGTTCCGCGCTCGGCGATGCGGCCCTGATCCAGCACGATGATTTCATCGGCGCCGACGATGGTCGAGAGCCGATGCGCGATCACCAGCGACGTGCGATTGCGCGAGACCCGCTCGAGCGACTCCTGGATTTCGTGCTCGGTGTGGCTGTCGAGCGCCGAGGTCGCCTCATCGAGCACCAGGATCGGCGGCGCCTTGAGCACGGTGCGCGCGATTGCCACGCGCTGCTTCTCGCCGCCGGACAATTTCAGCCCGCGCTCGCCGACCTGGGTTTCGTATCCCTTTGGCGACATCTTGATGAAGGTGTCGATCTGCGCCAGCTGCGCCGCCTCTTCGACCTCGGCATCGCTGGCGTCCCAGCGACCGTAGCGGATGTTGTAACGGATGGTATCGTTGAACAGCACGGTATCCTGCGGCACCATGCCGATCGAGGCGCGCAACGAGGCCTGTGTGACGTTTCTGATATCCTGGCCGTCGATCAGGATCTTGCCGCTGGAGACGTCATAGAGCCGGAACAGCAGCCGGGAAATCGTCGATTTGCCGGCGCCGGACGGGCCGACGATCGCGACCGTCTTGCCGGCGGGCACCTCGAAGCTGAGGCCTTTCAGGATCGGACGCTCGGGATCGTAGGCAAACCGCACGTCGTCGAAACGCACATTGCCGGTGCTTACGACCAACGGCGTCGCGCCGGGAATATCCCTGATCTCGGGATTGCGCGACAGCACGTTGAACATCTTCTCGATGTCGATCACCGCCTGCTTGATCTCGCGATAGACCATGCCCATGAAGTTCAGCGGCTGGTACAACTGGATCATCATGGCGTTGACCAGGACGAAATCGCCGACCGTTTTGCTGCCGTCACGCACGCCGAGCGCGCACATCAGCATGATCGCGGTCAAACCGGCCGTGAAGATGACCGCCTGTCCGGTATTGAGAACCGCCAGCGAGGTATAGGTCTTCACGCTGTTGTGCTCGTAGCGCTCCATCGAGCGATCATAGCGTTCGGCTTCGCGCTGCTCGGCGCTGAAATATTTCACCGTCTCGTAGTTCAACAGCGAGTCGATCGCCTTGGTATTCGCTTCGGTGTCGGAATCGTTCATCTTGCGGCGGATTTCGATCCGCCATTCGGTCGCGAGATAGGTGTAGTACATGTAGACCACGACCGTGATCGCAGTGACGAGCACGTAGCGCCAGTCGAACTGCCAGAGCAGCACGCCCATCAGCAGCGACACCTCGACGATGGTCGGGATCAGCTGCAGGATCACCATCCGCACGATCACTTCGATGCCGGTGCGGCCACGCTCCAGCACGCGGGTCAACCCGCCGGTCTTGCGCTCCAGATGGAAGCGCAGCGACAGCTCGTGCATGTGAACGAAGGTGATGTAGGCGAGCTTTCGCACCGCATGCATGGCAACGCGGGCAAAGATGCCGTCGCGCCATTGCGTCAGCACCGCCATCAATACCCGCACCGCGCCGTAGCTTGCAGTCATCAAGAGCGGCGAAGCGATCAGCCACATCGTCCAGTTCGATGGCTGCAGCGGCGCGCTCGGCGTCCCGTTGAGCGCGTCGATTGCCCATTTGAAGGTGAAGGGCACCGACAGCGTCGCGAGCTTCGCGATCAGCAGCAGCACCATCGACCAGACCACACGCATCTTCAGATCGACGCGATCGCCCGGCCAGATATAGGGCCACAGATGCACCAGCGTCCTGGTCAGGGTCGCCTTTTCGGGTGACGTGCTGGCGGATTGCGCGTCGCCGGCGCGCGGGTGCGAA
>Ga0210410_10004418_pt1 | contig 12334 bp, 9 predicted proteins | sample IncBWC4MmetaG_FD_161058 | JGI IMG/M metagenome (GOLD analysis project Ga0210410, IMG submission 161058) | Forest soil microbial communities from Barre Woods Harvard Forest LTER site, Petersham, Massachusetts, United States - Inc-BW-C-4-M | ecosystem: Environmental > Terrestrial > Soil >... | reverse complement strand
AGCGATCTTGCCTTCCAGTTTGCGATTCCTTTCCTGCAACTGCATTAAGTTCGGGACCCCAACCGCCTGCGGGAGCAGCGGAATCAGCCGAACCGCGGTAGCGACTGAGATAATCGCGGTAATTGCCTTAATGACGCCGGAAACCAGGTACGAAGCGTGCCAGATATTCCAGACTTCCATCAGATGAGTGGTGCCGCAAGCCAGGATGAAGCTGCCAAACATCCAAAAAATCCAATTGAAAGGCAGGTCACGACGTTTACGGATGAAGTAGATCAGGACAATGGGAATGCAGTAATAAGACAGCGTGATCAGAACATCCGAAACGACGTTCAGCCACACAATTCGCGGATCCCATAGGTAGCAATACCCGTGGGGCATGAAATCTGGCGAAAGCAGTTGTTTGAAAAGCTCCATAATCCCGGTTTTCCTGTCACGGGGGAGTAATCTGGACGGCCCGGCAAAGCCGTTAGCAGATCAAACGGATGACAACCCGTGGCTGGTGTCACGAGTCCAGCCGCGAAGCCGCGATACCGTGGCGTTGCCGATCGATTGGTGCGCAATCCTCGCCACTCCAGTTCCGGATCTTCCGTGGCCCGGAACGTCTTGCTTACGAGGGTAAGGCGTTCGTTCCCGGCCAGGTATTCGGCAGGGTGGCGCGAATCACATCCAACAACTCGTTGTTGTCCGCCGGCTTCTGGAAGAAAGCCGTGGCCCCCGCCTGTAATGTTTTCTGTTCGTTGGATTGCGGATCACGGGCAGTCAGCACAATCACCGGGATGGTCGACAGCGTGTCACTATTCTGCAGACGGTCCAACACAACGTAGCCATCGCCGGCGGGCAGGCCGAGATCGAGAATAATTAGATTCGGCTGCTCCTTCTGCGCCATGGAAATCGCGGAATATCCATCTGAGGCTTGTACGGTGTCGTAGTGGTTTGCCCGGAGACGTATTTTCAACGCCCGTCTCAGGTCTGGGTCATCATCCACGATCAGTATCTTTGATCTTTCCATTTGAATCCTCCATTGGTTTTGTTTGATTTTTCACTGCACTTCTGTGCCCGTTTGCATTTTCGGGTCTGTTTTCGACCCAAGCGCTAACATCGCCGTTTCGGTAATCCGATCCGCCACTACTTGCACGAGCTCTTTCAATGGTTTGCCGTCCTCGGTGGAGGGCAGAAGTACCGCTGTCGCCGACACTTTTAAGACGCCGGCTGCTTTGAAGCCTACGCCGGACTCCAGTTGTTCACGAATGCGCTTCATCATGACCTCTGCCTGCTCAAGGTCGGTCGATGCGGTCACGAAAAATGTCTCATTGCTTCCGGTATTTCTCATAACGGGAAGAACCAGGTCTTTATCGAGGTAAACGCAGCGGTGAAGTGTGTGCAGAGCCTGCCGGCAAACATCCTTCCAGTTGGTTCGAGGGGGACTGGAAAGCGGCGTCAGCTCAACCTTGACTAAAACGATGGCGGCCCGCAGCTGATCCTCATACGTGATGACCGGGAAAAGCAGCTTGGCCAGAGAATACAGCGGCAAGGTAAAGGAAAATGTACTGCCATTTGCGATTTCGCTCGCCACCCAGATTCGTCCGCCGTGAAGTTCGACCAACTCCTTTGAGATAAAGAGTCCCAAACCCAGCCCGGCGCAGCTGTTATCAATAGAATTTGGGTCCTGGTACAAGCGCTCAAAGATCAGGGCCTTGGCTTCCGGGCCGATGCCCTGCCCGGTGTCGGCCACGGAGACATAAACCATGTTCGGGTCGGCTTCGACCATGCAGGCTTTTACCACGATCGACCCGTCGGGCGGCGTGAACTTAATGCCATTGTCGATCAGGTTGATGAGCACCTGCAGGACGCGATCGGGATCGGCGTACACAAATGGAATCCTGGTGTCCAATCCCACTTCGAGACCAACCTGCTTTTCCTTGGCGGTGGCGGACATCATCGAAACTGCTTGCTGGATGAGGTCTCCGATCGTGATGCAGCGTGGTTCGATGCGGATTTTTCCCGACTCCGCCCGGGTTGCCTCCAGCAGATCGCGGATCATGGCCCGCAACTGGTGCACGCTGTTTAACACGGTTCCCAGGTGGTAGCGCTGCTCGGGGTTGATGTCGCCCGCTAAGCCGTCCAGCAGGATGGTGACGAATTGATGAATGCAAGTCAGGGGCGTCCGGAGTTCGTGCGAAACGTGAGACAAAAATTGATTCTTGAATTCCAGTTGCTGCTGACGGCTCATCTCCAGGGAACGAGTCAAGGCTTGTCGTTCGATGGCATAGCGCATGGCGCGCTCCAGGTGGTTGCTGGTGATATCGCCCTTCACCAGATAATCCTGCACACCCTGGTGCAACGCCTTCATAGCCAGCACCTCGTCATCCTGGCCGGAGAGGATGACCACGGGCACGCCAGGCGCCTGCGCCAGCACTTTGCGGAAGGTATCCGCGCCGTGACTGTCGGGAAGATTCAAGTCGAGCAAGACCACCGAAGGTGGTTCCTTGGCCATGGACGCAAGCCCATCCGAAAGCCGGTTCACGCTGCTAACATTGACCGCGGAGTCCCCCTCGAGCAGCCGCAAGCGAACCAGGTCGGCGTCACCAGGGTTGTCTTCAATTAGCAGAACACGAGTATGGCCGTTATTCATCGTTCCTCCGCTGCTCATCGTTTCTCCAATGTTCATCGTTCCTCCTCGTGCGGTAGACGTGCCAAACCGAACCAAAATTCTCCGATTCTTGTTACGGCGGAGACGAAGTCCCGCAAGTTGCCGGGCTTGCTCACGTAGCAGTTCGCTCCAAGTTCATAACTGCGGACAATGTCTTGTCGTGCCTCGGAGGTGCTGAAGATCGCAATCGGAATCTTGCGCAGGACCGGGTCGGCTTTGACCTCGGCCAGAACTGCGCGACCGTCTTTCTTAGGCAGATTTAAGTCAAGAATCATGAAGTCGGGAAGAATCGCATCCGCATACTTTCCTTCGCGGCGCAGAAGTGCGATCGCCTCCGCGCCGTTGACTACGGCTTGGATGTGACTCGGACTGCCGTTGCGCGATAGCACTTCACTGGTCAAGTCCGTATCCGCGGGATTGTCGTCTACCAGCAAAATCTCCGTGGCTCTCATGCTTGTGCTCCCTGCGCGGTCTGGAGGGATGGTTCGCTGGGCAGAGTAAATTTGAAGCGACAGCCGGGCTTAGCTTGCGCTTCGATCCAGATTTTCCCTCCGTGCCGTTCGATGATTTTCTTGCAGATCGCCAGGCCCATCCCGTTGCCTGCATATTCGGTTCGAGTATGCAGACGGCGGAAAATAACAAAAATGTCTTGCCAGCTCTCGGAGGGGATGCCGATGCCGTTGTCGGAAACCGTGAACACCCACTCGTGTTCTTTTTGTTCTGACTTGATTTGGATCACCGGAATTTGGGCACCGTGAAACTTAATAGCGTTGGCGATCAGGTTCTGAAATACCTGCGTGAGTTGTGCAGAGTCGGCCATGACTACGGGCAAACCATCCCAGTTCACGGCTGCGCCGCTCTCCAGCACCGCGGACTGTAGGTTCTTGAGGGCTTGTTCGACCACCGCTCGACACTCGGTGGTTGTGCGTTTAATCTCCTGTTTGCCGACCCGGGAAAACTTCAGCAGGTCCTGAATCAGAGCCTGCATGCGGGTTGCACCGTCCACCGAGTAAGCGATGTATTTGTCGGCCTGTTCATCCAGCTTGCCGCGATATCGTTCCGCCAACAGCTGGGTGTAGTTGGCAATCATCCGCAAGGGCTCTTGCAAATCATGCGAGGCCACATAGGCAAACTGTTCTAGCTCGGCGTTGGAGCGCGCCAGTTCCTCTTCCGACTGGCGGCGTAGTTGCCGAAGCCGCTTTTCTTCCAAAGCCCTGCGGACCGAGAGCGGTAGCCGGGTGAGATGGTCCTTCAAAACACAATCCGTTGCGCCTTGCTTGATACACTCTACCGCCTTCTCCTCGCCCAGGTACCCGGTCACCACGATCAATGGCAAATCCAGGTTTTCACGGCGCAGAATTTCAAGCGCCTCCATCCCGCGCCACTTGGGCAAGTTGTAATCGGCAAGAATGAGATCATAAGCGGCGGCGTGAATCCGCGACGTGAACTCTTCGGCGGTTTGGACCGCGTCGCTGGAAACGTCGAACCCGTCCTTTCGTAATGCGAGCAACACCAACTCGACGTCAGCCGGATTGTCCTCCACCAGCAATACTCGCAATTTCGTACTGGCCTTGCGCGAATCAGCAGTAATGGAAAGGGTACCGCGAACGCTAGACGGTTCTTCAGTCGTATAGACCTCGATCCTTTCGAACTTGAGTAGTTTCAACCAGCAGAAACCCAGCGAACCAGGGGAGGACGACCGGAAACGGTATTACCAGCACCACCCAGCGTGGTTGGCACTGTGCGCAAATGCAATGCGGCAGCATGCTGATTTATCATCGCCGCCGCCTGCGTGCGGCGGTTGCCATTCGTGCTGTTGAAATCGAAGGTGGTGACGCTGTGTTTGCAGAACGTGCATTTGAATGTGGTGCCGCCGCTCAATGGTGTGGTTGTGTAATATCTCACACCGTCACTGTACCCCTTCCGTCTGTTCTATTTTGGGACAGGAGGTGTGCAACCTTAGGGTGGCACTCCAGAATTTCCACCAATGGTGACCATGCGTCGACCGAGCTTAAGGACACTTTATGACCGCTCGGGCGTGTCACCGCCGACGGTATCGAGGACGATAACCGGGCCAGGAACGTCAATCGATGGGGAATCAAGGGTGAGGTTCACTTGGGCGAGAAAGTCCGCAACAAAGGCTTGCAAGCTCGGAACGTCTGCGCTGTGCGCCTCCGCGTGAGCCATCGGCGACCGAGGCTCGGCTTCTTTCGAGCATCCCCACCGGACCGATTTTGAGTTGCTTCCCTGGACGGGCGAGACTCCAGTCTTCCATTGCCGGAATGTTCGCCGTTCGACCTTCAAAAACGCCCGATCGATGGTACAAAGGCGAAGCCGAGGGCTTCGTATGGTCTAATAGAACCATACGTAAAGTTCATGTCTACCCGCCCTACAGCCCTGCGCCGCCGCATGCTCGCGCTTCATCGCAATTTGCGCGGAGCGGCTATGATCGCTCGCGCGTTGGTGTCGACCGATCATCCTCTTCTGGCGCACATCATCCCCATCCGGCGCTGCAACCTGGCTTGCGAGTATTGCAACGAGTACGACGATTTTTCCAAGCCCGTTCCGACTGAGACCATGTTCGTGCGCGTGGACAAACTGGCGGCGCTGGGGACTTCAGTGATCACGATCAGCGGCGGAGAGCCGTTGCTGCATCCTGAGTTGGACGAGATCATCCGCCGCATTCGCAAGCGCGGTATGATCGCGGGGCTGATTACCAATGGCTACCTGCTGGTTGCAGAGCGCATTCAGCGGCTGAATCGGGCGGGCCTCGAATGGCTGCAGATCTCGATTGATAACGTGACGCCGGACGATGTGTCCAAGAAGAGTCTCAAGGTTCTGGACAAGAAGCTGGAGTTACTCGCCGAGCACGCCGATTTTCATGTGAACATCAATTCCGTGGTGGGCGGAGGCGTGTGCAATCCGCAGGATGCGCTTACCATCGGCAGACGGGCGCTGGAGTTGGGCTTCAGTTCGACTATCGGCATTATTCACGATGGCAGCGGGCAACTCCAGCCGTTGGCGGAAGAAGAGAAGCGCGTCTACCACGAGATGAAGGCGATGGAGAAGAGCAGTTTCACCCGCATCAACGGCTTTCAGGACAACATCGCTCAGGGCCGGCCGAACCAGTGGCGCTGCCGGGCCGGGGCGCGTTACCTGTATATCTGCGAAGACGGGTTGGTGCACTACTGCTCCCAGCAACGCGGCTATCCTGGCATTCCGCTAGAGAAATATTCCTTGCAGGACATCCGGCGCGAGTACGTGACCGAGAAATCCTGTGCACCACATTGCACTGTTTCCTGCGTGCATCAAGTATCGATTTTCGATTCCTGGCGCGCTCCGCAGCACGCGGTGCCGAACAGTGCGAGCGTGCGGGATCTGGTTCAGATCGAGTAAGCCCGAAACAAGATGCAACAGAATCCCATGTCATCTCGAGCGAAACCAGGGATCTGGGTTCCAGCGTGTAGGCGACGATAACTCAGATTCCTCGTCGCGTTTGCTCCTCGGAATGACAGGTGGGTGAGTTTGTCAGCGGGTAGAGAGGCAGCGAAGCTACGCATCTCCACACCTGCTATTTCTTTGGCTGTGCGGTTGGCGGCAGCAAGCTATTCAGACGAAGATACATGGCAGCCGCGCTGTAGTGGTCTGCCCAGTCGTTGGTCAGCGCAAAAAGGGCGGAAGCTACAGTCCCTTGCCTCCCGCCGTGGAGTTCGACGGGATCGCCGAGCTTTGAATCGTCCACTCTGTTGAGGGCGGCTTCGCAAAACAGGAACGAGCGGGTCAAACCGGCCAGCAACTTCTCCTTATCAGTCTCTGGCGCGGGATGCATCGGCGGTGGAGGCATGCTCCCAGCTTTGCTGCATAGTTCAATGTTAGACATGGTCATGTGCTCCACCATATGGCCAAAGGTTATCTGCGCGGGGGTGGGGCTGTAGTTGAACTTGTCTGCGGGCATCTCCTCGACCGCCGCAATCATACTTTGTTGCCGGCGCGGCAAAATCTCTCTCACCGCGTCGCTTACCGGATTCTTGCTTGGCGCGGCCTTCGTCGACGCAGCTTTGTCGGATTCGGTTTTGTTTGGCGCGGGTTTGTCCTGGCCAAGGAGAAATGCAGTCGCAAACAGCATTCCACAAACAAGTATGCGTTTCATGATGCCTCCGTTGTGCTCCAAGAATACCTCCAGCAAAGTCGGTTTAGCCAGGCTTTAGCCGCAGGCGGCGCCTAAATTCCCCTGCTTGCTTTCCCGCCTTCGTATTCATCGCTGGTGGACGGGCGGTGACGCTCGTCCTCCATTATTTATCACGCCATTACCTCTGGCGTGGCTTCGAGCAAACTTCGCGTGTACGCGTGCTTTGGCTGTTCCGTGATCTGCTCGGTCAAGCCGACCTCGACGATTTTTCCCTGGTACATCACCGCAATGCGAGTGGCCAGGTAGCGCACCACAGGCATGGAATGCGAGATGAACAAGTACGTCAGACCGAACTCGCGTCGCAGTTGTGCCATTAGATTGACAATCTGGGCCCCGACGCTGACGTCGAGGGCGGAGACCGGTTCGTCAGCCACAATGAATTTCGGACGTAGCGCCAGGGCCCGGGCAATTCCAATTCGCTGACGCTGGCCTCCGCTAAACTCGTGCGGGTATCGGCGTATGGCAGACTGGTCGAGACCCACGGCACGGAGCAATTCTGCAACTCGCAAGCGCCGGGCTGAAGGACTCATGCGCTCGTGGATGACCAGCGGTTCGCTGATGACGTCCTCCACCCGCATGCGGGGATCGAGCGAGCCGAAGGGATCCTGAAAGATGATCTGCATGTCCCGGCGCTGGCGACGCATCTCAGCGTGACCGGCCGCGAGCAGATCGCGGCCATCGAATATGATCTTGCCGGACGTCGGCTCAATCAGCCGAAGCACTAAGCGGCCGAGCGTGCTTTTGCCTGATCCCGATTCGCCGACAAGGCCTAATGTTTCACCGGATTGAACATCGAGCGACACATCATCAACGGCACGGACTGAGCCTTTCGCACCTCCGCCAAAGATGGATTCCCCCAGCGGAAACACTTTGGTCAGATTGCGGATTTCGAGCAGAGGCACAGCGAATATCGTAACAGCAAGACCCGCCACGGATCTTCACTGACTTACACGGATCCATTCCTTGGAATTGTTTTAGCGCCAGGCGATCATCGGTACCGCTAACAATGCCGCAGCCATGCCGAGGGCCTTCCAGCGGGTGAAGTGCTCTCTGAGGAAGAAGCGGGCGAGCAGCACGGTGACCGCCGGGTAGAGCGAACTGAGCACCACAGCGGCATCGAGCCTTCCAGTCTGGGCGGCACGGATAAACAGCACGCTGCCGGTGATGTCGAGACAACCAGCAAGCGCGCCGAAAGCGATTCCGCGGCGGTCGATTTGCCGAGCGCTGCGTCCGACCAGAACGATGATGCCGGTAAGGGTGAACGACGCTACCTTCGACACCGCGGCTATCCAAAACGCTGAGCTGTCGCCGGCCTGTTTGACGCAAAGATAGTAGCCTGCAAAGCCGACGCCGGCGAGAGCGGCCATCCCAATTCCTTCGGGATGGCTGTCGTCTTCGCTGCGCGAAATAAGCCAGATTCCCATAGCAGCGAGCACGAAACCAGCGACCTGCGCAGCCTGCGGCAGACCCTCGCGGAAGATTCCAAATACCGTGGGGATGGCGGCGCCCAGCACCGCTGCCACCGGGGCAGTCAAGCCCATTCTTCCCGTGGCTAGCGCACGATAGAAGATAGCGAGCGCTCCGCCTCCGGACAGGCCTCCGATCAAGGCCCACGCGACCGCGGCTCGCGAGGGGAAGGGCGAGTGACTTGCCACGGCCACTCCCGCCATGAGGAGCAAGCCGCTGATATGGGCGATTGCGGTGAGCACGAATGCATTTGCCCGGCGCGCAGCGTACCCGCCAAGAAAATCGCTCGCTCCCCAGGTGAAGACCGCGGCCAGGCTGCAACTGGTGGGAAGGGATAGCAATGGCAGCGTCATTCGTTGTACATACTTTCAGAGTAAATGAAACTAGCCGACTCTTTCCGACGCGGAGGCCGCCGCCTCGGGCATCTCGGCGGCCAGTTTTTCCAGGAGAGTTTCGAGATGGTCCAGCACTTCCTCGGCAGCGGTTGCCTTCATGGAGAATTTGAGCATTCCGTCGGGAGTGAATTGCGCGCCTCGCTGCGAGGAGACGAAGTGCGCCAGTTTCCCCGGGTCGACAAACGCATTTTGGCGAAACTTAATGGTCACCAGATCCCGCTTGCGCTCGATTGAGTTCACGCCCACGCGCACCGCCATCAGTTTGAGTGAGGCGTAATCAAGCAGGTTGCGCACGGCGGCGGGAGGTTCGCCGTAACGGTCTTCAAGTTCGGCTCCGACGTCACTCAGTTGCGACTCGGTTTCTACTCCAGCAACGCGTTTGTACATTCGCAGCCGCTGGTTTTCTTCCGGAATGTAGTTTACGGGGATACGAATATTGAGACCGAGATTGAGCTGGGTCTCAGCCTCATCCGGAGCGCCTTCGCCCTTCATTTCGCGGACCGCACGATCGAGCATCTGCGTGTACAGCTCGAAACCGATGGCCTCGATGTGTCCGCTCTGCTCTCCACCGAGGAGACTTCCAGCGCCGCGCAGTTCGAGGTCAAGCGCCGCGATCTTGAAGCCGGCGCCCAGATCTGAGAATTCCTTCAGGGCTGCCAGTCGTCGGCGCGCGATCGGCGTAAGTTCGATGTCCGCAGGAATCAGCAAGTAGGCATAGGCTCTGCGATTCGAACGGCCTACGCGTCCGCGCAGTTGATAGAGCTCTGAGAGGCCAAAGCGATCGGCGCGATTGATGACGATGGTATTGCAAAGCGGGATGTCGAGACCGTTCTCGATAATGGTCGTGGCTACCAGAATGTCGGCTTCGTGATGCATGAACTTCAGCATCACCTTTTCCAGCTCGCCTTCCGACATCTGGCCGTGTCCAACGATGATCCGCGCCCGCGGGGCTAGTTCCTGCAGCTTCGCTGCAATCTCCCAGATGCTTTCCACGCGATTGTGGACGAAATACACCTGACCGCCGCGGTCGAGTTCCTGCTCGATTGAAGACCGGATCAGCTTTTCGTCCCAGCTTGCTACCACGGTTTGGATCGCAATGCGGTCCTTGGGCGGGGTTTCGATCACACTCATGTCGCGCATCCCGACCAAGGACATGTGCAGCGTGCGCGGAATCGGAGTCGCGGACATGGTGAGAACATCGACTTCTTTCCGCATCTGTTTCAGGCGTTCTTTGTGACGCACTCCGAAGCGCTGCTCTTCATCCACGACCAGCAGTCCGAGGTCGGTGAACTTGATGTCCTTCGAGAGCAGGCGATGAGTGCCGATCAGGATGTCGACTTTGCCGGTCTCGACTTTTTGCAGGATTTCCTTTTGTTGTTTCGCGGTGCGGAAGCGACTGATCATTTCGATCTTGACGGGAAACGCCGCAAAACGTTGCTTGAAAGTTTCCAGATGCTGGAAGGCTAGTACGGTCGTCGGAGCCAGCACCGCAACTTGCTTGTTGTCATTAACCGCCTTGAACGCGGCGCGCATGGCGATTTCCGTTTTGCCGTAGCCGACATCGCCACACAGCAGACGATCCATGGGTTGCGACGACTCCATATCGCGCTTCACGTCGGTGATGGCAAGGTCCTGATCTTCAGTCTCGGTAAATTCGAACGCGTCTTCGAACTCGCGCATCCATTGATTGTCGGCCGAGAATGCAAAACCCTTGGCGGCTCTTCTCTCCGCATAGAGTTTGAGCAGTTCCTCGGTCATGTCCTTCATGGCCTTGCGAACGCGAGCTTTCGTCTTGGCCCAGGCTGCCGTCCCCAGATGATTCAGCGGAGGCTTCGCACCTTCCGACGACCGATATTTCTGAATCAGGTCGAGGCGCGTGAGGGGAACATATAGGCGCGCTCCCTCCGCATATTCCAGCAGCATGAACTCGGCGTTACCATCGCCCTGATTGATTTCCTTCAGGCCCTGATATTGCCCAATTCCGTGCTCGACGTGGACCACATAATCGCCAACCTGCAAGTCGCGGAAGTCAGAGAGGAAGGCAGAAACTTTGGACTTTGTGCGCTGCGGGCGCGAGACCATCGAGTCGGATTCGTCGAACAGATCGCGAGAGCCGAGAATCGCCAGGTGAGCTTCGGGCAATATGACGCCGTCCGGCACATAGGCCTTGACCAGCGTGCTGGTGAGGATTTCGCCCGCGAAATAAGCAGTTTCGTCGGCGTAACTTTCTCCGCCACGAGTGCGGCTTCCCAAACGGAAGGAGAGCGCGTACTCGCTGAAGACGTCGGCCAGGCGCTCGACTTCTCCGATATTCGGGACAGCGATCAATACACGATTCTGTTCCCCGACCTGCTTCCTCACTTCATCGAGCATCGCTGGAACCGCGCCATGGAAGCGCTGCGCCGGTTGCGACTGGAACGTGACTGCCTCAGCCTCGTCGGGACGCGCGATTTCAAGATGTTCGATAGAAGCTCCGGGAACGGTAGCAAGCTTTCGCCACAAATCTTCAGGAGGAAGATACAAATCCGTGGGCCGAACGAGGTTGCCGACTTCGCTCCGTTCGTGGGCCTCTTCGATTCTCGACCAGGTGTGGTCAAACTCCTTCTTCAGGCTGTCGGGTTCGTCCATCAAAACCGAAGCTTGCGGGATCAAGTCGAAGACGGTGCGGTCCGCGCCAGCGACGGGCGCGTAGAACTCCCACCCAGGAAATACGCTGACGCCGCCGGAGCGCACGGCTCGCTCGACCACCTCTTCCGCTCCGGTGATGCGCTTGCCCGATAAGCGAACGTGAATCGCGCCCAGCAGATCGTCGCTGACCGGAGTTTCGGTAAGCGGAAGCAGCAGCGCTTCGTCGACCGCGGTGGACGAACGCTGCGTCGCAGGATCGAACTTGCGGATGGACTCGACCTCGTCGCCGAAGAACTCGATGCGCAGCGGGCGATCTGCCTCGGGCGAATACACATCGAGGATGCCGCCTCGTATGGCGTACTCGCCAGGCATTTCCACCACGTCGGTCGCGGTATAACCGACGGTGTTGAGGTGTTGCAGCAGCGGCTCGGTATCGAGGGTTTCTCCCCGGCGAACCATTCGCGCCAGATCGGCGTAGTATTCTGCGGAACGAAGACGAAGCGCAGTCGCCCCGATGGGCGAGACCAGAATCGACACCGCGCCGGTCGCAATCTTCCAAAGCGCGACGGCGCGTTCCTCCTGGATCTCGGGATGCGGGGAGAGATTCTGAAATGGCAGAACGTCTCGTGTCGGCAGCGAGACTACGGAGTCCGGATTGTTCCCGCCAATCAGTTCGTGGAAAGCCTGCAACACCGGGACGAACTCTTCGGCCGTCCGATTGTCAGCAACGACCACGATCAATGGGCGTCCGGCACTCTTCTGCAATAGCACCAGAAGCAGCGCTTTCGCCGTGGGATTGAGTCCGGAGACACGGATACGCCCCGCGCCCTCTCGGAGGTGGGAGGCTACACGTAAGAAGGAAGGCAACTTTTCCACGTCCGTGAAAAGATCACGGACGAAAGGCAAGACCATTGCTTCTTGATTTTAACAGGAGATTGATGGAGCCGAGTTTGGCGGGACTGGGACCGGCGAGGACGCCCATCCTCCAACGCGACTAATCCCGCA
>Ga0210410_10004417_pt1 | contig 12336 bp, 11 predicted proteins | sample IncBWC4MmetaG_FD_161058 | JGI IMG/M metagenome (GOLD analysis project Ga0210410, IMG submission 161058) | Forest soil microbial communities from Barre Woods Harvard Forest LTER site, Petersham, Massachusetts, United States - Inc-BW-C-4-M | ecosystem: Environmental > Terrestrial > Soil >... | reverse complement strand
GCATCGAAGGGTTTGCCGAAGACCGAAAAGTTTCCGTCCCACTGTGCGCCGCCGAGAAAGTGAATATGGTGAGGATCCACCTTTCGTATCTCGACCGACAACTTCTTGTAGAGCGGTTCCAGCGAAGAATTCAAACGTGCTAGCTTGGGAAAATGCGGAATCGGCTCATTCAGCAGGTCATAACCGAGCACGGCCGGCTCATCGCGATAGCGCGTCGCCAGCCGCCGCCAGATTGCGATCAGGTGCTCTTGCTCTTGTGGACTCTCGTACAACCAAGGATATCCGGCGCCGTCATCAATGTTCGTGCCCGTCTGTCCGCCCGGTGCGGCATGCAGATCAAGGATCACATTTAGATCTTCGGCGCGGCTCCAAATGATCAACCGATCCAGCAGCTTGAAACCTTCCGCGTCGTCGCTCTCAAACAGGCTGTAATGCAGAGGAACTCGAATGGCATTGAACGCGGCCCGATGCAGGAGCGCGAGGTCCTCACGCGTGACGTAGTTCTCGCGATACTTCTGCCAGAATGCGGACGACCCTTCAGGCCCAAGGAGCTCCGACACCAACGCGCGGATCTCAGCGGGAGATTGCGGACCATCCTGGAACAGCCACATGTAACCCTCTGGCACCAGCCAATTTCCCAGATTTGTTGCGCGAAGAAGGAGCGGTTTACCAGCGGAATCAACGATCTGTTTGTGGTCGGTGTGTGCGAACTGCGCGCTCACCTGAGAAGTCAACACCAGAAGAAGAAGCGCCAACTGCAGGATTTTGAACTTGAACATGATTCTCTCCGGCGGAAAGCTTACTCCAATCTCGCTGCTCGCGGTTTGGATGGCGCCATGATCCGATTTGGGTATGGCGGAGGTCTTCTTGATCGTCGGGCAGTGGCACAAGATTGCGAGCACGCGCCTTAAATATGCAACGGGAACGGCCTCCCGGCAAGCAGTGGGTTATGTTTGGCGGAAAACGTCTAATTTCTGTCGGTAGACGACGGTTTACTATCGTTAGAATCCAGCGCTTGAGACGGGCACTCCGACGAGTCTCCATCCGTCCTCTGAGGAAAGATCATGAAGCATCCTTGGCTTGGAATCGTTGGCACACTGCTTCCCACGCTCCTCTTCGCTCAAGTCGTCGCACAAACCGAACGGGGTCCGTACGCACGCGGAGGCTGAAGTAGTCGGAATAATTCACGATGTTAAGGACAGGGGACTCGAAGCCGCGCCGCGTTTCGACATTTACATACCTCTTCGCCAAACGCACGAAGATGGGGTCGTGTGGCTTCAGGACAATCAGTATTGGATATTGCGAACGGATGGCGACCCGCTGGCTCTAGCCAGCGCTTTTCGGGAGCAGGTCCGCGGCGTGGACGGTGATGTGGCCGCTTCGAATGTCCGTTCGATGGATCAGTATCTTGCACTCACGATCGCGCCTCGACGTTTCAATCTGCAGTTGCTGTCAGTCTTTGCGCTTGCCGCGCTCGCTCTGGCACTCGCTGGAATATACGGCGTCATCTCCTCTTCTGTAAATCAGCGGGTGCATGAGATAGCGGCGCTAGGCATGCTCAGCGTGTTCGGTCTAAGCAAGGCGTTAGCGAACCTGGTGTATGCAATCAGCGCGTCAGACCCGGCCACGCTGGCTGGCAAGACGTTACTATTCGGCTGCGTGTCGCTCGCCGCTCTGTACCTGCCCGCTCGGCGTGCTACCAGGATCGATCCGCTCGTTATCCTTCGGACAGACTAAATGTGTCTCCAGATCGCTGTCACGATCACCACAGTGGTTATGGATTGTGCGGGTGAGATTCTAACTCCCGGCGAAATGCCGCGCCGTTTCAAGCTCACGATTTACAAAACCTGCGGGCGGTCTCTGCGAGCACCAAGGCGCAACCGACTACGGAATCCAAATCAACCCACTCCACCGCCTCGTGCGCTCCAGCACCGCCGGGGCCGTAGTTCACGGTCGGGATGCCAGCGGCGTAGAACAGCGCAGCGTCCATCCAGTAACCTACTCCGCCTTCCTCGGGTGTTGATCCCGTGGCCGAAGTCGCTGCTTCGCGAAGGCAAGTTGCGATCTTGGATTCTCGATCGCAGTCCAGCGGGGGGCGGTCCAACAAACAGCAAACCTGCGCTTCCTCACCGCTTGAACGAACGACTTCCTCGAGTTCCTGCATCACACGGTGCGGCAATTCGCCTGGCAGCGTCCGCCGCTCTACCTTCAATCTGCACTCCTCCGCATACGTTGAAATCCCTGATCCTCCCTCGATTAGGGAACAGTGCTGCGACGCACGGCCAACGAGCGGATGAACTCGGTGTCGCAGCTCTTCCTGGTCAAATTTTTCGAGTGCAGAAATAATTCGCCCCATTTTGGCTATGGCGCTGACGCCCAAGTCCCATCTGCTGCCGTGGGCGGCGCGGCCAGTGGTTACGATCTCCGCCCACACGAATCCCTTGTGTCCAAGAATAAGGCGTCCTTCGCTGGGTTCCGTCAGGACGCAGGCATCCGCTCTGTGGCGTTTGAGAAAGTCCTGGGTGCCGATGCTGGCATATTCCTCATCGGCTACCAGGGCGACAAGCACCCGACCCGAAAGGTTATCGTGCCTGAGAGCGGCGGCCGCAGACATGACGGCGGCTGCGCTGCCCTTCATGTCATAGCTGCCACGGCCATAAACGCGATTGCCCTCAACCTTGGGTTCAAACGGTGGGATCGTCATGCCCTTTGTGCCCACCGTGTCCAAGTGGGCACACAAGACGAGCGTCGGACTTCTCTCTCGTCCCACTTCAGCCACGGCGTTAGGGCGTCCCGGGGCGACCTCTTCCAGCCAGCTCTTTACTCCGTTCGCTGTTAGCCAATTTTGCGCAACTTTGCCAATCGCCTCTTCCCCGTGCGCTTCGTCCGGTGAAAGGCTGGGATTTACGGAGGGAGTCCGAATCAGTTCTTGAAGAATTTCCAACACTGCTGGCCGTGAAAGGGATTCGCTAACCATCATAAAAGTCCTCGGCGTTCTTTTGCAGTGCAGCGATGAGTTGATCGATTTTCTCGGCTAAGGTGTAAGCATAACAAGAGGCACGAACCGCTTCCGTTACACCCATCCGCTTCAAAACAGGAAGCGATGCCGCAGACCTGAGCCCAGGCTCTCCACCATGTTTGAGTTTCACGGTGTGATAGCTCAATCGGTTCGGATCCGTTCGGTTCCAATAGCTAGGGCACCCTTTCCGTCGAGAGTACCAGCGAATAACGTTCAAGCACATCAAGCAGTTGCTCCAGCTGAATCGGCTTTGTAAGGTAATCATCCATTCCTGCATCAAGGCAGTGTTCTTTGTCCCCTGCCATCGCATGAGCGGTCATGGCTATGATCGGGATGTGTTTCCCACTCTTCACTTCACGTTTACGGATGGCCGCTGTCGCCTGCAGACCGTCCATCTCGGGCATTTGAACATCCATCAGAACGAGATCAAACACTTGTCTATCGAGCGCTTCAAGGGCCTCCTCCCCGTTTTTCGCCACGACCACCTCATGCCCTCTCTTCTCTAACAGTCGGACTGCCAACAATTGGTTCACGTGATTGTCTTCAGCCAGAAGGATTCTCCTTCGTCCTCGACTCTCACGCAGCGAGTGGAGGGTGACAACCGAGGGACTCCCCTCGGCTCCGACTTGTGATCCGAGTACTACCTTGATGGCTTCGAGAAGGTCCGATCGTTTAATCGGTTTGGTCAGGTAGGCCTTGATACCCAAGCCCCGGCATCTAGCAGCGTCTCCCCGAAAACCTGCCGAGGTCAGTATGATGACGACCGAATTGCCGAGCCGTGCATCCTGTTTGATTTTCTCCACGACAGTGAAGCCGTCCATGCCTGGCATCTGCGCGTCCAGTAGAACCAGGGGATAGGGAATTCCTTCAGTGTCAGCGCGCTCAAGGATCGTTAGCGCTTCGAGCCCGCTTTCGGCTAGCGTGGGACTCATCTGCCAGTCCAGGAGCATTTCCTGGAGTATGCGGCGATTGGTGGCACTGTCGTCCACCACCAAAACGCGAAGGCCGCAAAGCCTCTCCGCACCCAAAGGCGCGTACTTCCTGGATGAAATCTTCTGCAATTGGGAGCGCATCGTGAAGTGAAAAGTGCTGCCTCGGCCGGGCTCACTCTCCACCCAGATCTTTCCACCCATCCTGTTGACCAGCCGGGACGAAATCGCGAGACCCAAGCCAGTGCCGCCATACTTCCGCGTCGTCGAGCTGTCTGTCTGTGTAAACGCTTCAAAGATGAGCTGCTGTTTCTCTGAAGGGACGCCAATTCCCGTATCGCTGATGGCAAAATGCAAAACCACCTCGTTCTCTAATTCATCCTGGATTTCGACTTTGATCACAACTTCACCTTGCGAGGTAAATTTTATGGCGTTCCCGACAAGATTCACCACAATTTGCCGAATACGGGTTGGATCGCCTTGCAATCCGTCCGGCACATCGGGCAGAACGTGGCAGGCAAGTTCGAGTCCCTTTTTCTCAGCGTGCAGGCCTAGAACCCTTATTGCGTCGTCTAACGTGTCGCGCAGCCGAAAGTCGATTGTTTCGAAATCTAGTTTTCCGGCCTCTATCTTGGAAAAGTCCAAAATGTCGTTTAACAGCGAAAGCAACGAGTCCGCCGAACTCTTCACGATGCCCAGAAACTCACGCTGTTCCTGGCTGAGATTCGTTTCGAGCGCCAAGTCCGTCATGCCAATGATCCCGTTCATCGGTGTACGGATTTCATGGCTCATGTTCGCGAGGAATTCGCTTTTGGCACGGTTCGATGCCTCGGCTGCCTCCTTCGCCCGTTGCATCTCTTCCTCGGCGCGTTTCCGGGCCGAAATATCCTGATAGATATGGAGGGTGCCCTCCACTTTCCTGTTAACCATTAGTCTTACGATGTGGTGTTCGACATCCACGATACTTCGATCTTTCCGCCTGCACTGCATAATCATGTTGACGACCGCGCTGTCAACCGTGCGACGAGAAATCTCCCGAATCTCCGATAGCAAGTCTCCGTCGGCTATTAGACCATCGAATGCTTTACCAACGATTTCCAGCCGTGTGTATTGAAACAACGTCTCAAAGGCTGGATTGCACAACTTTACGAGGCCTCCGAAATCCAAGACCAAAATCCCGACAGGGCTATTCTCGATCAGAGCGTTTAGATACGAGGTTCGCTCTGCCACACTCTTTTCCAGTCCGTCATGCGCCTGCTGCAAAGATACATCCCGTTGTTGGAGTCGGTCGAGCATGCCATTGAATTGGTCGACAAGAACGCCGGTTTCATCATTGCTTCTTTTTGTCGCTCGCATGGAATAGTTTTCGTGCGCGGAGAACGTCGCGGCCATGTCTGCTAACTCGCGGATCGGTTCCGAAACAACGCGCTGCAACCGGGAAGACAACACAAAGACGACGGCCAGCGAACCGATCAACACGATGAAGTCAATCATCACGAATCGAGATAATCGGTCTCTCGCGTCCCCCAGGTCTGCCTCGATGTAAATCTTGCCGATGGAGTCACCATGAAGGGCGATATCTTGGAACAAGACCATGTTCCCTCCAACAATTGCGGTTCCATTTTCTCGGTCTGGAGGAGGTGGGAAATCGACGTGGTTCAGACTACGGCTGTACTTCGCGAAGACTGTGCCATCCGAATCGTAAATACAGGCATTGACGACATGTTGTTTGGCCTGCAGAGCACTTAGGACTTCCCTGGCCAGCCTGATGTCATGAAAACTAAGCGCGGCAACGCTATTCGATCCAATCATTTTAGCGGAGGCAATAAGGTCTTGTGTTTTTTCGCGAAGGAAAGTGGCCCGATCATACAAAGTGAACAGGACGGCTGCCACCACTAGCGCCGCAGCACAGGTAATCATGACAATGGATTGGAGCTTGGTGCGAATGGATAGATCTTGATCCCAGCGCATCTCGTGCCCCTTCAGATGAATCGCCGTCTGGTGCAACCTTTGCCAAAGCGAGCAGTTGGGAGCTGATCGTCAGCTGAGCCCGATGTACTGCATAGACGCATACGGCGGTTCCGACGGAGTTGTTGTGTCTTGGCACGGAGGGGTTTGAAAGCGAACAAAACGCCAAGCCGCGGTTGCGATAATTTTCTGCCGCGTGGGTTATAGTATATGTTAGCTCGCAAAAATATGGACAGATCCTATTGTGAACAGTGTCTTGCGGTACAACGCGTCGTATCTCGGTCAACTCATCGTTGAGCTAGCCGGGAATGGCGGGAAATCTGCGAACCGTCGTACCAAAGGAGAAGAGAAAGTGAAGAGATTCCTCGCCTTTTTGATCGCGGCAAACACGATCTGCTTTCCCCTCGCAGCTCGGGCTCAAACCAAACCGCCGCTGCGTCTGTTGCAAACTATCCCGCTGCCCGAGCTCAAAGGAGGGGATTTCGACCATTTCGATGTCGATCTCTCGGGCAACAGGTTGTTTCTAACGGCAGAGGAGAACAATGCCGTAGAAGTTTTTGACATTCGCTCCAATACGCTAATTCATACCATCCGGGATGTAGATACCCCGCATTCGTTGCTCTATCTTCCGGCTACCAAGCAGCTTTGGGTTGTTAACGGAGGCGACGGGACAATTAAGATTTTTGATGGAAACGACTATGCTGAAATCGGGAGCGTAAAGCTAGCTATTGGTGCGGACTCAGCGGTCTACGATCCCGCCAATTACCTCCTCTATGTCGCTACCGGCGGCGAAGACGCAAAGATGGATTTTTCATTGATCAGTATAGTCGACACGAGTACCCGTAGGCATGTGGGCGACATACAGGTGAACTCAACCAATATAGAATCTATGGCCATCGACAAGAACAGCGACAGGCTATTCGCGAACATTAGAGACCGAAGTCTTGTCGCGGTGATCGACACGAAGAAAAGGGTAGTGACTTCTACGTGGCCATTGGGGGACGTCCACGGAAATACCCCGATGGCCCTAGACACGGCCCATCGGCGCCTTTTCGTCGCCGGTCGCAAGCCAGCGAGACTCCTAGTGCTTGACTCGGACTCCGGTAAGATCGTTGCTGCCTTACCCACTGCTGAACTTACAGACGACATGCTATTCGATCCGGAGAGTAAACGTATCTACGTTGCCTGCGACGAGTTCATTGTGGTGTACGTGCAGCGCGATGCTGATCATTATAAAGAGCTAGGCAGGATTCCGACGAGCTTTCGTGCAAAGACGGCTGTCTTGGTGCCTAAGCTTGGACGCTATTTTGTCGCTGCCCCCCGTCATGGGCAAAAGATAGCCGAAGTCAGGGTTTATGAGGTCCAATAGCGAATCAGAATTGCAGTTTGGAAAATGGAGACGGTAGCGAAAGTTCTCTGGAATCTGGAGCGGCCTATCGGAATCGAACCGACACCTGAACCTTGGCAAGGTTCGAGGAGTTAAAATTACGAAACTTTCGCTCAACCTTTCGAATGGCGGTTCACGCGACAGGATCTCATGCGAATGCTACGGAAACCGGGCCATCCTGCGCCCAAAGCCGCCTAGAAAATACGTGACCGAACATATGAAACGACGCACTAAGCGATAGTTGTCCGTGCGAAGCTGGTCATCGCTTGTTCCAACGAGACAGAAGCAACCAGCGTGGTCGTGCATCTGGTACGGCACTTGCTCTCGATCAATCGGCGATGAGAGCGCGATCGTTTCGATTAACCAGAGGATTGACGGAAGAAAAAAAAGTCGATGCTGGAGATTAATTACAGAATTTGTTGATCCGTTCTGGCGAGCAGCGCGCTTTACAAAGCCTATTCGGTTTACCGGTGGTCAAACACCGTCAGCAAAATCTACTGGGAGCGGATCGGAGAGTCATCAAGGGCGGCTTGATCCCGATTCTCGTCCGGGGGCCGAAAAATTCCGTGCTTCTTCATCCTAGCGATTAGCGTAGTGCGCTTCATCCCTAACCGGGCCGCTGCACCATACGGTCCGCCGACGAGCCATCCCGTGGCTTCCAATGCTCCCAAGATCAAAAGGCGCTCCGACTCCCTAAGCGTTCTGCTCGCAGGAAACGCAACAACCGAGTCGCCCCGAGTCGGGCGTAGAAGATTGGGTAGCAAGCCGTCATTGGAAAGTATCACCGCGCGTTCGATCACGTTCTGAAGCTCTCGAATGTTTCCCGGCCACGAATAGGATTTGCAAGTGTTCACGAATTCCTCTGTAATGGTGTGTATGTACTTCCCCATCCGACGGCAAAAAAGTTCAACGTAATGTTCCACTAGAGGAGCAATGTCTTCGCGTCGATCCCGCAGGGGCGGCAGCGTGATCGGAAACACGTTCAGGCGATAGTACAGATCGCTGCGAAATAGGTCACGCTTCACCATTCGTTCTAGGTCTCGGTGAGTCGCCGCGACCAGCCGCACGTCAACGCGATGAGTGCGGCCACTTCCGAGACGTTCGAATTCCTGTTCCTGCAGAACACGCAGCAGCTTTGGCTGCAATGCGAGTGGTATGTCGCCGACTTCATCAAGAAAGAGGGTCCCTTTGTCAGCCAATTCGAAGCGGCCAACTTTCTGTGCGATTGCGCCTGTGAAAGCGCCGCGTTCGTGGCCAAAGAGTTCACTCTCGAGCAAGTCGAAGGGAATGGCGGCACAATTCAGCTTGATCAAAGCGTGGCCGCTGCGGGGGCTGGCATTGTGGATCGCGCGAGCGATGAGTTCCTTGCCAGTGCCTGTCTCTCCCTGGATGAGCACAGTCGAGTCCGTCGCCGCAACCCTCTCGGCTTGCTCTAGAACAACCCTCAGAGCCGGGCTGTTGCCTATGATCCGCTCGAATCTGCGGACGTGACGGTCTTGATCGGCAACTGTCATTGATTTGAGTTCCAAAGCCCAAGGGCCTTCGCGTAGTCCTCGACGGCGGCATGAACCGTTTCGAGTAAGACTGCGTTGTCGAACGGTTTCGTCAAGAACTCCACTGCCCCGTCGCGCATGGCTTGGATCCGCATCTTGGCGTCGCCATGGGCTGTGATGAAAATGATCGGTATGCGGCATCGGTCCGCCTTGAGCGTAGCTTGCAATTCAATGCCGGACATTCCCGGCATCCGAATGTCAGCGATCAGGCAGCCTGCTGTGTGTTGGGCGCCGGAATCCAGGAATTGTTCCGCGGAGCCGAAACAGAGCGTGGATAGCCCCTCCGATTCGATCAAATCTTGCAAGGCACATTGAACTGACTGGTCGTCGTCGACGATGGCTATGAGTCTTGAGCTTTGCTCGATGCTCATGCGCGAAGCCTAACCGTATTCGCAACGGGTGCGCAATTGGCTCTTAGTCGTGCGCACTACCACTTTGGTGGTAGTCGATTAGAAGCGAAGGCGGAGGAATAGCCGGACGGGCACCGTTATACGCCGACGGTCTGGTTTGCGCGCGCAGCAAGAACGAACAAATAAGGACTGCCGTGGAGACGAAGAAGGTTGCTGAGAGTTCCCGGCGCATTCGGCGTGAATCCTACTACGGCTATCTCGTACCATTGCTTGCAGAAGAGGCGTCAGTTCACGGTCAGGGGAATAGTCACGCTTGCGTCGGCGTGAGCATTCGTCCCGTCGGTCGCATTGCTCTCGGTGAAGGCGTACACCGTCACAGTGTAAGCTCCCGGAGTTGTGCCGTTGTTCGTTGGCGGTGGTGTTACGATGGGGCTGCCGCCGCCGCAACCCGCAATTACGGCTCCAACGAAAATCAATCCAGCAACTAGCATCCAACGGAAGCGCCACGCGCGCCTTCGCATTCGCCGGGCCAGCGCGACAAGCGTCAAGGCGAGAAGCCCCGCGATTGCTATTGGCAGCCAGATGCGCACTCTGGGGTAAAACAGTAAGGGAGGCAGAACCGAGTTTGCCGTGGTTGTAACGGACACGGTAACGCTCTCTGCAGGGCTGGAGTTAACCACAAAATGACTCAATGGGTCAGCCGTTGTGATCGCACAACTTGCCTTCGGTGCATCGGTGCTGCAAGAAAAGTAGGCGAAGCCGGTTCCAGGTGTAAGCCCCGGGGTAAAAGTGCTCGTGTTGCTTGTTGTCGCTCCCGCTTTCACGCTGATAGAAGGAGGATTCCCGAGGGTTGGTTTGGACACGGCCGAGGGCGAATACACGCGGACATAGTCCGCCATCAGAGGTTGCGGGTTTACCAGGCCGGTGGTTGAACCGCCGAGCGTACCGCCGACGGCCACATTCATTAGGAGGAAGATTTGGGCATTAAATGGCCAGGTATCGCCGGAGGGAAGATCGTTGAGCGTTTTAATCAGGAATGGCTTTGTCGGATCGTCAATGTAGAACTGCATGACATTGGGCGACCATATCACGCCATAGGCGTGGAAGTTAGTGTCTGCTAGTTGCCCGGCGGGAAACGTATAAGACCCACCGGTTCCCACGCCCCCTGTAACAGCAGTGTGAATCGTGGATTTGTTGCCGCCGGGGCCAGGCCCGTTGAGCACCTGGGGGGACCAGTTTTCCATGAAATCGGATTCGCCGCAGTTCGGCCACGGAGTCCCGGTGGCGATACTACTTCCAAGAGACCAAAAGGCGGGCCATAGGCCGGGGTTAGTAGTATCGGGGAGCTGGAGACTTGCCTCAATCCGGCCATACTGAAAGTTTTTTATGCCTTCCGTGTTCATGCGAGTCGAGATCCATGTGCCGCCGTTATTAATTGGCTGAATCACAAGGTGCCCGTTGCCATCGATATAGACAGTATCGAGGCTACTGCTCAACACTGTGGGACACTGAGAAGGGTTACCTGCGTATCCCGGAGGTCCGCAGTATACTTCCACCTCTTTGTTGCCCCAGCCGTTGTTGTTTCCCAGATCAAATTTCCATACTGTGGTATCTGGCGAGCTTACTGCAGCGGCGTTAAACTCCTGGCACCATTGAGCCGTCCATGTCACCGTCCCTGTCGTGCTGGTGGAAACGCCCGCACAGCCTTGGGCATGGGAACGTCCCGCCCCGGCCAAGAACAAAATCACGACAGCAAGAAGCCATCTCCATCGGCAGACTAAACCTGAATCCATCCGAATAATCATCGCTGTTTTTCTTCTTTCGCAGAATTCTGAACCTGCAAAATCTCAGACTATCGCGCCAGAATACCGGTTCGCCACATCCGTAACATACCGTTTCGCGAGAGACTCTAGGTTACATACTCTAGGCACTTATTTACATCTGCCGAGGATTTGGTACTCTGTTCCCGAGGGCATCATACAAGACTCAAAAGCCGAAAAGCTCCGCAAGCTGGCGTCGAAGCGCCAGATCGCAAGGGCCAAAGATGCGAGGGAACTCGGCATTCCCCGAACATATCTCCCGCGGCTGGCTCGCCGGGGGGACCTGGAAGAGGTCGGCCGCGGTCTCTATTCCTCTCGGGATTTCTCCGGAACCGAGAACACCTCCCTCATCGAAGCGGCTTACCAAATCCCCAAGGGAATCGTCTGCCTGCTCTCCGCACTCCGGTTTCACAATTTCACCAACGCAGTCTCCCCGCGAGGTCTGGATGGCGATCGGTCACAAAGCCTGGGCTCCCAAAGTTTCCTCTCCCCCCGTTCGCATCGTGCGCATGTCCGGGCCGGCCCTTCACTTTGGAATCAAAGAATATTCTATTTCCGGTGCAACTCTTCGAGTGTTTTCCCCGGCAAAGACGGTGGCTGACTGCTTCAAGTTTCGCAGCAAGGTTGGCGTCGATGTCGCCATAGAAGCCCGCAAGGAGTGTCGCCAGCAGAAGAAAGCCTCGATTGACGAACTCGCTGCCGCCGCCAAAGTCTGCCGCGTCGCCAACGTCATGCGCCCTTATCTGGAGTCACTCTAGTTGCCCAAACCGGCCCCATAGAACCTCCCCGCTTCCGTCCGCCAGAAGCTCGCGAACCTGGCGCGCGAGCGCAACGTGGATTTCGCCTTGACCCTCGTCAAGTACGGGCTCGAGCGCGTTCTCTTCCGGCTGAGCCGCTCCCGTCACCGCGACGTTTTCATTCTGAAAGGCGCGCTGCTCTTCGAGCTGTGAACGAAACAGCGCTATCGTCCGACACATTTCGGTTGATTTGCTTCGCGCTGGAAACCGCACAGTTCGAACGGCGAGCCTGCATCCGGGATCTGCCGCTCTGCTCATGGAAAAGCCTCGAAACCTTCAGAAGCGCCGCTTCACGAATCCTCGAAGGTATCCACGGCGATTGCGCCGCCTAGCTTCCTCACTTCTTGCACTGGCCTTTTACGTCTTCCCGGACGACTTGATCGCCACTTGAAGGATGGGCTTCGCCCACGGCGGCACAAGGGATAGCTCAGCTGAACTCACGATCTTGCCCCATTTCATGTGCAGCAGTAGTCTGGGTGACGGAGCTTGTCCTTTTTGTGGATCACCTTCTTC
>Ga0210410_10004415_pt1 | contig 12337 bp, 11 predicted proteins | sample IncBWC4MmetaG_FD_161058 | JGI IMG/M metagenome (GOLD analysis project Ga0210410, IMG submission 161058) | Forest soil microbial communities from Barre Woods Harvard Forest LTER site, Petersham, Massachusetts, United States - Inc-BW-C-4-M | ecosystem: Environmental > Terrestrial > Soil >... | reverse complement strand
CAGCGAGAAAGACCAGCCAATTATCTACACCCAGAATTGGCGTCAGTATGATGACTCGGCGATCGACTACGAGTTCGAGCCTCCAGAACGCATGTCGAATGAAAAGGGCTCGTTTACCAAGCTGCAAGCGGCCCTTGAATTGACGATCGGGAGGATCGTCGCTCACGGTAACCGCGTCTTGCTTGTCGGCGGACAGGTAGATCCAGGCTGTTCAATCAATTTGCCACGGATCGAGCAAGGCCCGCTTCCGCGCGCCGCTCAGTCATGCCCACCTGTGACGCGGGAAGTGGCTGCGCGAGAAATAGCGCCCACAGACACAGTCCTCGCGCGCATCCAGGCAAGATGGCCGAACAAGATCACGCTGCTGCGAGTCATCGATTTTTTCTGCGACGGCGATTGTCCCGTCGTCAAAGACAATCTATGGCTCTATTCGAATCGGGATCATCTGAATATGGCCGGTTCCAAGTACATGATTGCCCGCAGTGAGGACGTGTTCCGTCGTTTTCTCAACGGCGAACCCCAATGAAGATGACGAAACCCAGCCATACCCGAGAGATTTTTCTGTCAGCGTGTGTGTCGCTGGGTATGGCGATCGCAACATTGGCCGTACTGGAAGTCGTTCTGCGTATCGCCGACTTCAAGGAGTTGCGCGAGACATTAAGCGAGCGGACGCTGAACTACGGCTATGACGCCGAGCTTGGCTGGCTTCCGGAACAGAACTCGTCGGGGCAAATCGTGACGTTCCGCACCACCCACTTCAAACACAACAGTCTGGGTCTTCGCGACGAGGAGTTCAGCCAGGATGCCAGGCCGACGATCATGTTCCTGGGAGATTCCTTCGTCTGGGGCCTCGATTCCGAAGCCGACGAACGGTTCACGGAGCTGTTGAAGCTAAGGCTCCCCGATTACAAAATCCTGGCTGCCGGGGTTTCGGGGTATGGCACGGATCAGGAGTATCTGCTGTTGAAACGGCTGTGGTCGAAGGTCAAGCCGGCTGTGGTCGTTCTGATTTTTTGCCCAGACAATGACCGGTTGGACAATCGAACCAATCGACGCTACGACAACTACTACAAGCCATATTTCGCAACCCAACCCGACGGTTCAATTGTGCTGATGGGACAGCCGATCCCGCGATCCCAATTGCTGCACTACAAGGAAGACTGGCTGGTACGAAACCTCTGGCTGGCCCGCCTGGTCGTAGACGCGTATGTGCATCTCAGGTACCCGCAGGTATTTGTGCCCGACCCGACCGAAAAGCTGGTGGGAAAGGTCCGCGAGTTTGTCGAAGCCAATGGTTCAAGATTCATGGTTGGAATTCAAAATCATGACGAAGCTCTGGCAAGCTATCTGGAAGCAAACCGAATCCCCTACACGAAACTTGAAGGCGCTCCCTTTTATACGGAGGGAGGATTTGGACCTCATTGGAGGCCGGAGGGCCATCAATTTGTCGCCGAGCGAATTTTGGATTTGCTTATCAAGAATAATCTTGTTCGGCATGACGCCACGACGCATTAAACAGAGTGTTGTGGCCGAGAATTGCTTGAGTGGACTACGCCACTCCTGCTTGCATGCTGATAGGTTGCAATGTTAGGAAATCGCATGAGAGCATTTCTAAATTCGGCACTCGGCAGGATTGTCCGGCTGCTACCGCCTACAGAGATTCTTGAAGATTATGATAGCCCGGAATTGATCGAAATGATTTTCCAGAAAGCCGTCGAATTCTCGCCAGCTCAGCCTACGCCCGAGTTCGAGGAGCGATCCGCGGTTTTGGATTTTGGGGGCGGCTTCGGACAGCATTACAAGTGTGCCGCTAGACATTCGCCGATGGTCCGCTGGGCGGTTGTGGAAACACAAGCCCTGGTTGCTCGAGCGTCTGTGCTCACTGACGAGCGTTTGAAGTTCTTCACCTCCATAAGGGAAGCTGTTGATTGGCTCGGCAAGCCGGATCTAATGCACTCCGACGGCGCTCTCCATTACACGCCAGACCCTCCTAAGACGGTGGAAGCTCTTTGCGCAGTTGGCGCGAAAGAGATGCTTTGGCGGCGAGTGGCCCTGTCCGCGTCCAATCGGACCGAAGTCGACGAGCAACTATCGCGGTTGGATGAGAACGGACCGAAAGTTGGAGCAGCAGTGTATCCAGAAAACTAGTTCGCTTAAAACGAACCAAAATCTCGGAGGCCGAATTTCTCACGTGTCACACAGGCTATCGATTGATAGCGCGAAGTGAAGACTCTTTCCACTTCACCAGATAGTGCGGACGTGGTGGGAATGACACCTTCCGACCGCTCGCGGACTCTAGATGATTCTTAAGATATAGTTACAGACTATCGTAGGCTGCACGATCGCGTGTGGGTTGCCGCCGCCGGCAAAGGCGTTCGTCATAACGATGTTTGCATTGCCTACTGCAGTAGTCGGAGAAGGGCTTAAGAAGCCGACAGCTGGAGCGCCGCTCACCGATGCCGCATAGCTCGATCCGGGCGCGCTTTGCGTCGGGATGTTCTCGACGTGAAAGTGGCCAGTGTCAACCGCAGAGTTAGCATGATTGTGGGATGGCATTTCCGCAGTCGTCAACGTGTGGCTTTCGGCGCCGCCAACAGCACTCATTTTCGCGGAGTTACCGCCAAAATACGTCGACGTGAGTCGCGTCGCGGTGGTCTCCTTCATTGCAGATACCCGGCCTGTCTTGTCGGGCAGATTGAAGGTCGGCGTTCCGTCGCCGCTCCCGTAGGTCGTGCCTACCAGCGCAAACAGGCCAGCGTAGGTGGTACGCGAAATCGCCTGCCCGGTTGGAAAGGCAAAGCAGCTGTTCGGCGTCGTCGACCCCCAATAGTCGAGGCCGGCGCCCAGCGGAATATTGTAGGGATTCCACGACGCCCATAGCTCAGAGTCCTTCGCGCGAATGGTCGGCCGCAACAATGCAAGGCTACGCGCGCTCAGGGATTGCGCCTCGTCGACCCAGGCGATCCGAAATCCCTCCAGCGACTTGATGGAGTCGGCGGTGTGATCCTGCATGCCGCGGAAGATGACGAGGCCGTCGCCCGGCGTTTCGATCTTGTCGTTGAACACCTTGAAGCCGTGACCGAGCCCGAGCGCGGCCACCTTGCTTTCGATCAGGCGCTTGGACGATTGCGCCAGGGTACGCTGCGCCTCGCGGATACAGACCGCAAGCGTGCCGCGCTCGGCCTGGCAAGTTTCGACCAGAAGCTCGCCGAAAAAATGCGATTTGCCCGAACCTCTTCCGCCGAAAACGCCCTTGTAGCGCGCGGGCTGCAGCAGCGGCTCAAAGACCCGCGCTGTCGGGATTCTCAGGATCGACAATGACGCGTTCAATGCGGTGAATCAGCTCGAGCGCACGATCATTGCCGTTCTCCAGGGCCTGCACCGGCTTGCCCCAGCCGCGGTCGAGGATCGCGGTCGCTGCGGAGACACGCGCGGCAGGGGTCGCATCCTTTGCCCTCATGACGCCGACAAGGACATTGATCGCCGTCCGGGTGTGGCCGCGCGCCAACGAGCGGATCTCGGTAATCGTCTTGGCCATCTTGCAATCAGGTTTCACCGGACACCGGGCGGCACATATTCGCAAGGCGCCGTGTCGGCTTCCTCCGTCGCAGATTTCTCGGACTGGACAACAGACCGGAACGTGATCGTCGGGAAATCGGTCGGCTCGCGATCGCGCTTCGAACGTGCGATAAAGCGGATGATTTCGGCATTCATGACAGCGCCTCCGCGATCGCGATTGCGACAAGACCAAGCAGCGCCACCGATATCAGATATGCGGTCATGCGCTCTCCGGTGAAATAAATGCGCGGCAGATCGCGGAGGGGACGCGATCGTTTCGGGCGCGAACCCTATCCTCGTCAGAGGGCCGCAAGCGGCGGTGACGATACGCCGCCCGACCGGTGCCTTCGCGCGCACCGGCCAATATGAAGGATGAAGAGGTTCGGACGGCGGCGCGGCTTGCGGCGCTCAGGCAAGCGCGTGGGGAGAGTGAGGGCGCCTGAAGCACGCACCACCGTCCGATTCAGGGATTTTGGGAATCAAAAAGCCCGCGGCGATCTCTCGCGCGGGCCGGTCAACTTCTTCCGATGATGTCAGTATGCAGGTGTTTTGCCCGACGAGTCAAATTCGATCTAACAAAAACGAAAGATCAGAAGGCGCGCGCAAGAACCGGCACATCTTATCGTCCCAGCATGTCATTGCTGAATGAGCGGTTTGATCCACCGCGTGTACCAGTCGTCCATGTCGTCACCGTTTGCCACAGATCGACGCTCAACGTCCGTTCGCTTGGGAGTGAGATACGTCTCGATACGGTGCGAAAGAGAACCGGCGAACATCCTCGAGTAATTCTCGTAATCCCTTGCCTGCGTTGCGCGGACGTAAATCTCTCCTTTGGCGGGATTCGGATCCAGAAAGCGCTTCTTCTCATAATCCTGGTAGGCCTTGCGGATCGCATTTTCATTGACCTTCGGCAATGTCTTGCCGACTCCAACCGTCTTGTTGACTAGGTTTGCGTTCTCGATCGCCTGGTCCACGCTGTAGCCGGCAGCCGCTGCACTCAGCCCATCCGTAGTTGCCGGCGTCCGTGTATCGCGGATCAAACCCGCCTGAATAGCCGGCCTGCCGTTGCGGATCGCCCGCGCTGCCGTGCGGATAATGTGCTGTAAACCAAGACAAAGGTCCGCCAGGCTGCGACGCCGCATAATGCGCGGCATTGATCTCGTTCTGCAGATCGAAATTTTCAGGAATGACTAGCGGCCGGCCATTGACGACGATCGGCTTTCCGTCCGGATAAGTCGCGTGGACCGGATCTCCGAAATAAGTGATCGTGTCCGCCATGGACGTCCTTATGGTCGAAATTGGAGTTGCGCGCGAATTGCCCGGCATTCGCGCGCGAGCGGATCTCGCTCCACGGAGCGATGACAATCAACATCGAATGCCTGATTTTGCGCGACCGGGCAGCTTGGTTAGCAGCGGACCAACAATTGCTTTTGCCGCACGGATAATCGGAGAAAGCCTTGCTTTAGCCCCACGGCCCCCAGGGCGTTATCAGCTCCGCGATATAAGATACTAGATAACAGAAGGCCCAGGCGAAGCAGATGAGGAGAAGCAATACTCGCAGCAGCCGGCGAGCAATGTGCAAAGATGGCTGATGATGATCCTCGCGCCAAACCGTTTGCCACAACAGATAACCGCTTGCAAATGTCGCAGCCCAAAATCCTACGAGGAAAGCGATGTTTGCTGGACCAACAAAGGCGTTCCAAAAATCGAAAGAGAAAAACGGCGCTAACAAGGAGGCGAGCATCCAATTGAAAAGATGCTCGAAGAAAAACTCCCAAGAAAAAGATCCATCAGGCGACAAAAGTGCCCTTAAGAGGAGGGCGTACCATCCCAGCATCTCCGCACCAACGATCAATGTCGCGATCGGCAGTGACACCAGATAGAACGGCGGCATCGTCAGTCGAGTGATCAGGGGCGAACGACCCGATCTCCGTTTCAATACGATAAGCCCTACCGACACCAGCAGAAGCGCCGCGAGCGGAACAAGAAACGACAGCAGAAAGAGCAACGCGGCGAGACGGCTCATCTCAACACCGGCAGTGGCTTCAATTCGCCTTCAAGCGCTCAATTGAGCGAGGAACAGATCAAGAACAATGTCAACATCGTCTTTGCAGCCAGAAATTGCAGCGCAGCGGCGCCCGAGCAAGTGCGCCTTGGATGCTGAGCACCCGAATTTCGGCAAACAAGAAGCCCGCGGCGATCTCTCGCGCGGGCCGTCCAACTCTTGTCAATGATGTCAGTATGCAGGTGTTTTGCCCGACGAGTCAAATTCGTTCAAAGTGCGGCGGACCGGGTTTGTCGCATTCAAACGGCATTTGCAATTTGTTGACCACAAATGAAAAACCCGCTCCGGATTTTCCGGCGCGGGCTTTATGATCTGCGCGATGATGTCGTTATGCACCTGTTTTGCCCGACGTGTCAACTTCGGAGTGTTCTGAAACACGCGGCCGACATCCAGGAGATCGTCGATGTATTTCGTCGCTGCAGTGCTCGCCGTGCTTTCCGGCCTGTTCTACGCCGCGGGCAATCACGAGATCGGTTCGTTTAGCTCCGATGTATGCCGCTATGGCGGCACGTTCTGCGACAATCCGCACTACGTGCTCGTCGGCTCAGGGCTAGCCGCGGTCTGGGGCGCCTTCGTCAGCATCAAATGATGCAATAAAGGCCGACCTCGTCGATCAAGCAGCATCTTCAATTTTTCAGAACATCTCGGACGGTTGAGACCCTTGTTACCGCGCGCTATGCCCGGCGGCTTGCGATGACGGTCCTGCCGGTCGCGTACTCCCGATCTCCAAGCTCGTGCCCTGCCAAGCGCGGGCTTTTCTGCTGGCTGCCGAGCCGACAGCGCGCCGCTGGAACTTTCCTGCGAAAGACGATTTGATCAAGGCCGCTGCGATTCTCGACATCTTCTTTACCGTTGGATTTTATGACCGAAACCACCCGCCCGGTATCCAAAGCCTCCCGCGGCATGGTGCTGCGATTGCTTGGCCCGGGATTGGTGACCGGCGCGGCGGATGACGATCCATCCGGCATTGCGACCTATTCGCAAGCCGGCGCGCAGTTCGGCTATGGCCTGCTCTGGACGGTCTTCCTGACGCTCCCGTTCATGATCGCCATTCAGCTGGTGAGCGCATTGATCGGCAGGGTCACCGGCAAGGGACTTGCCGCCAACGTCATGGAAGTCGCGCCGCGATGGCTGGTGTTGGGGCTGGTCTTTCTTCTGGTCGCTGCGAACACCTTCAATATCGCAGCCGACATCGCCGCGATGGCCGAAGCCCTGTCGCTCGTTATCGGTGGACTCAATCACGAGCATGCTTTGATCTTCGCTTCGACGTCGACCCTGCTGCAGGTGTTCGTGCCATACCGCCGCTACGCGCCGGTGCTGAAGTTTTTGACCCTGACGCTGTTCGCCTATGTCGCGACGGCCTTCACGGTGAAAATACCCTGGGGCACAGCCCTGGTCGCAACGATCTGGCCGAAGCCCGCGGTCAGCCCGGAATATTTCGTGATGGTCGTGGCCTTGCTCGGCACCACCATCAGCCCCTATCTGTTTTTCTGGCAGGCGTCGCAGGAAGTCGAGGAGATGAACAAAGGCAAGGTCCATCGCCCGTTGCGTGAACTGACCCGCGGCGGTGCTCCCGAACTCGACCGCATCAAGGTCGACACCACGGTCGGAATGTTCTTCTCCAACGCCATCGCTTTCTTCATTATCCTGACGACCGCGTCCGTCCTGAACGCGCACGGGGTCACCAACATCAATTCTGCCGCCCAGGCTGCGGAGGCGTTGCGGCCACTGGCCGGCAATGCGACCTTCCTGCTGTTCGCGCTCGGCATCATCGGTACCGGCCTTCTGGCGATTCCGGTGCTGGCAGGCGCGGCGGCCTATGGCGTCGCCGAGGTCTTTGGCTGGCACGCGACGCTGGAGGCCAAGGCTCCGGACGCCGTTGGATTTTACAGCATCATCGCAGCCGCGACCGCGATCGGCTTCGGACTCGGGTTCACCGGAATTGACGCCATCAAGATGCTGGTCTGGAGCGCGGTGCTCAACGGCATCGTCGCCGTGCCTATCATGGCGATGATGATGGTCATCGTGGCAAATCCCAAGCTGATGGGACGATTCAAGGCGCGAACGTGGCTGGTCGCGCTTGGTTGGGTCGGCACAGCGATCATGAGCGTGGCCGTGATTGCGCTGTTTTGGTCGTCGCTCACAGGTTAGCCTGTTGTCCTCTTAACCTTTTTTGATGAGATCGCCGCATCATTGGTGCGCTGCGGCATCGCCTTTCCATGCTAATATCGATTGATCGTGATAAGCGCGTCGTGTCTTGAACGGCAGGCGCTAGAAGAAACATATGCGTGATTGAGGGAAATGCCTTGAGTAAACCCGACCGTGTGAGCGCCCGCTCGACACCCGCTTATTCACCGCACGGCCTGGCGCTGTTGCGCGATCCGCTGCTCAACAAGGGTACCGGGTTCACCGAAGAGGAACGCGAAGCGCTGGGACTTCGCGGCTTCCTGCCCGCGGCCGTGCTTTCCATGCAGGCGCAGGCCGAGCGCGTGATGACGAATTTGCGCACGCTACCCAGCGACCTCGAGAAATATGTTGCATTGAACTCGCTGCATGACCGCAACGAGGCGTTGTTCTTCCGCGTCGTGTGCGATCACATCGATGAAATCCAGCCGTTGATCTACACGCCGACCGTAGGGCTTGCCTGCCAGCGCTTCGGCCTGATCTTCCAGCGGCCGCGCGGCCTCTTCATCTCTGCGAGGGATCGCGGGCGCATTGCCGAAATCCTGAACAACTGGCCCTATCGCACCAAGCTCATCGTCGTGACCGACGGCGAGCGCATCCTGGGCCTTGGCGACCTCGGCGCCAACGGCATGGGCATTCCGGTCGGCAAGCTGTCGCTGTATTCGGCGTGCGCCGGTGTGCATCCGGAGCTTTGCCTGCCCGTGATGCTCGACGTCGGCACCAACAATGAAGAGTTTCTCAACGACCCCTATTACATCGGCCTGCGCCAGAAACGCCTCACCGGCGCGGCCTATGACGAGTTTGTCGACGAGTTCATGACCGCGGCGCGCGCGGCCTTTCCGGGCGTCCTGATCCAGTTCGAGGATTTTGCCAACCATTCGGCCTTCCGGCTGTTGCACAAATATCGCGATGATGCCTGCGTCTTCAACGACGACATTCAGGGGACCGCCGCGGTGGCGCTGGCTGGCATTTTCTCGGCGCTGCGGGTCACCGGCGGCAAGTTGACCGATCAGAGGATCCTCTTCCTCGGCGCAGGCGAAGCTGCGACCGGCATTGCCGACCTCATCGTGTCGGCCATGATGGCCGACGGCCTCTCCGAAGCCGAGGCGCTGTTCCGCAACTGGCTGGTCGACTCCCGCGGTCTTGTGGTGAAGGGCCGCGCTGGCTTGAGCGGCCACAAGCTGCGCTACGCGCATGAGCTGCCGGGAATCGGCAATTTCCTGACCGCGATCGAGACGCTCAAGCCGACGGTGATCATCGGCGTTGCCGCGGTCGGCGGCGCCTTTACGCCCGACGTGCTTGAGGCCATGGCAAGCCTCAACGAGCGGCCGATCGTGTTCGCGCTTTCCAATCCAACCTCGAAGTCGGAGTGTTCGGCCGAGGAAGCCTATCGTCACACCGGGGGCCGCGCGATCTTTGCCTGCGGCAGCCCGTTCGACCCGGTGAAGCTCAACGGCACGACCTTTGTGCCGCGGCAGGGCAACAATTCCTACATCTTCCCCGGCGTCGGTCTCGGCGTGATCGCAAGCGGCAGCAGGCTGGTGACCGACGAGATGTTCATGGCGGCCGCGCACGCGCTCGCCAATTCCGTGAGCGAGGCCGATCTGAAACAGGGCGGTCTCTATCCTGCCCTGCCGCGGATCCGGGAAGTCTCGGCGCAGATCGGCGCGGCGGTGGCCGATGTCGCCTATCAAAACGGCCTCGCCGTCGGCCCGCCACCGAACGACCTGATCGGATTCATTCAGTCGCAGATGTACGACCCGAATTACTGAGCAAATCCGCGCCGATTAGCCGCGCTGGAACAGCCGCCGCAGGGTGCGGATATCCGCGACTTTTTCGATCTCGAAAATAGTCTCGATCAGCTTGGCCGAGGGATCACGTCCGAGCACCGGCGCGGTCAGGTCGCGTACCTTGTCGATCACTTCGTTGCGCCCCATCGGATTGCGCGGCGTGCCGCGCACCGCGGAGACGCGCTCGGAAAGATGGGTACCGTCGTTCAGGTCGATCTCGACCACGGTCTCGCGCACCGGCAGCAGCTTGGCCAACTCGTCGTCGCGCGCGAGATTGACCTTGGCCCGCTCCTTCAGAACCGCGGCATCCTGCATGCGCGGCTTGTCATGCGCCGCCTGGAACGAGACCGTCTTGTCGATCAGCATCACCGCGATCATGTGCTGCAAGCAGATGTCGGGGATGTCTCTGTTGTCGACGACATTTGCGACCGATGGCGCCAGCCGCACCGTCACCTTCTTCACCTGATCCGTATCGAACGGCCTCTTGGCACGAATCGCCTCGACGGCATCGAGCGGACCCTGGATCGGCGAGCCCACGGTCCATTTCTTGATGTCGGTCTGCGTGACCTCATAGCGTTCGCCGAGCTTCTCGATCAGCTGGTCGAGCTGCGCCTTCGGCGCATAAGCCGCGAAGAAGTTGTCGGGGCCCGAGAAAATATCGTCGACGCCGTTCCAGCCGGATTTGACCAGCAACGCCGCGGTCACGCCGTCGCGCGCCGGCTTGCCGGCAAAGACAAAGGCCTTTTCGATATGATCGGTGTCGCGCCGCCAGGCGGTGATCCCCGACGATTGCTGTGCGGTATAGTCGAGCAGCCAACGCATCTGACGCGGATCGAGTCCCGCCGCGGAACCGGCAGCCGCCGCCGCACCGAAGGTTCCGGCAATACTGTGCGTCGACAGGCTGCTGTCATAGCTGAAGGCCGCTCCGCCCATCGCCATTACCACGCGCGGGCCGATGTCATAGCCGAGAGTCACGGCCCGCAGCAGTCCATTGCCGTCGATGCCATAGGTCTCGCCCGCGGCAAGTGCGGCCGGCACCACCGAGCAGCCGGGATGCGACCGCGACTCGTTGTGGGAATCGTCGGTCTCGTCGGCATGCGCCATCACGCCGTTGGCGAGCGCCGCGTCAATTGGCGGCGCGGTCAAAGCGGTCGCCACGACGGTGTTCGGGCCGGTGCCGCTGTGTTCGCGGACATAGCGCTGCGCGGCCTGGCCCGGGGGCAATTCTGACCCGGAGATCATCGCGGCGAAGGTATCGAGTAGATGATATTTGGCCTGTTCGGACACGTCATCCGGCAGCGGGCGCGATCGGGCGGCGCTCATGAAGGTGCTGAGCGTGTTCATCACCGCGCCCGGCCCCGGGCTGACCGTCTGGGCAACGACACGCCCGGGCCGCCAGCCGGCGATCACGGCCGCCGCAGCCGTCATACCAAGAAGATTGCGCCGCGATTGCATTTCAAGAATTCACCAAGAGCCAAACGGTGAACTGTAGAGCGCATCCGCAACCGTGACGCCAGCCCTTTGTTCGACACGATTTCTTGACGCGACCAAACAGCGCGCCTCGGCATGCGGCTTTCGTCGAAACCGGTCAGATCGCGACCTGCCGTCCGATCTCGACGACCTGATCGCCGGGCAGGCTGAAAAAGTCGCTGACATGGATGGCATTGCGTTCCATGACGGCGAATATCCGCTCCTGCCACACCGGCAGCCCGCTGCCATCCTCGCGATGGATCACGGTCTCATGCCCGACATAATAGGTGACGTCGTCGACATCAGCCGTGCAGCCGAGTGATTTGCCGGCGGCGAGCAACTCCGGAATGTTCGGGCGCTCCATGAAGCCGAAGCGCGCCTCCGCCCGCCAGAAATTGGGCGCGACCTCTTCCAGCGATATGCGATTGTCCCAGCTGACCCAGGGCACCGACAGGATTTCGACGCGAAGCACGAACAGGTGTTCATGGAGAGCGCGGTTCTGCTTGACGTGCCAGATCATCACCGGCGGCGTGTCGCGTTCGGTCCGCGTCAGAAAGACCGCCGTGCCGGGCACCCGCGGCACGTTCTTCTCGGCAATCCGGGCGAGGAACTCGGGCACCGGGACCAGCTTTTCGAGCAACCGCGTGGAGACGGCCGCGGCGCCGCGATGCCAGATCCACATGACACCATAGACGCAGACCGCCAGCAGCAGCGGCACATATCCGCCCTCCGCCACCTTGGTGAGATTGGCGAGGAAGAAGGCGCCGTCGATCATCAGGAAAAACGCGGCGACCGCGCCCGCCGCAACGATGCTCCAGCCCCAGATTTCGCGCATCGCGATGAACAGCAGCGCCGACGTCATCAGCATGGTCAATGAGACCGCGATGCCATAGGCGGAGGCAAGATTGTCCGACTTGCCAAACCCGATGGCCAAGCCAAGCGTCACGATCATCAGCAGCCAGTTGACGACGCCGACATAGATTTGGCCGTAGCCTTCCGAGGAGGTTTGCTTGATCTGCAGCCGCGGCAGCCAGCCGAGCTGGATCGCCTGCCGCGTCATCGAGAAGGCGCCGGTGATGATCGATTGGCTGGCGACGATGGTGGCAACCGTCGCCAGGCCGATCAGCGGCAGCAGCAGCGCACCCGGGCACAGCCGGTAAAAGATGTTGCCATCGGTCGGGGCTCCGTCGATCACCAGCGCCGCCTGACCGGCATAGTTGACGATCAGACTTGGAAATACCACGGCAAACCAGGCGAGCTTGATGGGGCC
>Ga0210410_10004414_pt1 | contig 12337 bp, 8 predicted proteins | sample IncBWC4MmetaG_FD_161058 | JGI IMG/M metagenome (GOLD analysis project Ga0210410, IMG submission 161058) | Forest soil microbial communities from Barre Woods Harvard Forest LTER site, Petersham, Massachusetts, United States - Inc-BW-C-4-M | ecosystem: Environmental > Terrestrial > Soil >... | reverse complement strand
TTCGAACGGACGGCCGCCTGGCGTCTTTGCGATGCAATACGGGCCGGGTGCTGAGAATGCGTTCGCCGGTGTCGCGACGGCTTTTTCCGACTCGAGCCCGGTCGTCTTTCTGCCGCTCGGCCACCCACGGGAGACGGCACAACTCTTCCCGATGTTCAAATCGAGCCGCACCTACGCCTCGATCACCAAATCGGTGGAAGAAGTTATTCTGCCCGAAGAGGTTGCAAATGTGATGCGCCGTGCCTTCAGCCAGGCGAAGAACGGGCGGTCCGGGCCGGTTATGGTGGAAATTCCGGCGGATGTTCACAGCACTGAGGTCAGTGTCGATCCGGGCAAGTACCAACCGGTCCGCGCCACCCGAGCGGCCGGCGACGAGCGCGACATCGACGAGGCAGCGCGCATGCTGCTCGACGCCACCTGCCCGATGATCCTGGCGGGCCAGGGCGTCTTCTATGCCGAAGCGACCGACGAACTGCTGCAGCTCGCCGAGCTGCTGCAGGCGCCCGTGATGACGACCTTCGACGGTAAGAGTGCGTTCCCTGAGGATCACGCTCTGGCGCTTGGGCCCGGCGGTGGTACCTTTACCGGGCCAGGGCGGCACATCCTGCACAAATCGGATCTAGTGTTCGGCGTCGGCTGCAGCTTTACTCGCCACGGCATCGCCACCCCGGTCATCCCACCCGGCAAAAAGATCATCCACGCGACCAACGACACGCGCGATCTGCATAAGGCCTTTGCTGCCGACCTCGGCATCCTCGGCGATGCCAAGCTTGTGCTCGGGCAATTGATCGAGGCGGTGCGCGACCGGCTCGGCGGGAAGGTGCGCTCGAACGGCGTCGCCCAGGAAGTCGCAAGCCAGCGCGAAGCATGGCTCGGCCGCTGGCAGGGAAAGCTGCGTTCGGACGAGCGGCCGATCAACCCCTACCGGGTAATCTCGGAATTCATGCGTGTCGTCAACCCGGCCGAGGCGATCGTCACCCACGATTCGGGCAGCCCGCGCGAGCAGCTCAACCCGTTCTACCGGGCGACCCGGCCGCGCGGTTATATCGGCTGGGGCAAGTCGCATCAGCTCGGCACCGGGCTCGGGCTCGCAATAGGCGCCAAGGTCGCGGCCCCCAACAAATTCTGCGTCAACTTCATGGGCGACGCCGCCTTCGGGATGACGGGTCTCGATTTCGAGACGGCGGCGCGCTGCGGCATCCCGATCCTGACGATCGTCCTGAACAATTCGACGATGGCGATCGAAACGCATGCGATGGCGCTGTCGCACGAGCGCTACCGGGCACGCGACCTCGGCGGCAACTACGCCAATATCGCCCGCGACCTCGGCGGCTGGAGCGAGCGGGTCGAGGACCCGGGGCAGATCGGCGACGCGATCCTGCGCGCCCGCCGGCAGACCGAAGACGGACGCGCCGCGCTGCTCGAATTCATTACCAACCAGGAGCAGGGGTTCTCACACCGCCGCGGCGCCGCCGAGTAGTGGGAGCCTTATAAAGGCGCTGTTTTCACCTGACCTTCGCCGGGACGACAAGAAGCAGGAGACGGCTAATGGCGGCACAGATCGGGTACCTCTTGCCGACCCGGGAACGGGTCATGGAAGGCCGCCCGGAGACGGCTCCATTGCTGGAGCTCGCGGCGCGCGCCGAGGACTTGGGTGTTGATTCGGTGTGGGTCGGGGATTCGCTGCTGGCCCGACCCCGCCATGACCCGCTGACTTTATTGGCCGCCGTCGCCGCCCGAACGGATCGGGTGACGCTCGGTACTGCCGTCTTTCTGCCGGCGCTGCGCAATCCGGTGGTGCTGGCTCACCAGCTGGCGACGCTCGATCAGATCAGCGAGGGACGGCTCGTTCTCGGCGCGGGCATCGCCAGCGACGTGCCCAACATTCGAGCGGAATTCGCCGCGGCGGGAGTGCCGTTCGAAGGTCGGGTCGGCCGCACGATGGAAGGCCTGCGTCTTGCTCGCGCCTTATGGACGGGAAACCCGGTCGACTGGCAGGGCCGCTGGCCGCTGCAAGCTGGCGTGCTGGGGCCAACACCGTACCGTGCCGGCGGGCCGCCGATCTGGATGGCGGGCTCGGTCCGAGCGGCGCTCGAAAGAGCGGCCCGGCACTTCGACGGCTGGTTCGCTAATGAGGCCGACCTCGCCCGCTGGCGCGGGCAATGGGCCGAGGTACAGCAGATCCTGCGCGAGACCGGGCGCGACGTCAGTCAGTTCACCGCCGCGACCTATGTGACCTTGGCGATCGACGAGGATGCAAGCCGCGCGGGGCGGCGGATCGACGCCCTTTCTGGAGAGGTACTACGGGCAGCCGGCCGTCACAATGCGCAAGAGGCAGGCGTGCTACGCCGGCGCGGCCGCCGGCGCGGCCGAGTTTCTCGCAGGGTTTGCCGACGCCGGCGCGAACCACATCATCGTGCGTTTCGTCGGCGATCCCGATCCTCAGCTCGAGATTCTTACGGCTCTTCGCACCCAACTCGGCCGTTGAAATTGCCTCCCTCGTATTCTGTGGGTAGCAGCAGCGCTTAAAGCCAGGCCAGAGTGTTGGGGTCGAGGCCGAGGAGATACTGGCCGACGGTCTCGAAGTGCTCCTGCCGGCCTTGTACCTGTTGCGAGACAGTGTGGATGTCGCGGAAACGGCGCTCGAACGGGTTCTCCTCAAAGATCGCGGTCGATCCTGCGGCATGATAGGCCATGTCGACGACGCTCATCGACTGGTGGATGGCGAAAGTCGACGCCAGCCGGATTGCCATCCGCTGATCGAGGGTGATGTGCCCCGCTTGCTCGACTTCTTCGGTGCTCTCTTCGAGCGATTGATACAATAGGGCGCGGGCCGAGCGCAGGCGTGCCTCGGACTGCGCGACCTGCGACTGAACGACATTGTTGTCGCGCAGGGTGATCTTGCCGCGAAACGGGACCTTGTCGCGCGCCAGCTCGATTAAGGCGTCGAGCGTGCTGCGGGCAATGCCCATCGCGACCCCGGCAAACCCGGAAGAGTAGAGCTGCAGGCTGTTGAAGCGATAGAGCAAGCCGTCTTCGCGGCGGATGCTGTCATCGTCGCGCGCCGCGACAAACGCCGCCGGCACGAAGAGATCGGTGACCGAATATTTGTCGCTGCCGGTACCGCGCAGTCCCATGACATGCCAGATGTCGGTCATCTCGGCAGAGGATTTCGGAAAAATCGGGGTGCGGACGACCGGGCTGCCGTCAGGGTGCAAGAGCGGCGCCCCGGTCTCGTTATAGATCGGCACGTGGCAACCGAGCCAAGTCGCATTGTGGCTGCCGCTGGCGAAGCTCCAGGTCGCCGTGACGCGATAGCCGCCCTCGACGATTCGCGCCTTGCCGGGCCCGGGCCCCCAGGCGAGGATGCCGCGTGGCCCGCTGAAGACCTCTTTTGCGGCGAGCGGATCGAGATAGGCCGCGGTCATCGAGCAGCCGGCACTCTGGTTCAGGCACCACGCCGCGCTCGCATCCCCCTTGGCGATCTCTTCGACGACCCGGACATAAGGAGCAGGCAGCAGTTCGGCGCCGCCGATCGATCGGGGCAGCAGCATTCGGAAGAAGCCGCGCTCGACCATTGCCGCCACGACCGGCTCGGGCAATTCGCGCTGCCTCTCGATCTCGGGCGCGGCCACGGCGAGCTCGGGCACAAAAGCCCGCGCCCGCTCGAGATATTCGGTGCTCGGATCATCCTCTGCCGGCCCCATTCCTCGCTCCTGTTCCTATGATAACGCGCCCCGTTAGCATAAACTCGGTTGATGACGATCCGTCTTCTGCCTCCGGTCCTCGTCAACCGCATCGCCGCCGGCGAAGTCATCGAACGGCCGGCCGCGGCGGTCAAGGAGTTGGTCGAGAACGCGATCGACGCCGGCGCCTCGCGCATCGACGTGACATTGAAGGAAGGCGGCCAGGCGCTGATCGCAGTCGTCGACAATGGTGGCGGCATGACATGCGACGAGCTGGGCTTGGCCGTCGAACGGCACTGCACCTCGAAATTGCCCGAGGATGACCTGCTGCGCATCGCCGCGCTGGGATTTCGCGGCGAGGCGTTGCCGTCGATCGGCGCGGTCAGCCGCCTGCGGATCGTGTCGCGGCCGCGTTGCGGCGACAACGCCTGGGAGATCGTGGTCGAGGCGGGCAGAAAATCGGCGCCGGTGCCGGCGGCGCATCCGCCGGGCACCCGGGTCGAGGTGCGCGACCTGTTCTTCGCGACCCCGGCGCGGCTCAAATTCCTGAAGACGCCGCGCACCGAGCGCGATCTGGCGGTCGACGCGGTGCGGCGGCTCGCGATGGCCTACCCCGCAATCTCGTTCACGGTGATCGGTGACGAGGAGCGGGTGCTGCTCCGGCTCGCCGCGGCCGGCGAACCCGAAGCGGCAATCGCCCGCCGCACGCGGCTCGCGGCGCTGCTGGGTCGCGACTTTGCGGAGAATTCGGTCGAGATCGACGCCGAGCGAGGCGGCTTTCGGCTGACCGGACTGATCGGATTGCCCACCCTCAACCGCGCCGCGCCGCGCGATCAGTATCTCGTCGTCAACCGGCGGCCGGTGCGCGATAAATTGCTGGTCGGTGCCGTGCGGGGCGCCTACCAGGATGTCCTCGCCCGCGACCGCCACCCGATGGTCGCGTTATTTGTCGATGGCCCGGCGGACGAAATCGACGTCAATGTCCACCCGGCGAAGGCCGAGGTGCGGTTCCGCAACTCCGGCTTGGTGCGCGGGCTGATCGTCGGCGCGCTGCGCAACGCGCTCACCACCGCCGGACACCGCGCGTCGTCAACCGTCGCCGCCGCGGCGGTCGCCGCCTTCCGCCCCGCTGGCAGTGCCTCTGCATCGAGCGCACCGCGCTTTGCTTTTCCGCTGCCGCCGTCGACCCCGTCATTGGCGCTCGCCGAGAGCGCCAACAGCTTTCTGCGGCCCCTAGACGAACGGCCAACTCCGCCGACAGAGGCGCCGCTCGGCACTCCCCGGGCCCAGCTGCACGGGACCTACATCTTGGCCGAGACCCCGACCGGCATTGTGCTCGTCGACCAGCATGCGGCACATGAGCGGCTGGTTTACGAGCGCATGAAGGAGGCGCTCGCCGCGCAGGGTGTGGCGCGCCAGGCCTTACTGTTGCCGGAGGTCGTCGAGCTCGACGAGACCGGCGCGGCGCGGCTGTCCAGCCGTGCCGAGGAGCTCGCCGAGTTCGGGCTCCTCCTCGAGCCCTTCGGACCCGGTGCGGTCGTCGTCCGCGAGGTCCCGGCTTTGTTGTCGGCGCTCGATGTCGGCAGCCTGGTGCGCGACCTCGCCGACGAGCTTGCCGAATGGGGCGATACGCTGGCGTTGAAGGAGCGCATCGAGACCTTCTGCGGTACCCTCGCCTGCCACACCAGCGTGCGCGCTGGACGGCACCTCTCGCCTGCCGAGATGGACGCATTGCTGCGCCAAATGGAGGCGACCCCCAACAGCGGCCAGTGCAATCACGGCCGCCCGACCTACATCGCGCTCGACCTCGCCGATATCGAGCGGCTGTTCGGACGACGGTAAATCTAAAACGATTACCCGGGCTGCAGCACGTGGATCGTGCGACTGGCGATCATGTCGCGCGTCTTGGCAGCGTAGGCGGACATGTGCGGGGAGGCGGCATGCGCCCTCAGCGCCTCCGGGCTCTCCCATTTCTCGACCACGACAAAGGTGTCGGGGCCGAATTTGGCCTGAAAGCTGCCGATCCCCTCGGCATCTATCGCCGGGCCGTATTCGATGCAGCCCTTCTCGGCGTGAACGGCGGGCATGTTGGCATGGAATTCTTTCAGGATCGCTTCGCGCATGCCGGATTTGGCTGTGATGATGGCGACGACGTGGATCATGGCTTTCCCCTCAGACGATGCGTCCGAAGACGCTGTGGTGGCGGCTGGTCAACAGGGGCCTGATCTTGGTCGCCCAGTCGCCGTACGCTCCGGCCTCCTCCCACGCCGCGCCCTTCATCACATCGGGCGAATCAAGCTCGTAAATCGTCAAGTATTGCTGCATGCCCGGCACTGTAGAGTGCTCGAGCCTGTACCGCGCTGCCGAGCGAACACCCGGGACCTTTGACAGCATCGGGAAATGCTCGGTGTCGTAGACGCGGTTGAACTCGGCCTCGTGCTCGGCCGGGATATCCAGCTGCACGACAAAGATGTGGGGCATGGTCACGCGATCCGCCGGAAGACGCTGTGCTGGCGGTTTGTCGTGTGCGGCCGGATCTTCGGCTTCCACTCGCCGAGATCGGAGGCCTCCTGCCAGGCCGGGCTGTTGATGACTTCGGCCGAGTCGGTCTCGTAGATCGCCAGATAGCGCGGCATGCTCGGCACCGTCGAGTGTTCGAGCCGATAGCGTGCGCAGGACCTCACCCCGGGGACTTTGAGGATGGTTGGAACGTGGTCCTCGTCGTAGATGCGATTGAACTCGGCCTCGAGGTGTTGCGGAATATCCATCTGTACGACGTAGACATACGACATGACGGCGTCCTCCCGGCGGCTGGATCGATGAACCGGCAGATTAGCCGAAACCGCCCTCGATCACGACAGGATTTACGCCGCGGCCAGTCCGGAAGGCTACCTGCCGAACTCCGCTACCAACAGCAGGTAAACTAGGCAGATCCAAAACACCGGACCCAACCAGGTAATCGCCCATTCGGAAATCGTGTATCAATTCCGACGACGGAATCATCGGCAAATCCTAAATCCCGATAGAGCTCGGTGTCTTCCTGATCCGAAGTTTCTGCGGCTTCGAATCTGTAGAGGAGATGTTGTGCGTGTCGAGTCATGAGCGGCCCGAATTAGTGGGGGACCGCCGATAACCTATTGCGCAGCGAATAACCGTTCGACGCGTACTAGTCCGCACAGGTATAAAGGAGTCGTAAATGCGCGGCCGCGATTTTGCTAGACCTCGATTTGACCGCCGAGCTCGACGACCCGGTTCGGCGGGATCCGAAAGAACTCGGTCGCATCGAGAGTATTGTTCGACATCAGAATGAAGAGTGAGTCACGCCAGCGCCACAATCCCCTGTGGGGACGTGGCCGCAGCCGCAGCTTTTCGCGCCCGATGATGAACGAGGTCTCCATCAGGTTGAACCGGAGCCCGCCGACCCGGCATTGCGCGAGGGCGCGCAGAACATTCGGCTCGTCCGTGAACCCGTAGCGGAGGCGTATCGTATAAAAACCCTTGCCGAGCTCGGCGATTTCGAGCCGCTGCTCGTCCGGGACATGCGGCACGTCTTGGGTGTCGACCTGCATCATCACGACGCGCTCGTGCAGCACCTTGTAATGCTTCAGCGCATGCAACAATGCGACCGGGACATGCCCCAGGTCGCGCGTCATGAAGATGGCCGTTCCGGGAATGCGGGCCGGCTTTGCGGGATCGAGGCGCTCGGCGAAGTCGCGAAGCGGCAGCGCGTCGCGGCCGCGCAACTCCGCCAGCACGCGCCTGCCGCGCCACCAGCTGGCCATCGCGGTGAACACCACCGCGGCGACAACGATCGGGAACCAGCCGCCCTCGGCGATCTTCAACAGATTGGCGCTGAGAAACGTCAGATCGACGATGCCGAAAGCGGCAAATACCGGCACCGCCAGGGCGAGGCTCCAGCCCCGGCTGCGCATGTATAAAAAGGCGAGCCCGGTCGTGATCGCCATCATGCCGCTGACCGCGATGCCGTAAGCCGCGCCTAGATTATCGGATGACCGGAAACCCAGAACGAGGACGATGACGGCGACGAAAAGGGCGCTGTTGATGCGCGGCACGTAGACCTGCCCGATCTCCTGCTCGGAGGTGTGCCGGATCTCGAGCCGCGGCAAATAGCCGAGCTGGACCGCCTGCCGGGTGATCGAGAACGCGCCGGAGATCACCGCCTGCGAAGCGATGATCGTCGCAATCGTCGCCAACGCGACCAGAGGGTAGAGCCCCCATTCGGGGACGAGGCGATAGAAGGGATGTTCCAGGGCGGCGGGATTGCCGAGTAGCACTGCGCCCTGCCCGAAATAGTTCAGCACCAGCGCTGGAAAAACGAGCCCGAGCCAAGCCCGGCGCAACGCAGAGCGGCCGAAATGTCCCATATCGGCGTAGAGAGTCTCCGCTCCGGTCACGGCGAGAAAGACCGCACCCAGCATGAAGAAACCGGGCCAGGGCTTATCGAGGAGCAGGGCGAACCCGTGGATCGGATTGATTGCCAGGAGGATGCGCGGAAATTGCACGATGCCCCAGATGCCGAGCAGACCGAGCACCGCGAACCAGACCAGCATCACTGGTCCGAAGAGCCCGCCGACCGCCGCCGTGCCGCGTCGCTGCACCAGAAACAAGCCGGTGAGGAGAACGACGGAGATCGGGATCACATAGGGGTCGAAGAGAGGGGTGGCGACTTTCAGCCCTTCCACCGCACTCAGCACCGAAATGGCGGGGGTGATTACGCCGTCGCCGTAAAACAGCGCGGCGCCGACGAGACCCGCCGCCATGATCCACAAATACCGTTTGCGCCCCCGGCTGCTGGTTCTGCGCAGCACCAGGGCCGTCAGTGCGAGGAGCCCACCCTCGCCGCGGTTGTCGGCCCGCATGATGACGAGCACGTATTTCACCGTCACCACCAGCACCAGCGCCCAGACGATCAGCGAGAGCGCGCCCAGAATGGCGCGTTCGCTCAAATCGCCGAAATCGATGAGCGACTGGCGCACGGCATAAAGCGGCGAGGTACCGATATCGCCATAGACAACACCGAGCGCGGCGATCGTCAGGTTCGAGTCGGTGCTTAGGCCGAGACCGCGCTGCTGCGCAGACGTATGTAGCCGCAAAGGATGAATCCGGTCCGCCGGCACAGCGCATAAACTCCGCGCCGCCATCTCGCATGCACAGCATTAAGAGTCCATAGTGATCAGGCGGGTCCGATATAAAGGACCCATAAAGACCGGAGATATCCCCCCGCTCAGGCCCTCTGCTCGGGCGGGAGTTGCAGGCGGTAACCGACGCCGAGCTCGGTCAGGATGTGGGTTGGGCGGGTCGGGTCGGGTTCGAGCTTTTGCCGCAAGCCGCGAATAAACACCCGCAGATATTGCACCTCTTCGGCCTGCGCCGGACCCCAGACTTCGCGCAGCAGATGGCGGTGGGTCAGCACCTTGCCGGCGTGCATGACGAGGTGACGCAACAGGTCGAATTCCTTGGGGGATAGCTTTACCTCCTGGCCGCCGCGAGTGACATGGCGGCGGACCAGGTCGACCGTCAGGTCGCCTGAGACAAAGACCGGCAATTCCCCCTGCGCCTGAAAGGCATGGCGCAGCGCGGCGCGCAACCGCGCCATCAGCTCGGCCATCCCGAAAGGCTTGCCGACATAGTCGTCGGCGCCGAGGTCGAGCGCTTCGACCATCGATCGCTCGTCGTGGCGTGCGGAGAGTACGACGATCGGCACCGTCGATGTCTTGCGGATCTCGCCGATCACCTCCAGCCCGCTCTTGTCCGGAAGACCGAGATCGAGGATCACCAAATCCGGCTTCTCGGCCGCCAACAAGCGCATGGCTCCCGCGCCGTCTTCCGCTTCGACGATCCGGTAGCCGGAAGCGACGAGGCTGGTGCGCAGAAAGCGCCGTATCGGCGGCTCGTCGTCGACGACCAGGACGGTGTAGGCATTAGCCATGAGCCAATTCCGGCTCCCGCTTCGCAGGAATCTCCGGCACCACCGGCATGCGGATCGTCAATACCGCGCCCGAGCCGTCGCGGCGGTTGCGGGCGACGATCCATCCGCCGAGCGCCTCCACAAAGCCGCGGCAGATCGCAAGGCCGAGACCAGTACCGGCACGGCGCCGATCCTGAGCCTGGACCCGGTAAAACTTGTCGAAGATCCGCTCGAAATCGGCTGGTGGTATTCCGGGCCCCTCGTCTACGACCTCGATCTCGACGAGTTCCCCGTCGCGGGTCGCGCGAATCTCGATTCTGCTGCCGGCGGGGGAGTATTTCGCCGCATTGTCGAGAAGATTGAACAACACCTGCTCGAACAGGACCGCATCGAGGCGCAGCATCGGCAGCGCAGACGCGATATTGACGTCGACGCGGTGGCCCGCAAGCACATTCCCCGCCCGCTGCAATGCCGAGCCGACGATCTCGGCGACGTCGATCAATTCGAGCTTGAGTTCGACGGCGCCGGATTCGAGACGCGTCATGTCGAGGAGATTGGAGACGAACCGGTTCAAGCGCTCGGCTTCTTCCTGCAGGGTGGAGAGCAACTCTTCGCGTTCGGTCGCGCTGTACTTTTCCGGGAAGCTGCGCAGGCTCGATACGGTGCCGAGGATCGAAGCGAGCGGCGTCCGCAGATCGTGCGAGATCGAGGTCAAGAGCGCCGCACGAAGTCGCTCGGTCTCGGCCAGCACTCGCGCCTCGTCGAGCCCCTTGGCGAGCGAGATTCGCTCGATTGCCACCGCCGCTTGGTCGCACAGTGCGTCGAGCAGCCGCCGCTCATCTGGCGTCAGCAACGGCCCAGCCGTATCACGGTCGATCCCGATCACGCCGACCGGGCCGCTGCCGGTGCGCAGCGGTAAGAACAACCGCTTGCCGCCGGGCAAGGTGTCGGCACCGCGCCCGGCCGCGCGATTGTGCTCCCAGGTCCAGCGCGCCGCTCCCATGTCCGCGGCGTCGAGCTGGTCCTCGGGCGGGTAGCCTGACGCAACTTCGAGCCCGTCGCCGTCCTTTACCGGCATCAACAGGACGGTACGAACATTCAGCATCGACGTGATCTGATAGGCGGTCGCCCACAACAAGTCGTCGAGCGCGCCGATCCCGGCAACCTTGCGGCTGAAGGCGTAAAGCTCGGCGGTCGTCTTCGCTCGCGATCGCGCGGTCACGACCTGGGTGCGAGTCCTCGCGGTCAGATTGCTGACGATGATTGCTACGATCAGAAAAAAGAACAGCGCGAGGACATTCTCCGGATCTCCGACCGTAAAAGTGTAGAGCGGTGGGAGAAAAAAGAAATTGTAGGCGAGCATGCTCAAAATGGCGGCGAACAGCGAAAGCCACAGACCCCAGGCGATGGCAGAGGCCAGGACCGCCGTTAAAAAAACCAGCGAGATGCTCTGGACTGCAATGAACTGTTTGAGCAGGAGGCCGATGCCGAGCGCGACGGCGACCGCGCCGGCGCTGCCGAGATAGGGCCCGATCCGGATCGGCTCGAGTTTGGGGCGGGTCTGGACGGATTTGGGCGGCACAGGTTCGCTGTCATCGGCCGAGATTACGTGAACGCTGATCTGCCCCGTCTTGCGCACGAGCTCGTGAACGACGGAGCCGTGTATCATCTCGAACCATCGCGAGCGATCGGACTTTCCGATGGCGATCTGGGTGATGTTGTTCGCCGTCGCGTAGGCAAGGACCTCCTCGGCGATGTTGCGGCCCGGGATCGTAATAGTCGAAGCGCCGAGCCGCTCGGCGAGGCGCAGGAAGTCGGCGATGCGGTCGCGCTCGGCGTCGTTGAGGCGCTGCGTCCGCGCGGTCTCGACATAGATCGCGGTCCACGGGGCTCGCAGGTGATCCGCGACCCGCCGCGCATAGCGGATCAGTCCCGCGGTGCTCGGAGCTTCGCTGACGCAGACAAGGAGCCGCTCGCCCGCCGCCCAGGGGCCGGAAATCGCGTGCGCCCGCATATGCGACAGCAGTTGCTCGTCGACCCGCTGGGCAGTGCGGCGCAGCGCCAGCTCGCGTAGCGCGGTGAGGTTGCCGGCCGAGAAGTAGTGGCGTATCGCCCGTTCCGCCTGCTGCGGCACATAGACCTTACCCTCGCGCAGGCGCTTGATCAGATCCTCGGGGGAGAGATCGACGACCTCGATGTCGTCCGCCTGGTCGAGGATGCTGTCGGGCACCGTCTCGCGCACGCGGATCCGGGTGATCTTGGCAACGACGTCGTTCAGGCTCTCGACATGCTGGATATTAAGCGTCGCGAAGACATCGATGCCGGCGGCAATTATCTCCTCGACATCAAGATAGCGCTTGGGATGCCGGCTGCCGGGGGCGTTGGTGTGGGCGAGTTCGTCGATGAGAACCAGCTGCGGACGGCGCTTCAGGATCGCGTCGAGATCCATTTCGGCTAAGAGGTGACCTTTGTATTCGACCTGCTGCCTCGGGATCACCTCGAGGCCTTCGAGCAATGCCTCGGTCTCGCGCCTGCCGTGCGGCTCGACGACGCCGACGACAACATCGACGCCTTCTCGCCGCTTGGCCTGAGCCGACAGCAGCATCTCATAGGTCTTGCCGACCCCCGGCGCGGCGCCGAGAAAAATCTTCAGCCGCCCGCGACCCTCTTGTTTTGCCGCGGCGAGCAGTGCTTCGGGTGACGGTCTTCCCTCGCGCTGCGC
>Ga0210410_10004413_pt1 | contig 12338 bp, 17 predicted proteins | sample IncBWC4MmetaG_FD_161058 | JGI IMG/M metagenome (GOLD analysis project Ga0210410, IMG submission 161058) | Forest soil microbial communities from Barre Woods Harvard Forest LTER site, Petersham, Massachusetts, United States - Inc-BW-C-4-M | ecosystem: Environmental > Terrestrial > Soil >... | reverse complement strand
CACCGTCTGACGATCGCCTCTCTCGCGCTCGAGGAGCCCGGAGAATACGATCTGACCGTCCGCGTCCGCGTCGTCCACGTCGTCAAACGCAACCGAGGTCGCCGCCGTGCGCGCGCAGCCTGAGACGCGGCCGTGCAAGCGTTGCGGCCGATCTGTCTCCCGAACGCCGAGCGGACACCTGCGCGCGCACTTCTGCGATCACGGCGCGCAGTGCGTCGTCCCCTACTCCCGCCGGCGCCTCGGCGAGAAGCCCGAGCACTGCACCCAATGCGTCGGGCACCCCGACACGCGGCTCGATCCGGGGCAACTGCCGATGCCGTTTCTAAACGGGATCCGGCCCGCGCTCCGGCGGCCGCCGAGCAAGAAGCAAAAGAGCAAGGGCGAGCGCTGGCCGCTTCCGACGGGCGGCATGGGGCGGCCGTGCCCGGGGTGCGGATGCGATCGGTTCACCAGGTGCACCGTCATGCTCGAGGATGGGGCAGGCACGAGCGAGTGCCTTCCGGCGGGCACCTACGGGCGCAAGCTCTGCTCGGCGTGCCGGCAACCTTCGCTACCCTTCGCGGCGAACGACCAGGGGGGCAAGTGATCGAAGTCTGTCTCGACTAGGCCAAGCGACGGCGCGGCGTGCGGAGTGAATTCCTACACTCCTTCCTCGGGCACAAGCACCTCGGCGCGCCCGGCTTCGTGCTCCTCCAGGGCATCGGCGAGCACGCGCGGCCGCCCGCGCCCATCACCCCCAACGTGAAGTTTCGCGGTACTCCCTTTTTCGGCGACGACGACCCCAACGAAAGGCCCTCACCATGAGCGACGACGAGACGAGCGAGACCAAGAGCGACACGACGCCGGCTCCGCCGGCGACGAGCAACGGCGTCGAGACGCGCGACGTCGTCGTGCCGCCCGATCCGCCACGCTGCGCGCGCTGCGCGACGCCGCTGTCGGCCGCCGGCGTAGGGCCTCACCCCTGTCGCGAGCACCCGGCCGTCCCGGGGCTCTGCCTGACGTGTGGGCACGCGGTGATCGTCGAAACCGCGATCGAACGCTTCTCCGACCTGGCGAAGACGATCCATACGGGGCTCGAGCAGCTCGCGTCGACGCCGCAAGGTGCCGCCGTGCTCTCGCAGCTCGCCGGCGTCGCCCCCTCGGCCGCCGACGAGCTCGAGGGCGAGGCCAAGCGCGTCGACCTGGTCGACGTGACCAACCGTTTCGCCGTGTCGACCAACGGGCAAGACGTCGTGATCCTCGCCGCGGTCGACCGCACGAAGCTCCCGCAACAAGAGGTGCTCAACCTCTGCGCGTGGCTCTCGGTCCTGGCCGACCTCACCGACGGCGACTTGATTGCGGCGCGCCGCAAGGTGGAATCCACGTGATGGCCGGCGATCGGGCTCACTTCCCGAAGGGGCAGGAAGCCAAAGAGGCGATCGCCGCTCTGAACAACGCCGCCGGCGTCGTCGCCGGCTGGATCCAGACCATGAGCGACGACGAGCTCGAGCACTTGCGGCAAGACCTCGCCCGCATGGTGTCGGCCGTCTGGACCGAGAAGCAACGCCGGCGCCTCGACGAGCCCACCGGAGACGAACCGTGAGCACGCGCGAATTCACCGAAGAGGAGCTCGAGCTAGCGGCCCAAAAGGCGATCGAGCCACTTCACCCGGTCACGCGTCCGTCGCTCCACGCCATCGCTCGCGCGATCGCCGCGGAGTATTCCCTTCCCCTCGCGACGGTGCTCGGCCGCTCGAGGACGGCGCACATCGCCCATGCGCGTCAGGCGCTTTACTGGGCCCTTCGCGCCCAGGGCTTGAGCCTGCCCGCGATCGGGCGCTTCATGCAGCGCGACCACACGACGATCCTTTACGGGATCCAGGCCCATCGCGAGCGCCTCAAAGCCGGATGAAGACCGCGCGCCCCTTCGTCGCGACGCCGTGCCACCCGCTCACGGGGGCGCGGTTTCGCGTGCGGGCTCGCACCGAACGCGAGCTCGAGAGCTACTTGCACCGGATCGATACGTGGCGCGAGGAGCTACGGCTTGACATGCTCACGCCCGACGAGGTCGACCGGAAGCTTCGACGCCTGCGCTTCGGGTCGACGACGCTCGGCCGCGCGGCGCGCTCCTACGTGCAGCGGACCGACGTCGCCCCGAACACCCGGCGTCGCATCGAAAGCGCGATCCGCTCGAGCCTCGCCGAGCTCGCCGGCGAGGAGCTCGACGCCCTCGACGGGCCGCGCCTATCGAGGCACTTCGACAAGCTCGCGGGCCGGATGGCGCAAAGCTCGCTCGGCCAGATCTGGCGCACACTTCGCGCCATCGTGCGGCACGCGGCCGAGAAGGGCTGGATCGCCCGCGTCCCGTGGGGCACGTGGCGGCCGCGCCAGCGGGCCGGAGGCGAGGGGAGAGAGCTCCGGGAGTGCTGCCGGACCACGGGCGAGCTCGCGGCGCTCCTCGGGGCAGCGGGGCAGCTCGACGCCGGCGGCGGGCCCTACCGGGCGCTCGAGCCGAAGATCGCGTGCGCGGCGCTCCTCGGCTTGCGGCAAGGCGAGCTCGCGGGCCTGCGCTGGTACGACGTCTATCCGGAGCGCGGCACCGTGGCGATCCGGCGGCAGTGGGACGATCGGCCGCTCAAGACCTGGGAACGCGCCGAGCTCGCCGCCGTGCCCATGCTGTTCCTTGTGCTCGAGCGGCACCGCGAACGGCTCGGCCTTCCGCCGCGCGGGCGAGGCTACAACGCCGAGGCCGTGGCCTTCGCGAAGCACGCGGGCGAGCCGCTCTTTGCCGCGCCGGGCGGCGGCCACTACGCGAGCGGGGAATGCCTGTCAACGCGCGATCTGCGCACCGCGGCGAGGGCGGCGGCACTGGACAACCTTTCAGCTTGGTCGCCCCATTCCCTGAGGGATACGTTCGTGACGCTCGAGGCACAATCCTCAGGAGGGGACCTTGCCAAGCTCGCCAGTCGCACACGGCACCGATCGATCGCGAGCCTCGTCCGCTACTTGCGGCGGTTCGATCGCGCGGTGCTCGTCGCGGCGAGCGGGCCCGAGCTACCTGCGCTCCCGGAACCTTCCCGCCCACAAAAGAGAAACGGCCCGGGTATGAACCGAGCCGTTTCAGAGAAAGCCACTCGCGATGGCCGTCTCAGCCCTCACCAGAGCTGAGCAAAGCGTAATTTCGAGCGGTTCCGAGGTCAAGGCCTCGCGAAGCTCGAAACGCCCCGTCGAGCACGGTGCGCTGCATGGGCCTCGAGCGCAAGATCCGCTCGATCATTGCCGGCGGAAGCGTGCGGCAAAAGTTCTGCGTCGCGCACGAAAAGACCAAGCGCGGATGGATCGGCGACAAGTGGGGGACGCTCCCCGGAGCTCGTTCGGTCGGGCGCAAAGAGCGGCAAATGGAGAAAGCCGGGATCCTCGAGCGGAAGCCCTACCCGCCGGGCAAGGCCGTTCCGCTCGGCTGGACGGTGCGCCCGTACAATAACTACTACGGCGTCGTCGCCGTGCGCATTCGCCGGCGGCAGGAGCAGCGCGCGATCGCGCGCGCCAAGCGCAAGGAGCGCGATCGCAAGCCGTCACCGACGCCCGTCTTCGGCCCCGAGCTCCCGCCCATCACACGCCCGCCCATCGCCGTCGACGAGCCGGGCGGCATCTACCTCACGGCCGAGCAAGTCGCGCTCAACGCCCAGGCGTCGGCCGACATCCTCGCGATTCTCTCCGGGCAGCGGGCGCCACCGCCGAAGAAGCCCTAGCCCGTCTGCTTGCGCTCTGTCGCCGGCGGCTCGAGGGGGAGCCGCTTGGCGTCGTGCGCCCTGAGCGCGTCAGCGAGCACCCGTTCGAGCACGCCGCAGACCGATTCGGGCGCGTCGGCGGGGCCGAGGCGTCGGGGCCGAGCTCGCGCGAGCTCGGGGCGGTCCGGACGATCCCGATCGGCCATGGCTTACAGTGTAGCAGGAGGATCGTTCACAGGCTCAACATCGATCCTCCCCCCTCTCCTACGTAGAGGGGGGACCTGCATGGCGGTCCGCCTCTCGACGAGGCTTCCGCACTTTCGCGTGTCTGCGCCTTCGGCCGACACCGCCCGAGAGCGCGTGCCCTGCGGGCACCACGGGGCAAGCGAGACCCCTTGTTTCGATGCTGGGCAGCCGTCGCTATCGCGTACGAGCTCGATGCGCCGGCCCGCGCCGGCGAGAGAGAGAGCAACGAACGAGGGGGAGCACGATCGGTGCCACCGCGATCGTCACAAGCGCTCGTCGAAGAGCTCGGGGCACAAGCGAGCCGGACACCGGCAGCGCCCTTGCTCGAGCACCCACCCGTCGAACGGACAGACGACGCCGCCGGCGTCGACGCCCGTTGTACTCACTGGGTGACCATGTCCGCACCCGGTGAGGACGATCGCCAGCAGCAGCGCGCTACGGCGCGCTCGCTTCGGCATCGGGCTCGACCGCGTCTTCGCCGGCGTCGCCGTCGACAAGCTCGATCGCGTAGTCCGCAAAGACGTCGGCGGGACCGCTCGTGTCGACGCCGAGCTCGCCGGCGAGGTCGACGGCCAGGCCGAGCAGCTCGAGGAGGAGCTTCGACGCCCGAATCGCGTCGACCTTCGGGCCCCGAGCTCGAGCGACGGCGTCGGCGAAGCCCGCGAGCTCGCCCTGTTCGATCGAACCTCCGAGCACGAGCAGCTCGGCCAAGTGACGGCGCAAGTCGTCGACCAGGTCGAGCCGATCGATCGGCGTCCGGAGCTCGGGGGGGAAGATCGGGGGCGCGGGGTATGCGGCCTCGACGATCCGTGCGCGACGTTCGAACCAATCGGCCCGGTCGAGCGCCTCTTGCTTCTCGAGCTCGGGCAGGCGAGCGGCGCGACGTCGAAGGACGCCAGCTTGATTGAGCCACTGTTGCGCGACCTCGATCGGGTCCTTCTGTTCGCGGTCTCGGTTCACGGTTGGACCTCTTCGAACTTCGCGTCGACCACTTCCACCCATTCGCCGACGACCTCGACGACGATCGTGCGAGACGCTCGGCCGGCGTTCTCGAGCATGACCGTGATCACTTCCCCCGGCGTCACCAGCGCGGCGCGTCGACGAAAGCGCACAAGGATATCGTGCCTGACCTGGACGAAGGCGACGTCGACGAGGTCGTTGAGCTCGAGCGGCTTCGCCTCGCCGGCGCTCGTCGGGTCGCCCTCGACGAGGCGGACGTCGAGCAACCGAAAAACATCCTTCGGTTGAAAGACCGCGTACGCGCTTCCGAAGCAGCCGCCGCTGTCGTCGGTGCCGGCGATCGGAAGGGTCACCCGAAGCGTCGCCGGCGTCTTCTTCTCGGTCACGGTCCAAACCTTCCTCGGCTGCACGCCGACGATGCCGCACGTGATCATGAGAGGAGCTTCCGACGTCGGGCCGCGAAGACCTCTCGGTTGAACCGCTCGGCGACACCTTCCAGGTTTCGGCTCATGAGCGACAGATCGGGCGCGACGTCGACGAAGATCCGGGCGCGCCGCTTCTCGGCGCCGGCGTTCTTCAAGACCAGGCGCAACGCCGGCGACTTGACGCCCGTCTCGGCGAGCATCGCGCGCTCGCCGATGTAGTCGGCGCGAAGGATCTGAAAGTGCGCCGCGGTCATCGGGTCGACGTCGACCTTCTCGACCTTCGACGACAGCGGGATCGGTACGTACGCGGTGGCGGTCTCGCCCGGATCAATCTCGAGCGTCGCGCGGTCGATGGTCTTCACGTGAGGTGCTCCCCGCCCGCGGCGCGGGCGCGTTGCTTCTTGATCTGCTCGTCGGTCTCGGCGTTGCGCCGGTCGAACGCCTCGAGCTCGCGATCGGGCGGCGGCTCGACGAGCGGGCGCCGGTACTCGTCGTGGAGCTTGCGCACCGTCTCGGGCGGAAGCCGCGTCGCGATCACGATGTCTTTGAACGGGTGCCCGTTGTCGAGCATGAGGAAGACGCGCGCAGCGTCTTCGCCCTGCGCGATGAGCCGCGGCGCGCGCTTCTTCGCGTACGCCTTGACGCTGCGCGGGTCGTAGAGGCGCACGCCGTCCTTGTCGATCGTGGGCACGAGCGTGCCCGCCGTCTCGAGTGCGCGCACGCGCGAGATGCTCACTCCGAGCTCGCGCGCGACCCGTGCGCGCATCCAGAAGCCTTTTTTTTGGGGGCCGCCCATCTCTGCTTATGCAGCATAGAAGCAGGCGAGACAGTTTTCGATCGTCGGCGACGTGGGATCTGCATGTGCATGGCCTGATTGCTGCGCAAGTGCGCGAGATTGCTCGCTTGCGCGGCTCGGCTGGGTGCGGTTCGATGAAGGCACCAAGGAGGCCGGCACCATGGCATTCGAGTCACTTTCACGGGTCAAAGAGGGTTACGAGAGGCTTCAGGCGCGCATGCACAATGCAGCCAAGCGAAACGAGAAGGCGATCGAGCAAGGCTTCGCCGTGCTCGAGACCAACGGCGGCCTTTTCGGCTGGGGCTACGCGAACGAGAAGTGGGGCGACATGACCGACCAGGGAGTCAAAGAGCTCCGGGTGCTCGGCATGCCCGCCGACCTCGCCGCGGGCGCCGGCATGCTCGGCCTCGCGTTCTTCGGTGGCCTTGGCAAGTACGCCGAGCACGGGATCAACCTCGGCAACGCCTCGACGGGCGCGTTCTCGTACCGCATGGGGATCGAGATGGCGCGCAAGGCCGCGAGCACCGCGACGAGCGGCGCCCCCCAGGTCGGCGCCGGGACCGAGATGGGCTACTCGCGCGGCGGCCGTCAGCACCACGTGCAGTACGCGCGCTAGTCGAGCGCGCCCTTCCACCAACGAACGAAGCAAAAGACCAACAAGCGAAACGCGAGGAGCACAACATGGCAGGCAGATCGATGATCGTGGGACGTGGCCGGAGCCACATCGTGGGGGCCCGTGTCCCGTACGTGGGCGCGGATCAGGACGTCGCGGAGCTCATGCACTACGCCAGCGGCGCCGGCGCGGTGCACGATCCCGCGCCTCCCCAGGCGTACGTACGGAGCTCGGACGGCCCGAGCGTCGTCGAGGAGCAGCCGCACCACCCGCGGGAATTCCCGATCGGGTTCACCTCGCCGACGGCGATCCCCGCGTCGCAGACCGGCTCGATCGAGGTCAAGCCTCAGGTCCTTTTCCGCGGCGAGCGCCTCGCCGTGCCGAACTCGATCGTGCTGAACTTCAACATCAGCGACGTGAAGGTCGGCAAGGACAGCCAGCTCGCGGCGCCCGGCGACATGCCCGCCGAGTGCTTCTCGAACATCAGCGTGGGCGTCCGGATGCAGCTCGACACCGCCGAGCCGGGCATCACGATCACGCTCTTCCCGAAGAACACGGACGGCAACAACCCGCACCCGTTCTCTTCGGTGCTCTACGGCACCGTCGTCGAGTAAGCCGCAGCGGGGAGGCTCGACGCTCCTCGCGTGACCTAAGACGCCCAGGGCGCGGCGCGCCGGCTTTGCCGGGAGCGGCGCGCGCTCGCCCTGGGCGGCCTCCTTCCGCGGCCGACCCCGGCGATCGAGGGCACGCGTGTACGCGCCGAGTTTTCGCCTCAAGAGCTTCGACGTCATCCCCGACGGCTACAAAACCGTCGTGCTCGACCACTTGCTCGAGGCGCTCATCATGGCGAACGTCGCCTACCTGCTCACGCACCCGGGCACGCCGAAGCTCTACGAGAGCGGCGTGCGCTACCTCCTCGAGCCCGACGGCGTCGACGAGTGGCAGGACATCCCCGACACGCTCGAGCGGCGGACGGGCGACTGCGAAGACCTCGCGTCGTGGCGGGTCGCCGAGCTCCGCGTCGCCGGCGAGGTCGGCACCAAGCCCTACATCACCGTGTCGCTCCTGCCGAACCGCTCGGGCGAGATGATCACGACGTACCATATTTGTGTGATGCGCCAGAACGGCCAGATCGAGGATCCTTCGCGGCGCCTCGGCATGTGAGAGGAAAGAGACGATGCCCATCCCCGCCCTGCCCTTGCTCATCGCCGGAATCGGCGCCGTCGCCGCGCTCGCCCTATCGGGCAAGAAGAAAGGCGCGCCCACCTCGGGCACCTACACCCTCGACGCGAACCTTTCGCCCGCCGACACGCAACAGGTGCTCGGCGCGATCGCCAACAGCAAAGACCCCGCGGAGCTCAATCAGTACGCGACCGAGATGGACGCGCAGCACCACCCGCTCGCCGCGAACGCCCTTCGCATGCGCGCCGCGATGCTGACGCCGGGCGCCGCGCTGCCCGACGCGCAAGGCCTCGACGGCAACATGGATCCGGCGACCAAGACGGCCGTGCTCCACGCGCTCGCGACCGAGACCGACCCGAGCAAGCTCATGACGTTCGCGGGGACGATTCAGCTCCAGTACCCGATCGCCGCGGGCCTCCTCGTCGCGAAGGCCGACGCGCTCGGCGGCGGTACGCCCGCGCAGGCGCCGCAACCGGGGATCCCCGTCGCCAACCCCGCCGACGTCGCGCAGCAGGCCACGCAGGCCGTCCAGCAAGCCACGCAGCAAGCGCAGCAGGCGATCGCGCAGCTCCCCGCGGCGCCCGCGCCGTCGACGGCGCTGCCGGCGTCGCTCCTCTCGCAGATCAACGCGGCCCTGGCATCGAACAACCCCATCGCGCTCGAGGCCGCGGCGAAGGCCATCGACGATTCGCCCGTCGGCGGGGGTCCGCAAGCCGCCGCGGCAATGGCGGCGCTCCAGGTCGCCGCGGCGAAGCTCCAGGCCGGCATGAGCGGCGTGCAGACGCCGGACAACGTGCTTCCGCCGCAAAAGCAGCCGATGGCCCCCCCGAACGCGATCAACGGCGTGCCGCCGGCGCCGCCGCCCGACGGCACCGTCTGGGTGCTCGCGACCAACGCGGACGTATCGCGCGACGGCGTCGCCGGTCGCTACCAGGCGATCCTGGGCTCGCAGCCCGTCGGCTTCGAGTCGCACGAGACGTTCAATGGGCACTTGTGGAAGTTCCGGGTCATCTCGAACAGCACGGACCCCGGGCTGACGACCTACGCGAAGGACGTCAAGGGCTGGGTCGCGCAGCCGCAATCGGTCGTCGCGCCCTCGCCGACGGCGCCCCCGACGCAAGCGCCCGCGGTCATCCCGCCGGCGCCGGCGCCGCCCGCGGCCCCGAGCACGCTCCAAGGGCCTTCGACGTCGATCCAGCTCTCGCGCGTGCAGCAAGCGGCGCTCGCGATGCGAAACGCGCTCGTCGCGCACTCCTACAAGAAAGTCGATCAGCCGCTCTATGTGGCGTTTCAAGCCGCCGCGGGCATCTCGCCGACCGACGGCTTCCCCGGCGCCGGCGGCACGATGCCGAAGCTCGACCAGGTGCTCGCGACCTTCGGCGCGAGCCTGCCCGCGGGCTTCCCCCGCTACCCGTGGCACTCGAGGACGCCGAGCGGCGCGACCGGCACTGCGGCCTACGACGGCGTGAACGCGCCGACCTGGGCCTCGTGGACCGCGCCCGTCGTCGCGACGAGCGGACGGCGGCAGTTCATCACGCGGATGATGGCCTGAGAGCGAGCCATGCCGACCCTCTTCGACACCATCGCGGCGAACCTGGCGAGAGTCCACGGGCTCTCGCCGAAGGCCGCGGCCGCGGCGGTGGCCATGACCGTAGAGGCGCACCAGGGCCACGCGCCCTCGCGCGCGGTGGCGAACCGGATCGCGCAGACGGCGAAGGGAAAGGCGATCCTCACGAGCGCCCTTGCGGCGCTCCAGGCGCACCCGTCTTTCTGGACGAGCCACTACGTCACGAGCTACTCGACCGGGCGCGCGCCTCCTCGGTACATCACGGGCGACATGTTCGGGGACATTGCCAAGGTGGCCTCGAGCGCGGTGCAATCGGTCGTCCACGACGTCTCGACCGTGGTGAGCGATCCGGGCAAGGCGCTCGCGAAGGCTGCGTCGGACATCGTCAAGAACCCCGCGGGCGTGCTCTCCGAGGTCGTTCAAAAGGCCGTCAACATCGCCATGCCCGTCGACTTGCTCAAGCCGATCCCGGGCATCGGAGACCTCGCGCAGCTCGCGAAGAGCTACTCGCCGATCACCACGCTCGGCAAGCTCGCGACCTCGGCGCTTCGCGGCGACCTCAAAGGCGTCGTGGACGTCGCGAAGGGCGAGCTCGACAAGCTCCAGTCGGTTGCGTCGATGGTCCCCGGCCTCGGCACGGGCGTCTCGAGCGCGATCGGAGCGGCCGAGGCGCTCATGAGCGGCGGCAACCCGCTCGAGGTCGCGCTTCGTGCGGCGTACGGCGCGATCCCGATCCCCCCGGGCATCCGGCAAGTGACCGACACCGTGCTCGACGCGGTGCTCGCGCTCCTTCACGGCGGCAACGTCACCGACGTCGCCTTGACCGTGGCGCGCGACCGGATCCCCGAGGGCCTTCCGCGCGACGTCTTCGATACGCTCGCGCAGATCGTCGTCCGGCACACGCCCATCGTCCAGGCCGCCGGCGAGCTCGCGCAGCACGAGGCGCTCAAGCTCGCGCAGGGAGCGGGGCCCGCGATCCTCCAAGGGCTCGCGAAAAGCGTTCCTCCTGGTGCTGCTGGTCTGCTTTCGAAGCTCCCGGATCCGAGCAAGGTGCTGGGCTCTCTTCCGGACAACCTGAAAGGCGTCTCGGGCCTGCTGGCGAAGCTCCCCGCCGGCCCGCTCCAGAAGCAGGCCGCGGCGCTCGTCGCGCCGCTCGCCAAGGCGCAGGCCGACCGGCAAGCGGCGATGAAGGCCGCGAAGGCGCAGATCCACAAGACGATCGCGCTCAGGCTTCCGGCCGTGCCCGCGGGCTCGCGCGTCTTGCCGATGAAAAAGATCATCCCGCTTGGCCACGTCGCGCCCGCGGCGCCGCCGGCGGCCGCGCTCGGCAATCCGATGGCGGTGTATGACATGTTCCTTGGGATTCACTGAGGAGGAGCGAACGCATGGGAATCTTCGACAGCCTCGTTCCTGCCATCGCCGCGAAGTTCGGAATTCCGCACGACGCCGCGCACCAGGCCGTGTGCCTGGTCTTCAAGGCGCACCAGGGCGACGCGGCCGCCGTCGACCACGTGACCAAGATCGGCCAGGGCACGAGCGATCGCCTCAAAGCCATCCTCGGCGCCGCCTACGGCGCGATGAAGGCGCACCCGTCCTTCTGGGTCGCGCACTACGCTGCGAAGGCGAAGGCCGCGCCCTTGCCGCCGACGCACCCCTACGCCGGCGCGATCGCGAGCGCGCTCACGGCCGTGAGCCGCGCGGCGCACACGGCGGCGGGACGCGGCCGCGGCGGCGGGCCGGGCCACGGCGGGCACCGCGCCCACGGTCGGCAGCGCGGGCGCTCGTTCACGGTGCCCACGGTCGTCGTCGAGAGCCCCTGGTATTACCCCGACGACGGAAGCCAAGCGCTTTTCGACGAGCAGCAGGCGACCGATCAGACCGCGAACGCGCAAGATCTCGGACCCGAGTGGGGCGACGGGCGCGACGGCGCCGGGATCTACGGAAACTGAGCGGGCGATGAGCGGGCGCGTCTTTCACAAGCACGGCGCGGGTCCGGCCGTGCATCGGTCGCAGCGCCAGCGCGAGAGCAACTGGGGCGACGCGCAGCGGGTCGACGTCGCCGAGGTCGGCACGCTCTTCACGATGCACAACCCCGACTCGACCGACGCGACGCCGCTGCTCGTGACCGTGCAGTGCGTCGAGCTCCACATCCCGACCGCGGCGATCGGCACCTTCGACTTCCGGCCCATGGTGCGCCTCTCATGGGGCAACGGAGCCGGAAGCGTCGACGGAGACTTCGACTGCACGCAGCGCCAGCGGATCCCGATCGTGGCCTCGAGCGTCGACGTCTCGTGCTTCATCGGCGCGTTTGTCTTGCCGGGCGTCGGTGGCACGCCCGCGGTGCCGGCGGGCGCGTTTGCCCGCTTCCGGGCCTTCGTCGCGCCGGGCACCGACGGTGCGCCGCTCTTTCCCACGCAGTGGCAAACGCAATTCAACGCGTCGACGGGCGTGCTCGCCAAGGGGCAATCGCGGCTCGCGAGCCTGCGCGCCTTCGCGCAAGACCACGCGGTGACGGTGGTGCCGTACTTCCTCCTCTTCGACAAGGCGACGGCCCCCGTCGCCGGCGACAAGCCCGTCGACGGCATGCCCCTCACGGTCGCCGGCCCCACAGGCGCCGCCCTGGGCGTCTCGGGCCCGATGCCCGGGATCCTGCCGCAAGGGCAGACGCGCGCCTACGTCAACGGCATCGCGTGGGGCATCTCGACCTCGCCCTTCGTGTTTGCAGCAGACCCCGACGGGCTTGTCGCTTTCGTCGCGGCCGAACTCGCCAGTTAGAAAGGAAACGACCATGCCCGCCAACAGCACCGGAACGATCGCAGTCAACGTCGACGTCGACACCT
>Ga0210410_10004412_pt1 | contig 12338 bp, 9 predicted proteins | sample IncBWC4MmetaG_FD_161058 | JGI IMG/M metagenome (GOLD analysis project Ga0210410, IMG submission 161058) | Forest soil microbial communities from Barre Woods Harvard Forest LTER site, Petersham, Massachusetts, United States - Inc-BW-C-4-M | ecosystem: Environmental > Terrestrial > Soil >... | reverse complement strand
GTGACCTATCCGTGGAAAACGTATCTTGATTTCTTAGCGTCCGGAATACCGTTGCTCTCTCCACGGGTCGCCGTAGGCGTGATACCCATTGCGCTCCCAGAAGCCCAGCCGGTCACGATCGAGCAGCACAAACCCGCGCACCCACTTCACGCTTTTCCAGCCATACAGATGTGGCACGATCAGCCGCATCGGACCACCATGTTCTGCAGTCAAGGGCGCGCCGTCGTGTTCGAACGCGAATAGCACGTTGGGACGCAGCAGGTCCTCGAGCGGAATATTCGCGGTATAACCTTCTTCAGCGAGCACGGAGGCGAACCGCGCCGCTGGTCTTAGTTTCACCAGCTTGAGCACGTCCGTGAACAGCACGCCCTTCCACCGATTATCCAGCCGGCTCCATCGCGTCACACAGTGAAAGTCCGAAGTGACTTCGCTTTGCGGCAGCGCGCGAAATTCCTTCCACGTCAGCCGCTTGGCCTCCTCGACTTCCCCGGAAATCTGGAAGTCCCACTTCGCCTCATCGAACACCGGAATGCTGCCGTAGTGCAGCACCGGCCACTTCAGCGTCAGCGACTGCCCCGGCGGCAGCCGCCCTTCCGCCTTCGCCTTCTTCTCCAGCTCCCGGCGATCGCCCAAATCGCCAAACAATGCCATCTTTGCCGGTTCCCTTCTCGTCAAGCGTCCGCATACACACATTTACAAACCGCAATAATCATTCTTTTGGATGCCCAAAACGAGAAGGCGATTCAGAGCGATCGAGTGCAAATGGCCAATGGATTCGGAAAAATGAGACTAGCTGATGTCGATTTCGAGTCCGCCCACCCAGCCCGCCGCGAGATTGTAGATGACCGCGCCGAGCGCGCCAAACACGCCGCCAATAATCCCGTAAAAGATCGGCAAAATTACAATGGCTCCCACGCCGAAAAACATCTTGAACATCCCCGTCTCAGCCTGCGGTGCGAGAGCCCCTCCCAGCATGGAAATCAACGCGAAAAGAATCCCAAAGAGGAAGCCCATGAGCCCGTACACCACTAACCCAACCTTGAAAGCCGATCCCGGACCGATTCGCCGCACCATCGCCATGCGTCACCTCCTCGGTGAATTGCCCGGGATGCTAGCAGACCCTTGCGCTGCGCACAAACAGTTCCTGTCCGCGACGGCCAGCTCGCCTATTTTTCGGTGTGCTATGATTCCACATTGCCTTAACCGAATTCCGTATAGAAAGCGACCATCGCATGACCGCACGCATCCTCGACGGCGCCAAAATCCGCGACCAGATCTTCGCCGAATTGAAAGACGAAGTCCGCCTGCTCACATCCGCGGGCGTCCGCCCCGGTCTCGCCGCCGTCCTCGTTGGCGAAAACCCCGCGTCGCAACTCTACGTGAAAAGCAAAATCGCCGCCTGCGAACAGCTCGGCCTGGCCAGCGCCCTTCTCACGCCGCCCGCCACGGTAAACACGCTCGATCTCCTCGCCGTTGTCGAAGACCTGAACCGCGACAACGACGTCGACGGCATCCTCGTCCAGCTCCCTCTTCCTCCTCAAGTGGACACCAAGCGCATCCTCGAAGCCGTCGATCCCTTCAAAGACGTGGACGGCTTCCATCCCATGAATCTCGGCCGCCTCGTCAGCGGGCGCCCCGGCCTGGTCGCCTGCACTCCCGCCGGCTGCATGGAAATCCTTCGCCGCAACGACATTCCCATCGAAGGCGCAAACGCCGTCGTCCTCGGCCGCAGCGACATCGTCGGCAAGCCCATGTCCCTTCTCCTCATGCACGCCAACGCCACCGTCACGATTTGCCATTCGAAAACGCGCGACCTCCCCGAAGTGGTCCGCCGCGCCGACATCATTGTCGCCGCCATGGGCAAGGCCGGTTTCGTCGAGGCGGGCTGGATCAAGCCCGGCGCCGCGGTCATTGATGTAGGCACAAATCGCGTCACCGATGCCAACGAAGCCGAGCGCCTCTTCCGCAACTTCCCCGAGCGCCTCGAAAAATTCCGCGCAAAAGGAAACGCCCTGGTCGGCGACGTTCATCCGGATGCCGTCAACATCGCCGGCGCGCTCACCCCGGTTCCCGGCGGCGTCGGCCCCATGACCATCACCATGCTCATGAGCAACACCGTGAAGGCTGCGCGCCTCCGCCGCGCCTCCCCCAGATTTTCCGCCACGCAAACCATCGCCGGCGCTCGGTAAACCACGATCATGCTCCGACTCGGACTCACCGGAGGCATCGCCAGCGGCAAAAGCGCCGTCGCCGCCATGCTCCGCGACTTGGGCTTCTCCGTCCTCGATGCCGACTCCCTCGCCCACAAGCTCATCGAGCCCGGCCAGCCTGCCTATGACGAAGTTCTTCAGGAATTCGGGCCTTCCATCGCCGACGCCGGCGGCCGCATCGACCGCACCAAACTTGCCGCCATCGTTTTTGGCGATCGCGCCAAGCTCGACCGCCTGAACGCCATCGTCCACCCGCGGGTCGCGGAAGTCATCTCTCGTCAATTCGAGGAATGGCAGCGTCAGGGCACGCGCGATGTTGCTTTTGTCGAAGCGGCCCTCATCATCGAAGCCGGCATTCACAAGACACTCGAGGGCCTGGTGGTCGCTTGGTGCGAACCCGAGCAACAGTTTGAGCGCCTCCGCGCACGCGGCCTCAGCGAAGCCGAAGCCCGCCGCCGCATCGGCGCGCAACTTCCGGTCGAAGAAAAACTGCGCTTCGCCACCGAAAAAATCGACTGCTCGGGCTCCCTTGAACGCACCCGCCGCCAGGTCGAAGCTTTCGCCGCCAGGCTCCGCCACTCCCAAACGGCACGGTGAGTCTCTCCACGATTTTTCTTATACTATTGGGATTGACCGGAAGACGGGGGACGATGCCCATGAACGCAGCAAACTCATCCAATCGCGCTCGTATCATTCTCGCCGCACTGGTACTTCTCTTCGGAGCCTATTGGGCCGGCGCACGCTTCGGTCAGCGCCAGCCCACCAACGTGGAGGCGGTGCCACTCAAAGCTGGCGGCGCAGGTTCTACTACAGCCGTCCAACGCGACGCTGCACTCACCGAGGACGAATCCATCAACGTGCGCATCTACCGCCAGGTCTCGCCCGCGGTAGCCAACGTACTCACCAAAGCCACCGAATACGATTTTTTCATGGACCCTGTCCCCGTCGAGGGCGCAGGCTCCGGCTTCGTCATTGATCCCCGCGGCTACATCCTGACCAACTACCACGTGGTCGAAGGCGCGCAATCCATTGAAGTCGTCCTGGGCGACCAATCCAGGTACGCCGCAAAATTCATCGGCGCGGACCAGCGCAACGACGTCGCGCTCGTCAAAATTGAACCCAAGGGCAAGCCACTCGTGGCCCTCCGGCTCGGCGATTCCGGAACTCTTCAAGTCGGTCAGAAAGTTCTCGCCATCGGCAATCCCTTTGGCTTCCAGTCCACTCTCACTACCGGCGTGGTCAGTGCCCTGGGCCGCACGGTGCAAACCAGCCAGACCACTTTCATTGATGAAGCCATTCAGACGGATGCCGCCATCAACCGTGGCAATTCCGGCGGGCCGCTCATCAATACGCGCGGAGAAGTCATTGGCATCAACTCCGCAATCTTTACTCCCAGCGGCACCACTGCCGGCATCGGCTTTGCCATCCCAATCAACACGGCGAAAAGCATTGCCAACGATCTCATCACCGATGGCAAGGTCCATCGCGCTCTGCTCGGTGTGGAGACGATTCCCGTCAACGGCTGGCTCGGGGAAGCGCTGGACTTGCCGGTTCAGGAAGGCTTGCTGGTGGAAATCGTCACCAAGGGAGGTCCGGCTGCCGCTGCCGGGCTTCGCGGTGGCGACCGCGTTGCTCAGGCGGGCATGCGCAAAATCCACATCGGCGGAGACGTCATCGTGGCCCTGGATGGCCAAAAAGTTGCCAGCTCCTTGGACGTCAACGTCGTTCTGAACCGCAAGCGCCCCGGCGACACGGTAAAAGTTTCGCTCTATCGCGGCGGAAAAAAGATGGACATTCCCGTGAAGCTTGGCGAAAGCAACGGCAATTGATGCCCGTTTTTCGCAGGGGCACGATTCATCGCGCCCCGCGGCCGATCATCATGGATCACTGACCGAACGCGGCACGGTGCTTTGCGCGCGCTTCTTCAGTGAGTGAATACCAGCCTTCCGCGATATCGCGCACGCGCTCCAACTCTCTCTGCATCTCCGCGTGCATCGCTTCCATCACTTCGGCAGTGGCATCCGTCGGCACGTAAATCGGCGGCGCAAACAGAATCACCGTGCGCGCAAACGGTGCAGGCAGCAGAAAATGGTCCCACGTATTCGTAAACGTCTTCCCGCGCTCCACCCCAATGTGAAAAACAAGGATCGGGCATCCCGTTTTCCGCGCCAGCATCACCGGGCCCGGCTTGGCCACGTACCTCGGTCCGCGCGGCCCGTCAATCGTGAACGCACAATCCAGTCCCTCTTCCAGCCGCCGCGCCATCACCGCCAGCCCCCGCAGTCCTCCGCGCGACGAGCTGCCCTGCGCCGTCCCGAATCCCAGCCACTCAATCACCTTGCGTGTCCATTGCCCGTCGAACGCCGTAGTGTTCATCACCACTACGCCGTGGTTCCGGTGCCACCACACAATCGGGACAATGACCCGGTGCCAAAACGCCCAGATGCACCTCTTCCCCGATTTATGCACACGCTCCGCATGCTGCCATCCATACACCTCGTACCGCAGCGTCGGCCCCAGCGTTCGAATCACGCTGTACACCGTTGCCGCGATGAAGGGAATTTGGATCCGCCGCGACCAAGGGAGCTCCGGCAGTCGCGTGTCGTAATGCAAATTCACCGGATCCTGTTCCGGAGGTTTCGAGCTATCCACAACCGTTTCGGGAGTCGTCATCTCTACGCCCGGCATTAAAGCAGCCCGCGATAGGTGCGGCTGCCCAGCGGCACACGTATAGTATAGGAGAGACCTTCTCTCTGCGTGACCAGGAGTGCCGCTGAGTGGCAACCTTCTCCAACTCGCTTCCCTTCTTTCGCCGGGCTGTGCTTCCCGCTGTGGCCGGCGTTCTCTTTTGCCCCGCGCTCTTCGCCGCTGCCGCCACTCATTCCGATGAACCTTCCTCAGACTCCGTCGGCGTCATTGACGGCGAAGCCATCACCATTAGCGGCCCCATGAACGTCGAAGTCATCCACGGGCAGACAAAAACCGTCCTGCGCAGCGGCAGCGACATCCACGTCAAATCCGGCACCGCCCGGATGGACCTCGTCGAAGGCGGCCAAATCTCCATCTGCGGCCCCGCGCATCTCTCCGTTCTCAAATCCGGCGGCTCGCTCACCGTTGCCCTCGACACCGGCACGATTCATCTGCACGTCGAAAGCGAGCTTGCGCTGACGATTTACACGCCGCAGATCCAGGCGCAGACCATCTCCATCGGCGGCGGTGCCCGCGATGTTCTCGCCGGATTTGATTCCGCCGGCGCCATGTGCATTCGCGCGATTCGCGGCGCCGTCCGCCTCGAACAGCAGCTCACGGGGAAAAGCGTCCTCGTTCCACAAACGGCAGACGTTTTGGTGACCGATGGCCAGCTCGAATCCATGGCCTCCAGCGCTGGCCGCTGCTCCTGTGAATTGCAAGTGGCGAAAGCAACTCCACCTCCCGCCGAAATCAGCCGCCTCGCCACCACCGACGAAATTCGCGCGGACCTTCCCGCCACAAAACCGAGTGCTTCTCCCGCGCCCGCCGAAATTCCCGGCGTCTTGGAAGAGCCCATCTATACGGTACTGATGCCCCCTCTGGTCTACAACGCCAACACCAAAGTTCAGCCCGACTACGACCCCAAAATGATCATCCTTATTCGTCGCGTCCGCGTTCGCTCCAGTCTCACCTTTCAAGGCCGTGTTGAAAGCACGACTGTTGCTGCCGTTGCGCCTTCCCTAGCGCCCAAACCCTCAACCAATCCGATGAAGCCCGCCCCTCCCGCCAGCGATTCCCTCACCGATCGCGTCCGCAAGTTCGTGCACAAGCTTTGGTCCAGCGGCTCCTAGTTTGTGCCTCGCTCAACGAAACGGCCTTCTTCGCGCTATCTTGCTTTCGCCACACTGGCCCATCGGCCAGTTGTCCTCGCGTAATCTTCCAGCCCTGCCCCCTTCGTGATACTTTGTTTGACACGAGAACTTTCTCTTCCGCGCGAAGGGATGACGGTTTCCTTCGCCACAGCTGTGCATCAACGGGTGAGGCCCACGGAATGCGAACTCAAGAGAATCGTACTAGCTCCGCATTTGCCTGCGCCGCATTCCTTGCTCTGTGCCTCGTTTTTCTCGCAACCGGGTGCAATTCCACCTCCTCCGCTCCCCCGCCAGACACCACACCCCCCACCGCTCCCACGAGTCTCGTTGCAACAGTGGTTTCGCCTGCCCAGATCAATCTTTCCTGGACGGCCTCGACCGATAACGTCGGCGTCACCGGCTACAAAGTCGAGCGCTGCCAGGGCGCAGGCTGCTCGAATTTCGCGCAAATTGCCACGCCCACTGCTACGACTCTCATCGATACCGGCTTGACCGGTTCCACTTCCTATTCCTACCGTGTGCGCGCCACCGACGCTGCCGGCAATCTGAGCACCTACTCGGCGCCCGCGACGATGGCTACGCCTGCCCCCACTCTGACTGCGCCCTCAAATCTGACCGCCACCGCTGCCTCCAGTACACAGATTAATTTGACCTGGACGGCCTCCACAGAAACGGGCGGCACCATCAGCGGGTATCTCGTCGAGCGCTGCTCTGGCGCAGGCTGCGCAAATTTCGTCCAAATTGCCACTCCCACCACCACGGCCTACAACGACACCGGCGTGTCTCCTTCTACCTCCTATTCCTACCGCGTGCGCGCCACCGATGCTTCAAACGACCTGAGTCCCTATTCCAACACGGCCAGCTCGACGACCTCCCACAACTCTCCTTCCGCTCCCACCAACCTCACGGCTACCGCGGCGGGTCCTGTGCAAATCAATCTTTCTTGGACGGCGTCGACAGAACAGGGTGGGACGATCAGCCAATATCTGATCGAACGCTGCCAGGGAGCCGGCTGCTCCAATTTCGCCCAGGTAGGAACATCTGCGACGACATCACTCAACAATGCAGGACTGACGGCTTCGACCAGCTACACGTACCGTGTTCGCGCCAGCGACACTTTGAACAATCTCGGGCCGTATTCCTCCACCGCCACGGCAGTCACCGCGGCTCCAACCCTGACCCCTCCATCGGGGTTAACCGCCTCCGCTGTGGGCCCATCGCAAATCGATCTTTCCTGGTCCGCCTCCACCGAAACCGGAGGAACAATCAGCAAATACTTGGTTGAGCGTTGCCTGGGAGCGGGCTGCACTAGTTTTGCCCAGGTGGGCACCTCGACGACGACTTCCTTCAACGATACGGCGCTCCTGGGCTCGACGAGTTACACCTATCGGGTTCGGGCGACCGACGCGGCCAACAATTTGAGCCCCTATTCGTCCACCGCTACGGCGACAACCTCAGCCCCAATTCTGACTGCGCCTTCGAATCTCTCCGCGACCGCGGCTTCCATTACGCAGATCAACTTGACCTGGACCGCTTCCACAGAAACTGGCGGCACCATCAGCGGGTATCTCGTCGAGCGCTGCTCGGGCGCGGCGTGCGTAAATTTCGCCCAAATCGCCACTCCCACAGCCACGACCTACAACGATCTGGGCCTGACCGCTTCCACCTCCTATTCCTACCGCGTGCGCGCCACCGATGCCGCCGGCAACTTCAGCCCATATTCCTCTACCGCGACGGCCTCCACACCCGTTTCCACGGTCGCCATTTCCATATCACCCGTGCGCGCCGCAGTCACTACCACGCAGCCCCAAGCTTTTTCTGCCAGCGTCACCGGCAGCACCAACACCAACGTCACCTGGGCCGTCGACACCATTCCCAACGGAAACGCCACCGTGGGAACCATCGCAACAAACGGAACTTACACGCCTCCTCCCACGGCCGGCACCCATACGATTTCCGCTACCAGCGTCGCCGATGTCAACAAAAGCGCCTCCGCCTCCATCGCCGTCACCGACCTCACCGGCGTCACCACCTATCACAATGACCTGTCTCGCGATGGCGCCAACACTCACGAATTTGCTCTGACCCCCTCAACTGTCACCTCCGCAACCTTCGGCAAACTCTTTTCGTGCCCCGTCGACGGCGCCATCTACGCCCAGCCCCTGTGGGTCCCCAATCTCACTGTCAATACAGCCAAACACAACGTCATCATCGTCGCCACGCAGCACAACAGCGTCTATGCCTTCGACGCCGATACCAGTCCGTGCGTCACTCTCTGGCAAGCCAAGCTAACCGACGGCACCCACGGCGGCACCGCCGCCGAAACTTCCGTGCCTTCAGGTCCTACCGGCAATCTAGTCGGCAACGGCTTCGGGGACATCACGCCCGAAGTCGGAGTTACTGGAACTCCGGTCATCGATCTGGCGGCCAAAATTCTTTACGTAGTCAGCAAGTCCGTGAATGGAAGCTCGCAATTCTTCCAGCGCCTTCACGCCCTCGACCTGACCACTGGTAATGAAAAACTGAACGGCAATGCGCCCGTGCTGATTTCTGCTTCGGTGCCGGGAGACGGCGATGGGTCGAGCAATGGCAACGTCGCATTCGATCCGCGGAACGAAAACCAGCGTGCCGGGCTCGCACTCGTTAACGGCGTTGTCTACATCTCCTGGGCCTCCCATGAAGATCACGATCCTTATCATGGCTGGATCATCGGTTACAGCGCTGCGACTCTCGCCCCAGCCCCTGGCGCTGTCTTTAACACCACTCCAAATCATGTCGGCACAGTTTCATATTCGCGAGGCGGCATCTGGATGGGCGGGGGCGCCCCTGCGGCTGATAGCAGCAACAATCTGTATTTCATAACGGGCAATGGCACGTATGACGGCATTGCAAACTTCGGCGACAGCATTATGAGACTCGGAACATCTGGAGGTCTGAGTACCTCCAACGCCGACTGGTTCACTCCAAACAATCAGGCCAGTTTAGACGCGAATGATACGGATATGGGCTCCGGCGGCGCCGTCGTTTTGATCGATCTTCCAGCGCCTGCGCCTGTTCCGCACCTCTTGATCGGAGGGGGAAAGGAAGGAACCCTCTACTTGCTGGACCGGACTAACTTGGGTCATTTCACGCCAAATAATGGTGGCACAGTCCAATTCTTTCCGGCCAGTACTGCCATCTTCGCCACTCCGGCCTTCTGGCAAAACAAGCTCTACTACGCTGCCGATGGCGACAGGCTGAAAGCTTTCACTCTGGACCCTGCCCAAGCCCTATTCACTCCCACGGCGGGTCCATCACCCAGTTCGGAATCCAGCAATGTATTCGGTTTCCCGGGTGCGACGCCCTCCATCTCATCGAATGCTGCAACAAGCGGCGTCGTCTGGGCTATCGACTCCAGCCAGTTCTGCACGAATCAGTCGCGGGCATGTGGCCCCGCCGTCCTTCACGCCTACGATGCCGCGACTCTTACCAATGAACTTTGGAAAAGCTCGCTGGCCGCTGCCAATCGCGATCAGGCCGGCAATGCCGTCAAGTTCACTGTCCCCACGATCGCCAACGGCAAGGTTTATATTGGGACGCGCGGAAATGACACCGGTGCTGGGACGTCCACGGTCCTAGGCGAACTCGATGTCTACGGCCTGAAGCCAAACTAGCCCGCCTCAACTTTTCCTGGACAGATGATTCCTTTTGGAATACAGTACCTATAGGTATGAACATGTATGGAGTGCGGCAGTCCGCCTGGCGCATTTTCATTTTAAGTCCCAAGATAGTTGTAAGTCGCCCGGCTCCAGGTCTTCTGTTCGAAGCGATCCACGGTCCCCATTAATTGTGTAAATTTCTAAGTCCTTTAGTATGAACACTTACGGAATCTCCGTAAGTGTTCATTCCAAAGGACTTACAGAGAACTCAACTCTTTTAGAATCAACACTTACGAAAAACAGGGGGAGGGGCGCCACATTTCACATTTTATCCGCCGCAGCGGAGAAGCCTCGAAGAACGGACTCGGGTAGGGCGAAATCTCTATAAGTGGGTGGCAGCGGAATTGTCCTGCGAACCCGCGCACAGCCGATCGAAGATTTCTAACCCGTCCGAGGGAGAACCTTGTCCTGCAACTTTGACTAACCACTAAAAACTAAGAACTTACAACCGCTTCACTCGCTACATCCCCTCATAATTCGGTCCCCCGCCACCCTCAGGGACCACCCAGTTGATAATCTGGTAGGGGTCGGCGATATCGCAAGTCTTGCAATGTACGCAGTTCGCGGCGCTGATCTTGAGCTTCACACCGCCGCCCGTCTCCTTCACCATCTCGTACACTGCGGCCGGGCAAAAATACTGGCACGGGTTGCCGTACTCTTCGACGCACTTCGTGGCACAGACATTCAAGTCACTCACCAGCAGATGGCATGGCTGATCCTCCTCATGCCGCGTTCCGGAGTGATAGACGTCCGTCAGCCGGTCGAACGTTAGCTTTCCATCTCCTTTGAATCTTTCAGGAGCCGGCCGTCCGTCGATCTTTTTGTAGGCTTCATACCCCGCGTGCGCGTGCATCGGATCGATCAGCCCGCGGCCACCGGTGATCTGCTGAAACGCAGTGTGAAAAAATCCGCGGAGCATCCCATGTTGAAACGACTGGTGAAAATTGCGCACTTGCCAAAGCTCTTTCTTGATGTAGCTTTGCTCGACTTTTTTCGGAAACGCGCTCAGCGTTTTCGCGGAAGTATCTCCCGCTTTCAATGCCTCGAAAATCGTTTCCGCCGCCAGCATTCCGCTCTTCATCGCCAGGTGGATGCCCTTCAGCCGCTGCGAATCCAGAAAGCTTCCCGAATCCCCGATGATCAGTCCGCCATCCACATACGTCCGTGGCATCGCATACCATCCGCCGTAGGGCAGCGACTTCGCGCCATAACGCACCAGCTTCCCGCCCTTGAGAATTTTCTTCACGAACGGATGCGTCTTCCACGTTTGAAACGCGGCGTGCGGATCGAATTGCGGATCGGCGTACTCCAGCGCCAGCACCAATCCGATCGAGAGCCGGTTGTTCGACAATCCATAAATCCAGCCGCCCCCATACATCTCCGTCGAAACCGGCCACCCCAGCGTATGCGCAACGTACCCCGGCTCGATCCGCCCCGGCTGCACATCCCACAATTCCTTGATCCCAATTCCGTAACTTTGCGGATTCAGGTTATCGAGCTTCTTCTGCTCGACAAGTTTTTTCGTCAGCGAGCCGCGCGTGCCCTCCGCCAGCACCGTGACCTTCGCGCGCAATTCGTACCCCGGCGTGTAGTTGTCTTTCGGCTTGCCGTTTTTGTCGAGCCCCTTGTCTTCCGTGATGACGCCGCCAATGCCATCGCGTTCGTAAATAAGCTCCGCTCCGCCGAATTCTTTGAATACATTGACGCCCGCGGCTTCCACCAGCCCGCCGAGCCACTTCACAACCTTGCTCAGCGAAATAACGTAGTTCCCTTTGTTCTTGAACGGCGGCGGCGTAATCGGAAACCGGAAGGAAGAATTCTTCGTGAACAGCAGCGCCGCATCATCCGTAACGGGAGTATCCAGCGGCGCGGATTTCTCGAAATCCGGAACCAGCTCCGCCAGCGCCTTCGGATTCATGATCGCGCCCGAAAGCTGGTGCGCCCCAATCTCGCGCCCCTTCTCCAGTACGTAAATGTTCTCTGCCGAAAGTTCCGGCTTCGCTGCGGCCGCATTGTACTTCTTGATGAGGTTTGCGAGGTGCAGCGCGCAGGAAAGACCGGCAGGCCCAGCACCGACGATCAGTACATCCGCTTCCAGTTGTTCTCTTTGCACGGTCATGGATGAACTCAGTTTGATTTTATCAGATCGCCGTTGTACATCGGTCTGCTAGCGCAGTTTTTCAAATTCATCGAGAGAAACTCCCAATGCCGGAGGATCTTATAGAACAACGGTGGACCAATTTCACGGCCTCCATGCACCGGGATGGTAACAGCGCGGCCGTCAGGGTGATTCCGTCTCTCGTGACTGCCCGTTTGACGAATGAATATGAAACCGAGAAGCTTCGCGACGCGCTGAAAATCGCGCGCCGTCGCACTAGGCATTCACGATCTCGGTGGTGTCGGCGGGAAGTTTCAGACCCTTTTCGCGGTACTCATCTGCGATCATCGCGAAGACTTGCGTCAGTTCGGCGAGTGCCGTTTCGCGTGTGTCCATGAGAGCGTAGCAACCGGGAATGGCGGGGATTTCCGCAACCCAGGACCCATCTTCCTGGCGATAAAGAATGGTCTTGTAATCTTCGAGTTTCATG
>Ga0210410_10004411_pt1 | contig 12340 bp, 8 predicted proteins | sample IncBWC4MmetaG_FD_161058 | JGI IMG/M metagenome (GOLD analysis project Ga0210410, IMG submission 161058) | Forest soil microbial communities from Barre Woods Harvard Forest LTER site, Petersham, Massachusetts, United States - Inc-BW-C-4-M | ecosystem: Environmental > Terrestrial > Soil >... | reverse complement strand
CCCGCACTTCTCGAAATGCTATCGGGGCCTGTTCGGCTATCCGCCCAGCATGGAGCGACGGCGCGTGCGGGCGGGCTCGCACGCGGTGAACTGAGCGGGGCCGCGCCCCTCGCGGGCTACCAGATCCGGACGCGATTTTCCGGCGCGACGTAGAGCGCGTCGCCCGGCTTGACTCCGAAGGCGCGGTACCACGCGTCGATGTTGCGCACGACGCCGTTGACCCGGAATTTGCGCGGACTGTGCGGGTCGCTGGCAACCTGTCTTTTCAGGAAATCGTCGGTTGCCTTGCCGCGCCACGCCTGCGCCCAGCCCAGAAACACCCGCTGTTCGCCGCTCAGTCCATCGATCACCGGGGCGGGCTCACCCCCGAGCGAGGCGCGGTATGCGTCAAGCGCCAGCGTGAGGCCGCCCAGATCCGCGATGTTTTCGCCCAGCGTGAGCTCGCCACTGACGTGCACCCCGGGGTCCGCGGCGACGGGATGAAAGGCGTCGTACTGGGCAACCAGCGCCTGTGCGCGCGCATCGAACTGGGCTGCGTCGCCCTTGCTCCACCAGTCACGCAACGCCCCTGTTTCATCGATCTTTCGACCCTGATCGTCGAAGCCATGCGTGAGCTCATGACCGATCACCGCACCAGCGGCGCCATAGTTGATGGCCGGATCGGCATCCGGGTCGAACATGGGCGCCTGCAGAATGCCGGCGGGAAACACGATATCGCGCAGATTTCCGTTGTAGGCATCGTTGGTCTGAGGTGTCATGGCCCAGTCGCTGCGCTCGACCGGTCCCGGCAAGCGCTTGACGTTGAAGGTCCAATCGGCGGCCGCAGCCCGCGCCACGTTGCCCACCAGATCGTCATCCGTGATGACCAGGGAGGAGTAATCGCGCAGGTGTTCAGGGTAGCCAACCTTGATCACGTAGGTGTCCAGTTTGCGCAAGGCCTCGGCCTTCGTGTCCGGCCCCATCCAGTCAAGCTTCTCGAGTCGGCTCCGATACGCGTTCAGCAGGTTCCGCACCAGCGATTCGATCTTCGCCTTGGCTTCCGGGGGAAAGTACTTGGCGGTGTACAGCTGGCCGACGCCCCAGCCCATCGTGCCGAAGGTTCCGAATCGATCGGTGGCGATGAAGTCGCCGCCACTGACGGCGGTAATTGCGCGCTTCCAGCGTGGGCGCGGCTGCTGTTGCCCGGACAGCGCCTTCTCGTGCATCGCGAACCATGCATCGGAGAAGCCCGTGGAAAGATAGGGCGCCGCGTTATCCGCGATATGAAACGCCTGCCACGCCTGCAGCACATCGACCGGCGTACTGGCGAAAACCGCCGCGATCTTGGGAAACGCCGTGTTCTCGCCGACGACCACGCTGTCAAGGTGCGCCAGACCGGCTTGGGCGAGGAACTCGCGCCACGCGAAGTCGGGGACGAAGGCGCTCAGTTGTGCAACCGACATGGGGTTGTAGGTCGCGACGATGTCGCGGTCCTGCACCTTGGTCCAACTGTCTTGCGCGATGCGCGTCTCGAATTCCACGACCTGCCGAGCCCTCAGGTCCGCTTGTGGCCATCCAAGCAGGTGCAGCAACTGCGCTGTGTAGGTCCGATACGCTCGCAATTGCGCGGCGAACTCGGGCTGCAGGTAGTAATCACGATCGGGAAGCCCGAGACCATCCTGGGCGAGATAGACCGAGTAGCGGGCTGGATCCTGCAGATCGACGTCGACCAGGATGCCGAACAGGCTCCCTTCGTAGTTGGACTGGTGCCTTCCCATCAAGGCCGCGAGTTCATGGTGCGTGGCTGCATTACGCACGGCGGCAAGCTCGGATTCAATCGGCTTCGTTCCCAGGTGGACCACCCGGGTCTGATCCATGAACGACCGGTAGAAGGCACCGATCTTGCCTTCGAGGTCGTCGGGTCGATGGGCGGTTTTGCTGGCGCACGTTTGCAGCAATGCGTGCAGACGAGCTTCGATCCGGTCGGTCATTTCCAGGCGCAGCGTGACCGCGGGCTTGTCCGAAGGGATCCGCGCCTGTGCAATCCACGCGCCGTTCGCGAAGTTGAAGAAATCTTGCCCGGGCTTGATTGCGGTGTTCATGCCCGTCGAATCCAGCCCCCACTGACCGTACATGGGCGACGGCGCGTCGGTCGCCGCAGCGGTCGACCCGACGGCGCAACCCAGCCACACCGTGATCGCGACGGACTTTCTCATGGATTCTGAATTTGCGGCCGCGCTTGGCTCAGTCCAGAACCCAGACATGCGACCACCGGCCGTGGTCGTAACAATAGACGATGCCGGTCTGCTGGACGGCGCCGACCAGCGCCCCCCAGTTTGGGCAATCGATCGACTGCTTCTCGCCCGGCGCCAGCGGAGCGCTCAGACCCTTGGTTCGCTCGTACCTTCCCGGCGTCACCACCTGAACGTACTGGCGATAGCGTGTGTCCTCGGCCCAGCTGGTGATCTTTTGGAAATTCCACCCGCCTTTCCTGGGCAATGCAATGACGACCATCCCCTTGACGCCCTTCACCGAGGTCAGTCCGAGCAGATAGTCCTTCTTTCCTTCGCCGGTAAAGTCGGCGATCGCGACGCCCAAGCAGCCGTTTCCGCCTTGCGACAGGTTAGCCTTCATGTCTTCCGGCGCGTTGTCGAATTCCAGCGGCGTTCTATAGCCCGGAAACGCCGCAGCCAGAGCCTTCGAAAGCGATCCAGGAATCTGCGCCTGGCATCGGTCCCCTCGGGGCTGGGCGTTCGCACCGATCGACAGGATGGCCAGGACGATTCCCGCTGCGACCCGCATAAGGCCCCGATGTGATGCTCGACTCGACGCTTGAACCCTTTCGCGCACGCACACTACGCGATCGTCCGATCCATGGGTGCGGGCCGGTCACGTGTTATGGTGCCAGCCGGGGAGATGACGGCCTTTCCGCACTTCAGGTGGGTGACACACCTCGTCGACGGGTGCCGGTTCGAGCTCCTCGATTGGCGCCGCCGCTTATTGGCAGTTGCGCGTCGTGCCGGAACAAGAACCCGCGCATTCGCGTGGCTACAGTCGGGCGCCGGAGCTGCATTCGACCCGCCGTTTAGGAGATCACGACGATGATCGTCCCTCGCGCAGCCGTACTTGCACTGCTGGGAAGCCTTTGGCTCGCTTCGGGCGGCGCCGGCGCGGTCGAGCCGGCCGAATGCCGGCCGGTCCGATTCGCGGATATCGGCTGGACCGATATCACGGCGACCACATCGCTGGTGACCGTGGTGCTGCAGGGTTTGGGGTACAAGCCGGTCACGACGATCGCTTCGGTGCCGATCGCCTTCACAGGATTGAAGAAGAGAAGCCTGGACGTGTTCCTCGGCTACTGGAACCCGAGCATGATTCCGATCATCGATCCGTTCCTGAAGGACAAATCGCTCGAGGTGCTGCCGACACCGAATCTGTCGGGAGCCAAGTACACGCTCGCGGTCCCGACCTTCGTAGCCGATGCGGGGCTGAAGAGCTTTGCCGATATTGCGCACTTTCGGGCGGAGCTGGACGGCAAGATCTACGGCATCGAGCCGGGCAACGACGGCAACGCGTTGATCCAGAAGATGATTGCAGCCAACCAGTTCGGCCTGGGCGGATTCCGGCTGGTCGAGTCCAGCGAGGCCGGGATGCTGATCGAGGTGCAGCGGGCGATCGACCGGCACAAGTTCATCGTGTTCCTCGGATGGGAACCGCACCCGATGAACGAGCGCTTCAAGATGACTTATTTGTCGGGCGGTGATTCCGTATTCGGCCCGAACTACGGGGGCGCCGCGGTGTACACGGCGGTGGCCAACGGTTACCTGGAACGCTGTCCCAACGTCGGCACGCTGATTCGGAATCTGAAGTTCGGGCTGTCGATGGAGAGCCAGGTAATGGCGCCCATCCTGCAGAAGCGCGAGCCAGTCGCTTCGGCCCAGGAGTGGCTGCGCGCCAATCCGGCCGTGCTGAGCGACTGGCTCAAGGGCGTGCAGACCTTCGACGGCAAAGACGGCGTCGGCGCGGTGCGGACTTACCTCGGCATTCACTGAGGGTCCGCGTCTTGGCCATCAGTGTCTTGGAGTTGTTCAGGGTCGGCATAGGCCCGTCGAGCTCGCACACGGTCGGCCCGATGCGCGCCGCACGCCAGTTCGCGGGCTCGCTGCGCGACACCGGTTTGCTGGATCGCACGCGCGCGGTACGCGCACAGCTCTACGGCTCGCTCGGCGCGACCGGTCGAGGCCACGGATCGGACAAAGCCGTGATGCTGGGCTTGGAAGGCGAGGAGCCCGAGCGGATCGATCCAGACACGATCGAGGCCCGGCTCGCTCAGATCCGTGAGCGCGGCACGCTGAATTTGCTGGGTCAGCACCCGATCGCATTTTCGGAGCGCGAGCACCTGGTGTTTCACCGGCGCGAAAGCCTGCCGTTTCATCCGAATGGAATGCGTTTCGGCGCGCTCGGGCCCGCTGGCGAGGAGCTCGTTACGAAACAGTACTACTCGGTCGGCGGCGGATTCGTGGTCGACGAGCAGGCAGCCGGCGCCGATCGGATCCGCGAAGACGACCGGGCACTGCCGCACCCCTTCGCCACCGGGGCCGAGCTGCTCGAGCTCTGCCAGAGCCGCAACATCGCGATCAGCCAGCTGATGATCGAGAACGAGTGCACTTGGCGTCCCGAAGCCGAGACACGCGCGCAACTGGCGCGCATCTGGCAGGCCATGCAGGATTGTGTACGGCGCGGCTGCAGCCGTGAAGGCGTGCTGCCCGGTGCGATCAAGTTGCGCCGGCGCGCCGCCGAGCTGTATCGCCAGCTGTCGGCCGCGCCGGAGGCGGCTTTGCGCGATCCGTTGACGATCCTGGACTGGGTCAACCTGTACGCGTTGGCAGTCAACGAGGAAAACGCTGCCGGCGGCCGCGTGGTGACCGCCCCCACCAACGGGGCGGCCGGAATCATCCCGGCCGTGCTGCACTACTACGACCGCTTCATTACAGGCGCCAGTCTGGAAGGGGCGGTCCGCTTTCTGCTGACGGCCGGCGCGATCGGCATCCTGTACAAGCAGAACGCCTCGATCTCCGGCGCCGAGGTCGGATGCCAGGGAGAGGTCGGCGTGGCCTGCTCGATGGCGGCGGGTGCTCTGGCCGAGGTGCTGGGGGGCACGCCCGAGCAGGTCGAGAACGCCGCCGAGATCGGGATGGAGCACAACCTGGGGCTGACCTGCGATCCGGTCGGAGGCCTGGTCCAGGTGCCCTGCATCGAGCGCAACGCGATGGGCTCGGTGAAGGCCATCAACGCCGCGCGCATGGCGCTGCGCGGAGACGGCAAGCATTTCGTGTCGCTCGACAAGGTGATCAAGACGATGCGCGACACGGGCGCGGACATGAAGGACAAGTACAAAGAGACCTCGCGCGGCGGCCTGGCGGTCAACGTGATCGAGTGCTGACCAACGAACGATGAGCTTCCGGCGCTTTCACCTTACTTTGGCTGGGGGAGCACGAGGGGGCCAGCCGAGCCCCCTCGTTGTCTTTCTCTTGCCTCTTCCGGTCGAAGGCCGGAAGAGGGGGCCAGCCGAGCCCCCTCGTTCTCTTCCTCTTGCCTTTTCCGGCCGCAGGCCGGAAAAGGGGCCAGCCTAGCCCTCTCGTTATAAATGAACCGCTATTCGATCTTCTCGCTGGCCCGCAACGCGCTGACTGGTCACCGGAACTGGGCGCAGGCCTGGCGCAGTCCGCCACCGAAGCGCGATTACGACGTGCTGATCGTGGGTGGCGGCGGTCACGGCCTGGCGACCGCCTACTACCTGGCCAAGCTGCACGGCATGCGCAATGTCGCGGTGCTCGAGAAAGGCTGGCTCGGTGGTGGCAACACGGCCCGCAACACGACGATCGTGCGCTCCAACTACCTCTGGGACGAAGCGACCCACCTGTACGAGCATTCGATGAAGCTGTGGGAAGGGTTGTCGCAGGACCTGAACTTCAATGTGATGTTCAGCCAGCGCGGCGTGCTGAACCTGGGGCACACGCTGCAGGACATGCGCGACATCACGCGGCGCGTTCAGGCGAACCGCCTGAACGGGGTCGACGGCGAGGTGCTCGACACGGCGCAGGTCAAACGGCTGGTTCCGGTCATCAACGATTCGCCCAGCGCGCGCTATCCGATCCTGGGCGCTTCCTTTCAGGCACGCGCCGGCATCGCGCGGCACGACGCGGTCGCATGGGGCTTTGCGCGCGCGGCCGATGCGCTGGGGGTGGACATCATTCAACAGTGCGAGGTCACCGGATTTCGACGAGACGGGGCGCGCGTGACCGGCGTGGACACCACACAGGGGTTCATCGCCGCGCGCAAGATCGGCGTCGTCGCCGCCGGCCACTCCAGCGTGATCGCCGCGATGGCGGACCTGCGTCTGCCGATCGAAAGCCACCCGCTGCAGGCCTTTGTGTCGGAGCCGATCAAGCCGGTGCTGCATACGGTGGTGATGTCCAACGCGGTGCACGCCTACATCAGCCAGAGCGACAAGGGCGACCTCGTGATCGGCGCCGGCATCGACGCCTACACCGGCTATGGCCAGCGCGGCAGCTTCCACACGATCGAGCATGCGGTGGAGGCGATCGTGGAAATGTTTCCGACGTTTTCGCGGGTGCGAATGAACCGCCAATGGGGCGGCATCGTCGACATCTGCCCCGACGCCTGCCCGATCATCGGGACCACTTCGGTGCGCGGCCTGTACCTGAACTGCGGCTGGGGCACGGGGGGCTTCAAGGCAACGCCCGGGTCGGGATGGGTGTTCGCCCACACGATCGCTCAGGATCGGCCGCACGAGTTGAACGCCGCATTCTCGCTCGAGCGTTTCTCGACCGGCCACCTGATCGACGAGCACGGCGCGGCTGCCGTGGCGCACTGATCGAACAGCAACGGGCGACCGACATGAGCCGTTCACATTGGCTGGGGGAGCACGAGGGGGCCGCCCAGCCCCCTTGTTCCCCATCCTTCTTTTTTTCGGTTTCGAAGCTGTGATCGTGAGGAGCCGAGGTTGTTATTAATCCCTTGCCCCTGGTGCGGCCCGCGCGACGACAGCGAATTCAGCTACGGCGGGCAGGCGCATATCGCGCGCCCCAGCCCGTCGGAGTCGGCCACCGACGCTCAATGGGGCGAGTATCTGTTCATGCGCACCAATCCGCGTGGGCTGCATCGCGAGCAATGGCAGCACTCTGCGGGTTGCCGGCAGTGGTTCAACGTCGAGCGCGACACCGTCAGCTATCGGATCGTGCGCGTGTACCGGTGCGGGGAAGCCGCGCCGGGTGATCCGCAATGAGCCAGCTTTTTCGCACCGCCACCCAGCCGTTTCGTACCGCAGGCGGCGCGCTGATCGACCGGGCCGAGCCGCTCGAGTTTCGCTTCAACGGGCGCCGGCTGACCGGTTTGCGTGGCGATACGCTGGCATCGGCGCTGCTGGCTAACGGGATTCATCTGATCGGTCGCAGCTGGAAGTACCACCGGCCGCGAGGGACGGTGGCGGCGGGCGTCGAAGAGCCGAACGCGCTGGTACAACTGGAGCGGGGCGCGCGCTCGGTTCCGAACGCACGAGCGACTGAGATCGAGCTGTATTCCGGCCTGGACGCCAGCAGCGTGAACTGCTACCCCTCGCCCGAGCGTGATTGGATGGCGCTCGCCGGGCTGGTGGCGGGCTTGCTGCCGGCCGGCTTCTACTACAAGACGTTCATGTGGCCCGGGCGCTGGTGGCCCGCGTACGAGCGCTGGATCCGGCGCGCCGCCGGGCTGGGCAGCGCGCCGCAGGCGACCGACCCGGACGTGTATGAAAGGCTGACCGCGCACTGCGATGTGCTGGTCGTTGGTGGCGGCCCGGCGGGGTTATCGGCTGCGCTGGCCGCGGCGCGCCGCGGCGCGCGCGTGATGCTGGCTGACGAGCGCGCCCGGTTGGGTGGCAGCCTGCACGCGAGCACGCAGTCGATCGCCGGGGTGGCAGCGCGCCACTGGCTGGAACGAACCGTAACCGAACTAGCCCGCTCGCCCGATGTCACGCTGCTCGAGCGGAGCACCGTGTTCGGCTATCAGGACTGCAACGAGCTGACGGTCGCGCAGCGCTGCACCGATCATCTGCCGGTGAAGACGCGCTACGGCCCGCGCGAGCGCTTGTGGAAGGTGCGAGCGCGCCAGGTCGTGCTGGCGACCGGCGTGCACGAGCGCCCGCTGGTATTCCGCAACAACGACCGGCCCGGCGTGATGCTGTCCCAGGCCGTCTCGATGTATTTGCATGCTTACGGCGTGCGCTGCGGAAGCAGGGCGGTGGTATTTACCAACAACGACTCCGCCTACCGGACCGCGCTCGATCTGCACGCGGCGGCAGTCGCGGTCGCCGCCGTGGTCGACTCCCGTGCGAGCGCCGGCGCGGTGCGTGACGAGGTGCGTGCGCAGGGCATCGAAGTCATTGCGGGCGCGGTCGTGGTCGACACGATCGGCACGCTGCGCCTGAGCGGCGCGCACGTGATGCGATTCGACGGGCAATCGGTTCAGGGCGCTGGGCGCACGCTCGATTGCGACCTGCTGGCGGTGTCCGGCGGGTTTTCGCCGGTCGTGCACTTGCATGCACAGTCCGGCGGGCGTCCCAGGTGGGATGAAACCGCCTGCTGCTTTTTGCCCGGGACGTCGGTTCAGGCCGAGCGTTCGGCCGGTGGGTGCAACGGCGCCATGGGGCTCGCCGATGCGCTCGAGCAGGGATGGCGAGCGGGGCACGACGCCGCGACGGCAGCCGGGTTGCCGGCCGATATCGAGCCCGCATTTCTGACGGTGCAGCCCGGCGACGGCCGGGTCGAGCCCATCAGCGCTTTGTGGCGCGTCCCGGGACCGCCGACCAAGGCCTCGCTGTCCAAGGCTTTTGTCGACCTGCAGAACGACGTAACCGCAGCCGACATCGGGCTGGCCACGCGCGAAGGCTACCGCTCGATCGAGCTCGTCAAGCGTTACACCGCGGTCGGCTTTGGCACCGACCAGGGCAAGCTGGGCAACGTGAACGCAATGGCGATCGCCGCTGAAGCGGGCGGCCGCAGCATTGCGCAGACCGGCACCACCACCTACCGGCCGAACTACACGCCGGTGACTTTCGGAGCGATCGCAGGCCGCGAGACCGGAGCGCTGTTCGATGCCGAGCGCAAGACGGCGATCCACCCCTGGCATGTCGAGCGCGGCGCGCACTTCGAGAACGTTGGCCAGTGGAAGCGTCCGTGGTACTACCCGCAGCACGGCGAATCGATGCAGCAGGCGGTGCGCCGCGAATGCCTGGCCGTGCGCCAGGCGGTCGGCATCATGGACGTGTCGACGCTTGGCAAGATCGATGCCCGGGGACCGGACGTCGCGTCGTTCCTCGATTGGTTCTACACCAGCTCGTGGCCGGACTTGAAGATAGGGCGGTGTCGTCTGGGACTGATGTGCGACGAGAATGGCATGGTGATGGACGACGGCGTCGGCGTTCGGCTGGACGATCGTCATTTCATGCTGACCACCACCACCGGAGGCGCCGCGCGCGTACTGGGGTGGCTGGAACGCTGGCGGCAGACCGAGTGGCCTTCGACGCGCGTGCATCTGACCTCGGTCACGGACCAGTGGGCCGCGATCGCGCTGGCGGGGCCGCTCAGCCGCCAGGTGCTGCAGGCGGTTGGAACCGACTTTGATTGTTCGCGCGAGGCCTTTCCGTTCCTGCACGTGCGCATCGCCACGGTGGCCGGAGTTGCAGCGCGCGTGTTGCGCGTGAGCTTCTCGGGAGAGCTGGCCTACGAGATCTACGTGCCGGCCGATCATGGTCGCGCCGTCTGGGAGGCGCTGATGCGGGCCGGGGCGCCGCACGGCATCACGCCCTATGGCACCGAGACGATGCACGTGCTGCGCGCCGAAAAGGGATACATCATCGTCGGGCAGGACACCGACGGTTCCGTGACGCCCATCGACCTGGGGATGGAGCGCTTCGTCTCCCGCAGCAAGGATTTCCTCGGCAAACGTTCGCTGGCGCGCCCCGATACCGGCCGCGCGGACCGCAAGCAGCTGGTTGGTTTGATGAGCGAACGCCCGGAACAGGTTTTTCCCGAAGGCGGTCAGGTCGTCGACGCGCCGGCCGGCCGGGTGCCGGTGCCCATGGTCGGGCACGTGACCTCCAGCTACGCGAGCGCGGCACTGCAGCGCTCGATTGCGCTGGCGCTGATCAAGGCCGGACGCTCCCGGCTGGGGCAGAAGGTTTTCGTGATGCTGGGCGATGGCTCGTTCGCACCGGCGCAGATCACGGACCCGGTCTTCTACGACCCGCAAGGAGCGCGCCAGCATGTCTGAGACGATGCGCCGCGACAGCCCGCTGGCGGCCCGGATCGAGGCTGGCCTGCCGGTGCGGATCAGCGGCCAGGGGATCCGGATGCAGGAGCGGGCGTTCCTGGGTCATATCATCCTGCGCTGCGACCCGGCCGATCCCCTGTTGAGCGGCCGGATCGAGCAGGCGCTCCAATGCGAGCTGCCGCGCGTGCCCAACACGTTTCGGACGGGGCCTTCCGGGCTGAAAGTGCTGTGGCTCGGCCCGGACGAATGGCTCATCGTGACATCCGAAGGATCCGAGGGCAGGGTGGTCAACGAAGTGCAGCAGGCCTCGGGCGATGGCTTCGCGACCGCGATCGAGCTCGGTTCGGGTCAAACGGTGATCGAGCTGTCGGGACCGCGCGCGCGCGAGGTGATCGCGAAGGGGTGCCCGTTGGATCTTCATCCACGCGTCTTCGGGCCCGGACGCTGCGCGCAGTCGCGGTTGGCCAGGGCGCTGGTGACCCTGGCGCAGGTGGACGACACTCCGACCTTCGAGCTGATCGTCCGACGCAGCTACGCCGACTACGTGTGGCAATGGTTGGTGGATGCCTGCCAGCATCCGGTTCAGCCGCCTTTTGTATGAACTCCCACTCAGAGTACCGGCAGCATAAATTCTCCCTCTGTTGCGAGCGGGAGAGCGTGAATTCTCCCCTGTCCCGCCTCGTTACATCGGCTAGGGGAGCACGAGGGGGCCGGCCCAGCCCCCTCGTTTAATCTCCTGATGCCTTTTCCGGCCAAGGGCCGGAAAAGGGGCGGGGGTGAGGGTAGTGAATGAAAGATGATCGATGAAGAAGCGATCGCTCGCATGGATCTGTGTGACAGCGCTGGCGTGCAACGGGGCGCTTGCCGCCGTCACGCCGGAGCAGGCTGACCGCCTCGGCAAGGACCTGACTGCGATCGGGGCCGAGCAGGCCGGCAACGCCGACCGGACGATCCCGGCCTATGAAGGCGGCGAAGCGCCCCTGCCAGGTTGGAGTTGGGGCAAGGTGCGCTCGCACTACTCGAAGTTCAAGGACGAGCAGCCGCTCTTCTCGATCGACGCATCGAACGTCGACCGCTATACCGAACATCTGACCGATGCGCAGATCAGCGCGCTGAAGACGGTGGCGGGCTACCGGATGGATGTCTATCCGTCGCACCGCACCTGCAACATCGATCCGACCTACGCCGAGCGCACGCGCCAGAACGCCACCGAAGCGCGTATCGGCAGCGACGGCTGGAGCCTGGCGCATGCGAAGACCGGGGGTGTGGCGTTTCCCATTCCGCAGTCGGGCGTCGAGGCGATGTACAACACCCGGATGAGGCCGCAGGGCATCGGCTTTCGGGTTGGCAAAGGCACGACGATGATCAGCCCGCGCCCCGGCAGTCAGGAATTCACCTCGTTCACGTGGAGCCTCGAGGTGTTCCTGCCGTCGCAGAGTCTGGACAAGGCGTCGGTCGAATCCGGCGCCGCGGTCGACTTCTATCTGCATTACGCCTATCAGGACCCCGCGGCGATGCGGGGTCAGGCGTTCATCGGAATCAGCTTCGAAAACAAGGATCCCGAGCAGTACTTCTACTTTCCGGGTCAGCGCCGGGTCCGGCGCCTGCCGAACTTCGTATTCGATGCTCCCGTGGCCGGTTACGAGAATCAGTACTTGAGTGACGAGCAGCTGATGCAGTGGTCGACGCTGGACCGGTTCGAATACAAGCTGATCGGCAAGAAGGAAATCTATGTGCAGAACAACTCGCTCAGGATGCAGGACTTCGACGGCAAGCCGAGCGAGGTGTTCGGAAAATCGTTCGTGAACCCGGCGTATCACCGCTTCGAGTTGCACCGCGTGTGGGTGGTCGATGCCCGGCTCAAGCCGGGATACCAGCATCTGGTGCCCCATCGCGTCTACTACCTGGACGAGGACAGCTGGAGCATCGCCGCCGTGACCGAATACGACAGCAGCGGCAAGGTCTGGAAACTGATGGAGTCCTCACAGATTCCGATCTGGGAGCTGGGTGGTAGCTGCGGCTTTCTCGC
>Ga0210410_10004409_pt1 | contig 12342 bp, 7 predicted proteins | sample IncBWC4MmetaG_FD_161058 | JGI IMG/M metagenome (GOLD analysis project Ga0210410, IMG submission 161058) | Forest soil microbial communities from Barre Woods Harvard Forest LTER site, Petersham, Massachusetts, United States - Inc-BW-C-4-M | ecosystem: Environmental > Terrestrial > Soil >... | reverse complement strand
CATGATCTCGCGGGCGTAGTTTTCGTTCAGATGCCCCGCGGCGTTGTCGGCATTGTCGAGATAACGCAGCATCGCCGGATGATGCAGGGTGGCGGCGAGGAGATCGCGGAACTTGCCCAGGGCATGGGGCCGGATCGTACGATCCTCATAATCGCCAACCAGGATGCGAAGGTTCGCCTTGTATTGATGCACGTTGAAATGGTTGAACCAGAACCAGGTCATGCGCTCGCGCAACTGGTCGGGCGCGTAGAGCGCGCGCAGGATGGTGCGTGCCGCCGCCTGCTTCGCCCGGTCGTTCATGGCCTGCTGATAGACCTGCTGCGCGGCCTTCTTCTGCTCGGGATCGGCGACCTGATTGGCACTTTTGGCCTGCGCGTCGAAGGCGACCGCGATGTCGAACGGAAGCTTGTGGACGTCAGGCATGGCCTCGATTTGCGCGCGAACCGCCTCGGGCAATGTCGCTGTCGGAGCCGGATGTAATTGTTCCCCAAGCCAGCGTTCCCAGCCGACCGCCTGCAAATGCGCCGCGCTGGAGGCGTTTATTCCCCATGTCAGCCGGTCGAGCAGGATCATGTCCCGGGGATTCAATTCGGCCGCATGCGATTTAACGGCGAAAATTGCGAGGGCTGGGACCAGCGCCAGCATCGACCAACGGGTCCCGGCCAGCCAACGGGATTTTCCTGAGGCGTTTGTTTCGCTCGTCATCTGATCAGTCCGACCACGGCGGTCCGGAACCCTCGAGGAATCCCGGTCCAAGGACGCGGGACCGACTCCTCATGCAACAAATGTATTTCCAACCTGACCTTGAGTTTGTCCGGCGGCGGATGAACCCGTTCTGAACAAAAAGCAAATAGACTGTGGCGTGATCATTGTTCTCGCCGGTCCGGACGGCCGGGCCGCGCGCGCGGGAAAGATCGGGCCGACCGAGGCTTTACCCGCTGACCGCGAATTCACCGCCATATCTGGCGCGAAGCTCGGTTTTGAGCAGCTTGCCGGTCGCGGTATGCGGCAGCGATTCCACGAAGATCACATCTTCCGGCATCCACCATTTGGCGATGCGCGTCGACAGGAATTCCAGGATCGCCTCCTTGGTCGGATTTGCGCCGGGCCGCGGATGCACCAGCAGCAGCGGCCGCTCCTGCCACTTCGGATGCGGGATGGCGATGACGGCGGCCTCGAACACGTCGGGATGCGAGACCGCGAGATTCTCGATCTCGATCGAGGAAATCCATTCGCCGCCGGATTTGATGACGTCCTTCAGCCGGTCCGTCAGTTGCACATAGCCGTCGGGATTGATGGTCGCGACGTCGCCGGTGCCGAACCAGCCGTCGTCTGCGACGACCTTGCCGCCTTCGTTCTTGAAATAGCCTGAGATCACCCAGTTGCCGCGCACCTCCAACTGGCCGACCGACTTGCCGTCATGCGGAACGATCGTGCCATCGGCGTCAACCAGGCGCAGTTCGACGCCGAAAATCTGACGTCCCTGCTTGATCTGCATGTCGACGATTTCCGCCGGCGTCGCGCCGCCGTGCTTGCCGAGCGTGGCGAGCGGGCTGGTTTCCGTCATGCCCCAGGCGTGCAGCAGGAATACGCCAAGCAGGTCCCGGAATTTCTCGATCGTCGCCCGCGGCGCGGCGGTGCCGCCGCTAAGGACCAGCTTCAATTTCAGCTTCGTCAGATCGAGCCGGGCGCGGTTGTTCTCGATATAGGCGAGGAAGTTGAGCCAGATGGTCGGAATGCCGCCGGCCTTGGTGCAGCCCTCCTGCTCGAGCAGCATGTAGATGCTTTCGGGATCGAGACGCGGGCCGGGCAGCACCAGCTTGGCGCCGCACATGGCGGCTGAAAACGGCAGGCTCCACGCATTGGCGTGGAACAGCGGCACGATCACCAGGATCGAGTCCTTCGCGGAGAGCGCAAAGCCGTCGGCCGAGCAGGCGGCGAAGGCATGCAGGATGGTCGAGCGATGGCTGTAGAGAACGCCCTTGGGATTACCCGTCGTGCCCGACGTGTAGCAGAGCGTGCAGGCGGTATTCTCGTCGAGCTGCGGCCAGGCGTAATCGGGCGAAGCTTTCGCCAGCAGCGTCGCGTAGCACAGGAGATTGCCGACCTTGACGGCCGGCATGTCCTTTTCCTCGCATAGCGCGATCCAGCCGCGCACCAGCGGCAAATGGGGGGCGAGCTGCTCGACCAGCGCGGTGAAATCCGGATCGAAAAAGACGTAGCCGTTTTCGGCGTGGTTGATGATGTAGACGAGTTGCTCGGCGAACAGGCGCGGATTGACCGTGTGCAGCACGCGGCCGGAGCAGGTCACGCCGTAATAGAGTTCGAGGTGCCGCCACGAATTCCAGGCCAGCGTCGCGACGCGGTCGCCCTCGCCAGCGCCGAGTGCTGCGAGCGCATTGGCGACGCGCTTGGCGCGCGCGGCCACGTTGCCGTAATTGGACCGGTGCATAACGCCTTGAGGATCGCGCGAGACGATCTCGGTCTCCGCGTGCCAGGTCGCGACATAGTCGACCAGGTTCGAGATCAGCAGCGGCCGCTGTTGCATTAATCCGAACATGAATACCCCCCGATTTGAAAACGATTCCTTCGAAAAATAGTCCCGCACGCGTCGGCATCACAGTCGAGAACCCGCCACCTATTGAGGGCGCGGGCCCTCGCCGTTCGTTCCGCCGCGCCTCACTTCGCCAGCGGATCGGGGCGGATCTGGATATGCACGGCGCGCGGCTTCGAGCCCTTGCCGCCCTCCATCATCCACGGCACGCGATCGCCGCTGGTGCTCCACAAGCCCCGGCCTTTCCAGCCGGCATTGGCATCGTCGATGCGGCCGTCGAGCCCCTTGGCAAAGAAGCCGATCGGATAGGGAATGCGCAGCATCACCATCTGCCCGTCCTTGAAGGCCACGAAGCCGTCATTGAGGTTGGCGGTGGAGATCGGGATGTTTTCGCCGAGCCCGACCGTGTTGTGGTGGTCGACCCAGGTGTAATAACTCGCTTCCGCGCTGCTGTTCTCGAAACCCTCAAAACCCGGCCCGGGATATTTGTGGAACGCGAAGCCTTCGGGACAATGATTGCCGGTCGCGTTCGGTCCGTTCAGCGGCCCCTTGCATTTGCTGCGGTCGAAGCTGATCAGCGAGCCGTTCGAACCCGAGCCCCAGACCACGCCGTTCTTGTCGATGTCGCCGCCGCGCACGCCGATGCCTTCCTTCGGAATCGCGTAAAACTCCGAGAGTTTTGTTTTGGGATCGAACCGCATGAAGCCGGGGGTACCGGCGAACACGTTGGTGGCGTACCAGATCGAACCGTCGGTCGGATGCGGCATCACTGCATAGGGGCCGGAGCCCGCCACCCGCGCGTCCTTGTCCGGCTGCACCGGCGCGCCGGGCTCGGTGTAGTCGTCGAGCTTGCCGTTGCCGTTGGTGTCGAGCACCCACGGCGCCCAGCCCTGCGCCTTCACGGCGTCGCCGGTCTCGTCCCATATTCGGGTATTGACCCAGCCTGCCACCGGACCCGTGCCGGAGAACCACAGCGTATTGTCGGCGTCATAACCGAATTGCGGGTGATGGGTGCCGAAGCAGGTGTCGATAAAACTGTACTTCATGGTCGCGGGGTCGAGCATCGATACTTGCCGCCCCGAGCGATCGAGCGGAAACGCCTTGGCGGACGGCAGATCCGAGCCCTTCTTGCAATACGCCGGATTTTCGATGCCGCGCACGGCGGCGGCGAACCATACGCGCCCCTTGCCGTCGAACATGCCGTTATGGTTGTTGGCGCGCTGGCTCCAGATCTGCTCGTCGCCCCAATACGCCGAAGCGCCGATCGGCTTGAGCGTGGCGTTGGGATGCAGCGGCGGCCCGAACATTTCGGGCATGTTGGGATCGGCGACCGGCATCTTGAAGAAGCTCACCGAATTTGTTTTCGGATCGAGGATCGGCATATCGTCGGACGAATATTCGTTCGAACCGTACAGCGGGCCATAGGCGTTCACGGTCGGGTTGCGCCGGTCGGAAGAAATCAGATCGTGCACGAAATGTTTTTCGGTGGCCCATTCCCAGGAGGAAATCACCACATTGCGCTCGATGCCGATGGGCCGCGGCGGCCGGGTCTTGGGCAGTTCGCCCTTGGCGATGCGGTCGGTCCAGTCGCCGAAATACTTGAACGGGACGCCGCCGAGCTGCCCGGCAAGCCGGTTCACCATCCATTCGCCGGTTTGCCCCGACGAGACGCGGCGCATCCACGCCTCTTCGCCGGACTTGAATTCGCCGAACGCGGCCGGGACCGTCCGCGTGGCCTCCTGACCCAACTGATGGCAGCCGATGCAATCGACATTGTTCATGCGCTGGCGCCAGATGTCCTGCGTGATGTCTTTCGGAATATCGGTGCTGCCGCCGAAATCCCCGGCCGGCGGAATCTTCAGCAGCGTGAACCAGTAGATCGCGGGGTAATAATGCGCCGCCGCCGCCTCGTCCGGCGCAGGCACTGCCGCAAGCCTGAGCTGCTGGCCCGGCTTCGCGCGCAGTTTCGGCGAATCCACCAGGCCGTAGCCGCGGACCCATACCTCGTAGTTCACGCGCGGCGGCAAATCGGGGATCACGAAGCGGCCCTGGTCGTCGGTAACGACGATCTTGGCGAATTTCGTCGGCAGCTCGGTGGTTTCCGCGATCACCCAGACGCCCGCCTCCGGTCCGTTGGGACCCGATACCACGCCGCCGATGTCGTCATTGTCGATCGCGACTGCCGCCTGCTGTGCGCGGGCCGGCGGGGAGACCACCGGAAGCAGGGCCGCCAGCGCCATACAGCTCGCCGTAAAGGCAAAATACGACCGGAGTTGTCTCTTCAAGTTCATTGTTTCTTCCCCTGAGATCCCGGGCTTGCCGCCCGTGGTTTTGAATGAGCCTACACCAATCTACCGTCGACGCCAGAGCACGCTCAGCGCGGCAACAGCCTCGCGTGCGATCCTGTCCGGCATGTCAGCCAAACCCTGCTTGTGTAAGAGTAAGTGTTGACGCCAAAGCCTGCGGCCGGATTGGTCATGCCTGTCCCCTCTCTGCGAGATGCCGGCCGGCGATGTAGCCGAAGGTCAGGGCCGGTCCGAGCGTGATGCCGGGCCCCGGATAATTTCCGTTCATGATCGAACCCATGTCGTTGCCGCAGGCATAGAGGCCTGGGATGACGCTGCCGTCCTTGCGCAGAACGCGGGCGTGGCTGTCGGCCCTGAGGCCGATCGCCGTGCCGAGATCGGCTGGATAAATCCGCAGCGCGTAAAACGGTGGCTGCTCGATCGGCGCGACACAGGGGTTGGGCGAATGGTTGGGGTCGCCGAGGTGACGCTGGTAGATGGTGGTGCCGCGCCCGAATTCCGGGTCGAGCCCGATCCGGGCGGAGGCGGTGTATTCCTCCAGGGTTGTCGCGAGCGCCGATTTTTCGATGCCGATCGCCTCGGCGAGCGCATCGATGCCGGGCGCCTCGACCAGTTCACCGCTCCGGACGTAGCGCTTCACGCGCATGGTAAACGGCTGAATCCGGCCCAGGCCATACGTCCAGAGGAAACGGCGGTCACAAACGAGGTGGAAGGAACGATCCGCCGCGGCGTTGCCGTCACGCAGCATGGCGAGCACGAACTCGTGGTAGGACAAGGCTTCATTGACGAATCGCTTGCCCACCGCGTTGACCGCGATCGCTCCGGGTTTTGCGCGGTCGGTCACGGTATGCGGGAAGACGCCCTCGCTGCCGTCCGCGCGCTTGAAGCGCGACGCCGGCACCCAATAAGCGGGGCTCGCCACGCGCGTGTTGAGGCTGGCGCCGGCGGCGAGTGCGACATGCAGGCCGTCGCCGGTTCCCCCGGGCGCCGTGGCGGAAACCAGGCCGGCGCCGGCGGGAAACAACTCTTCGCGTAGTTTTGGATCGTGAGAGAAACCGCCGGTCGCCAGCACCACGCCTTTGCGCGCGGCGATGTTTCGTGGGCCGGATGAATCCCGGATCGCCACGCCCTTCACCGCATCGCCTTCGACCAGGAGCTGCTCGACGCTGGCGTCGAACAGGATATCGACGTTGCGCCTGAGCAGCGAGGCGTAGAGCCGGGCCGCCAGCGCGTTGCCGAGATGCAGCGTCGTTCCACGCGGCGCGCGAAGCCGCTGCAGCGCATAGTGCGACAGGAGCCGCGTCGCGCGCAGCGTCGAACGCAGCGAACGCCCGATTTTGCGCAGATGCGGGATATCGAGCCGGTTCACCATCATGCCGCCGAACAATGTGAATTCCGGCAGCGGCGGGCGCAGCCGCGCAAAATTCGCGCCCAGCGTGGCGCCGTCGAAACTGACGGGTTCGAGCACGCGGCCGCCGGCGGTCGATCCCGGCTTGTCCGGATAATAATCCGGGTATGTCTTCACCGGCTGCAGCCGGACCTCGGTATTGCCCCCGAGATAATCCACCGCCTCCGGCCCGCGCGCCAGAAACGTCTCCCGCAAATCGGCGTTTTCATCTTCCGGAACGGTGGCGGCGAGATAGCTCACGGCGTCCGATGGGCTGTCCTTAAGGCCCGCCTGCTTCATCTGGGCGTTGCCGGGAATCCAGACCATCCCGCCCGACCACGCCGTCGTGCCGCCGACGAATTCAGTCTTCTCGATCACCAGCACACTCAGGCCTTCGGCGGCGGCGACGGCGGCAGCCGTCATGCCACCGGCGCCCGCGCCAATGACGACGACATCGTAAGCGTCGGAAGCCGGCATTTCACCCAGGCCCACTCGATTTCGGCAATTTCCAGTTCAGCGGCTTCATCCTTCGAGACGCACGCTGACGCGTGCTCCTCAGGATGAGGTCCAAATTCCGTTGCGGTCCAAGTCCCTCATGGTGAGGAGCGCGGCAACGCAGCGCGTTTCGAACCATGTGGCCGATGAATCCATCAGACGATCTTGGCGTCGTCGGTGACCGGCGAGGTGATCACCAGGAACACCAGATCGACCAGCCCCGAATTGGAGATCGCGTGTTCCACCCCGGGCGGCAGAAAGATAAAATCGTGCTTGCGCACCAGATGGTTTTTGCCGGCGATCTCCATCAGGCCCTCGCCTTCGAGCACGTGATAGATCTGCTCCTGAACCTGATGCTTGTGGCTGATAACATGCGCCATCGGCTGGTACATCGAAATCCGGTAATCGATGTGGCGGCTGCCGGCGGTCTCCGGCATCACCAGCGGCTTTGACAGCGCTCCGCCAAAATGATTGGGAAATTCGCGCCAGGGCACTTCGGCGATGTTGCGGATGAAGGCGCCGTTGGTTTCTGCAGTCATTTTGTTTCCTCTTCCATTTTTTCTCCAGCGCGAGGCGCGATGTTATCGCCTGTGCAGGAAATCCACAGCCTGTTCGCCGGCGATTTTTCCGAACACCAGCGCTCGCAGCACCGCCGCCGCATTCGGCGCGGTGCCGTAAAAATGCCCGGTGGTTTCGCCGGCGGCATAGAGGCCCGGCATCGGCCCCTGCTCGTCCAGCACTTCCGCTTTCGCGTTGGTGGCGAGACCACCAAAAGTATAGGCGATGGCGCCGACCAGCGGGTACGCGAGATATGGCGGCTTTGCGATCGCCCGCGCCCAGTTCGATTTCGGCGGCTGCAAGGTGCCGGCCGCCGCCAGCCCATCGCGGCGCGCCGCATCGAACCGCGCGGGGTCGCCAGTCGCCGCCGCGTTGAACGCATCGACCGTCTGCCGCAGATTGCTCGGGGGAATGCCGACCTGCCCCGCAAGCGCTTCGAGCGAATCGGCTTGATAGGGCGGCACGTCAGACCGGATCGCGCGCTGAAAGCCGTCGATCTCGAACAGCCGGGAGTCGAGTATCGCATAGGCCGTGCGCTTCGGCCGCGTGAAGTGGATGTCGCGGGCAAGGGCCTCCCAGGTCTCGTGCATCAGGCCAGCGCCTTCATCGAAGAAGCGGTGGCCGTGGTGATCGACCACGATGCCGTAAGGGTAGACCAGCACGACCGGCGCGGAATGGGTGCTGCGCGGATCGACCGGCTCGATGTGCATGCCGTTCCAGTCGCCGGAGAGCTGAGCGCCCTGCTCCGTCGCCATGCGGATGCCGTCGCCGGTGTCGAAGCGCGTTCCCGGCGAAATCAGTTTGATGGTCTCGGCGCCGATGCCGAAATGCGCGCGCAGCATCGAAGGATTGCCCTGGAAGCCGCCGCTGGCGAGAACGATGGCATCGGCGTCGAGCGTTGTCGCGGCGCCATCGCCGGTTTGAACCTCAATGCCGCCGATGCCATGATCCCCCGCCATCACCAGCCGGTTCGCCTCGCATTGGTAGCGAACCTTCACCCCGGCCTGTCTCGCGGCGGCCAGCAGCTTTGCGACGATGCTGCTGCCGCCGCCGACCGGCTGGATGCGCGCCGGACCGGCGCTGAGATAATACGGCGGTGTAATGAACTCGACGCCGTGGCCTTGCAGCCATCTGATGGTCGCGGTGGCGTTATCCGCCAGCGTGCGAAAATAAACGGGATCGCCACGTCCACCGGAAACCCTGAGCATGTCGTCGGCAAAACCGGGATCGATCCGGTCAGGCGCATCGAGCCGCATGTTCGAGGGCGACCAGCGCGTGTTTCCGCCGGCCTCGTCTTCGCGCGCTTTCTCCAGCACGGTGATGTCGATCGGCAGACCGCTGCCGCGCGCCTGCTCGGCCGCCGCGAGCGCTGCGGCAAGTCCGGCCGCCCCGTGTCCGACAACAACCAGCCTTGCAGGGTTTTGCGGCATGTGAGCTCGCGGGCGGGTTTCAGGCGACCAGCCCGCCCCCATCGACATAGACGATCGACCCGGTCGCAAAGCCGATGGTCATGAAAGCGTGAATCTGCCGGGCGATATCTTCGCCGACGCCGACGCGCCCCACCGGCAGGCTCGCCGCCGCCTTGGCGAGCATGTCGCGCCGCGCCGCCTCCGGCATCGCCGCGCGGATCGGCGTGTCGATAATCCCCGGCGAAACGCAATTGACGCGCACCGGCGCCAGTTCGAGCGCGAGCGCCCGCGTCAGCGATTCCAGCGCGCCGTTGGCCACGCTGATGATCGCCGAATTGGGGCGTGGCCGGATGCTCAGGTAACCCGAGACCAGCGTGAGCGAGCCGCCCGGGCGGATGTCGGCGAAGCGCGCGACGCGCCAGGCGCCCCAGAGTTTTCCTTCCATGGTGGCGCGCACGTCTTCCATCGCGACCGTCTTGAACGGGCCGGTTTTCAATTGCGCCGCGGTGACCACAACATGGTCCACGGGCCCGCAGGCACGGAACAGATCTTCGACGCTTTTATCATTCGTAACGTCGGCCGGTATCGCCTTGGCGCCGATAGTGCCGGCGACGGTGTTGAGGCGTTCGGCGTTGCGCGACGCAATGGTGACTTCGGCGCCTTCGCGTGTCGCGAGTTCGGCGGTCGAAAGACCGATACCGGACGAGCCGCCGACGACCACGATTTTCTTGCCTTTGAGCATCATGCGTTTCCCTGATCTTTTGTTGGTGCCGTTTCGCCGCCATGAACCTGGGTCAGGTCGGCTCGAATTGCGTGCCAATGCCCGGCTTGCTTCGGCCCAGTCCCGGCAGCTCCCAGACGCCGGCGCCGGTGGGATTGATGTCGGCGGCGATATCGACGTCGATCAGATAGGGCTTGTTGGCGGCGATGCCCTTGCGGATGGCCTCGCCGAGATCGCCGGCGCGATCGACGCGCACGCCCTCGACGCCGCAGGAGCGCGCCATCGCGGCAAAATCCGGATTGTAGCGCTGGCCGCTGACGGGATCGTGGAAGTCGGTGGCGAGTTCGCGGCCGCCGAGATAGCCGCGCTGCAGGCCGCGGATCGAGGCATAGGCGTAGTTGTTCCAGACCACCCAGAGCACAGGCAGATTATATTCGACCGCGGTACCCAGCACGTTGGCGTGCATGAAGAAGGCGCCGTCGCCGCACACGGACACGCAGGGCCGGTCGGGCGCTGCGAACTTCGCGCCCATCACGCCGGCGACGCCAAAGCCCATCGGCCCAAACCCCATCGAGCCGATCAGCGAGTCCGGCCGTTTCGGCTTGCAGAAACTCAGCAGCCAATTGTGGTGCACGCCGATATCGCTGACCAGGATCGCATTTTCCGGCAGCGCCTTGTCGATCTCGACTGCTGCGCGCTGCGGATTGATCGGCGTGGTGTCGTCGGAAAAGCCGGGCGCGACGAACTTGTCCCATTCCTTGCGATAGGTATCGATCTGCGCCAGCCATTTCTTGCGCGCGTCGGCGCGCCTCGTGAGGTCGGCGCGGCGGTCGAGTTCGGCATGAATCTGCCGCAGGAAGGTGCGGACGTCAGCCATCAGGCCGAGAGCGACCGGATAGTTGCGGCCGATCTCGTCCGGATCGATGTCGACGTGGATGAGGCGCGTCGGCGGAATGGTGAAGGAATAGCCTGATATCCAGGAGCTGGACGTGCGGTCGTCGAAGCGGACGCCGAGCGCCAGCAGCACGTCGGCCTGCCGCGTGGCGTGGTTGGCCTGGTAATGGCCGGCGCGTGCGACGAGGCCCAGCGCCAGCGGATGGTTGCAGTCGATCGCGCCGAGGCCCGACGCCGACGCCGCGACCGGAATCTGCAGCCGCTCGGCGAGCTTCAGGAGTTCCTCGGCGGCGCCGCCATAGCGCACGCCCTGGCCGACCAGCATCACCGGCCGCTCCGCGCCGAGCAGCATATCGACCGCCTTGACGACGCCCTCGGGATCGGCGCCGCAGCGGCTGGAAATATTGCCGTTCCAGGCCTTCGCGTTCGGCGCCTCCTCGGCGGCCGATTCCATGAACACGTCGAAGGGGACATCGAGCACCACCGGGCCCGGACGGCCTGTGGTCATGGTTTTCCAGGCCTGCCTGATCGCGAGCGGCACCATCTCGCCGCGCGTCGGCTGGAACACCTTCTTGCAGTAGGCGCGCACGGTGGAAGGAAAGTCGGCCTGATAATGCCGGTACAATTCCTGGAACGCGCCGCGATTGAACTGGCTGGTCGGCACGTTGCCGGTCACCGCCAGGAACGGAACCGAATCCAGAAACGCGTTGCCGAGCGAGATCGGCAGGTTGGCCGAGCCCGGCCCGCAGGAGGTGAAGGTCGCGGTCGGCCGCCCCGACACCCGGTAATAGACATCCGCCATGAAGCCGGCGACGCTCTCATGGTGCACCGAGATGGTTTTCAGCTCGTCGGAACGCTCATACAGCGCGTCGATGAACTGGATGTTGCCGTGGCCGCACAGTCCGAACACCTGCGGCACTTTTTCCTGGATCAGGTAATCGACGATGACCTGGGCCCCGTTGAGCGCATTGCGCGGCGACATCGCTTCTCTCCCTCACCCGTTCGACTTCTTCTCAGGAGATCGGCGGACTTACGTCTTCAGCCGAAACTGCCCAGGCGCGCGGCACCCTATTTCCCATAATACTGTACGTCAATTTATATTGTGGTAGAGTACCCATTCCGGCCGCGAACCATGATTGGTCACGCACGACGCGATTGTTCGGTCGGCCGAGGCGCGGCATACCCGTTCTCGACCGTCGCAAGGAGACCAAGAAACGTGAGAGCGCGAACCAGGCAAAAGACCCCCGAGAAGCCGGCCAGCCCGCGCAAGGCTGCTGTCGCCAAGCTGGTGCCGCCGCCGCAGCACGATATCGACGACGACGCCGACGACCGGCAGCGGGTCGGCATCCAGTCGCTCGGCCGCGCCTTCGCCATCCTCGAGGAGGTCGCGCGTCACCGCGACGGCATCGGGCTTGCCGAGCTGAGCAAGCTGGTCGGCCTGCACAACTCCACGACGTTCCATCTGGCGAAGACCATGGTCTCGCTGGGTTATCTGCGTCAGGAAAAAGAGACAAAACGCTACCGCGTCGGTCGGCCGCTGTTCGCGCTGGCCGCGAGCGCGCTCGACGAAATCGAGATGGTGAATGTCGCGACCCCCATTCTCGAGGAATTGTCGCGCGAGACCAGCGAAAGCGCCCATTATGCGGTGCGGATGGGCGACGCAGTCGTGGTGATCGCGCGCACGAGCGGCCCCGGCGCGTTTCAGCTCACCGACCGCGTCGGCGTGGTGCGCCCCGCCCATTGCACCGCGCTCGGCAAGATCATCCTGGCATCGCTGCGCCCCGACCAGTTGAAACGGTTCCTCGAGCGCGTCGAGATGAAGCCGTCGACCGACAAGTCGATCACCGACGTCGCGGTATTGCTGCGCGAAATCGCCGAGATCAGGCGCACCGGAATCGCCTTCGATGACGGCGAATTCAATCCGGAGGTGCGCTGCGTCGCGGTGCCGGTGACCGATTTCACCGGCCAGGTGATCGGCGCGCTCGGTATTTCCGGCCCGATCTGGCGGCTGTCGAACC